>Ga0224500_10002365_pt1 | contig 10171 bp, 6 predicted proteins | sample SF_Oct11_sed_USG_FD_168126 | JGI IMG/M metagenome (GOLD analysis project Ga0224500, IMG submission 168126) | Sediment microbial communities from San Francisco Bay, California, United States - SF_Oct11_sed_USGS_4_1 | ecosystem: Environmental > Aquatic > Marine > Sediment | place: USA: California...
CGAGGTTCTCCCTCTCCCGCTTGCGGGAGGGTCGGGGTGAGCGAGGTTCTCCCTCTCCCGCTTGCGGGAGGGTCGGGGTGAGCGAAGTTCTCCCTCTCCCGCTTGCGGGAGGGTCGGGGTGAGCGAAGTTCTCCCTCTCCCGCTTGCGGGAGGGTCGGGGTGAGCGAAGTTCTCCCTCTCCCGCTTGCGGGAGGGTCGGGGTGAGCGAGGTTCTCCCTCTCCCGCTTGCGGGAGAGGGTCGGGGTGAGGGGAATAGGGTTCGTTGGGGGAGGCAGGAGGCGTTAGGCGGTAGGCAGCGCGGCGAGGCGGAGCAGAGAGACGCCCGGAAGGGGGCCGCCCGGGAGACCCGGGACGGCCCCCCGTGCCGTGTAATTGATGCGTCGTCCCCGCGAAGGCGGGGACCCAGTGCCGTTGCTTCCTCGGGGACGTGGATCCACGCTTGCGCGGGGACGGCGTTGTGAAGGAGAGGGTCGATGGCGGCATACATCATCCGCAGGCTCTGGCAGATGATCCCGACGATGCTCGGGGTCATCCTGCTCGTGTTCCTGCTCTTCAACTGGGTGGGCGGCGACCCCGCCTACGTGCTGGCGGGCAAGATCAGCAACCAGGAGCAGATCGACAACATCCGCCGCCAGCTCGGCGTCGACCAGCCGTACTGGGTCCAGCTGTGGATATTCGTCAAGCAGGTCGTCACGGCGGACTTCGGCGCCTCGTGGAGCACCAACGAGCGCGTCTCGAGCATCCTGGCCACGCGGCTCGGGCCCTCGCTCACCGTGCTGGTGCCGCTGCTCGTCATCGAGACGGTCGTCGCCATCGGGCTCGCGCTCGCCGTGGCCTACGTCCGCGGCTCGCTCACCGACCGCGCGGTGATGATCGCGTGCACGGTCGGCCTGTCGGTCTCGATCCTCGTCTACATCATCGTCTTCCAGTACGTCTTCGCCTACAAGCTGGGCTGGTTCCCGGTGCAGGGCTGGGGCAACTCGTTCTGGGAGAACCTGCTCAAGTACTCGACGTTGCCGATCCTGATCGCGCTGGTGGTCAGCATCGCGCCGAACCTGCGCCTCTACCGCACGTTCGTCCTCGACGAGATCAACCAGGACTACGTGCGCACGGCGCGCGCGAAGGGCGTCTCCGAGAACCGCATCATGTGGGTGCACGTGCTGCGCAACGCCTCGATCCCGATCATCACGCACCTGATGGCGGCGCTGCCCGGGCTGCTGCTCGGCGCGTTCCTCATCGAGCGCTTCTTCTCGATCCCCGGCATCGGCCGCGAGGTGCTCCTCGGCGTCGAGCGCTCGGACTTCCCGGTGATCAAGGCGATGACCGTCTACGTGGCGTTCGCCACGATCCTGTCGAACCTGCTCGCCGACCTCATGTACAAGGCCGTCGACCCGCGGGTCCAGCTCAAGTAGGAGGTGCGGAGCATGAGCACGAATGCAGCCGCACTCCCGCGCGCGCACGGCCCGAAGGGGCCGCGCGAGATCCCGCAGCACGTCTCGCCGGGCCTGTGGACGCTCGCCTGGCGGCGCCTGCGGGCCGACCGCGTCGGCATGGTGTCGCTCTACATCGTGGCCGCCTTCCTCGTGCTGATCGCGCTGTCGGCGAGCGGCCTCATCGCCCGCGACTGGGCGCGCGAGGTCGGCGTCAACTACGCGCCGCCGACGTTCGTCGGGCCGGACGAGAACGCGACCGGTCCGGGTGCTGCGAGCGCGACCGCCGCGGAGGGCCCCACCGAGGCGACCACGTTCAAGTCCAGCGTCGTCGACCCGATCGGCGACGTCATCGCCGAGCTCAGGGGCGAGAAGCCGGCGGACGCCGGCCCGGCGTCGGGCGGCGTCGTCGATCCGCTCGCCGACGTGATGAAGGACATCCAGGCGAGCAAGGGAACGGCGGCCGCGGCGCCGGAGGAGGCGCGCGCGCTCACGCTGCCCTTCGGCGGCGACAAGTGGGGCCGCGACGTGCTGAAGAAGACGATCAAGGGCTCCGAGACCTCGATCTTCGTCGGCATCGCCGCGGCGCTGCTCGCCACCGCGATCGGCACGCTGCTCGGCGCGCTGGCCGGCTACGCCGGGGGCTGGGTCGACGACGCGCTCAACTGGTTCTACAACGTCTTCAGCTCGATCCCCTACCTGCTGCTGATCCTCGCCGTGGCTGCCGTGCTGCAGCAGAAGGGCATGTCGACGATCATCCTGATCCTCGGGCTCACCGGCTGGACCGGCATCTTCCGCCTGATCCGCGCCGAGTACATGAAGCACAAGGGCCGTGAGTACGTGCAGGCGGCCAGCGCGATCGGCGCGTCGAACGCGCGGCGGATGTTCATGCACATCTTCCCCAACGTGTCGCACGTCGTGCTGGTGCAGCTGTCGATCCTCGTCGTGGGCTTCATCAAGGCCGAGGTGATCCTCTCGTTCCTCGGCTTCGGCGTGCCGGTCGACGTGGTGTCGTGGGGCTCGATGCTGAACGAGGCGCAGAACGAGCTGATCCTCGGCAAGTGGTGGCAGCTCGCCGCCGCCACCGCGGCGATGGCGCTGCTGGTGACGGCGTTCAGCCTGCTCACGGACGCGCTGCGCGACGCGCTCGATCCGAAGCTCAAGGGACTTGCCGGACACTGATTCGTCGTCCCCGCGCAGGCGGGGACCCAGAGTCGTTGCAATGCTGGATCGAAAGACGCTGGGCTCCCGCCTTCGCGGGAGCGACGCCGGAGAAGAAATGAAACAGACCGATCGAATGGAAGGCGACCCGCTGGTGAGCGTGCGCAACCTGCGCGTCAGCTTCCGCCTCGACCGCCACAACGTCTTCGACGCAGTGCGCGGCATCTCGTTCGACATCCCGCGCAACGAGACGCTCGCGCTGGTGGGCGAGTCGGGCTCGGGCAAGAGCGTCACCGCGCTCGCCATCCTCGGGCTCCTGCCGCCGGAGAATTCGATCGTCCACCCGGGCGGCGAGATCGTCTACGGCGGCCGCAACGTGGCCGGCCTGCCGCAGCGCGAGCTGCGCAAGCTGCGCGGCGCCGACATCTCGATGATCTTCCAGGAGCCGATGACCTCGCTGAACCCCGTGTTCACGGTCGGCTACCAGCTGGAGGAGGTGCTGCGGCTGCACCGGGGCCTGAAGGGCGCGGCCGCGCGCAAGCGCTCGATCGAGCTCCTCGAGGAGGTCGGCATCCCCGACCCCTCGTTCAAGATCGACGCCTTCCCGTCGCAGATGTCGGGCGGCCAGCAGCAGCGCGTGATGATCGCGATGGCGATCGCGTGCGAGCCGAAGCTGCTCATCGCCGACGAGCCGACGACCGCGCTCGACGTCACGATCCAGAAGCAGATCCTCGAGCTGATCGCGCAGTTGCAGCGCCGGCACCAGATGTCGGTGCTGTTCATCACGCACGACCTCGCGGTCGTCGGCGAGATCGCCGACCGCGTGGTGGTGATGCGCAACGGCGAGATCCGCGAGCAGGGGCCCGCGAAGGCGATCTTCGAGGCGCCGCAGGACGCGTACACGAAGGCGCTGCTGCAGTGCCGCCCGCGGCTCGACCGGCGGCCGACACGGCTGCCGGTGATCGACGACTACATGGCTGCCGGCCACCACGGGCCGGCGCACATGGAGGAGCGCGCGCGAGGCGTCGCCGCCGCCGACCCGGTGATCCTCGACGTGCGCAACCTGTCGAAGAGCTTCTGGTCGCGCGAGGGCCTGTTCGGCAAGCGCGAGTTCAAGGCGGTGAGCAACGTCAGCTTCCGGCTGCACAAGGGCCGTACGCTGGGGCTGGTCGGCGAGTCGGGCTCGGGCAAGACGACGGTCGGGCTCACGGTGATGCGGCTGCACGAGGCGACCGGCGGCGAGGTGCTCTTCGAGGGCAAGGACATCCTGAAGATGTCCGAGGCCGAGTTCATGAGCTACAAGCGCCGCATCCAGATCATCTTCCAGAACCCCTACGCGTCGCTCAACCCGCGCTTCACCGTCGGCCAGATCCTCACCGAGCCGATGCTGATCCACGGCATCGGCGCGACGACGCAGGAGCGCGCCGAGCTCGCCTTCGAGATGCTCGCGAAGGTCGGGCTGCCCGAGGTGTCGTTCTACAAGTACCCGCACGAGTTCTCGGGCGGCCAGCGGCAGCGCATCGCCATCGCGCGCTGCCTCACGCTCAAGCCCGACATCCTGATCTGCGACGAGTCGGTCTCGGCGCTCGACGTCTCCGTGCAGGCGCAGGTGCTGAACCTGCTCGCCGACCTCCAGGACGAGTTCAAGCTCTCCTACATCTTCATCTCGCACGACCTCGCCGTGGTCAAGTACATCTCCGACGAGGTGATGGTGATGAGCGACGGCGAGCTGGTGGAGATGGCGGGCTCCGACGAGATCTACCGCGCGCCGAAACAGCCGTATACGCAGCGGCTGCTGTCGGCGATCCCGCGCGGCTGGCAGCCGGCGGCGCGCTCCGCCTGACGCTGCGCCCCCGACGCGGCGCTGCTGCCGAATAGCGGCGCGGGCGCCGCGCGCCCGCGTTGCGCTTTCGTCAACTGCGCTCGCGCACATCCCGGCAACTTGATCCCGATCAAGCGGCACGCGGCCTCGCGTGCCGAAAGTGCCTTCAACGTCCGCAATCCTCGCCAGTTCGGCGCGGATTCGAGGGGGCGTGGATTCCCGGCCGATGCTTTTCGGCAACGAAGGCGCCGGCCGCCCACCAGGGGATTCCTCCATGCGAATGAAGTCGATCCTCGCGGCCGCCGCGCTCGCCGGCGTGGCCGCGCTCGCGGCAGCGCCCGCGCTCGCGCAACCGGCAGGGACGCCGGTGTGCGCGAACTGCCACGAACTGGCGCACAAGTCGACCGTGCTGACCGCGCACGGCGCGCGCAACGACGCTGCGGGGACGGCGTGCGCCGCCTGCCACACGAACATCGCCGAGCACGTGAAGGACTCGAAGATCAAGCCGACGAGCCCGCTCACGTCGAAGACCGCGACGGCCGCCGAGAAGTCGGCGGTGTGCCTGACCTGCCACGCCGGCAACCGCAACATGGCGTTCTGGCAGCAGGGCATGCACCGCAAGAACGACGTCTCCTGCAACGACTGCCACGCGATCCACCAGGCCGTCTCGGCGTCGAACCCGAAGATGCTCAGGGTGCAGGAGTTCGCCGGCGCGATCTACACGACGACCGCGCGGCAGCTCGCCTACAAGACCTGCGTGGCCTGCCACCGCGACACGCGCGGCGAGATCCTGAAGCCGTCGCACCACCCGATCGTCGAGGGCAAGGTGGCCTGCCACGACTGCCACGACCCGCACGGCGCGCTGAGCCCGTCGATGCTGAAGGCCGAGTCCTACCAGGACCTGTGCATCAGCTGCCACGCCGACAAGCGCGGCCCCTGGATCCACGAGCACCCGCCGGTGATGGAGAACTGCGCGACCTGCCACACGCCGCACGGCTCCGCGCACAACCGCCTGCTGGCGCAGAAGCCGCCGGCGCTGTGCGGCGACTGCCACCCCGGCGGCCACACGCACGGGCTGTACGACGGCCGCGGCACGCTGCCGGGCGTCAACCCGTCGAACATCCGCTTCGAGGGCAGCGGCTGCGTCGGATGCCACCGCCAGATCCACGGCAGCAACGCGCCGCCGTCGGCGTTCGGCCAGTTCTTCCTCCGCTAGCCGCCACAGGGGACCCATCATGGCAAACAAGAGGCTCATCGCAGTCGTGGTCTCCGGCCTGTTCGCCAACGCTCCTGCGCTGGCCGCGGACGACCCGTTCTACTGGAGCGGCGAGGCCGGCCTCGGCTACCGCTGGTCCAACGTCGACGGCGGGCAGCGCAATGGCGCCTACGGCACGTCGGCGACCACGCTCGCGCCGTTCACCGGCCCGGCCGACGAGGCGAAGGCGAACGAGTACCGCGACCTGCGCGACAGTGTCATCGGCGTGTTCGACGTCCGCGGCGCGAGCCGGTCGTACTGGTTCTCCGGCTTCGGCGACCAGCTGGGGCTCGACGACCAGTTCGTCGACCTGCGCGGCGGCGCGTGGAACTCGTGGCGGGGCCAGTTCTACTGGGACAAGATCCCGCACAACCTGTCGTGGAACGCGCTCTCGCCGCTGAGCGACCCCACGTCGACGCGGCAGAACGCCCCGGCGGGCGCGTACCCGCCGGCGCAGAACCCGGCCCTGTGGAACGGCTTCAACTACGGCCTGCAGCGCGACACGATCGGCGGCAACGTCGAGGCGAGCTTCCGCTCGCCGTGGTTCGTGCGCGCCGACTACAACGAGGTGACGACCACGGGCGTGCGCCCGTCCAGCGGGCAGCTCGGCACCGGCTCGGGGAACGGCCTCATCGAGATCGGCCTGCCGGTCGAGTACAAGACCAAGAACGCGACGTTCGAGGCCGGCTACGCGGACAAGATGTGGAGCGTGAAGCTGGGCTACCTCAACAGCAAGTTCTCCAGTGCAGTGGATACCGTGCAGTGGGCGAACTTCTACCTGCGCAACGGGCTGGACGAGCTGTACGGTCCGCCTGACAGCGAGCTGTCGAAGTGGAGCCTCAACGCGAGCGTGCGGCAGCTGCCGCTCGACACGACGATCGCCGCTCGCTTCACCCGCAGCGAGCTCACGAACTCGGTCGACGTCCTGGCCTCGGGCCTCAAGCCGGCGAGCAACATCGCCCCGCCACCCGCGGTGGGCTATCTCGTCACCGCGCCGAGCCGGTCGACGTTCGACGGCGAGCACACGACGACCAGCGCATCGATCTCGATCGCGTCGACGCCGTGGCGCGCGCTCGAGACGCGCCTCTACTACGACTACTACGACAAGGACAACGGCTCTACGCCGATCGACTACGCGGCCGGCGGCCTCGGCCCGGGCGCGGCGACCTGCCCGCCCACCGGGGGATCGAACAACGCGACGCGCTACTGCCTCGGCGCGGAAGTCGCCGGCGAGCCGTTCGCCTACACGAAGAACACCTACGGCCTCGACGTGACGTGGCGCTTCGCGCCGCGGCAGCGGCTGTTGTTCGGGGCGAACTGGCTGTCGATCGACCGCGATTCCGAGATCGCGCAGGAATCCGACGAGGACCGCTACTTCGTCGAGTACCGCAACACGATGGCGCAGGGCATCTCGGGCCGGCTCAAGTACCAGTACATGCAGCGGCGCTCGGACATCAATCACCTGCGCACGCCGAGCGGCAACGCGAACTTGAACACGGTGGCCTACTTCTACAGCGCCTACGACGTCGCGAACTTCGACCAGAACATGGTCAAGGCGAACATCGACTTCAACCCGATGGACAGGCTGACCATCGGCGTGGGCGGGACGTGGAAGAAGACGAACTACAAGGACCTGCAGTACTACGGCCGCACCGACGACACGACCACGCTCGTCGACCTCAATGTCGCCTACGGCACCCCGGACAAGTGGCAGGTCTCCGCCATCGCCAACTGGGGCCTGGTCGAGTTCAACCAGGCCTACCACCAGGGCACCGGGCCGTTCCCGAACGGCACGCAGACTCCGACGGACTTCGACTGGGGCACCGAGAACACCCAGGACTACTGGCTCGTGGGGGTCTCGGGCGACTGGATGGTCACGCCGCAACTGAAGCTCACGGCCTCCGCGTCCTACATGAAGACCTCGGGCGGGGTCGACTTCTGGTCGGGCAACTACGCCGGTACGGGCGGGTATCTGGGCGGCCCGCTGGTCAATTACGTGACCGACAACACGAAGACGACGCGCTTCCAGATCAAGGGCGACTATGCCTTCAACAAGAACTGGAGCGCGACGTTCGGCTACGCGTACGAGAAGTACGACTACGCCGACGACCAGATGCGCGGCTACCAGGGCTACTACCCGTATTACCAGAACCTCGGCAGCACGAACAACAGCTGGTTCACCGGCGCGTACGCGAACCCGTCCTACGATGCGAACATCGTCTGGGTGATGTTCAAGTACCGGTTCGACACGATCCCGGCCTACGTCGCGCCGGCAGTCGCCGCCGTGGCGGCGCCTGCCCCGGCCGCAGCTCCGGCCGCCAAGCCGGCGCCGGCTCCGGCAGCGGCGCCTGCGCCCGCGCCGAAGCCGCCCGCCGCGCCGATGGACGCGCCGGTGACGAAGATCACGCTGCAGTCGAAGGCGCTGTTCGACTTCGACAAGGCGGTGCTGACGCCCGCGGGCAGCGCGGCGATCGACGCCGAAGTGATCGCGAAGCTGCCGCAGGTGACGAAGCTGGACCTCGTGCTGGTCAGCGGTCACACCGACCGGCTCGGCAGCGACGTGTACAACCAGAAGCTGTCCGAGCGCCGCGCCGACGCGGTGCGCGACTACCTCGTGTCGAAGGGCGTGCCGAAGGGGAAGGTCGAGACGATCGGGATGGGCGAGAAGCAGCCGGTCACGGGCAACGCGTGCCAGCAGAAGAACCGCAAGGAGCTGATCGCGTGCCTGCAGCCCGACCGCCGCGTCGAAGTCGAGGTGAAGGGCGAGGCCGTGAAGAAGTAGCGTCCGCCCCGTCTTACGGAGAGCCCCGCCGCGCGCGGGGCTTTTCGTTGGCGCCGATCAGAGCGTGAAGGCCAGCTCGGAGAGCAGCGCGCCGGGCACGCGCACGCTGGCGAGCCGCCGCGAGTAGTAGCTCTCCGGCGAGAGGATCAGCTCCGGCTCGGCGGACAGCGCCTCGAGGTTGTCGCCGAGCATGCGGAAGAGCGTGTCGTCGAAGCGCAGCACGTTCACCGGCGCGACGATGCGGCCGTCCTCGACCCAGAACGTCGCGAAGCGCGTCATGCCGGTCATGCGGCAGGCCACGCGATCCGAGTAATTCATGTACCAGAGGTTGCCGATCGCAAGCCCTGTGCCGAGCGCCTCGAGCGCTGCGGACGCCGGGAGCTTGCCGCCGGCCATCGACAGCGCCTCCGGCGCCTCCCACGCGTTGGCGCCGTTGGCCGTCAGGTCGAACTCGCGCGCAGTGCGCGGGCTCACCAGCGAGCCGGCGAGCGCGCCGGCCTCGATCAGCGGGATACGCTCCGGCCGCGTGAAGCCGTCCTGCTGGAACGCCGGCGCCACGCCGGTCGCGTAGTCCTCCGCGATCGTCACCATCGGCGACACCCGCTGCCCTTCGCGCATGCGCGCGAGCGGGCTCTGCCGCGTGGCCAGCGCGCGGCCGGAGAAGCCGCCCCAGCGCAGCAGGCTCGCGATCTCCTCCATCGCGGAGGGTGCGAGCCAGGCGCGGTAGCGGCCGGGCTCGAGCGTGCGCGGCGCGCGCGTGACCAGCGCCAGCTGCTCGCGCGCCTCGTGCATGCGCGCGCGCAAGTCGTCCGCCGACCACGCGAAGCCGGCCAGCATCGACTTCACCGCCTTGTCGGCGCGGTGGTGCAGGCTGAAGTCGAAGTTGTACGCCGTCACCGCGTGCCAGTTGCGCTGGCCCTCGGAGTTGGCGAAGCCGCGCGCGACCGGGCCCGCCGCGTAGATCCCGACGAGGTCGTCGCCGCCCGCCGCGTCGAGCACCTCCTCGATCGCCTCCGCCGAGGACGGCAGCGCGCCGTCGACGACGTGCCGCGAGCTCGCGACCGTGTCCGGAAGCAGCAGGTGCGGGTCGTCGGCGAGGTCGGGGAGCGCCGAGCGCAGGCCCGCGAGCGCCTCGACCGCGTGGGAGGCGTCGGAGGCGAGGTCGCCGGAGAGCGTCAGCGTGTGCTGCGCGTGCCGCGCGCCGCGGACGAGGCGCACGGCGATCGACTGCTGCGTGACGCGCCCGGCCTGGCGCACCTTCGCGCGGTTGAGGCGCACGAAGTCGGACGCTTCGGCTTCGTACCACGCGGTGAACCGCTCGCCGCCCGCGAGCGCGCGCTGCAGCGCGTCGGCGATGGCGCGGAAGTGCGCTTCGAACGCGTCTGCCGAGGGGATCGACAGCGCGGACGCGTCGGTGATCGCTTGCGTGCTCATGTTCTGGCTCCCGCCTCGGCCCTCACCCCCGGCCCCTCTCCCGGCTGACGCCAGGAGAGGGGAGAGCGCAACTCCCCTCGCCCGCGACAGCGGGAGAGGGGCCGGGGGTGAGGGCGCGTGCTTGGGCTCACGCGGTCGCCTCCTTGTGCGGTTGTTGCGTGACGTTGCACTCGCGTGTCGGCGCCGGGACGCGATTCGCCTTGCCGTCGATCCCCGTTGCGCTCCGCGGCAACGGGGCCCCGCGACGGGTGGCTCACGCGGTCGCCTCCTTGTGCGGTTGTTGCTTG
>Ga0224500_10002370_pt1 | contig 10159 bp, 10 predicted proteins | sample SF_Oct11_sed_USG_FD_168126 | JGI IMG/M metagenome (GOLD analysis project Ga0224500, IMG submission 168126) | Sediment microbial communities from San Francisco Bay, California, United States - SF_Oct11_sed_USGS_4_1 | ecosystem: Environmental > Aquatic > Marine > Sediment | place: USA: California...
TCACTGACTCTCTAGAGTGAGGTTCATACCTATGCGGCACCGAAGCGTGGTCCCTCTGCTCGCCCTTATCCTGATGCTGCCGGCCAGCTCCGGGGCGCAGGACACCCGGCCGGGCATCGCCGTCATGCCATTCCAGAACGGCGGGTCGTACGGCCAGGACAAGGAGAACTTCGATGCCCTGGAGCGGGGCATCGCCGGCATGCTGATCAGCGAGCTGTCCCAGAATCCGGCGGCCCGGGTGGTGGAGCGCGAAAACGTGCAGCGGCTGCTTGATGAGCAGGACCTCGGCGCCGACGGGCGGGTGGACGCGGCCACCGCGGCGAAGGTCGGCAAGCTGGTCGGCGCGCGGTACATGGTGATGGGAACGTTCGTCGACCTCTACGGACGCTTCCGCGTGGATGCGCGCCTGGTCGATGTCGAGACCAGCGAGATCCTGAAAGTGGTGCGCAGCGACCCGAAGCTGGAGAAGCGGGAGGAGATGTTCCGGCTGCTACAGGCCCTGGCGGAACGGCTCATGGCGGAGTCGAAGCTGCCACCGCTCTCCAGCGAGGTCAGCCAGGCCGCCAAGGCCCGGAATGTCCCGACCGAAGCGCTGACCTATTACAGCCGTGCGCTCCTGTACCAGGACCGCGGCGACAAGGCAAAGGCGACCGAGTACTTCAACAAGGCGATCACGGCCTTCCCGAACTACGCCGAGGCCCAGGAAGGGCTGAAGAAGGTCAGCGGCGCCTGAGCCGTGATCGATCTCCTGGCCGGCATCGGGCGGGGGATGGCGCGCTGGTTCGCTCAATTGGGCGCGCTGGCGCGCTTCGCCTTTGAGGCCCTGCACGCTTTGCCCAGGCTCCCTGGGGCCGGGCGGCGGGTCGCCGGGCGGATTCTGCTCAACCAGCTCAGGTTCACCGCGCTCGAGGCGATGGGCCTCATCCTGCTGCTCTCCGGCGTGCTCAGCTACATGATCATCTCGACGACCATCACGCAGCTGGACCGTGTGGGCGCGTCAGAGCTCATCGGAAAGCTGATGGTGGTGGCGATCGTGCGCGAGCTCGGCCCGCTGCTGACGGCCATCGCCATCGTCGGCCGCAGCGGCACCGCCATCACGGCCGAGCTCGCCACCAACACGGTCCTGGGCGAAGTCCGGGCCCTGGAAGGCATGGGCATTGACCCGTACCACTACCTGGTGCTGCCCCGCCTGGCGGGCTGCGTGGTGTCGGTCTGTACCCTGATGGTGGTCTTCGACGTCGTGGCGGTATTCGGGGGGTACCTCGCCGCGGCCGGGATCGGCGGGATGAGCATCCAGCGCTATCTCTCCATCGTCCTGGCCAATCTCACGACCCAGGACGTGGTGCTGACGATGGCGAAGGGGCTGCTGTTCGGCCTGGTCATCGGCCTGATCCCCAGCTTCGAGGGCCTCGCGGTGCGCCGAGGCCCGACGGAAATCCCGCAGGCCGTCATCCGCGGCACCGTGCGGTCCATCGCCGTGATCTTCATCCTGGCCGCCGTGATCGTCGGCGTGGCCCAGTGACACCGCTGCTCGAATTTCGCGAGGTGCGCCTGAGCCGGACCCGGCGCGGGTCGGCGGCCTGGGAGCCCGGAGCTGGCATCACGACCGACGCAATCGTCTCGTTCGAGGTGCGGCCGCACGAAACCCTGGCCATCATCGGGGATGGCCAGAGCGGCGCGGGTCTGCTGGCGGGGCTGGCGCTCGGGCTCGACCGCCCGACGGGTGGGAGCGTGCTGACCATGGGTACCGAAATCGCGACGCTCCCGCGCTGGGAGCAACTCGCCTTCCGCCGGAGGGTGGGATACCTTCCCGAAGGAGACGGACTTCTGCAGAATCTCAGCCTGAGGGACAACGTGCGCCTGCCGCTCCGGTTCGGGAGCGATTTCCGACCCCGGGAGATCGAGGGACGCGTGGACGTCATCATGGCCCAATTGCGTATCGCGCGGGTGGCCGCGATGCGGCCCGCGGAAGCCTCCCTCGAGGACGGCCGGCGGGCGGCGCTGGCGCGCGCGCTGGCCTTCGATCCGGAGCTGGTCATTCTCGAGGCGCCCTTCGAGGGGCTCCCCGATCGCACGGCTGCGGAGCTCCTCGAGGCGGCCCGGGGAGGCGAAACCGAGCACGGGGGACGCCGGGCGGTCCTCATTACCAGCCCCGATCTGCCGGCCCTGCTGCGCCCCCGCGTCGACCGGATGCTTCGGCTGGTCGCGGGCCGCCTGGAGGTGGCGGCATGAGCCTCCGCACCCGCACCGCGGACGCCCTGGTCGGTCTGCTGGTCATCGGCGCCGTGATCATCACCCTCGCGGCGCTGGCAGTCACGCGCGGGTGGACCGAGCACCGCATCACACTCTACGTCCTCAGCCCCTCCGTGCAGGACATCAAGGCGGACACCCCGGTCCTGCTGCAGGGGCTGTCGGTTGGTGAAGTCGCGGCCATCTCCCCGATCGTCGACAGCGGCACGATGGGTCCGCCCCAGTTCCTGGTGGAGTTGCGGCTGCGCGACCGCTACCCGAACGGCGAGGTGCTCACCCTGCCGATCGGCACCAGCGCGGAGATCGGCTCCAGCGGACTGCTCGGCGCCGCGTCCATCGCCCTCCTGGTGCCGAGCGGGCGGCTGGTGGGGGCCTTGATCCCGGGCGATACCATCCGGGCGACCATCCAGCACAGCGCGACCGACGCGCTGAAGGAAGTGGCCGACTCGCTCAAGACCCAGATCTCCGACGTCCTGCGCGACGCTCGCAGCCTGCTGGCCTCCCTCGAGCGCACCTCCACGGCGGCGGAGCAGGAGCTGCGGCGGACAGGCCCGGAGGTGCGGCTCGCCATCCGCGAGGTGCGGTCGGCGGCCGCCGCGCTCGAGCCCCTGCTGAGGGATGCGGACTCCCTCGTGCTCGCCATCGAGCCGCGGGTGGGGCTGATCCAGGATTCCCTGCTGGCGACGCTGTCGGAGGCGCGGAGCCTGCTTCGGCACTCCGACTCGCTCACACAGTCCTTCGTCGGCCTCGCCGAGGATATCCGGCCCGACATCAAGGCGACTGCCGAGGGGATCGCCGTGGTCACGGCCAAGTTGGAGTTCTTCGTGGATCAGGTGAGTCGCCGGCCCTATCGCATGTTCTCCGGAGTTCGCCTGCCGCCACGGGATTCGCTGCCGAAAGATTCGACGCCGTGAAGTACCTGCTCTACCACGGCCCGTCCTGGTCGCCCGGTCCGGTGGCGGAGGCACTCTCCGCCGAACAGGTCGAACTGCGGGTGGCGGGCGCGGCCGCCGAAATCCACCTCGACGACCGGCCGACGGTCTACCTCGTCGACCCGCCGACCCGGGCCTCGGTGACGCCCCAAGCGCTGGCCGGCCTGCGGGACGCCGGCATCTCGATCCTGGCCATCGGGAAGACCGGTGAGCAGGACGTGCCGGCGGAACTTCCAGCCGAGCTGCTGGTGGGATTCGTGCGCTCTCCCGCCCCGACCCGGGAGCTGCTGGTCTCGCTTCGCGCGGCGTTCCGCATCTCGGCCACGGCGCGAGAGACCTCCCGCATCCGGGCCGAAAGCGCGGCACGTCTCAACGAGCTCACCGAGCTGGCCGAGATCGGCGTCCTGCTGACCACGGAGAAGAACCTCGACACCCTGCTGGAGCTGATCCTCTCCCAGGCCCGGCGGGTGACTCAATCCGACGCCGGGAGCCTCTACATCGTGGAGACCGACGAGGCCGGCATCCGGCGGCTTCGCTTCAAGTTGAGCCAGAACGACAGCCGGCCCGACATCCCCTTCGTCGAGTTCACCATCCCGATCGATCACTCCTCGCTCGCCGGGTATGCCGCCACCGAAGGCGAACCCCTGGTGATCGAGGACGTGTACATGCTGCCGCCGGACGTGGAGTACTCCTTCAATCCGTCGTTCGACGAACGGTACGGCTATCGCACCAAGAGCATGCTGGTCATCCCGATGCAGAACCACCACGGGGAAGTCATCGGGGTGCTGCAGCTGATCAACCGCAAGCGGGACTTGGCCGCGCGCCTCCTCACCCCGGAGGATGCAACCCGCCAGGTCATCGCCTACAGCCCCCACACCGTGAAGATCGTGCGCGCCCTGACGGGCCAGGCGGCGGTCTCGGTCGAGAACAGCCAGCTGTACGCGGCCATCGAACGGCTGTTTGAGGGGTTCGTCCGTGCGGCGGTCCACGCCATCGAGCAGCGCGACCCGGCCACCTCCGGTCATTCCGAGCGGGTGGCCACCAGGACAGTGGCGCTGGCGGAGGCGGTGGACCGGTCGGACGAGCCGACGTTTCGGGGCATCGAGTTCAGCAGGGAGCAGCTCCGCGAACTGCGCTACGCCGGGCTGCTGCACGACTTCGGCAAGGTCGGAGTGCGCGAGCAGGTGCTGGTGAAGGCCAAGAAGCTGTACGAGGCGGACCTGGACCTGATCCGCGATCGCGCCGCGTTCCTGCGCCGCAGCGCGCAATGGCAGTTCGAACGGGAACGGGCCGACTACCTCGAACGCCACGGGCGGGACGGCTACGACGAGTTCCTCAAGGCGCTCACCGCCGGCCACGCGGAATCGCTGGCGACCGTCGAGCGGTTTCTCAAGGTGGTCCTCACCTCGAATGAGCCGACCGTGCTCACCGAGGGCGACTTCGCCTCGCTGAGCGAGTTCGCCAACCAGACCTACCAGGACATCGACGGGATCCCCCAGTCGTATCTTCGCCCCCATGAGGTCCGGCAGCTCAGCATCCGGAAGGGCAGCCTGGACGAGGGGGAGCGCCAGGAGATCGAGAGCCACGTCAACCACACCTTCGACTTCCTCAGCCGGATTCCCTGGACCAAGGGGCTCTCCCAGGTTCCCCAGATCGCGTGGGGACACCACGAGAAGCTGGACGGGTCCGGATATCCCCGCCGGGTCCGAGCCCCCGCGATTCCCCTGCAGACGCGGATGATGACCATCTCGGACATCTACGACGCCCTCACCGCGCAGGACAGGCCCTACAAGCCCGCCATTCCCACTACCCGCGCCCTCGACATCCTGGGCGACGAGGTCAAGCGGGGCCAGATCGATCCCGAGCTCTTTCGCGTGTTCGTCGAAGCCAGGGTCTGGGAGTAGCGGGGGCTCAGTCCCCGCCCCGCGCCGTTCCGGCCAGCACCCCGGCCACCAGTCCCAGGTTGGCGGGAACGGTGAGCGCGAGGATCTGCAGGTTCTCCTGGTCCGCCCCCGGCAGGAGCTTCAGCAGCAATCCCGCGAGGCTCGCCGCCCCGACCATCAGTGCGCACACCCTTGCCACACCCGACCACCGGGCCCGATGCCTCAGCGCCAGTGGCAGGGCCATCGCCAGGGCGAGGGCGACGACGGTGCCCTGCAGCACGTTCTGGTTTCTCACGGCTATCGCGTGGTTGGTGAACCCCCAGAGACCGGCCATCACCAGGCCGGCCAGTCCCGTCACGAGCGCCCACCCGGTGCCGACGATCCGAAGCGCCGCCCGCGCACCGCGGGAGGTCGAGCCACGGCGGCCACCCCACCAGCAGCAGGAACCGATAAGGGTCCCGATCAGCAGGTAACCCCACCCCCATGGAGGAGGGCGGCTGGGCGCGGAGTACCGGGTGGCGTTCACCAGCGTATCCTCGCGCACCACCAGCGGGCGCAGCACGCCGGACGTGTCCCGGATCCTGATCTCGCGGAGGTAGTCATGCAGCAGGAGGGGGAGGAACATCTCGTCCCAGCGCGACACCGGGAGGTCGGCTCCCCCGCCCAGGGCCAGGTTGAGCCCGGTGTACAGCAGCGGGTTGTGGGCGTTGAGCCGCAGCGTGTGGAACCGGAAGCTGCCCGACCCGGGTAGCTGGGTCTGCGCCTGGAGGGCGCCCCCGACCGCCCGGTCGATGGCGTCGCGAACACGGGTGGAGCAGTTGTCGCGGTAATAGTCGTAGCGGTAGTAAGCGTGCTCCGGCTGGGCGTTCCATTCCAGGAACTCGCGCAGCGCCAGGCGCGCGGACGGCGCGAGGCCGAGCTCCTGTCGCCAGACAGCCCGCCCCGCCGCCTCGTAGCGGGAGACGTCTGCGTCGGTGGGATACCCGGCCATCCAGTACGTCATGCGGCCCTGCAGGAACCGCAGGATGAAGTTGTCCTGTCGGAAGCTGAACATCCCGTAGTTGTAGGCAATGCTGGTACCGGCGCGGCGGTCCTCGATCACGATGGCGTTATGACCGAACCGCTCCCACGCGGCGGGTCCGACGCCCATCGTCAGCAGATACACGGTGATTTCGCTTCCCGGCGGGTCGGCGGCGGGAGCCGCGGCCGCAACCGGGGAGGTCCCGACAGCGAGGATGGCGCAAGCGAGGAGCAGGTGGCGGAGCGTCGCCGCGCCCCGTCCCCTCACAGCGCGATGTCCTTCCCCTCGGCCGCCGACCGGTAAATGGCGTCCAGGATGCGATGGATGGTCAGCTGTTCGCGGATGTGGAACGGCTTGGCCTCGCCCCTGATCGCGGCGAGGAAATGAGCCCATTCAGCGCGGTAGGAGGCGGTGACGGCGTTCTCCCGGCCGACGGCGCCCGTGGGCGACATATCGGTCGGGACGCCATGCAGTTCCTTCCAGACGTGCAGCGGATTGATGCCGGCGGACCCCTTCCCACCCCGGATGCCGAGTCCGAACCGCTCCCCTTCTCCGACATGGTGCCAGGTGACGTCGAGGAAGATCGAGAATCCTCCCTCGCACACCACGAACGCGCTGCCCGAAGCTTCCACCCCGCGCTGGCCTTCGGCGCCGTACAGGCAGGCGCTGACCCGCTCCGGCTCCGGGAAGTTGGCCAGCCACAGCCCCAGGTCGAGAATGGTTTCGCCCAGATCGAGCATCGCCCCGCCGCCCGATTCGTCGCGCCGCTGCCGCCAGCCCAGCTGCGCCCGGCTGGGGCGGAAGACGTGCCAGCTGCCGCGCGCGCTCTCCAGCCGGCCGAGTTCCCCGCTCTGCGCGAAGCTCCGCACGATCTGCACGTCGGTCCGGTACCGGTGGTTCATGCCCACGGTGACGATGCGGTCGCGCTTCTCCGCCTGCCTGGCGATGCGCTGGGCACCGGCCAGCGTCAGGGCGAGCGGGCGCTCGATGAGGACGTGAAGACCGGCCGCCAGCGCGGCCAGCGCATGGGGTTCGTGCAGATGGTTGGGCGTGCAGATGGCCACCGCGTCGAGCGCCTCGTACTCCAGCAGCTCCTCGATGTCCGAGAACGCGTCCCGGATGCCAAACCGCTGGGCGAGCGCCCTGGCCTTGGCCAGGTCGGAGTCGCACAGCGCCACGACCTGAACGCCCTTGAGCTTGCGCAGCACGGGCAGATGGGCGACCTGGGTGATCGCTCCTGCTCCCACGATTCCGATCTTGAGGGTGTCCGACATGCCGCTCCTTCGGAAGGTCCTCAGTAGGCCCGGCTGATCTCGGTGCCCGGAAAGTACGCCGCCACGATGTTTGGCGCAGCCTGCCCCGCCCTGGCGCGACCGACCGCGCCCCACTGGCAGAAACCGACGCCGTGTCCCGCCCCGGCGCCGTCGGCGATGAGCGCGCGAAGCCGGCCATTCTCGCGCCGCTCGGCGAGATGGAACACCGCGCTCCGGAGCGCCGGCTCCCCCACGGGCCTGAGCACCTGGCGCACCGCCGGCCCCTCGACCGCCAGGGGACCGTCGGCGGTCTGGATTGCGATCTGTGACACCCGGTCCGAGCCGGTGCGCCCGGTCACCGCGACCCCGCTGACAGTCGCGGCTCGTTCTGGCGCCGTGGACAGGACCGCGGGCAGCGACTGGCGCAGCACTTCGCGGAGTTCGGCGTCGCTCCACTCGACTCGCCAGCGGAAACGCGGCGACAGTCGGCAGTAGGCCTCCCCCGCGCCATCGGCATCGTGAATCGACCGAAGATACGCCCGCGAGGCCGCGGCGAACACCTCGGTCCCCTCCGCCGTTCTCCCGCCGCAGGTGGAGAAGAAGAACGCATCGATCAGGTTGCCCCTGTGGGTGATGACCTGCCCCGCCGTCTCACGCACCGCCGAGGCCGCGAGGGGATACTCGGTCACGGTTCCGCCATAGACCTGATCCGCCACGCCGGCCTGCAGGTCAAACCCCTGGGAGGCACGCTTGCCGAGATTGCGCAGCGCGAAGGTGCGCGCCACGATGGCCTGCGCCTTGAGCGCCTCGGAATCGGACGCGTCCCTCCGCCCCATCTCGGCACCGACCACGCTCATCAGGTACTCCTCCACCGCGACGGTGTTGAAGGCCGTCACACCGGCCGGGTCGCGCGCCACCGTCACCCGGCCCCGATAGCCCCGCCCGTTGACTGCGAGGCCTCCCTCCGCTGTCGCTGCCTCGAACGTCAGAGCGAGATCGGCGCGAACGGTGAGTGCCCCGTCCGACGGCCCGGAGACGAGCTCATTCCCCGCGCGGCGAACCCGCCATCGCCCCGACGGCGGGTTCGCGAGGACGGCGCCATCGGCGTCCCGCACGACGAAGGGGCGATCCGAGCCGATCTCGACCTGCGCGACGCCGATGACAAGCCCGACACGGAGTTCAGGCTGGCCCGCGGCGGGAGCCGGTCCGCCTCCCGCCGGCTCGCGCGGGGCGCAGGTGGCGAGCAGGACGGCGAGGAGGGGAGCGAGGCGAGGTCGCGACACGACTCAGCCGCGGTAGTTGCCGAACTTGAGTTCGATGCCGAAGTCCTGGCCCCGCAGGAAGGCGATCACCGCCTGCAGGTCGTCCTTCGAGGGTCCGGTCACCCGGAGTTCCTCGCCCTGGATCGCGACCTGCACCTTCTTGAAGCCGGCGTCCTTCACCGCCTTCACCATCTTCTTGGCGGTGTCCTGCTGGATGCCCTGGGTCAGCCCGATGGTGCGACGCACGGTAGTGCCGGTGGAGGGGATGTTCTCCCCGATCACGAGGTTCCTCACCGGCACGTTCCGTTTCACCATCTTGGTCCTGATGATGTCGAGGAGCTGGTCCATGCGGAACTCGTCGTCGGCCGCCAGCCGGATCTCGGCCTTGGGGCGGTCGAACTCCACGGTGCAATGCGAGCCTTTGAAGTCGTAGCGCTGCGCCACTTCCTTGAGCGCCTGGTTGACCGCGTTGTCGACCTCCTGCAGGTCGGCGCCGGTGCTTACGTCGAAGGAGGGGTTGCTCGCCATGAGGGGATGTTCCTCGCGCCCGGGGGCATGACACGGTGGGGACCCGCCGACTGGCAGGCGGGCTAGGTGAGGTAGCTCTCGAGGGCCCGGGCCCGGCTGACGTGCCGGAGGCGGGTGAGGGCCTTCTCCTTGATCTGGCGCACCCGCTCCCGGGTGATGCCAAGCAGACTGCCGATCTCCTCGAGGGTCTTCGGTTCCGGGCCATCGAGCCCGAAATACAGCCGGAGAATCTTGGCCTCCCGCTCCTTGAGCGTGGACAGGACCTCCTCGATCGACTCGATCAGCGCCTTCTCGAACGTCTCGTTGTCGGGTCCGGAATTCTGCGTGTCCGGCAGGTAGTCGAGCAGCCTGTTGTCTTCGCCCGGCGTGAGCGGGGCGTCGAGCGAGAGATGGGTCTGCGAAATGGAGAGAGTCTTCTGCACCTCCTCCATGGTGAACTCCATCCCCTCGGCGATTTCGGCGGGCGTGGGTTCCCGGCCCAGCTCCTGGAGCAGGGCGGCGGAACGCTTGCCGATCCGATGCAGGGCTCCGGCCCGATTGAGGGGGACGCGGACGATGCGGCTCTGCTCGGCCAGCGCCTGCAGGATCGCCTGCCGGATCCACCAGACGGCGTAACTGATGAACTTGATGCCCTTGGTCTCGTCGAACTTGTGGGCCGCCCGGATCAGGCCGAGGTTGCCCTCATTGATCAGGTCGGAGAGCGAGACGCCCTGGTTCTGGTATTTCTTGGCCACCGAGACGACGAAGCGGAGGTTGCTGCGGACCAGCTTGTCGAGGGCTTCTTCATCGCCGCCGTGAATGAGCTGGGCGAGCCGGACCTCCTCCGCCTGGTTGATCAGCGGGTACTTGCTGATCTCGCGCAGGTACTGGTCCAGCGAGCCCTCGTCGGAAGTCGAGGAACCCCGTTTGCCGCTTCCTACGCGCATCGGACGCATCGAGGGTGGCCTCACTGCAGGCAGGAGTCTCCGTCTGCCGGAACCTTAGCCGCGCCCCAGTAGCGATGCAAGCGGGGTTCAGGCACCCCGCAGGC
>Ga0224500_10002373_pt1 | contig 10152 bp, 6 predicted proteins | sample SF_Oct11_sed_USG_FD_168126 | JGI IMG/M metagenome (GOLD analysis project Ga0224500, IMG submission 168126) | Sediment microbial communities from San Francisco Bay, California, United States - SF_Oct11_sed_USGS_4_1 | ecosystem: Environmental > Aquatic > Marine > Sediment | place: USA: California...
GCGCATCCACGCGATCAACGAGCGCAACCTCGACCGCGTGTGCAACAACGAAGCGGCGATCAAGCCGCCCGCGTCGGCGCAGAACGGGACGACGGACGTCTCGGCGATCTGCCCGGTGGGCACCACCCTGGCGGGACAGACGGTCACCGTTCCGGAACTGACGCCCGCCGCGCACCCCTACTTCGGCCAGTTCGGCCGCGCCGACTGGATGGGCGCGCGCACGACGCTGCAGCGCTGGTTCGCCGACCCGGTGGTCAACACCGAGGGCGTGGACCGCGGGCTGGGCATCATCTTCACGCACGACCACTACGGTCCGTCGACGCACCAGCAGATCGGCCTGTACGCCACCGTGCTGACCGAGCCCGCGGGCTCGACCTGGGTGCACAACGAGACCGGCACTCAGCTTGGCGCCGGCCCGGGCGGCACCGGCGGTCGCATGGACGGTGGCCCGACTTCGTGGCAGGCGGCGATCCTGACGCCGACGGCGGCGCCGGCGGGAGTCACGGTCCAGTCAGAGACGCTCGGGGCCTACCGCGAGTTCTACTTCGAGTTCAGCGACTTCCAGCACGCCTATGAGGCGAACTTCTACGTCGGCGCCGACCAGTTCGGCGTGCCGATCGAGCCGGTTGGCACGTTCCCGGATGCCGGCATCGGCGAACCCGGGCCGAACCCGCGCATCAACCGCACCAATGGCGTGCCGCTGGGCGAGGCGTTCCGCGTCGCGATCAACCCGCCGGCGCGCCAGCAAGCCGTGCCGCTGTATCCGAACCTGGTGCAGGAGGTCATCGGCGGCGTGATCCCGGGCTGCCCGGCGCGTCCGTGCCCGCAGGCGATCAGCGTCGAGGACCCCGGCATGCTGGTGGTCAACTATCGCAACGAACCGGTTGGGCTGCGCGTGTTCGATCCCAAGAAGCTCGGACCCGACGGCAAGCTGGGCATGCAGGCGGGCGGTTTGAACACCGTGGGCGTCACGGTCGATCCGATCGCCGGCGACCTCGCGTTCGCGCTCGCCTCGCAATTGAAGGACAAGAACGGCGTGGTGACGCCGATCACGCGAGCGATCCCGGAACTGAACATGACTGAGCAGCAGTTGGTCGCCGCGGGCAAGTTCCCCCCGCAGTGGAAACCCTTGAACGCGCCCACGGCCACGATCGGCGGCGATCCGTTCACGCCGATGATGCGCGCCTACAACGGCGACACCATCCGCATGAAGATGCAGGCGGGCGCGCACGAGGAGGAGCACAACGCGAGCATCCTCGGGCTGAAGTGGCTGCAGGCGGGCTCCGGCCACGGCAAGGCGCCCAACTCGGGCTGGCGCAATTCGCAGGCGGCAGGCATCTCCGAGCAGTTCACGCTGTCGATCCCGATGCTGCAGCCGACGCAGACGGTCAAGGGCGACCGCGACTACGTCTACAACATCGACAACTCCACCGACGGCTGGTGGAGCGGCACCTGGGGCCTGCTGCGCACCTACGACGCGCTGCGCGCGCAGAACGACCTCGTCGTGCTGCCCAACAACACGAATCCGACCCCGTCGCGAGTGGCCAACCGGACCGACTTCAACGGCGTCTGCCCGAAGACGGCACCGACCCACGCGATCTCGGTGATCGCGATCCTGGCCAATGACCTGCTGCCCAAGCCTGCCGGCGTGACGATCGTGCCGCCGGCCGTGGCCAACCAGCATGTCGGCGGCGCACTCAATGCCAACGGCGGCACGCTGGTCTACAACCCGCGCACGACCACCGTGGGCGGACAGACCGTCCAGACCGAGGAAGGCCCGGTGACCCTGCCGACGCACGCCGGCCCGCTGCATGATCCGACAGCGATCCTCTACGTCGACATGGTCGATGTCGAGCCCGACCCGGCCAAGGGCGGGAAGGTCGGGAAAGGCGCCTGCAAGGACAGCAATGGCTCACCGGGCGTTGCCAACGCCAACTGCCCGATCCGGCTGAAGGCCGGCCGCAAGGTCGAGCCGCTCATCGTGCGTACCAACGCAGGCAACTGCGTCAACCTGACGCTGTTCAACCGCCTGCCCGCGCTCGCACCCGACCTGCCGGGGCTCGGCACGTTGCTGGGCCTGGTCAAGCGCGACCGCGACGACCCGCAGGGCTCGGTGCCGTTCGACAACAACCTGATCCGTCCGTCGAGCCACGTGGGCATCGTCCCGCAGCTCGTTGCCGTGGACGTGCAGAGCTTCCTCGGCATCAACGCCGGCACGAACGTCACCCAGACGGTGCCGCCGGTGGATGCCACCGGCAAGAGCGGCAAGGGCACCTACACCTGGTACGCGGGCGACCTCGACAAGACGCCGGTGCCCGGCACCAACTCCGTCAACGTCGTGGCCACGCCGGTCGAGTTCGGCGGCTTCGGCCTGAGCCCGGCGGACCGGGTCAAGCAGGGGCAGAAGTCGCTGGTCGGCGGCATGTCGGTCGCGCCGCAGGATCGGAACATCGTCGTCGACCCGACGACCCGGGCCCAGGCCAGTCTCCAAAAGGACGGGCAGCCGGACATCCGCGACTTCATGCTCGTCATGACCAAGCACGTCAGCCAGCGCTATGCGGACGGCGCGTCGGTCGAGCACATGAATGGCGAGGCCGTCGGCATTCCGGAAGATCCGCAGGAAACCAGCACGATGGCGCTGAACTACGGCATCGAGCCGCTGTGGTTCCGGCTCGGGCTCGTGCCGCACGCGCCGTTCGGCGGCGCGGGCTGCGGCGCCGGCTGCTACGGCGGTGCCGACAATGTCGAGAAGGCCTACAGCAACGACCTCGTCGGCGGCAGCGACCCGGCCACGCCGGTGTTCCTGGCCAAACCGGGCGCCGAAGTGCGGCTGCACAGTGCAGTGCCGCACGGCACGTCGCGCGGCACGACCTGGATCGTCCACGGCCACGTGTGGCAGCGCGATCCGTACGTGTGCAACGGCGAGGCGCGCAACAGCCTGACCGGCGCCTGCAACATGACCGGCGTCGGCTCGCGCTCGATCGGCGACAACCCGATCGGATTCGCCCAGGGCGCCCAGGAGAGCATCACGCCGCTGTCGCACTTCACGTTCCGCTTCCCGAGCGCGGGCGGCGGCAACGGTGTGAAGGGTGATTACCTGTTCCGCGACGTCGGCTCGTTCGGCAACGCGAGCGGCCTGTGGGGCATCCTCAGGGTCGATCCGCAGGCGCCGCGATGAAGGGGGTGTGTCGTCGCTGACGGGGTGACCCTGCTCGAGGGTGCGGCGAAGGCTGCACCCTCGTTCGCGTGTCTGGGATTCGGCACCCGGGGTCCTCCGGGTGCCTCGCATTGACAGGAGAGCCAAGTGGCCTGGTTGCAAAGATGTGCGTCGCTGGCGCTTGTGCTCGCATCGCTGGGCGTCATGGCGGCCAGCGGCGCGGACGAGTCCAGGCGCTATGTGAAGGGCGGTCTGGTCGTCGAGTTCTCGGCATCGAAGGTCGAGCATGGCTCGGCCGCGCCGGACAAGGGTCTCGCCGAGGACGAGCTGGCCGAACTGCGGTTCCGGATCTCCGAAGAAGCCACCGGCAAGCCGGTGCGCGGCCTGTCGCCCGGCGCCTGGCTCGACATGGGCGAGATCATCCAGGGCGCACCGGGCGCCGAACAGAAGTCGTGCAAGGACAAGATCGCGCTGTACCTGCGGGGCATCGTCGGCATGCGCCCGATGGTCGACCTGAACAGCTACTTCGTCGTGGTGCTCAACCAGGAGCCGTCGCTGTCGATCATCGACCCGACCGTCTCGATGGCCGGGCGCACCAGCACGCTGGCACGCGTCGTGCTCGCGCGGCCCGGCGCCGACATCGCGACCAGCCGCGACGAGAAGCGCGTCTTCGTCTCGATGCCCGCCGCAGCACAGGTGGCGGTGGTCGACACCGACACCTGGAAGGTCGCGGCCAACGTGCCGGCCGGCCCGGGTGCCACGCGGCTGGCGGTGCAGCCCGACGGGCGCTACGTGTGGGTGGGCCTCAATGCCGAAGGCGACCGGGCAGGCGGCGTGAGCGTGATCGACACCGAGACGCTCAAGCCGCTGGCGACCATCGAGACCGGGCGCGGCCACCACGAGATCGCCCTGTCGGACGACAGCCGCTGGGCGTTCGTCACCAACCGCAGCGATGGCACGGTGAGCGTGATCGACGTGCGCACGCTGCAGCTGGCGCACACGCTGAAGGCCGGCGGCCAGCCGATCTCGCTCGCGTACTCGAAGCTCGCGAAGACGCTGTTCGTGGCCGACGCGCAGGGCGGGGTCGTGCATGTCATCCGGCCCGGGGATTTCGAGACGGTCGGCCGCATCGCGGTCAAGCCCGGCCTCGGCCCGATGCGCTTCACCGAGGACGGGCGCTGGGCCCTTCTGCTCAACACGAGCGACGACCGTGTGCTGGTGCTCGATCCGTCGAGCAACACCATCGTGCACGACATGGCCGTGCAGGCGCAGCCCTATCAGCTGGCGTTCACGCGTGCATTCGCCTACGTGCGCGCGCTCGGCAGCGAGCGCGTCTCGATGATCGATCTGTCCACGCTCGGCGCCGGCAAGACGCCCCGGGTGCTCAGTTTCGCCGCGGGCGCGGTGCCGCCCAAGGCGGCCGGCGACCTGGTGATCGCGGACTCGATGGCGCCGGCCGTCGGCGACGCCGGCGTGCTGGTGGTCAACCCGGCCGACAACACGACCTACTTCTACATGGAAGGCATGAATGCGTCATCGAGCAACTACCAGGCCTACGGCGCGCGGGCGCGGGCCGTGACGGTGGTCGACCGCAGCCTGCAGGAGGTCGAACCCGGCGTCTACGCGTCGCGCCTGAAGATGCCGGCCGCAGGCCGCTTCGACGTGGCGTTCTCGCTCGATTCGCCGCAGCTGCTGCATTGCTTCTCGACCACGGCGGCCGCCAACCCGGCGCAGGCGGAGGCCCGCAAGGGCGTGAAGGTCGAGTACCTGCTGGCGTCGCGCCAGGTCGAGTCGGGCGGCAAGCTGCAGCTGCGGTTCCGCGTCTTCGACGGTGCCACGCGCGAGCCGAAGACCGGGCTGAAGGATGTGCTCGTGAAGTCCGTGCTCGCGCCGGGCCGGCAGCTTGCCACGGTGCCGGCACGCGAGCTCGGCGACGGCGTCTACCAGGCCGAGGTCGCCGTCCGGCAGCCCGGCGCCTACTACGTCTATGTCGGCTCGCAAACGCTGGGCAAGGGGTTCCTGGACCTGCCCTTCGTGAGCCTGGTGGCGACCGGCCGGCCGCCGGTTGGCACCAACGTTCAGTGAGCAGCGATGGAGAACCCCATGCAACGATCCCGCCCGCACCTTGCCCCCGCGGCGCTCCTGTGTGCGCTGATGGGGTTTTCGCTCGCGTCGGCGCACGAGATGCACGATTCGCATGCCGCACACCGAGCAGCGGCGAGCCCGACCAAGTCCGGCGGCGCGATCACGCTCAGGCTCGCCGACACGGTGCTCAAGGACCAGGACGGGCGCGACGTTCGGCTCGTGTCGGACCTGGTGGGACAGCGCGTGACGGTGGTCGACTTCGTCTACACCACCTGCACCACCGTGTGCCCGGTGCTGTCCGCGACGCTGGCCGAGCTGCAGCGCCAGCTCGGCGCGCGCGTGGGCCAGGACGTGCAGCTCGTGTCGATCACGGTCGACCCCTTGCGCGACACGCCCTCGCGCCTGAAGGCGTACGCGGCCAGCCATCAGGCCGGCAGCGGCTGGCACTGGCTGACCGGAAGCAAGGGCGACGTCGATGGCGTGCTCAAGGCGTTCGGCGCGTACTCGCCCGATCCGGAAAGCCACCCGGCGATGGTGATGATCGGCGACGGCGCGGGCCAGACCTGGACGCGGCTGCTGGGCTTTCCCAGCGTCGGCGAGCTCCAGGCGCAGGTCGAGCGCGCGCGCGCGAAGCACGCCGCGCGCCAGAACTAGTGGCGGGCGCAAGCGCATGAGGGCAGGTCGGCCGCTCGTCTGGCTCGCACTGGTGCTTTCCGCCCTGGCTGCGGCCGGCGCGCGGGCGCAGGACGATGCCATCGATGTGGGCCGGCGCATCTTCCTCGAAGGACGCAACGCGAGCGGCGAGCCGATCCGCGCGCTCTTCGGGCAGCAGAGCACGCCGATTGCCGGCGCTGCGGTGGCCTGCGGCAACTGCCATGGCGCCGACGGCCGTGGCCGCCCCGAGGGCGGCGTGGTGCCGCCCGACATCACCTGGGAGGACCTGACCAAACCCTACGGTCACGTCCGCGCCGCCGGTCGCAGGCACGGGCCCTACGACGAGCGCAGCTTCGCGCGAGCGATCACCGAGAGCATCGATCCCGCGGGGCAGCGCATCGATGGCGCGATGCCGCGCTTCTCGCTGTCGGTCAGCGAAATCGAGGCCTTGACCCAGTACCTGAAGCGCCTGTCGCAGCTGCACGATCCCGGTGTGGCCGACTCCGCGCTCGTGCTCGGGACCATCCTTCCCGACCGTGGTCCGGCAGTCGAGGTGGGCACGGCCATGCGTGCCATGCTGCACGCCTACATCGGCGACATCAACGAGCGCGGCGGCGTGCACGGGCGGCGCGTCGAGCTGGAGGTCGTACCCGACTTCGAAACGGCCGCGGAGCGCTTCACGCGGCGGCCGGTGTTCGCGCTGGTCAGTCCCTATGGCGTCGGCAGGGAGCCCGAGCTGGCGCGCTTCGCGCAGGAGCGGCGCCTCGACGTCATTGCCCCGTTCACGCTGTCGGTCGGCCGCGAGCCTTCGCTGCAGACGTTCTACCTCTACGCCGGCGTGGCCGATCTCGCGCGTGTGCTGCTCGACTACGCAGGCCGCCAGGGCGACCTGAAGGCGCAGCGGCTGGCCGCGTTCGTCGACGAGCCGGACGCCGGGGTGGCGGACGCGCTGCAGGCCGAATGCAAGCGGCGGCGGTGCGCGGGGCTCGAGGTCCTGCCCGCGCGGTCGGCCGCCGAGCCGGGCGCGGTGGCGAGGCTGGCGCACTCGTCGGTCGGGGCCGTGATCTTTGCCGGTAGCGACCGCGAGCTCGCGGCCCTGATCGGCATGGCCGACCGGCTGGGCTGGCGCCCCGCGATCTACGCACCCGGCGCCGCCGCGGCGCGTGCCATGTTCGCCGCGCCGGCGGCGTTCAAGGACCTGCTGTACGTCGCCTTCCCGACCCGCGGCGACCTGCAGTCGGGCTCGCCCGCGGCGCAGGCCTTCGAAAAGCTGCGCCAGGGCCGCGGCCTGGATGCATCGCACGCCGCGGCGCAGGGCTTCGCCTACGCGGCGATGTCGATCACGCTCGAGGCGCTGCGCCGTGCCGGCCGCGACGTGAGCCGCGAGCGCTTTGCCCACGCCGTCGAGGGGCTGTACCGCTTCGATGCCGGGCCGACGCCGCCGGTGAGCTACGGCCCGGGCAGGCGCGTCGGCGCGCTCGGCGGCTATGTCGTGGCCGTCGATCCGCAGCGCGGGTTCCGGCCGGTGTCCGATTGGATCGGGCTCGAACCACTTTGACAGTCTGGATACGGAGTCGACGATGGGTGATCTCATGAGATGGATTCGGCCCGGGCTCGCGGCGGCGGGCCTTGCGCTTGCGCTGACGGCCGGGGCGCACGATGACAAGCCGGCCGGCGCCTCGACCCAGAAGCAGCCCGCCGCTGCGTCGCAAGGCCCTGCCGCGGCGCCGGGCACGCGCGACGCCCGCGCGTACTTCACGGACCTCGAACTCGTCACGCACGACGGTCGCAAGGTGCGCTTCTACTCCGACATGCTCGAGGGACGCACCGTGCTCATCAATGTCATCTACACGACGTGCAAGGATGCCTGCCCACTGATCACGCAGAAGCTCAACGAGGTCCGCGCCCTGATCGGCGAGCAGTTCGGCCGCGACGTCTGGTTCGTCTCGCTGACCTCGGATCCCGAACGCGACTCGCCCGCGGCGCTGCGCAGCTTCGCGCAAAAGCAGAGTGCGGATCTCGCCGGCTGGACGTTCCTGACCGGCAATCCGAAGCATGTCGAACAGATCCTCAGGAAGCTCGGCCAGTACTCGCAGGATGCCGAGGACCATTCGACGCTGCTGATCGCCGGCAATGTGGCGGCCAAGCGCTGGGCCAAGATCCGGCCCGATGCGCCGCCGGTGGCGATCGCCGAGCGGCTGAAACTGCTGTCCGCAGGCGATGGCAGCGCCAATCCGCTGGTCCGTTAGCGTCGCGCCGCGCGCGGCCGCGGCGATGCGCGCGCCGCTGGTCGTGCTGCGATTGCTGCTCGTTGCGTGGCTCGCGGTCGCCTGCGCGGGCGCTGCCGCGCAGGCGACCGTGGCACGCGTCAACGGCGTGGCCATCACCCTCGAGCAGCTCGACCGGGAGTTCGACGCCATCCTGCGCTCGCGTGGCCTGAACATCGCCCGCATGCAGCGGCCGGACCAGGCGCGCGATCTCAGGCGCGAGGCGCTCGATGCGTTGATCCGCGACGAGTTGCTGTGGCAGAAGGCGCAGCGCGAAGGTGCGGTCGCAAGCGACCTCGAAGTCGACCGCGCGATCGCGAAGGCCGTTGAACAGGCGCGCAGCCGCGAGGCGTTCGACCGCAGCATCGCCCGCGCCGGCTTCGACGAGGACAGTTACCGCCGCTACGTGCGCCGCATGCTGTCGGCCGACCGGGCCGCGCAGGACCTGGTGCAGGCGAAGGTGCGCGTGACCGACGCCGAGATCGAGCAGTTCTATCGCGACAACGCGCCGCGCTTCGTCCGACCCGAGCAGTTGCGCGTGCGCGAGATCCTTCTGCGCGTGGCGGCGCCCGGCGGGCCGGCACAGCGCGAGCAGGCACGGCAGCGGCTGGCCGAGATCCGCGCCCGTGTGCTGGCAGGCGAGGATTTCGCCGAGCTCGCACGTCGCCATTCCGACCATCCGACGCGGCAGTGGGGCGGCGCCCACGACCCCGTGGTCCGCGGCCAGCTCGCCGCGCCGCTGGAGGAAGCGGCGGTCCGGATGCAGCCCGGCGAAACCTCGGAAGTGATCGAGACCGCGGCGGGCGTTCACCTGCTGCGGCTCGACGAGCGCCTGCCGGCCGCGACGATCGCGCTGGAACAGGCGCGCGACCCGATCCGCGAGCACCTGACCGAGCGCCACGGCCGCGAGGTGCTCGACGCCGAGGTCGCGACGCTGCGCCGCCTCGGCGCCGTGGACATCCTGGTGCCGATGTGACCGGCCACCGGCGGTGCAGCGGCGCGCCGATCGGCGCCGCCCTCGCACGGGGTGGAAAGACAAAGGCCCCGCGCGACGGCGGGGCCTTCTAGGCATGCGGCCTCGCGGCCGGTCACGCCCGATGGGTCAATACAACGGCGCGATGCACGCCTGGACAGCCGCCGCCGCCCCGCGAATGGCGGTGTAGCCCGGATCGATCAGCTGCGCCTTGCTGCCCAGGCTGTCGACCTTGGTCACCATGCTGGTGGCGGCGGTATAGGCTTCTGCGAACTTGCCCTGGACCAGCTTGGAGTCGATCGACGACAGGTAGCTGTACATGCTGCACTCGTCCTGCGTCATCTTCTCTGCCAGCGTGAGCGTCGTGGACAACGGCTTGCCCTTGACCACCGACACCACGACCTTCACCGAACAGGATTCCACCGTGCGCCGGCTCTTGAAGGAATCACCGTTGTCCGCGACCACGGTCCACGCGTTGGGCGGGGGCGGCGGCGACGTGACATCGAGGGTGTTGATGCCGACCAAATCGCGGCATGGCGCCTTGGCATCGGCCGCTGCCTGCGCCGCGCCGATGGCCGCGACCAGCACTGCCGTGGCGCACAGGGGCGCGAAAAGTCTGCGTTTGCTGAACCGAGTCATGTGTCCCTCTCTCCTGGGTATGCCGCGTCCTGTGTCCCAACATGGCGGCGGGTTGCGATGACGTCGACCGATGCGATCGCGCGGTAGAAAATGTGCTCGATGCACACCGTGCGCGTCCATCCTCGAAGCGAGGGGAATTCCCGGTTTGACTGCGGCGAATCGCCGCATGGGGTTGCGGGGTGTTGCCGCACCCGTCACTTCGAAAGGCACGCAACCGGATGTCAGCGGCCCGGCACGGCGGGCCGCTGCCTGCCTTGCGCTGCCGGCTGCTGCGCAGGCACGCGGTGCACGAAGCGCCAGTCGGCATAGCGCTCGGCGGTCTCGAAGCCGGGCTGCAAGGCGTCGAAGCCGGCGCGTTTGAGCGGCCGGCCTTCGGA
>Ga0224500_10002375_pt1 | contig 10149 bp, 7 predicted proteins | sample SF_Oct11_sed_USG_FD_168126 | JGI IMG/M metagenome (GOLD analysis project Ga0224500, IMG submission 168126) | Sediment microbial communities from San Francisco Bay, California, United States - SF_Oct11_sed_USGS_4_1 | ecosystem: Environmental > Aquatic > Marine > Sediment | place: USA: California...
CGGCCCGTCGCGCCGGGTCGGCCGGCAGCGCATGGCGAGCGCATCCGATTCAGGCTTTCAGCTGATCGAGAATCGGCAAACGGCGTATGCGTTTTCCGGTCGCGGCGAAGATCGCGTTCGTCAGTGCCGGCGCCGCCGTCGGCAGGCCGATTTCCCCTGCACCGGTCGGCGTATCGCCATACGGCAATATGTGCGCCTCGAAGCGGGCCGGGATGTCCCTGATCCGTGCGAGCGGGTAGTCGTGAAAGTTGCTTTGCTGGATTTGCCCGTCCCTGACCGTGATCTGCTGACCCAGCGCGGTGCTGATGCCGTCGATCGTGGCGCCCTGCAACTGGGCCTCGACGGCATTCGGGTTGACGGCGAGGCCGCAGTCGATGGCCGCGACGATCCGTTCGATTTTCAGGTCCCCGGACCCGCTGACCGCTACCTGGATCGCGTGCGCCGCGTAGCCGCCAAACGTGAAGTGCGACGCGATGCCGATGCCGTGACCGGCCGGCAGCTTGCTCCCGTGCCCGATCCGTTCGGCGACGAAGCGCAGCAGGCGCGCCAGCCGGCCCGGGTTGAACGTCGGCCCGCCGTGCCCGCCGTAGTCGAGCTCGCGCTCCTCGCCGTACAGGGCGAGCCGCAGCTCGAGCGGGTCCTGCCCGGTCTCGTGCGCGATCTCGTCGAGGAAACTCTGTATGACGAAGGCGTTTGCGGTGTGCGCGGGCGCCCGCCACGAGCCGCGCGCCAGGCCGATGGCGTTGTGAAAATATTCGAGGCGCAGGTTCGGCACGATGTGCCGCGGGAAATCGTCCGGATAGAGCTCGGCCTGCCACAGGTCCTCGGCGGCGACGTCGGGTCTCCGGTAATGCTTGCTGGCGCTTGCGAGCCGCTGCGTCCAGCCCAGGATGCTGCCCGCCGCGTCGAGCCCGGCGCGGACCTCGTGCATGCCCGCCGGACGATAGAAGTCGTTCCGGATGTCGTCCTCCCGGGTCCATTGCAGCTGGATCGGCCAGCCGGTCTTTTTCGAGATCAGGGCGGCTTCCGCTACGTAGTCGTTTGTCAGGCGGCGGCCGAAGCCTCCCCCGACACGCGTGAACTCCACGCGGATACGATCGCGCTCGAGACCCGTCGCCCAGGCAGCAGACCGGGACGCGCCCGCCGGCATTTGCGTCGGGGCGATGATATGGCACGAATCGCCCGTGACATGGGCGTAGCAGTTCTGCGGCTCCAGCGGTGCATGGCTGACGAAAGGCACCTCGTAACGGCGCACGATGACCCTGGCCGCCGCGGCGATCGCGGCATCGAAATCGCCGTCATCGAGCACGACCTGGCCGGCGCCGTCCAGCATCGAGGCATTGTCTGCCCAGAATTTCTCGGAGCTGTCGCTGGCATTCGGCCCCTTGTCCCACTCTATTCTCAGCGCGTTCCTGCCCTTGATCGCGGCCCAGGTCGACGTGGCGACGACCGCCACACCGCTGGCGAGAATCTGGTACGGCTCGTCCGGTTGCGGTCCCCGGATTTCGAACACGTCGAGAACACCGTCGACCTTGAGCGCCGCGGTGGCGTCGAAGGAAACCGGCCTGCCGTTCAGCCAGGGACTGCGGGCAATGACCGCGTAACGCATGCCGGGTTGCCGCGTGTCGATCCCGTACCTCGTCTTCCCGGTGACGATTTCCTCTGCGTCGATAGTTCGTTGCGGCTTGCCGACGATCCGGTAGTCCGACCTCGACTTGAGCGCAGGCTTCTCCTCCGGCGGGTCCAGCAGGGCGGCGTCCGCTACCAGGTCGGCATAGGCATATCTCTCGCCCAGCGCGGGACAGGACACGTAACCCTGCTCCGTCGCGCAGCTCTCGGGCGCAACTTTCCAGCGCTCTGCCGCCGCCCGGACGAGCTGCCGGCGTGCCGCCGCGCCGACCTCGCGCATGTATTCCCAGTTGCTGGTCAGGCCGGTGCTGCCGCCGACACCCTGGCCGCCGTACTGCCAGGCATATCCGTCGGCCGTCCGGACGATGCCGAGCGGCATGGGCCGGATGCTGACGCGCACCCAGTCGACGTCCAGCTCCTCTGCGACCAGCATCGGCAGGGTGGTGCGGATGCCCTGGCCGATTTCCGGCTGGTTCGTCCCGATGATCACGTCGCCGCCGGCCGTGATCTCGATGAAGTGGCCGAGCCTGCGCTGCGCAGCCGTGTCCGCCGGGACCGCATGCGCGAGCGGCACGCCGAGCACGAAGCCGCCGGCGAGGCTGGCGCCAGCGACCAGGAAGCAGCGGCGCGACAAGGCCGGCGCCGACCAGGGTTCAGCGCGTTGCATCGTCGCCTCCCGCCGCCAAGAGTTCCGCGGCCCTGTGTATCGCCTGCCGGATGCGCACGTACGTGCCGCAGCGGCAGATATTGCTCAGTCTCGCGTCGATGTCCGCGTCGGTCGGGTTCGGAACCTGGCGCAGCAGGTCGACGACGGCCATGATCTGGCCGGCCTGGCAATAGCCGCACTGCGGCACGTCGAACTCCAGCCAGGCCGCCTGCACCGGGTGCAGGTTCTCCCCGTCCGGTGCGAGCCCTTCGATCGTCGTAATCGACCGGCCGTCCAGCGTCGCGGCGGCGACGAGGCAGGAGCGCTGGGCAGCGCCGTCCACGTGCACGGTGCAGGCTCCGCATTGGCCTGTGCCGCAGCCGAACTTGGTACCGGTCAGGCTGAAGTGGTCGCGCAGGATCCAAAGTAGCGGCGTATCGGCGTCACCATCAAAAGCGACGTCCTCTCCGTTGACACGAAATTCGACCATGCGGCACCCCCCCCTTGTCAGGCTTGTTTCGGGCTTCGACCCCTGCCGCGCCCGAGGGTTTCCCCTGATAAGCTTTTGTCGGAAGCGAGGCGCCGCGCCGTGCTGCCAGGTCTCGTGGGATTATAGGGAGGTCGCGCCAATCTCGGAGCGGAGATCACGGCCATGACCATTACGGAACTCGGCGCGCTGGGCGAACTGCTTGGCGCCCTCGGCGTCATCGCGACGCTCGTCTATCTAGCGGTCCAGGTACGACAGAACACGCGTTCGCTGGAGGCTTCGCAGCGGCTGGCTCTCGCCCAGACCTACCAGATGCGCTCTGATGCGCTGCAGGGCATGCTCGTGCAGGCCGCGTCCTCGCAGATCGGCGGCATCATCTTCAAGGCCACGCAGGCGGGCTACCCGGAAAACCTTGCGGCGCTCGACGCGCTGAGCCCGGAGGAAAGGAGCCGCTTCCGGCAATGGCACATCGCACAGCAGGCGCACTGGGACAACATGCACTTCCAGTACCAGCAGGGCTTCCTCGACGAGGAATATTACAGGGACGAGTTCATGAAGCGGGTGCAGCGGCTGTGGCCCACCTGGCAGGCCCTGCGGCTGACCAGCGGCCGCCAGAGCTTCTTCGACGAACTGCGTCGCCTGGAAACGGCGCAGGACATCGGACCATAGGCGCGAGGACACTGTCTTGCACGAGCGAGCGGCGCTCGTTCAGCTCCGGTTAAACTTCGGTTAACCGGCCGTTCATGCTGGTGCTCTTACTCTGGAGCCGCGTTCAAACCAGAGGGAGCAGGCCATGAACAAACATTTGACCAGGGTTCTCGCCGTTGCCGGGTTCGCGCTCGCGCTCGCCGCGCCGGCCCATGCGCATCCCGACAATTTCGGTTTCGTCGTCCGACTGGATCCGGCGCATCGTGTCGATCGTCACTACGACGGAGCCCGTCACCACGATCGCGATGACCGCGACTGGCACAAGCCGGGCAAGAAGCATCGCAAGCTGCACAGGCGCCTGGAGCACACGCACGACCGCTGGCACCGGCACAACGATGGCCGGAGGGACCGTTACTACTATCGGGACCACCGCGCCCTGCACTTCGAGCTGGGCTTCGGCCATTACGACTTTCACTACGGCGGGCACCGCCACCACTGATGACGGACGCGGCCAGCAGGGTGTCTTGCAACACCCTGCTGGCGCGAGACAAGGATGTCTCGCCCGCGGTTCCGCACGTTGGTGCGTGAACCGTCGGGAGCGAGTCCGGACATGCGCCGGACTCGCGACCTTGAAAAAGGTCTGGACGACCTTTTTCAACATCCTTCTAGCGCAGCCTGGCGGCGATTCCGTCCAGCGTCGCGGCAAGTCCGCCGCGTTGCCGCGTGGTAACCGCGTCGCCTTCGCCTTTGCCGACGTTCTTCGCCAAAGCTTCGAGCTGGCGCGCGAGTTCGCGGTCACGCTTGCCGTCCGCGAACCGTGCAGCGGAACGATCCAGTGCCGCGCTCAGGTCACTGACCGTCGCTGCGGACAGCGCATTCGCCCGCGCAAGTTGGTCCACGTACGCGTGCGCGACCACCGGCTCGGCCGGCCACGTGACGCGGAACTGCTGTTGCGGGTTGAACAGCTGGCCCTGGTCCGCGATCGACGCCGCCGCAATCTCGTTTGCCGACAGGTAATCGCTCGGCGTCAGCTCCAGCACGTCGATGCCGCGCGTGATCTCGGTGCCGTAGATCCGGCCCTTGTACCAGTAGGTGGACCAGTAGCCGCCGAGGATCAGCTCTTCGGCGTCGATCGGGCCGCGGTCGAAGTAGGCGATCTCGACCGGGTTGGCGGAGTCGGTGAAATCGACGACGGAGATGCCGCCCTGGTACCAGGCCTGCACGAAGATGTCGCGTCCGGGCACGGGCACGATCGAGCCGTTGTGCGCCACGCAATTTTCCTGCTCGGATTGCGGCGCCGGCATCTTGTAGTGACTGCGGAACTCCAGCTGGCCGTCGACGATGTCGTAAATCGCATCGGCGCCCCAGTCGAGCGGGTCGTAGGCCCGGCAGCGCGGCCGGGCGCCGCCGCCCCACTCGTCCGTAAACAGCACCTTCGTGCCGTCGTTATTGAACGTGGCGGAGTGCCAGTACGCGAAGCCCTTGTCGACAACCTCGTCCATGCGCTGCGGCTTCAGCGGATCTGAAATGTCGAAGATGATGCCGTTGCCCGAGCATGCGCCGGCGGCGATTCCTGCCTCCGGGAATACCGTGATGTCGTGGCACTGGTCGGTCGTGCTGGTCTCCTGCGTGTCCTCTCCGTGGCTGCCGCCGCGCCACAGGCCTGCCATGACGCCGGTCTCCGGGTCGGCGAACACGGCCGGGCTGTCGACTATGCGCGCCTTCGACGGATCGTCGACCGGGATCTCGATGACGTCGATGCGGAACATTGCGGTGCGCTCGTCGCCGGGCACCTCACCGATGCAGCCTTCCAGTTCGTCCTCGTCGCGCACGCTGGATGTGCCCGAATTGTAGACGATGATCTTGCCGTCCTTGTCCGGACCGGAGACGACGGAATGCGTGTGCGAGCCACGGCATGTCTGGACCTGGCCCACCTGCACGGGTCGCGTCATGTCGCTGATGTCGAAAATACGCAGGCCGCGGAAGCGTTCCTGGCTGACGTCCTCGCTGATGCCCTCGAGGCCGCAGTCGACCCGGCCGCGTGTCTGTTCGACAGACATGATCAACAGGTCGCCGACGATGGATACGTCGCCCTGCCCGCCCGGGCAGACGATCGAACTGACGAGATCCGGTATGCCTTCGTCGCCGAGCCGGTACACGTTGTAACCGTGGTAGCTGCCGGCCACCATCACGTCACGCCGAAACGCCATGTCGGTGTTCGCGAAAGTCAGCAGCGGCCAGCGCTCGTCTTCCTGGTCTTCCTCTTCCTCTCCGTCCGCTGCTTCTTCCTCTACGGGCTGGCCCGTCAGGGCCTGCAACCGCGCCGGCGGCAGCCCGGCCGGGTTCTTCGGGTCGAAGAAGCCGGGCGGCTTCGGCAGCGTCGCGACGAGATTCATGTGCAACAGCGCCTGGCCGGCATTGTCGAACCCGGGCTCGAGGCCCGCGCGAGGATCGGTCGAGAGCCCCATGAGCACCACGTTCATGCGCTCGATCTCGGCGTTCTGGTCGTTCGTGACGTCCGTCGTGAACTCGAACAGCGCCGGCTCGTAGGCCGAACCCGGCTGCTTCAGCAGGTTCTCGACCATGGTAACCGCACCGCGGTGGTGCGCGATCATCAATTGCAGGAACTGCCGGTCGAAGTCCGTGCCCCTGGATGCCGCGAGCTCTGCCATCTGCTCCGGCGAAGCCATGCCCGCCATCTTGTGGGATGTATGCATCGCGTCGTGCGCGGTCGGCTCCGGCACGTCCTCGCCGCGTTCGCGCAGCCACTGCTGCATGAACTGGATCTCGTCGTCCTGGGACGCGGTGATACGCCCCGCAACGTCAATCAGCTCCTGCCGGTTCGTGCGATCGCCGACCAGTGCGGCCATCTCGATGGCCTGGTGGTGGTGCGGGATCATGTCCTGCATGAATTTCACGTCTGCCTGCGTGTAACTGGTGTCGGCCAGCTCGAGGGCCTCGGCGGCGCTCAGCTGCCGCGCCGGCTCGCCCGGCGCGCCCGGCTGGACGATCGGCGCCTGTGCCAGGCCGGCCGCCGCGTAACAGAGCAGGACTGCGGCCAGCGAGGCGCGCAACGAGAGCTCGAACAGGGAATCACGGGTTGAAGTCACGGGGATTTGCTCCTGTGCAGGTCGTTGTTTTTATAGGTCGTTGCAGGCGGCGAATCGCATTGCCGTCGTCGAGTTCGCCGGCCCGGCGCTCGATCGCCAGGAGGCGATTTTCGAGGCCGGACGTACGCCGTCCTCCTTGCGCGTTTACAGGAAACGCCGACAAGTGCTACGAAATTGAGCGAGGAGAATATCATGGAACCAAGTGGCAAGACCGCACTCATCAGCGGAGCGGCCGTCGACGTCGTGCTCACCAACCGTGACGAGAAACACCGGGCCCGGGCAGGGGCCTGGTTCGATGCGACGGCAATGCCGCCGCACGACGCGATGTTCACTGTGCAGCCCGACTCGCGAGGCCGCCACAGGCATCGACATCTGTATTCCCGGGCATGGAAAAGCCGATCCGCCGGCGGCCTGTCAAACCGGCCTGCAGGCGAAGTAAGATCGATGCTGTTCCGCAAACCGGTCGCGCCGCCGCGGCGCCCGAAGGGGATTGCTGATGAGCCCGAAGTCACCTGGCTATCGCCCGATTCTGCTGCTCCTGCTCGCCTGCGCCAGCGCCACTCCTGTCGGCGTCGGGGCCGCCGAATGGCCGGACGGGCGGAAGATCGCGGTAACCCTGACCTTCGACCTCGATGCGGACACGCTATGGTGGGATGACCCGGACAGCATGCAGGGTAACCCGAGCTCGTTGTCGCAGGGACGTTACGGGCCGACCGTGGCGGTACCGAAGATCCTGGCGCTGCTCGAGCGGCACGGGATCAGGGCGACTTTCTTCGTCCCGTCCTGGGTCGCAGGGCAGTACCCGGAAACGCTGCGCGCGATTGCCAGCGCGGGGCACGAGATCGGCGCGCACGGCGTCAAGCACGTTGCGCCGGTCACGCTGAGCGCCGCGGCAGAGCAGGCCGAGTTCGCGGAAAGCGTTCGCGTACTGGAGGCAATCACCGGCAAGCGGCCGCGCGGCTACCGCGCGCCCTCCTGGGCTTTAAGCGACATCACACTCGAACTCGCGGTCGACGCGGGCTTCACTTACTCGAGCAACCTGATGGACTCGGATGTCCCCTACGTGCACGACTCGCCACCGGGCCTCGTCGAACTGCCGGTCTCCTGGATACTCGACGACGCCCCGTATTTCTGGTTCGACGAGGCATCCTGGGACAAGAAGATCCATTCGGCGGCCGAGGTACGGGCGATCTGGCAGGAAGAATTCGTAGCGGCTTACGAGAGCGGCGGATACTTCGACCTGACGATGCACCCGCAGATCATCGGCCGGCCCGCACGGGTACGCATGCTCGACGAGCTCGTCGACTGGATGAGCGACTTCGACGGCGTGTGGTTCGCGACCTGTGCCGAGGTCGCGAACCACGTGCGATCGATCGAGGCGCGCTGAAAAGAGGCCACGGCCCGGCTATGGACCGGACGAGCCTGGCGGGCGCATTCTTCGCGTTCCACTTGACCCGGCGGGGGAGCTGGTATGTTGCGGATTCGAGCAGTCGTTTTGTTCATGGTTTCGCTCGCGAGCGCCGTTTGCGCTGCGGCGGGGGACGAGCGACTGCTCGTCAACGGCAAGGTTTTCACGGCGGACCCGTCCCGCCCGTATGCCGAAGCCGTCGCTATACGCGGCGACACGATAATGGCGGTCGGCAGCCGCGCGGAGGCAAGTGCCGCCGTGGGAGCAGGCGCGGAGACAATTGACCTCGGCGGCAGGTTCCTCATGCCCGGCCTTATCGACAGCCATTGCCACGCGCTGTACGGCGGGCTGGGCCTGGTCACTGCGGACAATGCCGACCGGGCGCAATCCGTCGACGAACTCGCCACGTTCGCCGCCGACGCGCGTGCCAGCGGCCGCGGCATGTTCGGTGACGTGCTGTTCGTCACCGGCGTGCCGCTCGCGATGTGGACCCGCGTCGCCGACCTGGCCGCGCGCTTCGACTCCGGCGACTACATATCGCAGCCCGTCGTGCTGCAGGGCATGGACGGGCACACCGCGTGGGCGAACCGTGCGATGCGTGCCCGCGCCGGCATCGATCGCCAGCTCCTGGCGGGACTGGACGCGGCGACGCGGACGCTGTTCGGGCAGGACGCCGACGGCGAGCCCAACGGCCTGCTCGCCGAAGCGGCAATGGAACAGGTTTCTACGCTGATACCGCAACCCGACGATGCGCGGATGCGCGAGGCCGGGCGCGCCGCGGTCGAGTACCTGCACGCCGCCGGCATTACCTCCTGGCTCGATCCGTCGACCGATGACACGATGCTCCGGACCTACCGCATGCTGAGCGAGCGGGGTGAACTCGACTCGCGAGTCGTCGCCCTGCCCGTCGTCGATTTCAGGAAAGGCGACGAGGACCGGCAGCTAGCCGCCGCTCTGCGGCAGCGCGAGGCATTCCGGGACCTGCCCGATGTCCGCATCGGCGGCATCAAGGTGTTCGCGGACGGGGTCGCGGAATACCCCACGCAGACCGCGCACATGTCGAAGCCCTACCTCGAAAGTGGCCTGAACGGCGAACTGATGTTCGACCCGGAGCGTTTCGCCGACATCGCGATCGCCGCGGATCGCCAGGGCATGATCGTGCACGTGCACGCAATCGGCGACCAGGCCGTGACCGAGGCACTGGACGGCATCGAGGCGGCGCGCCGCGCCAATGGCGATTCCGGCCTGCTGCACAGCATCACGCACCTGCAGTTCATACGGCCCGATGACATGCCGCGATTTCGCGAGCTCGGGGTCATCGCCTCGTTCCAGCTTTACTGGGCGCGCGGCTCGAACACGACGATCGACCTGCTGAAACCGTACGTCGACCCGGGCCTGTACGAATGGCAGTACCCGGCGCGCTCGCTGCTGGATGCCGGCGGAACGATTGCCGGGGCGAGCGACTGGAACGTGTCCACGCCGAACGTCTTTCACGCCATCTACCGCGCGGAGACGCGCAATGGTCCCAAGGGCGTGCTTGATCCGGATCAGCGCGTGCCGCGCGAGGCCATGCTGTATGCCTACACGCGCGACGCCGCGAAGCTCCTCGGCGAGGAGCATCGCATCGGATCGATTGCGCCCGGCAAGTTCGCCGATCTCGTGCTGCTGGACCGCGACCTGCTGACCGTCAGCGCCGAAGAAGCGCGTGACACGACGGTCCTGTGGACCCTCGTCGGCGGGCGCGGCGTGTTCGGCGGTCCGCCTGCTCCGTGACGCCACGACCGTTGTTGCGGTCCCCGGGCTGCGGTCAGTCGTTTTCCAGGAGCTGCAGCCGGTAGCCGACACCGGGCTCGGTCAGGATGTAGCGCGGCTGCTCGGGGGTTCGCTCTATCTTCTGCCGAATCTGGCGTATGTAGACACGGAGATATTGCACGTCCACGCCGGTCTCGCGGCCCCAGGCAACACGCAACAGGTGCCGGTGAGTGAGCACCTTGCCCGCGTGTACGACCAGCTCCCGCAGAATATCGTACTCCTTGCGTGACAGCCGAACGTCATGCCCGTCTACCGTTACCCGGCGATGCAAGAGGTCGACGACGAGGCCACCGCTCGAGAACACCGGCGGGCTGCCCTCTGTCGCGAGCCGGTGACGCAGCGCCGTGCGTATTCGCGCCATGAGTTCGTCCGCACCGAAAGGCTTGCTGACGTAATCGTCGGCCCCGAG
>Ga0224500_10002376_pt1 | contig 10148 bp, 7 predicted proteins | sample SF_Oct11_sed_USG_FD_168126 | JGI IMG/M metagenome (GOLD analysis project Ga0224500, IMG submission 168126) | Sediment microbial communities from San Francisco Bay, California, United States - SF_Oct11_sed_USGS_4_1 | ecosystem: Environmental > Aquatic > Marine > Sediment | place: USA: California...
TTTTTCATAACTCCTCTAATACATAGGGTAACTTTCGCTCAGGCTACTGTGAAAAGACCATGCACCGCGGTACGAACTTGCTATGGTTCACTTCTTCTTCCACGCACCGATGATAAAGCCTGAAATAGTGAGCCCCACCATATCATACCCACCTGTAATCCATGCGAGCGCGTAGGGTTGTTTCGCGAAAATACCCCCTGTCATTACGGAGAGGTGGTGGAAGCAAAAAACGATAAGCAAGGCATAACCCGCTCCCTGCAGCCCGGAACTGACTCCTATTTTTCCAAATAGCCATGCCAGTGCATAGAGGGGCACAACAGATGCAATGAAATTGGTAATCCAAGCGCCAGCACCGGGAGGATTTGCTTCAACGGTAGCCATATCAAGTCCCACCATAGCCATCCATGGCTCGCCAAATAAGGGACCATACCAGACAAAGCCTAAGGCAAACAGGATAACAACACATACCAATATGGCAAGGTGATTGATTTTAGAGGGTTCCATAATCTGTAAGGGTTTAGTGATATGAAAATATACTACTTCATTCTCAAAACTTATAATAATCTAACGCTTCCCGCGATTATTTCCCTACAGCCACGTCAGTTTCCTTCGATAACTTCTGAAATACCCCGTTAGTCCAGCCAAAGCCGTCCTGGTTGGGGTATTCTCCGCCACCGCCCTCCTTCGACAAATCTTCTACGTTATATTTTTCAATGAATTTGTATGTGTTGATATACACTTTTTGATTCAATGCAAGCCACCGTTGTTTGATCTCCCCGGCAAGGGCATGGAATCCATAGTTTCTCAATCCTTTAATGGTAATCCATTCCAGCGGTGCCCATCCGTTGGGTGCATCCCACTGCTGCCCCGTGTTATTCAATGTTGATGGGACACCCCCGCCTTGCAGAAAAGAATCATTGATTTTTTTGGCTACCTGCTCCGCTTGCTGCTGGTCCGCAATTAAAAAGAACATCGGATACATCCCTGCGATAGAAAATACTTCCGTTTGTGCCCCTTCCCGGAAATTGAAATCCATGAAAAAACCTTTTTTCTTATTCCAGCAATATTTCGCGATGGCCTTTCTCCGGGCCTCACATTTTATTTTGTATTGATCTGCTTTGACCAGGTCATTGTTCAGTTCGTATGTTATCCATAGAGTGTACTCCAGATTATACAACAAGGCGTTGAGGTCCACAGGAAGAATATCCGTGGTGTGGATGGTATACAACTGGAACTTACCTTCTTTGTCATGCGAAAGCCAGCGGCTCGAAAAATCCCATCCCGATTCGGCAGCGGCGCGCAAATTACGGAGTACGTCCTCACGCTTGGTATCAGGCCAGATGGTCACAGCCTCATCTGCGGTTTTGACATCTTCCAGGTAGCTTTCTGCACGCGGCGTGGCGTTGTCATCCCAGTACCTGTTCAGAATTTCTCCATCGGGAAGCCTTACTACTCTTCTGAACGCAGCTTTCGTATCGTTCAGCTGTTCTGCACCATCCATCCAGAAAGCATATTCCTTTTCCATGTACTTACGGTAGCGCAGCAATACTGAATCACCCTGAGATTCGGCTAACAATGAGACCATGGCAGCATAAAACGGAGGCTGTGATCTTCCTAGGTAATACGTCCTGTTTCCATTTGGAATAAACCCGAGTGTATCAATCAGGTAGGAAAAGTTGTCGATCATATTGCGGATGGTTTCAATCTGATTGTCGGCCTGCAATCCCAGCATAGTGAAGTAACTATCCCAGTAATAGATTTCACGGAACCGGTCACCGGGGACAATATAGGGATACGGTAGTGGAATGAGTGTGCCGGTAATTCTTTTGTCGGCGGGACGTTTTAAGACGCTCCATAATCTGGTTACATGTTCATTCGCGGTAGCAGAATCAGTTTTGTAATCAGATTCGTTGCCTGGAATTTTAAAATTTTCGTTGAGGAATTCTTTTATAGACCCATCCGACTTATCCGCCAGTTTTTCATACTTGTCACGGATAAGTGCAACGTCATACTTTGGTATACAATCAACGAAAGTTTTGCGGTCGGGGAAAATATTTGGATTGGACTGCACATCATAAAACAAGGGACCATAAAGCTCCTCGGGTGGCTGAATCCTGACTTCGGTCTCATTGGAGGGCGCCTTAAATAGTGTGCATTGCGCCAGCAAAATAATGGCGGGCACGAGAAATAGTTTGCTCAAGATTGATTTGTTCATGCTATAATTCATGATCTGGTTAAAAGTTGGTCGTGATAGAATAATACTTCCTTAGGTTATTTTCATCATTTACATTCACTCCATTCAATTTTATATGTCTCATGGTTCCCGGTTCGTACCGCTGATTGTAACTTCTAACGATGAAAAGACAACCAACAAAAAGTACTGGCTTCGAAAGGTTGTTCATGGTTTAGCGTTTAGGATTGGCAATACTTAAATATAAGTCATTACAAACTTAAACACATCATTCAAACAGTGGCAGCACTTATGTTGAATCAGATCACTTTTCAAGTCCCCCTTCCGCAATGAGAATCAACAATGCCAACTTAATGGAGTCGGGTCCGCTTTTGTCATTCATCCACCATTCGTCCAGTGAATGTGCGCCACCACCTTTGCCACCTCGCCCGATGGTTACAGCGGGGATCCCCATCGAAATGGGAATATTTGAATCCGTAGATCCACGCGTCAGGTATGGCTCTGCTTTAAAGAATACTGTTGCAGCAAGCGATCGCTGGATGAGTGGCAACACTTCCGGAAGTTCGCCGGATGGCCGATCGCCAATTTTAATAATGGTAACGGTAAGCAACGGCCCTTGCTTTATCGTCTTGTTATAATCCGCCAATGCGCGATTCACTTCGTGATACAATATTTGTTCTATTGTTTTCAGCCGTTCAGGACTAACAGAACGCAGATCAACTTCCATCCATGATTCGAAAGGAATGGCATTAATAGATGTCCCACCGCCGACGCGACCAATATTGTAACTTGTTTTTGGTCCGCTTGATGTGTATGCCCCTGCAGCCTGATCAAAGTAGGCTATCGCCTTGCCGGCGGCATGATGCGGGTTACCTAAACCAAACGCACTCCAGGAGTGACCGCCCGGCCCCTTGAAGGTAACCTTGTAGCGAACAGAACCCAGTGCCTGGTTATTGATCCTCCCGATTTCTCCTCCGTCGATTGAGATCCAGGAATCAATTTTAGGGTCATTCTTTTGAAAAAGGTGTTTGACACCTCTGAGGTCCCCAGGCCCTTCCTCACCAACGGTTCCAATGAGCAGAACATTGGATGTCGTTTTAATATCTGACTTATTCATTGCGCGCAATACAGCGAGTACCATCGCCAGGCCACGGGTATCGTCTCCAATGCCGGGCGCAAACAGAGTATCTCCTCCAAATTTAACGGTAACATCTGTTTCCTCAGGAAATACGGTATCGATATGGGCATTTAGGACAACTGTTCTTCTGTTATCTTTCCCTTTCCGCAGGGCCAGCACGTTTCCTACTTCATCTATCCATACTTTGTCCGCACCTGCTTCCTGCAACATTTGCTTAAACCGCTCTGCGCGCCGTTGTTCCATGAATGGCGGTGCTGGTATCTCCGTTAGCTCAATGAGATCTTTCCTGGTCGTCGGCTCCAGCGCATCAATTATAGAAAATGCGTCCTGCATATTTTTTTGGTTTGCGAGTTTCTCGATATCCCTTTGAAAGCTTGCCTGAGCCGTTGCCTTGATTTCGTCCTGGCCAAGGGCTGACTGTACTGTAAAAGCAAAGACTAAGAACAGCATTACAAATTTCATGTCTTTTCAATTTTGTCCACTATAATCCTCATTCTCCACAGGCTGCATATTCGTCCGCTAAACTATTTCCCGTCTAAGACTTGTTAAAAACGACAACGGACACCTTGAAAATTCATCGCGGTTCACATGTTGCCGATAATAATAATACTTACTGATTATTTCGCCCAGCGTGAAAGACGATTATCGATCAGTGAAGAACAGGAAAAAAATACCATTTTCATATTCCCCTTATACGCTCAAAAATTGGCTGTAATTATATCCAACGCCTTACCCGATTTTTATATTCCAAATAATCCTTTCCAAAAGCCCTTTCAAGGTACTCTTCTTCATTCCGGATTACGAATCTATTTACAATTAGAATCAAAATAGGTACGAGCATAAACGTCCACCAATTTCCAATATGGAAGGCTATACCCATATATAAGATCAAAAGTCCGAGATACATTGGGTTGCGCGTAAAGCTGTATATACCGGCGGTCTGCAAAGAGTTAGCCGGCTTGATTAGTATCACCGTGTTTTTTGTTCTGAAAAACCTTATCAGTGCGGGTAGCACAAGCGCAACGGCAATGCCTATCCATATTTTGCCGGCAATTCCGGCAATTTCGGAGTTAAAAAACGCCATACTGAGCGGAATAAATCGCTGCACAAGAATAGACAGGAAAAACGTCAGCACATAAAGCAGGGGTGGCGGAAAATAAACGCCCGGACTGTCCTTTTTTTCTTTCATCTGGAGTGAGGTAGTTGCAAATGGAATATAGGCCTAATTCCTTATAATCCATTTAGTGCTGCGAAAAATACTTCTTTCTACCCCGTAGGCTCTCAACCCTGGAATCAGATTACGTTTGACGCACCAAAAGCATCATTCACCCTCCGCTTCATCAAAAGGTTTAATAAAAGCACTCCGAACGGGCGCGGGCATTTCACTGTCAAGTCCTTTTACTGCTTTCCAAATGACTTCGCTGAAAGCAAGATCGGGCGCTGCATCCACCATCTCCAAATTAAACTCATCGGATTGTCGGGATATACTGCTGACTTTTGTATTCATCTCTTTTAGATTGTATTGCGCCGGCACAGCCTGAAATGCGCGTACATCCGGTTTGTCCGTAAAGCACTCCCACATGGGCGTTGCCGCTGCATCGTATTGACTCATCGGCGGCAGCCCTAAAATCAACTCTATGGTGCGAAGCACAGAAGCCGTGGAATACATCCTGCTTACAACAGCATTTCTTCTGGCATAAGGACTAATCACCTGTGCCGGAGAGCGATGGGCATCCACATGATCGGGGCCATTTTGTGCATCATCTTCCAGGACAAAGACAGCGGACTCCTTCCAAATTTTGCTGTGACTCAGATGTTCAATGAGTTTTCCGAGGGCCTGATCATTTTCGGCCACCATCGCGCGAGGTGTTGGCATACCTACCCGCGCTCCTGCGGTATGGTTGTTCGGTAAACGAATTGTACTCAACTGCGGAACGGCATCTATAGCCAGCAAGGAGTCAAAATCGTATTTCCATCTTTCAAACCTGGTCAGATCGGATACGGTAAGGTCGTATTCAGGAAAATCATTATCAAAATGACCCTCCAATGATGATACCGTCGCGTTACCGCCATGAATAAATTCTCCATACGTTCGATAGCTCACCCCAGCACGATTACAATAGTCCCAGATAAATCCATACTTAGGAAACGTAATTTCCCGTGTCCCTTCATAATCGTACGTCCCACCACGGTCACTGTAGCTCGTGGGCCAGACTTTTTCCACATAGTCATTGGCATACGCAGCCATCGACCAGTTGTGTCCGTCTGCACTCACTTCGGCATTGACATAAAAGTTGTCCAGCAGCACAAAATTGTTCGCCAGCGCATGCTGATTTGGCGTCACGCGCTGCGGAAAAAGGCAAAGCGTAGAGTCGCCGTTACCTTTCGGCATATCACCAAGCACCTGATCATACGTGCGATTTTCCTTAATAATATAGAAGACATGTTTGATCGGACTTACTTCACCGGCTTTGCGTGGAATGGGATTCCCTGCCTCGCCATCAGCCACTGCTGCAATTTCCCGAGAATACGGTGTGTTCATGTACACTGCCCTGGAATATAGTGCTAATGTTTCAACATCAGGTTCAGACACAATGCTTAAAGTACCTTTGAAAAGCTCACCAATATACTCCGTCTCATCTGTTCTGGGTTTATAAGGATTAGGTCCTTTGGGATTCGCCATCGATCTGCCACCTTTGCCATTTGTTACCCATATTTTGTTATTCAAAACTTTTACGGAAGTGGGGTACCAACCCGTAGGTATAAATCCAAGACTTTTGCCATCACCCGGTTCAGATACATCAAATACAGCCAGACAATTATTGTCCGCATTGGCGACGTATAACTTCTTTTCATCAGCCGAAAGTGTGAGGGCGTTTGGTGTGCTTCCAGCCAGCGAATCAGGGAAGAGTGCCGTATTAAAAACTTCGATTACCCGCGATGCAGAAGTTTGAATAACAGAGACTCCGTTGTCATTGGCATGGGCTACAAAAAGATACTTTCCGTCTTTGGTAAGCACCATTTCGTTGGGATTACTGCCCACTGCTATGGTTGACTCTATTTTAACCTTTACGGGATCAATAACCGCCACTTTATCTCCGCCCCACAAGGATACATAGAGACTTTTTCGATCGGGACTCAACAGACATGCGTAGGCCTCCTTACCCAGTGGTAGTCTCTTAGACCTTTTTGTGGTCAGGTCTACGATGTATAACGCGTTGTCCTCCTTTGTTGCCACAAACAAAGTCCCTGCTTCATCATCCAACGTTATCCCTGCGGGTGATATTCTAACGGGCCAGGGTTTTCCTAGAACAATGGAGTCTATCTTTTCCAACCGGGCATTGTTGATTTCGTAAACGACGATCATGTTGTCATTACCACCAGATGCATACAAGCGGGTTTCCGCCTTATTAAATACCAACCCGTACCAGGATTTCTTTATTTCTACCTCGTCAAAGATCTTTTCCGAAACAGGATCAATCAACGTGATCGTTTGCCGGCCGTGGCCATTGTTCGTAGCCGCCATGAATTTACCCGAAGGAGATAAGACCAGGTTCATGGGAAAGTCTCCCAGCGGTATTGTCTTCCCTGCAGGGCTTAATGACCAGCCATTGGGAAGCTGTATCCGTCCTTCTGCCAGTTGCTGTGAAAGGGAATCCAGGACGCTCGCAGGCTGGCGCTCAGAATTACAGGAGGATATAAAATATGAAAAAACAATAACAACAGCTAGATTCAGTTTAAAATTCATGACCGCAATTTATGATGATTTGTTAAATGCCCCTATTAAAGATTCTCTTCCCTGTCCTTGTCATTTTCACGTGCCCGCTTTATTTCCCCCGGGTCATCCAATTTGGGCGAGAGTTTTAAACCCTCCCAGTCAAATTTTTCATCCAATGGATCCAGCGCGAACTGGGGGTCAAATATTCGGAGATCTGAAGGCAGTGCGTTGTAGGGTGTAAGATCTGGCTCATCCATAAAACAATCGCGCATATCGGTTACACCAAAGTCATATTGATTGAGGTAGGGAATACCCAACACATTCCAGAAGGTTTTGAATATTGATCCAAAGCTATAGTGCTGATGGCTGCTGAAACTCCGTTTCGCATAGGGCGAAATCACCATAAATATACTGCGGTGTGCATCAATGTGATCGTTTCCGTCCTGGGCATCATCTTCCGTAACAACAATCAACATATTTTTCCATTGCGGCAAATGGCTCAGATACGCTACTACCCTGCCCAGGGCCAAATCGTTGTCAGCCATGTAACTTTCTTTGAATGGAAATCCTGCGTATGAACGTTCTCCCGCACCATGGTCATTGAGTAATTGCAGTGTGAGAACAGGAGGTAAATCCTTTTTTTGATCAATAAATCTCTCATTGATCTCCTTGATAAACATGTCAGCACGAAACTGGTCGGGTATGGCCATATTCCAGGTTGGGAATATTCTGGAGGTTCTATTGTACAATGGGCCCGGTGTAGGGTAATTCACCAAATACCGGACGCCTCCATACTTGAAGGTAGAAGTAGAATCAGAAAAAGTACCTGGACCAAACTCGACGCCAAATCCAAAGTTGAAAAACTCAATACCATGGCGTTCGAGATGTTCCCACATGGAACCATCCTGGTTGTAGTCTTCCGGGAAGATGGCACCGGCAGAACCCGTCATACCGAATTTACCGGGGGCGTTCGATTTTTCTTTTTGCTCTCTCCTTCCACCGGAGGTTGCAGGGTGATGTGTTTCCATCCATTCGTTGGGATAGGTATTGGTTAGCCATACATGGCCATCAGCAGACACATCCGAATCCACATAAAAATTATCACTAATTGTAAACTGATCCGCCAGTGCCAGATGATTGGGCATCACCGTAGCATCCGCAACCGACGCAGTTTTTTTCTGATTAGCAAAAGATACATGTGTCCCATAACGCGCCAGGGAGGAGTCACCACGGCCGGAAGTCAGCTGCCCAAAGATCTCGTCATAGGTTCTGTTTTCTTTTGAAATAAAGACGATGTACTTGATGGGTGTTTCCCGTTCCTTCGCGAAAACCGGTATAGGATTCTTATCCGCTGCTGAAGTCACTTCCATGAAAGTGAAATTATTCGCCACTACTTTTTGTGAGAGTCCTCCTAATTCCGTGTCCGTCGGGATATCAATTACAGAGACAGTCCCAAACATCAGCGTACCAATGAAATCTGCATATGGATGATCAAAAGGTGGGATAAAATTCTTTCCTCCATTAGGTCCACTGCCAAAACCCTTCGCATTGGCAACAATAAGTTGTTTGCCGTCCGGGGTGATTTTCAATTTCGAAGGGAACCAACCCGTTGGAATATGCCCCATTACATTTTGCGATTCCACGTCGACAACGGCCACGGCATTTATTCCGGCCTCTGCCACGTAAAGTCTTTTCTGGTCTGGTGCAATCGCAAGGCCAAACGGAATTACGCCTTTTAAGTTTCCCAGGCGTTCATCCAATTTAAGTTTAATACTATTGATGACTTTCTGTTTTTCAACATCGATTACGGATATATTGTCATTATTACCGTTGCTAACGTAAACATAATTTTCCGTTGCTACTATCGAATTGGGACTCGATCCACCTACAGCGGGAATACCTTCAACCTCCTCTCCTACCAAGACGCCTGTTTTAACTTTTGAAATTACAGAAGGCGTTTCACTGCCAACATCAATACTCCACACCGAAAAAGATTCAGGTACGTTAGGATCGCCCAAACCAGCAACCTCCAGGGTATCATTCTTAATGCCGTCCGTCATTTCTTTGGAGCCGTAGGCTGAAGCCGGAAATCGTAAGGCAGTTTCATTTAATCTGTTCCTATCCAGTGTTTTGATGTAACTGTATTCAAACATGCCAACATTGGCAACGTAAACGGTTCGTTCATCAGGTGAAAGTGCAATACCAAAGGGATAACGTCCTGTCCGAACATTGTTTATTACAGAATTTGTTTTCGTATCAATTACCATCATACGAAATCCAATTTGATCTACTGCATAAAGGCGCGTTCCGTTTTTGCTCAACACCATATCGCCAATGTATCCATCGCTGTAGTCTGTTCCATCAAATGATGTATTGCATGAAATTTCAGCAAGCTTCTTATGGGTAACAAGATCAAAAACATAAATCCTGTTTTGTTGACCGCCTGCCACATATACTCTTTTTCCATCAGGAGAAACCGCAAGTCCCATAAACACAGCCTCCAACAATCCCTTTTCCGGATTCAGCGTTTCAGGAATTTGCTTTATGACAGGGGAAGTCGAATTATAGTCGTTGATTATGGAAATGGAAAACGGCCCGACGCCGGAGTTAGCAGTGATTATTGTTTTACCATCAGGGCTTAAGGCCAGCCCAAAAGGATGGGGAGCCACCCTGATTTGCTTCCCGGCTGGCGTTAGCAGTCTGCCATTTGGAATAACTGTGGTGCCATGATGGTTTATGGAAGCGTATTCCATCCCTGCCGGCGCTGTTGCAATCCAAACCCTTTCCTTTTTGTTTTGATTCTGATCGCAAGAGCCGATGAACAGTAAGGGAAACAGAATCAAAAAATACCTCATCACTAATTTTTAAACTTCAGTCCGATATTACAAAAAAGCGTGAGTAGATCCATTACCATTCGTGTAACCCATAATATCGCCATGCCAGGGGACCTCCCCGATTAATGGCGACATGACGACTAAGTACTGTGCCCCGCTGCTTGCAAAGGGTCGATTACATAGGAGAAGCGTTGCGGCGTGGGGATCCGCACAACAAGACAGGTTGTCTCGGTGGTTAATCTTCCCCAATAAGCAAAATGTTTTCTA
>Ga0224500_10002377_pt1 | contig 10145 bp, 14 predicted proteins | sample SF_Oct11_sed_USG_FD_168126 | JGI IMG/M metagenome (GOLD analysis project Ga0224500, IMG submission 168126) | Sediment microbial communities from San Francisco Bay, California, United States - SF_Oct11_sed_USGS_4_1 | ecosystem: Environmental > Aquatic > Marine > Sediment | place: USA: California...
AGTTACCTTGATTCAATTCGAGCTTCCACAATACGGGCAGAACCGGATCATGCGACGAGAGTTCAGGAAGTCATGGGACGTGCCATTGTACAGTTCACTCAGCGTGGGGTTCAGCGCGGCATGCTGCCGTCAGGTGGGGATCTCCTAGATTTCAATACCCGGATGATCGATCAAACTGATGATTGGGGGCAGCAAATGGATGCCGAGTTTCTTCTCAATTGGCAAGCCAATCTTGGACGTGCCATTGTCGGGGCTACTCAAGATCGCACGAGCGGCTCGGCTTTGGTACAGGAGCGGTTGGGCTCGGCGATTATAGAGCTCGCCACCGTTCACTTTGCATACGATGCAACGCATCTTGCCATCGAGGACAATCTTAGCGCGGCGACTGCCGCAGCCGTTCGACTCCAATCGTAGGAGCGTGTTTACTGGTACGGAACGCACTGAAAGGACTCCTCACGGAGAGGACTATGAATAGTATGAGGCTGGTACAACAGGATGCGAGGCGTTGTTGTGGCCGGGCAAAGTGAGGGTTTCTGATCTTAATGCAGAATCGGACGGACCACGAGTTGGGCCATGTGGGAGATGTGCAGAGGCGCAAAAGGAGATGCTCTCAGTGACTCGGGCTCTACTCGCCCCACCGTGTAAGAAGGCTTGAGTTCCAGCATCTTGCTGGGGGTGAACGACATAATTTCGACAAAGGAGGATCACATGTCTCGGTTCCCACTTGTGTTGGCAATTGTTCTTGCGTTTCCTGTGTCAGGCTTCGCACAATTTGTAGATAGAGGTGAATATGTAGAGGTGTCAAAAGGTGTGAAACTCTGTTCTCCCTCTACAGTGGGCGCGAAGAGCGGGATTCTGGATTCAGAGAAGCGTTTCTGGCGTGTCACGAGTAAGCCACGGGTCAATGGCACGCAAACCGTGGAGGCATTTATTCTCGAAAGTGCCTATGATCGCAAAAGCGGTGAGACCACGATTGAAGCACGTCCATACGATGAAGGGTATGCGACTCGATTTAAGAGGGCGACAGAGCAGAAGGGGGTGCTGTTGATGGTGAGTCCAAGGGATGGTGAAGTTGAAGCGATGGTCGAGATTTGCAAGAAAGTAACGGATCGGAGCGAGGCCGTTTCGTCGTTGCCCTGAAAGGCTAACCTTTCTTGAAGCACCGGGGTAGTAGAAACACAAAGAGGATCGAGCGTCACTCACAGTATTTGTACGATTTTCAGGTCTTGAAGACGTGAACTCCCTTCCAGTTCGACGGCGTTCGCAAGCCTATCAGCCACACTGGAAGATCGGAACCGACGCATCCTGGATGGACAAGGGTATTGGGGAAATCAACTTCGAAGGTTCCCCGCGGGAATAACAGGTCATCGCAAACCCATTCCGTTTTGCTCAACTAAAGCCAACGCTCTCCGCATCGGCAAGCAAGATACGTAGAGTCAGCAAGTGCTGAGGATTCAGGGGTAGGCGGGAAGCATCCTCGTGGCTTCCTGCTGCTGCAGCGAGCGTTTATAGCGAGGTGTGTGAGACGACGCACTTGGTGCTTGGTCAGCCGTTTCCTCGACCAGGTTCTTCAGCTACTCCAAACAGTGTGCGTGCAAGTCAAACACATATTGATGGTGGCCTTCCACCTGTCTTGCAAGCCCAGGTGAAAGGTGAAAGAGTCCAATACCGTTTCAGCTTTCTCACCAGGAACGGCTCATGGAAGTAAACCCCACGGATCATAATCTTGATCACACCCGAGGGAGACGATTCCATTCCGAGGGACCAGACAGGGCAACGAGCAGCGAGGCTACTTTCCCCTTAGGTACACAATCACTCCGCCGATCCCGAGTGCTACAGTGACGAACGCAAATGTAATCGTATTGACATCCATGGTTGTTCCTTTCTTGCATCCTCTTGAACTCGCACGGTGCGGTGTATTGAGGCCCATCAATAGGGTGGTGCTTGGGGGCCCCAGTGTAATCCCGCGAGATCTGGGTCTTCGCCCGATTGGCTTGGGCGGGCTGGCTTGTTGGCCTTTCGCTGTACCCGGCGCGCTTCTTTGTCTCGTTGCTTCTGTTGACGTGATTTCTCACGGTCTCGTTTCGCGAAGGTGGTTTTGCTTGGTCCTCCGATGATGCCCTCCTTTCGAGCACGATTGACTGCTGCTCAGCTTTTCAGGATGCAGATGTCCTCTTGCTGGGAGTCCGAGATTGCTTGGTGTCTGGTCCAGGGCGTCCAGCCTGTCGGTGTGAGCGGGATACCGTATCAGCACTCAATCCCTGAGTGGCGGCTGACGTAATTTGGCGACGCAGGTCTTCAATCGACGGTGCTGATGACAATGCCGCCGGATCTTGAAGCCCAAGCCTTTCCCAAGGCACCTTGGTGCGTAGTACCACTCGTTTGCGTCGGTGGGTGGATCTCATTCCCCATGATGTCTTCATCGTTTTTCCCTCTCAAATGTTCACATGCGAATCGGTGACTCGCTGGCCAGAATGTTCAGATGCTGCTCGGAGACGAGCCATCGTGCACTCTTCGTCGACACAGACGGTTGGGACAGGAATGCCCCGGGTCATTAAACTGACTGGCGACTGATCAGTGGAACCGCGCAGGAACCGTACAGGGAGGAAGAGCGCGAGGATCAGAATCAACGTCGGTCACTCTATCATATCGGGATATGGATAGCGAATGAGGGGCGACTGGCTGCCGGATACCGAGCACAGGGGAACCGAACAGCGAATGGAAGATCAATGAGCTGAACCCGCAGGGTACGAGGAGTCGGGGCACGCAACTCAACATGGAGCCAATTGCAGTACCCAATGATGGGGCGACACCGAAGAAAGGGGCGCTTCAGGTGAGGCGCCCCCGTCGGTGAGTGATCTCGAGTGCGTCGTGTCAGTAGCGGCTACGCTTAGGGCCACCGCTAAAACGACCGCCGCCGCCAGTCCGAGGCTCCATCGGTTTGGCTTCATTGACGGTTAAGGAGCGACCATCCATTTGTGATCCGTTCAAGGCTGTAATGGCTGCCTGCGCCTCTTCCGTCGTCGACATTTCAACAAAGCCGAATCCGCGCGATTGGCCGGTGAACTTGTCTGAGACGATGCGGGCCGACTCTACGGTCCCGTGCGCGGCAAAGAGGGTGGTTAGTTGCGATTCGGTCGCCGCGTACGGCAATCCGCCGACGTATAACTTTGTACTCATAAGCCTATCTCCTTCCAAAATGTGATGGTGGCCGAGACTCGAGAAATAATGTGTGAGGGGAAGGAGAGGGCCGAAGACGCAATTGGAGGGGCGGCTTAGGTCAGGCTTCCAATCAGATTTCCCGGTAACAACAACATCGGTGATGGACCATTGTGAACTCGTTTCATGCGAGGTCCGGCACGATGAAACGGGCGCATCCTAGCAGGTGTGGGAGTAAATAGCTATGTGGTGCCCCAGGTGACCGGATTCCCGTTCCTGCGCCCAGATGCCGCATCATTGGTTGCCAGCCGATTGCGGCCCATGCCAGATCAGATAGGGTGGTTTTTTCATGGCCGCACCTGCGTTGGGGTAGAGACGCAGGGCATAACTGTACGCCTGTTCCTGGGCAGTCAGACAGGTAGACGCCGAGAGGCGGTAGTTCGCGATATTGCGGAAATCCGTGCGATTATCCGTCTCGATGACGGTATACACAGAGCAGGAAAAATCCCCTTCCTTTGAGCACTCTGTGCTGATCGCCAGGTAAGATCCATCCGAAAACGTCATGAGTGGCTCTAGGTTCAGACGGCTCATTACGACTCCTTTCGTCTCAGAGGATTGTAGGAACGAGTCAACTTACGGGGAGAAGCGTGAGCACGTTGGCATGAGCGAGCAACAGACTACGCGCACGCTCATGGTCAACTCGATACGGTGTGAACGTGCTGTGCTGTCCCTGGTGCTTCTAACCGAGGTGAGCAAGAGATCGCGACAGAGGTTGGATACTTAGTCAATAGAGTGGCGCCTGCGGACCCCATTGCAACCCGGCGAGATCAGGATCTTCGCCTTCTTGGGCTGGGCGGTCCGGCTTGTTGGCCTTGCGCTGCACCCGGCGGGCTTCTTTCTCGCGCTGCTTCTGTTGGCGTGACTTCTCACGGTCTCTCTTTGCGGCTGTGGTTTTTCCTGGTCCTCCGATGATGCCCTCCTTATCAAGCAGCCATGCGCTGCTGCTCAATTTACGACGAAGCGGGATTTCGCTTGCGCTCAGGCACGGATCGCTTAGCGCCAGGTCCTGGGCGTCCGTCCCGCTGTTGAGAGCGGGAGACTGTATCGGGACTCAACCCCTGACTGGCTGCTGACGCAATTTGCCGGCGAAGGTCTTCAATCGACGGTGCCGATGACAATCCAGCCGGATCTTGGAGCCCCAGCTTCTCCCAACGCACCTTGGTCCGAAGCACGACTCGCCTCCGTTTATTCGGGGACTTTGTTCCCCATGATGTCTTCATGGTATCTCCATTGCAAAAGTTCGTCTGCGAATCATGGGCTCGATGTCCGCCATCTCATTACCGGGGCTTAGCACGGGACGCAGGCGCTTTCTCAGTTGCCGCGACAAACCGATCTTCCGAAAGGACTGCTCGGAGCCGGTCGGTGAGGGAACGACGATACAATTCAGATTCTCGACCGATCAGAACTAACTGGTTGGCGTCGGTCAGAATATTCAGATGTTGTTCTGAAACGAGCAATCGCGTCCCACCTTCTACCTTGACGCGGTATTGCGTTTTTCCGTCGGGGTTACGCTCTGCCCCTGAGACGATCTCCGTGAGTCCATCGATAATCCCTTCATAGGGCTCGGATCGGTGGCGCACTCTTGTGCCATTTGGAATGCGGAGCCAATGCTCTGCGGGTGCTGGTCGGGCATTATTCGCTGTGGTCATAGTAGATGTCCTCTCCGAATGCGGGCACCCCGTGCGGCTCGTGGCGCTGACACCGAACATTGTGCCCTTAGGTCGCTACAGTTCTGTCCGTCGCAGGCCGTGGCATTCTCACACGCACCTCGATGGTTCACAAAAAAATCTTGCCCTGGAAATTCATCGCTGACGATCGCGCAGGCACGGGCGTCGGGAAGGATGGGCGCGAGGAGCAAAATTCGTATCCATCAGTGTAGCATACCAAGGCTAGAATTGCGAATGTTCAGCAGCATCGGGGTGGGAGGGGACTCAAAGGAGACCCCTTGTCAGATTCACTCCGTGGGCCATTGTGACTGGACCAGGACAAAGCACGGATCGTGGCGGATAGGAGGTGTGCCAGAGCTGCGGTGAGGCGGCGACTCTGGTACACAGGCACGCGGTGATATCCAGATGCCAGCGTAAGGAGAGGTTTGACAAGAGAGGCAAGCCAGATGATCCAACCGCTTGCAGGTCTATCCGAGCGGTCAGTTCTTCCTGAGGCACACCTGGGAATCACCTCCCATTCGCTGAGGTGGCATCGGATCGTCATCTACGCTCGCCGTTTGAATGTGGTGAAACATCGATCATGACGCGTGACGGACTGTCTTGCTTGGGTGCTGCGGGAAATTGGGAAAAGTTTGGCCGGATCAGCTGAGCTCGGTAGCATAGAATGTCATGAGGCTCTCTCGTGTCATTGTGTCAATCCTTCTAACCTTGCCGGTTCAAGCCCTGGCTGAGACAGAATTCGTCGCACGGGTATTGACTGTGTATGAAGGAGATCGGGTGATGATTCACTATCAAGGGAGAAACGAGATGGTCGCCCTTCGTGATGTGGATTGTCCCGAGTTGAAGCAACCATATGGCAAACAAGCGAAGCATGCAACGGCTGCCTATATCGCCAACCGTGAAGTGGTGGTGCGAGAGCTGAAACGGGACCGGCAGGGGCGGATGACGGCTGACATTCTGCTTCATGATGGACGAAACATCGCGCAAGAATTGGTCAAGGAGGGCCTTGCCTGGGTCCAGCCTGGTGAAGTTCACGATCCATCCCTCAAGGATCGTGAGGAGTTAGCTCGAGCCTCGAAGGCTGGCCTGTGGTCTGAATCTGATCCTGTCCCACCGTGGAAGTGGAAACCCACCAAACTAGTACCTCACAAGTAGAGGGCAGAAGCCGCTTCTCTGGTGATTAGTTCGTGGAGAAGTATTCACTCCCCATCTTCTGTGGATAACTATGTGGGTAAGTTCCGTTTGTCAGGCAAGATGCTACGAATAGCGCGAGAATTTATCAAAGTGCCCATTTTATAGGCATCTGCTCTCATGATGGTACACCGCAAGATGTGGTGGTATAAGTAGACATTCCTGATTTTCTTGCATATTCCTAGGAAAATCATGTGGTGTTATCCACTCAGGCAGGATGATACCCATGCTATTCCCAGCCAGCTGACTGGCTATCCACAGGTTGCAAAGTTTTCTGGGGATGACGTTCCCCACTACAGGAGCGTAGATTCATTTCTGTCAAGGGGTGCACGATAGAAAGACGGCTCTATTTGGATCGGGAAAACAGTCGTTGGGCTGGGCCTCATGTCCATGTCCCACTGGGTGAGATCAGAGAGATTTGTATACATTGCAGTTGAAGCAGAGGAGATATGGGACACTTCCCAGTGCAGGCCGTGGGAAGTATCACTGTCGTCGGCAGTGATCTGCTACTGGATTATCCAGAAGCTGGCGTGTGCAGGTTCGATTGCTCGTCGGATTGTGCCAGAGGTCTGAAGACAGTCGTCTTGCCTCTGGGATGGGACCTCCTGGAGAAGCTCAGTTCCGCAGAGATGCACACACGCTACCTCCGCGATTGGTCAGACGGGTGTTGGGAGGTGGAGAAGATCTATTGTCAAGGAAGCAAACTGCCTGTCGCTGATCTCGAGGACTCATACTCGCAATACTGTGCGAGTATGGAATGAATGCCAAGTGTGAAGTCGTCGTACCCTCATGGTTATTGGTTGACGCATGAAACAAGAGCTGACGACAAACTATCTGTTATCCGATCACGCGTTGTTGGTAGGCTCTCCTCGTCATCAATGCGTAGTTGGCTATCGATGCCCTGACTACTCTCCTTAGATGTAGCTGCGTGAGAAGCTGTCTGTCCGTGCCATACATCCTCTTAAGGAATGTGGATGGAGTGATGGGCTCGCTGAGGGGTAACTGGGATCAGCTGGACGGTTCCGATGTGGATCACGGGACACCTATGCTACACTCACCCTATGTCGGATCCCTCTGCACACCAGGCGACTTCCTCGTTCAAGCTGTTGACGGCGTATCTTGGCACGACATCAATCGAGGAGGTCCTCAAGACGGCACGAGGCCGCCGGGTGCTCTGGCTGGAAATTTTATTGAACGACCAGTTGGATCTGACCCCCCTGGCAGACTGAGCCGGCAGTCCAGGAGGCTTACCGCACGGCCTGTCGATGGTATGCGCACTACCGCCGTCTGCTGACCTACCTGTTCAACCGAGCCCCGCTCCCGGTCGATTCCGGCCCGATTGATTTCCGCGAGTGTCGAACCTTCGCCGAGGCGGTCTACTTTGCCTATGCTCACCGCTGAGCATCTGATCGAGCTTCTCACTCGATACGTCGCCGACACGGACACCCCGCTCGATCTCCTCCTCGTCGGCGGACTGGCCCTACACGCCTAAGGCGTTCCCACCCGAACGACTCTTGATGTCGACGCCGAAGTACAAGGATCAGCGCTCACTAAAGGGTAGCCGGGGGTACAACAAAAACCGGGGCGGAGGGCGGGTCTAGAAAGTTGCTTCTGTGCCCTCGTTTGCCCCATGGGCCACTTCAAACTGTAGCAGCTCTCACCACACCACAATTCTTCGCTCGTGCGGTCGAGTGCCCGAAGTAGATCAATTTCTGTGCGTATTCCTATTCGAAGAGGTTGCACGATGGAGAGACAGGTCGGTTGCGTATAGCTAAGACTGTCGAACAACGACCCGATCGGCGACCGTATCTCCTGGTGAAGATCAGGCACAAGAAAAGTCGTCGTTGACTGTAGACGGCAATGGTCGTTGGCCGGATAAGCGAAAGGGGGTGACGTGTATATCGAGATGTTGGGATGAGGTTGTCTCTGTTCAACAAGAACGTTCGGGCAAGAGAAGGATCAATCGATTTCCGTGTTGAAGATGGAGGTAGATCATGAGAAACAGATGGCATTCGGTCATCGGAGTAACCACATGCGTTGCCGCGGCAGGAACCATGCTGTGGAGCGCGGGAACGGGGGCCGCGTATGCCCAAGCTGAGGGGATGGGCGCCCCACCATCGAAAGTGGAGATCACCATTCGAGATCGCCAACATGGGTATGAGACGGTGGGGATCACGATGCCCTCACAGAAGACGATCATCGTGGTTCGTAACGAGAATAGTGTGACGCATGGATTTGCCTCAACCTTGTTCAAGGACTTGCCGGTTCGTGTGGAGAATGGGAAAGAGGTGAAGGGGAAAACTTTTCGGTCGTTCCAGGTCGAACCAGGACACACCATGACTCTGGGGTTTTCAACTGCACCGACAAAATTCGGGCCTTATGGCGGGGCCGAGAGTATACGCCATGCAATCTGGTGTGACATTCATCCCGAAGTAAAAGGGGAGATCTACGTCATCGAAACGAGGGGAGAGGTTGGTGGTGGCTAAAGAGTTGCCGCTGGAGCGGAAGAATACCTTGCTTAGTACAAGAGTTCGAAGGGAAGTGGGCTGTACGGTTCCCTCAGGAGGTGTTGATCCATCGTAGTACTGAGATGCACAAGGAAGGGGAAAGGTTCATTAAAGGGTAGGACGTGAGTGCTCCAGCCCTGTAGTTTCGGCAATGCGAGTGGGGGAACGACGATGACGAACGGGACGAAAACCTACAACAGGTCGTCGATAGTCCTCGTCGGCTTTCTCCTTTCTCTCGTTTCGGTTGCGGGAAATTACCTGGTGTCATCTGCGGGTCTCGCCGGAGAGTTCCACTTCATGGTCCACGATGTGGAAGGCGACGCAGCAGCCTGGTCTCCGCGCGAGGTGGTCATTCACAAGAGCACGGATCTCGAGGGAGGGCTGATTTTCGTGCTGGAGAACCCGACGCCTCGCACCCATGTGTTCGAGGCCCCAGACCTCTTCGAGCAGATTAGAGTGGAAGGGAGTGAAAATAAGACCGTGAAACCGATGCGAGTCTACGCCGCCCCTGAAGAGACCGTGCTCGTCCAGGTCAGCATAGAAGAATGGAAGCGTGTGCCAGAAGCGGATGGGTCGGAAGCGCAAACCTTTCAGTTCTTCTGTCCGCTGCATACGGGTGAAGAGGCCTTGCGAAGCCAGATTCGGGTGGTTCCCTAGGCGAGAGGCGCATCGGCGAGGAAGACAAGAAACGAGAGCGGAGGCGGGTCTAGAGAGCTGTTTGTGAAAGGTTGAAGTCTCGGATAGGGCTTAGGCTTCCCGCTTACTACCGGCGGGCCTGCTCGCCGCCCCAGCGCTCGACCTCGATTCTCTTGAGTGTTCCTCTCACCGAGGCCTCCGCTCACTGCTAAGATAAGTGTGAAATACTCGACGTCAAGCAGAGGATCACCGGTGTAGCGGGTCGCCTCACTTTCCGTTGCTGGTCGAAGTCTTCTCAACGAAGCTCACCATTTTTCCGAGGTTTGCCGTCGACGAACTCGCGCGGTTCTTTGAACAATCAGGCGCAGGCTGATTCACTATCTTGATCTTGCTTGGCTCTTCACTAACAGGATGCGGGAAAAGTCCGCCAGCGGCGTTCTCGCGTTGCGCCGAGGCTCAACGTACGGGACAGAGTATGATTCGCCTCTTCGCTCGCTGCGGCCTTGCTGGACGGCCTTTTCGCATCCTGCTGGGGTGTTCAGGGCCGTCTCACACCGAGCTGTCTGTGGGGTGGCTGCATCCAGTAAAACGAGTTGTTCCGCAGCCTGCTACGCTCTAGTTTGCTCCAATGAGGGGGGTCTTGCGGATGCTGTTTACGCCCGCCTACGCATGCCGTTTGTGAATTGTGATGTGATTGCCGTCTGGATCCTCAATCACCGCCATCCGGCAGACCGGCGTGTCAAATACCTCTACGACGAAGGTCACGGCCCGCTCCTTCATCTTATGGACAAAGGCCTCGAGATCCGATACCTCGAATGCCACCACGGCTCCCTTTGCTCCTGGTGTATGCCCCATGTCCGTCGTCGTGATCGCGAAAGTCGAATCTCCCACATCGTATTCTACCCAGACATCCCGATAGTTGTAG
>Ga0224500_10002378_pt1 | contig 10140 bp, 12 predicted proteins | sample SF_Oct11_sed_USG_FD_168126 | JGI IMG/M metagenome (GOLD analysis project Ga0224500, IMG submission 168126) | Sediment microbial communities from San Francisco Bay, California, United States - SF_Oct11_sed_USGS_4_1 | ecosystem: Environmental > Aquatic > Marine > Sediment | place: USA: California...
CACCCACGTCGTCGGCTACGACCTGTATCTCGACCTGTGCCGCGACCTGCTGAGTCCACACCAGGAGGTCGTGGCGAGCCCGATCGGCGCCGAGGCCGACCGCTGCCAGCGGGCGCTCGAGCTGGCAGCGGAAGGGGGCCGGGTCGCGCTCGTCTGCTCGGGAGATCCGGGCGTGTTCGCCATGGCGTCGCTGGCCCTCGAGCTGGCGCCGGGGGCCGGCAATCCGCCCGTGGAGATCGTGCCCGGGGTGACCGCCTCGCTGGCCGCCGCCGCCGTGCTCGGCGCGCCGCTCGGCCACGACCACGCCTCGATCAGCCTGTCCGATCTGCTCACGCCCTGGCCCGTGATCGAACGCCGCGTCCGCGCCGTCGCCGAGGCCGACCTGGTCTGCGCCCTGTACAACCCGCGCTCGCAGCGGCGCACCCACCAGCTCGTCGACGCCCTCGCCATCCTCGCCGCCCACCGCCCGCCCGACTGCCCGGTCGGGATCGTCTCCCAGGCGGGGCGGGCCGACGAGCGGGTCGTGCTCGACACCCTCGCCACGGTCGACCCCGAGGCCGTCGACATGTTGTCGATCGTGATCGTGGGCGCGTCGGGCACCACCGTGATCAACGGTCGCATGGTCACCCCCCGGGGATACCGGCCGTGAGCCGTTCCGTGGACGCATCACGAGTCACCGTGCGGATCGACGACCGCTGCACCGCCTGCGGCCTGTGCCTGCTGAGCTGCGGCGACGGCGCACTCCGACCGGCGCCGGGCCGGCCGGCGGTGCTCGACCACCGCTGTAGCGGCTGCGGCGCCTGCGTCGAGGTGTGCCCGGTTGCGGCGATCGCCGAGATCCGGGTCGCGGCGCAGGCGGCGCCCGCGGGGTCGGCGCGATGACGGCGGCTGCGGGGCCGGGCCCGCCGGTCCATCCGATCGAGGTCGAGAGCTACCGCATCCTCGATCGGCGCGTCGACCTGTCGGGACTCGACCCACTGGTCCGCGCCGTGGTCGCCCGGCTGGTGCACGCGACCGCCGACCTGTCCTTCGTCACGTCGGCGCGGCTGACCGTGGCCGCCGTCGAGGCCGGTATCGACGCGCTCGGCCGGGGTGCGCCGATCGTCGTCGACGCCGCCATGGTCGCGGCCGGGGCGCCGAGCCTCGCCACCCAGTGCCTGCTGGGCGAGGTGCCCGTCGCTCCCCCGGGTGACACGCGCGCGGCCGCCGCCGTGCGACTCGCCGCCGCCCGGCACCCCGTGGGCACCGTGTTCGCCATCGGCAACGCGCCGACCGCGCTGGCGGCGCTGGTCGAGCTCGCCGCGGCGGGCGAGGTCGAGCCGGCGCTCGTGATCGGCCTGCCGGTCGGCTTCGTGGGCGCGGCCGAGGCCAAGGCAGCGCTGTGGGCGTCACCGTTGCGCGACCGGGCCATCACGAACGTCGGCGAGCGGGGCGGCTCGCCCTGCGCCGCCGCCGCCCTGAACGCCCTGGCCCGCCTCGCCCGGGCGGACCGGGCCGACGAGGCCGACGGGGCCGGCTCAGGCGATGGGGGCGAGCGGTGAGCGGCATCGTCGTCCAGCTGGTCCTCGCGGGCCACCGCTGCCTGGTCGTCGGAGCCGGCCGGGTCGGCGCGCGCAAGGTCGACGCCCTGCTCGCAGCCGGCGCCACGGTGGTCGTGGTCGCACCCGAGCTCGACGAGCACCTCGAAGGACTGGCGGCGAGCGGCACGGCCGAGCTGGTCCTGCATCGCCGCCGCTTCGTCGCCTCCGACGTCGACGGATGCGCGCTGGTCGTCGCCGCCACCGACGATCCCCGTGTCAACGAGTTGGCCGCCGCCGCCGCGGCCGCGGCCGGAGCGCTCGTCAACCGGGCCGATCGCTCGGGGCCCGACGCCGCGGTTCCGGCCGCCGACGGGGCCAGCCGGTCGGCGGACGAGCGGCATCCGGCGCCGGGGCGGGATGCGCTCGAGGTCCGCTTCTGCGCCGCGTTCCGCAGCGGCTCGGCCACCGTAGCCGTCGCCACCGACGGCCGAGCGCCCTCGGTGGCGCGCTGGCTGCGCGACCGGCTCGCCGAGTTCGAGGCGGGCCGGGCCGCGGCGCTGGTCGAGCTCGGAGCGAGGCGGCTGGGTGTGCCCGTCGCCGGGCCCGCCGAGCTCGAGGCCTGCTGGGGAGGGGAACGGTGACCGTCTACCTGGTCGGCGCCGGACCCGGCGACCCCAAGCTGTTGACCCTACGGGGGGCCGAGCTGCTGGCCGTCGCCGACGTCGTCGTCTACGACCGGCTGAGCGTGGCGGCGCTGCTCGACCTCGCACCCACCACCGCCGAGCGGATCAGCGTCGGCAAGGCGCCCGGCCAGGCGACGATGGGCCAGGACGAGATCAACGCGCTGCTGGTCGAGCGCGGGCGCGCCGGCGACACCGTCGTGCGGCTCAAGGGCGGCGACCCGATGGTGTTCGCCCGGGGTGGCGAGGAGGCGGCCGCCCTCGCCACGGCCGGCGTGGCTTTCGAGGTCGTGCCCGGCATCACCTCCGCGATCGGCGTGCCCACCTACGCCGGCATCCCGGTGACGCTGCGCAACCAGGCGCTGTCGCTCACGATCGTGACCGGCCATCAGGATCCCAACGACACGACCGAGGTCAACTGGGAGGCGATCGCCCAGGTCGGGGGAACGATCGTGGTGCTGATGGGCGCGGCGCGCATCGCCGGCATCGCGGCGCGTCTCGTCGCCGGCGGGCTGTCCCCCCACACCCCCGCCGCCGCGGTGCACTGGGGCACGCGGCCCGAACAGACCGTGCTGCGCTCGACGCTGGGCGCGATCGGCGGCCACGATGTGGCGGCGCCGTCGACGATCGTGATCGGCGCCGTCGCCGCCCACGACCTGTCCTGGTTCACGCCGGACCTGGCCCAGTGAGCGACCCGCCCGGGTCGGCGCGCCACGACCCCGAGGAACCCGGCGAGCGATGGCAGCGCGTCGAAGACCCCGACGACCCGCGAATCGAGGTGTTCCAGGGGCTGCGCGACCACGACCTGCGCCAGCGGCGCGAGCGGCCCGGCGGCGACCGCCACGGCGTGTTCATCGCCGAGGGCGACCTGCTGCTCGAACGGGGTCTCGCGGCCGGCTACACGCTGCTGTCGGTGCTGGTCGACGGCACCAGGGCCAAACCCCTCCCAGCCCAGGTGCCGGCCGAGGTGCCGGTGTACGCCGCCGGGCGAGCGGTCGTGCAGCGCATCACGGGGCTCGGCGTGCACCGCGGCGCGATCGCCTGTTTCCGCCGCCGGCCGCCGCCGGCCGCGTCCGACCTTCTGGCCACCGCCCGTCGGATCGTCGTGCTCGAGCGGGTCAACAACCCCAACAATGTCGGCCTCATCCTCCGCAGCGTCGTCGGCCTCGGCATCGACGCCGCCCTGCTCGACCCGAGTTGTGCCGACCCGCTCTACCGCCGCTCGTCGCGCGTGGCGATGGGCACCGTGTTCGACCTGCCCTGGAGCTGGCTGGAGGCCCTGCCCGACGGGCTGTCGGCGGTGCGCGACGCCGGCTTCGAGGTCGTGGCCCTGACGCCCGCCGCCGAGGCCGAGCCGCTGACGGCGCTCACCCCGCCGGCGTCGGCCAAGGTCGCCCTGCTGCTGGGCAGCGAGGGCCACGGGCTCAGCGGCGCCCTGCTGAGCATCGCCGATCGTCAGGTCCGCATCCCCATGGCGCGCGGCGTGGACTCGCTCAACGTCGGCGTGGCCGCCGCGATCGCCTGCTACCAGCTCGTCGTAGCCAGCCCAGCCAACTAGCCAGCCCAACCAACTCAGCGCGCCCAGCCAACTCAGCGCGCCCAACCAACTCAGCGCGCCCAACCAGCCCCGCCCGCCCAGCGATCTGACCGGCCCTCGCCGGCCCATTGATGCTGGACCGTGCGTCTCCTAGCGTGCGCACGACGGGGAGATTCCCTGATCGGAGGGAGCCAGTGTCGTCATCCGCCAGCCCAATCGCGCCCGATGCCTCGACCGTCGCCGAGCTGCTCCGCGCTCGCGGCCAAAGCGTCGCCGTCTCCGAGTCGTCGACCGGCGGGCTCATCTCGGCCGGCCTGCTCGCCGTGCCCGGCGCCTCCGACTACTTCCTCGGTGGCGGCGTCGTCTACACGATGGTCGCCAACCAGGCGCTGCTCGGCGACGTGATCGCGCGGCCCGCAGGCATGCGCGGGGCCAGCCCCGAGTTCGCCGCGTTCATGGCCGAGGCGATCGCCCGCAAGCTCGGCACGACCTGGGGTCTGGCCGAGACCGGGGCCACCGGTCCGAGCGGCAACCGCTACGGCGACCCGGCCGGCCACTCCTGCCTGGCCGTGTGGGGTCCCGTGCCCAAGGCGCAGACCCTGCGCACCGGCTCCGACGACCGGGTCGCGAACATGACCGCGTTCTCGGCCGCGGCCGTAGCGCTGCTCGCCAGCGCCCTGCGGGAATCGGGCTGAGCCTCGATTCGATGGCGACGCGACTTTCGAGGCGGCCCGGGCGTCATGACGTCGTTGGTGACCCGCCAGGACCGGAGGTGCGCGTGGTGACGACGCTGGACCAGCTCGACTCGTTCGTCGAGCAGTTCGACCGGGTTCGCGCAAAGATCCGCCAGGTGGCGCTGGTGCTCGATCGGCGGGCCGCCATCACGAGCGACCTCACCCGCCAGATCCGCGAGGATCTGGCCGACGCGCTCCTCGTCACCGGCGACCTGCTCCGACACCTCGAGCGATCCGACGTCGTCATCGAACGCGACGTCGAACGGTTCCTGGCCGCGCTCCGCCGGCTCCATCTCGTCACCCGCTCCGTCGAGGCCGCCGACGCCGTCGACGCCGCTGCGGACGCCGCCGAATTCGCGCGCTGGTTCCGCAGCCTCGCCGACCTCGTCGACGACCGACTCGCCGAGCTGAGCATTCGCCTCGTGCCCGACGGCGGCGCTGCCGCTCGCCGCATCCGAGGGCTGCACAGCCGGGCCAGCGCAGTGCGCGCCGCGGTCGAGCGGTCGGTGTCGGGGGCGCCCGAAGGCCCGCGCTGGCAGGACGCCCGGCGGGGCGCCCGAGCGTCGCTGGCGACGCTGCAACGCGAGCTGAGCGATCTCGAATCGGAGCTGGCGACCGGCGACGGCGCCCCACGCCACGAGCCACTCGGGCCCCGCTGAGCCGCCCAAGCCCACCCGTGGCTGTGAAGGTGACGGCCGCCGCCCTGCGGGCCCGCGGTCGCGGCTGTGCGAAGCTGGTCGACGATGACCCCGGTCGAGGTACTCCAGCGATTCGACGCCCCGCCCGCCGCGGTGCTCGGCGCACTGGCCGACCCGGCGCTCTACCCGCGCTTCGCGTCGATCCCGAGCGTCGGGGAACCCGAGGTCCTCTCGATCGCGGCGAACCCTGACGGCGGCTGCACCACCAAGGTGCGCTACCGCTACCGGGGCGACCTCCCGAGCGCCGCGACCGCGTTCGTGGCGAAAGAACGTCTCACCTGGGTCGAGGAGACCACCATCGAGGCCGGGGGCGCCGGCCGGTTCCGCATCGTTCCCGACCACTACCGCGATCGGGTGCGCTTCGAGGGCACCGTCACCGTCCGCGCCGCCAGCTCGGGCGCCGGCACCGGCTCCGGCTCCGGCTCCAGCTCCGGTGGGGGCGGTACCGAGCGGCGCCTCGCCGGCCAGCTCGAGGTCCGCCTTCCCCTCGTCGCCCGGCCCCTCGTCCGGCCGGCCGAGGCCGCCATCGCCGAGGGCATCCGGGCCGCGTGGCGTGACCAGGTCGCGGTGATCGAGCGTCACCTGGCCGGGCGCTGAGCGCGCGGCTTGCCCCGAGCGGGCTCGGACCATGACCGCGCAGATCCTCGTCGTGTGGCACTCGCGCACCGGCGGCACGGCCGGTCTCGTCGACGCCGTGGTCGAGGGCGTCGCGCTGGTGGGCGACTCGGTGTCGGTGCGGACGTGCCCGGCGTTGGACGTCACCGTGGCGGACGTGATCGGCGCCGCCGGCATCGTGATCGCGACGCCCGAGAACTTCGGGTACCTGTCCGGCGCGGTCAAGGAGTTCTTCGACCGCGTCTACGACGAGTGCCGCGACCAGACGCGCGATCGGCCCTACGCACTGGTCGTCAAGGCCAGCAACGACGGGACGGGCGCGGTGCGCGCCGCCCAGCGGATCATCACCGGCCTGGGCTGGCGGGCCATCGCCGAACCTGTCGTGGTGGTCGGCGCCACCGAAGCGCACCATCTCGACGCCTGCCGCGAGCTGGGTGCCACGATGGCCGCCGGGCTCGACGCGGGACTGTGGTGAGCGGCTGACCGGCCGTGCCTACGGACCGGGCGTGCCTACGGACCGGGCGTGCCGTCGCCGCCCGTGCCCTGCGTGCCGTCGCGCAGCCCGGCCAGGAACGCTTCGACTTCGTCGCGATGGCGCGTGCGGCGCATCGGCGGCAGCGCCCGGATCAGCTCCCAGCGGTAGCGGGCCGTGTTGAGGCGCGGGTCGAGCACGGCGACCACGCCCCGGTCGTCGGCCCGGCGGATCAGTCGGCCGGCAGCCTGGGCCAGCAGCGTCTGCGCCCGGGGCAGATCGATCGTCGCGAACGCCGCAGGGCCCGCCCGCTCGCGTCGCGCTGCCAGCAGCGGCTCATCGGGGCGCGGGAACGGGATTCGGTCCACGGTCACGAGCGACAGCGTGGTGCCCGGCACGTCGATGCCCTGGAACAGCCCGGTCGTGGCGAACAAGCACGAGCTCTCGTCGTCGCGGAACTCGGCGACGAGTCGGCCGCTGGGCAGGTCGCGTTGGGACAACACCCGGTAGGGGACCTGCTCGCTCACGGCGGCCACGGCGGCGTCGAGCCGCTTCCAGGACGTGAACAGCGCCAGGGTGCGCCCGCCGGCCGCCGTGATCAGCGCCGTCAGCTCGTCGGCGAGCTGGTCGGCGTGGTCGGGGTGGCGCGGATCGACGAGATGGGTCGCGCAGTAGAGCAGGCCGTTGCGCTCGTAGTCGAACGGCGAACCGACGTCGTCGCGGTCGGTCCGAGCCGCGGTGAGGCCGACCGTGCGTTCGAGCACCGATGGCAGCGTCGCCGAGGTCAGCACCGCCGTACGCTCCTTCCAGGCCGTCCCGGCCAGGAACGGGCCCACGTCGAGCGGCGCGATCGACAGGCGCGGCTCGTGGCGCTCGCCCTCGACCCATGCGACGTAGCCGTCGGGCAGGTCGGCCACGACCGCGACCTCCTCGGCCAGGCTGGTCGCCGCCTTCTGGGCGCGCACACGACGCTGGTCGGCATCCTCGATGCTCGTCTTGATGGCGCCGAGCGTGTCGAGGGTACGGGCCAGTCGCTCGCCCGCGTTGACCAGCGGGTCGACCACAGCCGCCGGCAGGGGCAGCTCGAGGCGCTGACCGTGGAAGGGCCCGAGGGCTGACGCCAGCGTGCTGCCGGCCGCGGCGAGATCGGCCACGAGGCGGTCGTCGGCGAGCACCGCGCGCACCCGGGCAGCGAGCGCCGAGAACCTGCCCGCCCACAGCGACGTGCCGACGGTGTTGGAGATGGCGTCCTCGAGCTGGTGGGCCTCGTCGATGATGACCACGTCGTGGGGCGGCAGCACCATGCCCTCGGCGCGGAAGTTCACGCCGTAGAGGGCCAGGTTGGCGACCACCAGATCGGCATCGGCGGCCCGCGCCCGGGCGGCCTCGGCGAAGCAGCGCTCACCGGCGGGGCACCGCGAGGCGCCGGGGCATTCCTCGCCGCCGACGCTGACCGCCGACCACACCGCCGCGAGCGGCTCCCAGTCAAGGTCGGCCCGATCGCCCGACGAGGTCTGCTCGGCCCAGGCGGCCAGCCGACCGAGCTGGGTTCGGGCGGTGGCGCCGAGGCCGTCGAGGTCGAGCGCCTCCTGGGTGCTGGCGTCGACCTCTTCGAGGCGTTGCCGGCACAGGTAGTTGGCACGGCCCTTCACGACCGCCCAGGTGAACCCGCCCGGCATCCGGCTGGCCAGGAACGGCAGGTCCTTGCCGGCGAGCTGGTCCTGGAGTGCTTTCGTGGCGGTGGCGACGATCGTGCGCTTGCCGCTCAGCACGGCGGGGACCAGGTAGGCGAGGGACTTGCCGGTTCCGGTGCCCGCCTGCACGACGAGGTTGCGGCCGTCGCGGATGGCGGCCTCCACCCCCGCCGCCATGCGCCGCTGGCCGGGCCGGGCCTCGCCGCCACCGTCGAGCCCGCCGATGACCGCGTCGAGCGCCGCGGTCAGTGCCGCCGATGGTGAGGGCCCCGCGATCGCCGCCTGCTCGGCCGGCGCCGCCCCGGCTGAGGACTCGGACACGCCGGCGAGACTACCTGCGCGCCGCCACCGCGTAGCGAGCGCGGCGCGCAGGGAGCTGAGGGAGCTGAGGGAGCTGGCGGCTACAGGGCGAGCGCGAGCTGCAGGGTCACGCCGAGGAACACCGTCGCCACCAGCAACGGCGGAGCGACCAGGCCGCCCCGGCGCGCCCCGTAGCACGCGAACGCCGCCCATGCGCACACGAGGCCGGCCATGATCCCGACCGCGCACTCACGACCCTCGAGCACGGTGGCCGAACCGAGGAACGCCCAGGTCGCGCCCATCGCCAGGATCCCGTCCAGCGCGACCGTTCGGCGAAGCACCCCCATGGGGTGTGACGGTGGACACCGTTACGCCGTTCGCCCATGGGACCGACGGCTCCCCCAACCTGGGGCACGCCAGCGCTGGTTCCGACGCTGGTTGCGCGCTGGTTCCGTGGCGCGCCGTCCCGCTCGCGCCGCCGACAAATCAGGCGTCGAAGGCGGCGCCCCAGCGGTCTCGGAACGCGATCTCCTCGACGGGCTTGCGGCGGAGCTTGCGGATCTGCTTGTCGCGCACCGGCCAGCCGACGGCGACGAGCGCGCCGAGGGCGAACCCCTCGGGCACCCCGAGCAGCGCGTCGACGTGGGGCTGTTCGGCCGCCAGCAGGGTCGTCAGCGCCGACCCCAGGCCCTCGTTGGTGCAGGCCAGCAGCATGTTGTGCACCATCGTGTAGAGCGAACCGCCCCCGACGATCGACTGGCGGGGCAGGTTCTTGTCGGTCACCGCCAGGGCGGCGAGCTCGACGTAGCAGACGAGGTGGACCGGCACGGCCGCGAGGTTGGCGGTGAAGTCGTCGGTGCGGCCCAACCGGCGCGTCGACGACGTGGTGCCGTGTTCCATCTTGGCGCCGGAGCCGTCGCCCTGGTAGCCGACCACGCCGTGCTGGGCGTGTTGGATGTACTCGTCCCACTGCCGGGCGTGCAGCTCGGCGATGGCCCGGCGCAGGTCGGGGTCCTTCACCACGACCGTGCGCCAACCCTGGCGGTTGCCGCCGCTCGAGGCGAAGCGAGCGTTGTCGAGCACGCGCCACAGCACCTCGTCGGGGACGTCGTCGTCGGTGAAGTAGCGACAGGACGGCGTATGGCGCATGGCCTCGTAGAGCTCCACGCCCCCAGCATCGCACGCCCCGCCGAGCGGGCACTACCTACGATCCGGGCATGCGCACGCCCGACGCCGGGGCGGGATGGCCCGCCGAGCTGTGGTACGTGGCCTACGGGTCGAATCTGCTGCGGGCCCGGCTCGACGCCTACCTGCTCGGATCCGGCGACGACGGGCCCTTCGGCCGTCACGTCGGCGCGGGCGACCAGACCCCGCCCCTGGCCGACCGGTGGCTCTCGGTCGGCCAGCCGCTCTACTTCGCCGGCCACTCGCGACGCTGGAACGGCGCCCCGGCGTTCCTCGGCGTGCGGGCCGAGCCGGGGGTGCGCACGCTGGTGCGGGCGTGGCTGTTGCAGCGGGGGCAGGTGGAGGCGGTGTTCGGCCAGGAGAACGGCTTCGACCGCCTGGCGCTGCCCAGCGGGCCCGCCGATCTGTGGCCGGGCCAGGTGGCGCTCACCCCCGGCGGCCGCTACCGGGCCGTGCTGCGCCTCGACGACATCGACGGCGTGCCCGCGCTCACCTGCACCTCCGACCGTCCGGCGCCCGGTGCCCGCCCGTCGACGTCCTACCGCGCGGTGATCGAGGCCGGCCTGGCCGAGGGCGCCGGCCTGGGGCCCGCCGAGGTCGCCGCCTATCTGGACGCGGCCGAGCGGCGGGCCCCGCCTCCGCTGCCACCGCCGATTCCGCCCGGACCTGCGTGAGGTCTCCGGAACGGCGAGCCAAGGCGCGCTT
>Ga0224500_10002379_pt1 | contig 10140 bp, 8 predicted proteins | sample SF_Oct11_sed_USG_FD_168126 | JGI IMG/M metagenome (GOLD analysis project Ga0224500, IMG submission 168126) | Sediment microbial communities from San Francisco Bay, California, United States - SF_Oct11_sed_USGS_4_1 | ecosystem: Environmental > Aquatic > Marine > Sediment | place: USA: California...
TTACCCTCACCGAGCCGGAGCCCGAGATTTCGAAGGTCTTGTCGTGCGAGCCGTACTCCTCGGCCGCCTGGGCCATGAGGCCTACGTTGGGGACGGTACCCATCGTGCGGGGATCGAACGCTCCGTGCTCCTTGTGGAAGGCGATCGTCTCGGCGTAGAGCGGGGCGTAGCTCGAGTCGGGGATCACGGCCTTGGTGTCCTGGCGCTCGCCGGCGGCGTTCCACATTTTGCCCGAGTCCCGGATCATGGCCGGCATGGACGCGTCGACGATGACGTCGCTCGGCACGTGGAGGTTGGTGATACCGCGGTCGGAGTCGACCATGGCCAGCGCCGGCCCCCGCTCGTAGGCGGCCTGCACAGCGGCTTCGATGGGGGCCCGCTCGGCCTCGGGAAGCTGGGCCACGAGGGCCAGGAGGTTGCCCAGGCCGTCATCGGGATCGGCCCCGATGCGGTTCAACGTGGCCCCGTGCCGGGCGAACAGTTCGTCGAAGTAGGCCCGAACGGCGTGGCCGAAGATGATGGGGTCCGACACCTTCATCATGGTGGCCTTGAGGTGGACCGAGAGCAGTACGCCCCGAGCCTTGGCGTCGGCCACCTGCTCGGCCAGGAAGGCGGTGAGGGCGGCCCGGCTCATCACCGTGGCGTCGACCACCTCGCCCGCCAGCACCTTCACCTCCTTGAGGACGTTCACCGAGCCATCGGTGCCGTGGTGCTCGATACGGAGCGTGCCGGCCTCGGTCATCGTCGCCGACTGCTCGTTGGAGCGGAAGTCGCCCGAACTCATGGTGGACACGTGGGTGCCGGAATCGGCCGACCAGGCCCCCATCGAATGAGGATGGGACCGGGCGTAGTTCTTCACCGACAGGGGTGCCCGCCGGTCTGAGTTGCCCTCCCGCAGCACGGGGTTGACGGCGGAGCCCTTCACCTTGTCGTAGCGGGCCCTGGCGTCACGCTCGGCGTCGGTCTTGGGATCGTCAGGGTAGTCGGGCACGGCGTACCCGGCAGCCTGGAGCTCGGCGATCGCCGCCTTGATCTGGGGGATCGAGGCCGAGATGTTGGGCAGCTTGATGATGTTCGCCTCGGGCTTCGTTGCCAGGTCACCCAGCTCGGCCAGGGCATCGGGCACCCGTTGGGGCTCCGGCAGCAGGTCGGCGAAGTTGGCGAGGATACGCCCGGCGAGGGAGATGTCACGGGTCTCCACCTTCACCCCGGTGGCCTTGGCGAAGGTCTGCATGATGGGCAGGAACGAGTACGTGGCCAGAGCCGGCGCCTCGTCGGTGAAGGTGTAGATGATCGTGTCGGCAGCAGTGTTCTTGGCAGCGTTGGGAGCCATGGCGGGGTTCTTCCTGGTCACCGGTTCGAGACTCGACGCGTTCGCCCCATCGCGAGGTTGGGCGACACCGGTCCCCGGCTGGGCCCGCGACGTCGGTGCAAGACTAGCCAACCGGCTGCCCGCCAGCGATCTCCCCCCGGGCTAACGAGCCACGAATGCTTGACGTCTCACAATATGACTGTAGAATGTAAGCAGCGACCCGACCAGCGCCAGAGAGCAGGGGACCGACCGTGGCACTGAGTACCGACCGGCCGGAAGGGGCAGCGCCCCACCCGGCGCTCCCGCCCATCACGTTCGACCGGGACCCGGCTGACTACCGGCACTGGCGGGTGAGCTACGAGGGCCCTGTGGCCACCGTGTACATGCAAGTGGATCCCGAGGCCTGCCTGCGTGACGACTATGAGCTCAAGTCGAACAGTTACGACCTCAGCGTGGACATGGAGCTGTACGACATCGTGCAGCGGCTCCGGTTCGAGCACCCCGAGGTGAAGGTGGTGATCCTCACCGGCGGCTTGGAGAAGTTGTTCTGCGCCGGGGCCAACATCCAGATGCTGGCCGGCGCCACCCACCATCACAAGGTGAACTTCTGCAAGTTCACCAACGAGACCCGCATCGCCATCGAGGATGCTTCGGCCCACTCCGGCCAAGTGTGGCTGGCCGCCCTCAACGGCACCGCCGCCGGCGGCGGCTACGAGCTGGCCCTGGCCTGCGACGAGATCGTCCTGATCGACGACCGTTCGTCCGCTGTCTCGCTGCCCGAGGTGGCCCTGCTGGGCGTGCTGCCCGGCACCGGTGGCCTCACCCGCCTGGTCGACAAGCGCAAGGTGCGCCGTGACCGGGCCGACCAGTTCTGCACCCGGGCCGAGGGCGTGCGGGGCGCACAGGCCGTGGAATGGGGCCTGGTCGACGCCGTGGTGCCCCGGTCCCAATGGGACGAGCACCTGGCGGCCCGGGCCATGCAGCTCTCGGCGGCGTCGGACCGGAGCGGCGACAGCCCCGGCATCGAGCTCGACCCGATCGACCTGGTGGTGGAGGCCGACGGGATCACGGGCCGCCACGTCACCGCCCGGATCGACCGCGCCGACCGGGCCGTGCACATCACCGTGCACGGCCCGGCGGACCCGGCGCCCGGTTCGGGCGACGAAGCGGTGGACCTGGCCGAGGACTGGTGGGCGCTGGGCGCCTGCCGGGAGCTCGACGCCGTGATCCTCCATCTCCGCTTCAACGAACCGACCCTGGGTACCTGGGTGCTGCACACCATGGGCGACCCCCACATCGTGGCCGATCACGACGCCTTCCTGGCCGAGACGGCCGAGGATGGCAACCACTGGCTGGTCCGTGAGGTCCGCCTGTACTGGGCCCGGACCCTGAAGCGGCTCGATCTGTCGGCCCGCACCCTGCTGGCCCTGCTCGAGCCGGGCAGCTGCTTCACCGGCGTGTTGACTGAGCTGGCCCTGGCCGCCGACCAGTCGATCATGCTCGACGGTACGTTCGAGGGCGACGCGCGCCCGGCGGCGGCCATCCAGCTCAGCGACGCCAACCTGGGCCGGTACCCGATGTCGAATGGCCTGTCCCGCCTGCAGAGCCGGTTCTGGGGCCAGGACGAGGCATGGAAGGCGGCGGCCGGCTCGGCCGGCACGCCCCTGGAAGCGGCCGACGCCCATGACCTGGGGCTGGTCACCACCACCCCCGACGACCTCGACTGGGACAACGAGGTACGCCTGTTCATCGAGGAACGGGCCAGCTTCTCGCCTGACGCCCTCACTGGCCTGGAGGCCAACCTCCGCTTCGTGGGGCCCGAGACCATGGAGACCAAGATCTTCGCCCGCCTCACGGCCTGGCAGAACTGGATCTTCCAGCGTCCGAACGCCTCCGGCCCCGACGGCGCCCTGCGCCGCTACGGCACCGGCAGCCGCCCCACGTACGACACGAACCGCATCTGAGGAGCCCGACATGTCCACCATCGATTACAACGAGCGGATCCCCAACAACGTGAACCTGTCGGGTGACCGGCGCCTGCAGCGGGCCCTGGAGCAGTGGCAGCCCAAGTTCGTCGACTGGTGGTGCGAGATGGGCCCCGTCGACTATCAGGACGCGGACGTGTTCCTGCGCACCGCGGTGTCGGTGGACCGCGATGGATGGGCCCAGTTCGACTACGTGAAGATGCCCGACTACCGGTGGGGTATCTTCCTGTCCGACCCCGAGCCCGACCGCCGGATTTCCTTCGGCGACGACAAGGGCCAGCCGGTCTGGCAGGAGGTGCCGGGCGAGCACCGTAGCGACTTGCGCCGCCTGATCGTGGTGCAGGGCGACACCGAGCCGGCCTCCGTCGAGCAGCAGCGCCACCTGTGTCGCACCGCCCCCAGCCTGTACGACATGCGCAACCTGTTCCAGGTCAACGTGGAGGAGGGCCGCCATCTGTGGGCCATGGTCTACCTCCTGCACGGTTTCTTCGGCCGTGATGGGCGGGACGAGGCTGACGCCATGCTTCAGCGCCACTCGGGCGACACCGACAACCCCCGCATCCTGGGCGCCTTCAACGAACGCACGCCCGACTGGCTGTCGTTCTACTTCTTCACCTATTTCACCGACCGGGACGGCAAGTACCAGCTGGCCTCGCTGGCCGAGTCGTCGTTCGACCCGCTCGCCCGCACCTGCGACTTCATGCTAAAGGAGGAGGCCCACCACATGTTCGTGGGCGCCACCGGCATCGGCCGGGTGGCCCAGCGCACGGTCGAACTGATGAAGGAGCACGACACCGACGATGTGCAGCCCTACGGCGGCATCAACATCGTCACCCTCCAGCGGTACCTGAACTTCCACTACTCGGTGTCGCTCGACCTGTTCGGGGCCGAGACGTCCACCAACGCCGCCAACTACTTCGCCGCCGGGCTGAAGGGCCGGTTCCAGGAGACCAGGCGGGACGACGATCACCAGCTCCACGGCGACAACCGCACGATCCTGGCCGTCGACGGCGGTCGGGTGGTGGAACGGGAGGTCAACTCGCTGGCCGCCATCAACGCCACCTTGCGCGACGACTACAGCGCAGACTGCGCCATCGGCCTGGAGCGCTGGAACCGCACCCTGGCGGCGGTGGGAGCCGAGCTGAGGCTGCCCCATGTGGGCTTCCACCGGGCGGTGGGGGCGTTCCGTGACGTCCACCTCGATCCCCTGGGACAGGTGATCGACCAGGCCGCGTGGGACACGAACGTGGCCCGCTGGCTCCCAACGGACCAGGACCGGGCCCACGTGGCCTCGCTTATGGTCCCGGTGACCGATCCGGGCCGGATGGCAGGCTGGATCGCCCCACCGGCCCAGGGCATCGGGGGCCGCCCGGTCGACATGGCCTACGTGCGAGTCTGAGACCGGGTGAGCCCCACGGGGCGCCTGCGGTTCACCTACGGCGAACACCGGGGCCCACTGGTGTGAGCTAAAGCGCTCCCGCTCTCGCTCCGTTGAACGGGGCGAGATGCTCGACAGCCGGATTCTCCGCTCCCCGGTTCTCGTCCTGGTGACGGGCCTGGTGGCCACGATGGTGGCCGAGATGCTGACGTTCTCGGGTATGGGCACCACCCGGGACGAGCTGAGCCGGGCGGCCGCGGTCGGCTTCATCGCCTCCTGCGGAGCGGCGGCCATGGCCGCCCTCCAGCGGGTGGCCCACCACCGGACAGCGGAATCGCTCAGCCGGGCCCGCCACGACGCCGACCATGACGCCCTGACCGGGCTGGTCAACCGGGCCGAGCTCCACCGGCAGCTGGAGCGGGCGATGCGCCAGTCCCGGGTCGACGACACGGTGGTGGGTGTGCTGTTCCTCGATCTCGACCGGTTCAAGGTGGTCAACGACACCCTGGGCCACGACGCCGGCGACGAGTTGCTCAAGGCCGTGGCCCAGCGCCTGCGCTCCAGCACCCGCAGCACCGACGTGGTGGCCCGGGTGGGAGGCGACGAGTTCGTGGTGATGTGCCGGGGCTTGCTGACCGAGGAGTCGGTGGTGGCCGTGGCCCGCCAGATCCTCAAGCGGTTCGCCGATCCCGTGCCCCTCGGCGGCCGGATGCAGCTGGCGTCCACCAGCGTGGGCATCGCGGTGGCCATCCCGGGAGAGGAGCGGACGCCGGAGGAGATCGTCCGCGACGCCGACGCCGCCATGTACCGGGCCAAGCGCGACCGCTCCGGCTTCGCCGTGTTCGACGAGCACGAACGATCGATCCTGCTCAACCGGCTCTCGATCGAGCGGGATCTCAGCCGGGCCCTCACCGATCATCAGCTCGAGGTCCACTACCAGCCGGTGGTCAACGGGGCCACCGGGGATGTCCAGGGCTTCGAGGCCCTGGTGCGCTGGCGCCACCCCGACCGGGGCCTACTGGGTCCGGGCACCTTCCTCCCGGTGGCTCAGGACGCCGGGCTGATGGCCAAGATCGGCGAGCTGGTGTTGCGGGAAGCGTGTGCCCAGGCGGCCGACTGGAACCGCCAGTTGCCGCCCGACCGCCACGTCAAAATCGGCGTGAACGTGGCCGAGCCGCAGTTGGTTGACAGCCGCCTGCCGGCCACCGTGCGCGAGGTGCTGGCCTGGTCCCGGCTGGAGCCGCAAAATCTGATGCTGGAGATCACCGAGGACGTGATGGTGGAGCACCTCAGCGGGCTCGACTGCCTGCGCGAGCTGCGGGCCATGGGGGTGCAGCTCGCCATCGACGACTTCGGCACCGGTCAGTCGTCGCTCAGCTACATCCGCCAGTTCGACATGGTGACGCACCTGAAGATCGACCAGAGCTTCGTGCGGGAGATGAACTCCGATGCCGCCAACCGGGCCATCGTGGAGGCCATCGTCACCATGGCCCGGGCACTCGATCTGCAGATCGTGGCCGAGGGGGTGGAACGGGCCGACCAGGCCGACGCCCTGCTGTCGCTGGGTGTCACGATCATGCAGGGCTACCTGTTCTCCCCGCCCCGGCCCGTGGAGGAGCTGGAGGACCCGGCCGGATGGCCCGCGCTCGCCATCCCGAACCGCTACCCCGAGCCGCCCGGTGTCCGGGGCCGTCACCGGTGACGCCCGGGGACAGCAGATCAGGCACCAAACGGGGTCAGAACTCGCCGCCCCATTCGTCTTCCGGCCCGCCCTGGTAGACGGGGAGGGGCTCGGAGTCGTCCGGCGGTGGGGCGCCAGCGCGGCCCCGGGACGGGCGCCGGGTGCCGCCGTCGTTGCCGCCCCGCTGGCGGCCGCCCTGGCCGCCCGACGGACGGGCCCCGGCCGAGGCCGGCTGGGACGTCGCTCCGCCATTGTTGCCGGCCGGTGCCCCCTCGGCGCCGGGTTCGCCGTCGCCAGGGGCGTAGCCGTAGCACATCGACACGCCCTCGACGTCGAACGGGCGGCCGAGGGAGCCCACGATGAACGTGGACCAGTCGCCCGACTTCTTCTGCACCTCGATCTTGCCCCCTTCGGCCAGGGCCTTCTCCAGATCGGCCACCGGCGCCATGACCGCCCACTTGTCGGTCTTGGTCTTGCGGAACCGGGCCGGGATCTTCTCGCTCATCAAACCGCTCCTCCCCAGAGATCTGGCCTGAAGTCAGGGCCCAGTATGGCGGCCCCGACGCGCCGGCCCGACCCGCTTGGCTGCCGTGTTGTGTGAAACTGGGCCCATGCACGACTCACTCGCTCCCGGGCTTTCCGGCTCCGCCACCTACACCGTCACCGACGACATGTCGCCGCCCCATCTGCCCAACAAGGTGCTGTCGACCCCCGACATGGTCCGTCTGATCGAGATGACCTGCCTGCAGGCGGTCCAGGCCCACCTCGACGAGGGGGAGACGACCGTGGGGATCCATGTGTGCGTGAGCCACGCCGCCTCGGTCGACTCGGGCCAGGACGTGGACGTATCGTTCGAGATCACCGAGCGAGACCGGAGGAAGCTCGTGTTCGCCACCAGAGTCACCCACGGTGACAAGGTGGTGTCGGAGGGCACCCACCAGCGCTTCGTGGTGGGCAGCTGATGCCGACGGCGGGCGGCACGCCGTCGCCACGGACACCGCCGACGGCGGACGGCCGGCCCCGGCGGGATCTCGCCGGCCGGGTGGCGGTGGTGACGGGGGGCGGAGCGGCCGGCGACGGTATCGGCAACGGCCGGGCCGCCGCCCTCCTGTTGGCCGAGGCCGGGGCCCGGGTGCTCGTGGTCGACCGCCAGCCTGAGTTGGCGGCCCGCACCGTGGCCATGATCACCGGCGAGGGAGGCGAGGCCGCAGCGTTCGGGGCCGACGTGACCGACGGCGACGCATGCGCCGCCCTGGTGGCCGAAGCCACCGGGCGGTGGGGCCGGCTCGACATCGTGGTCAACAACGTGGGCATCGGCAGCCGGGGATCAGTGGTGACCGAAGACCCCGAGGTGTGGGACCGGGTGATGCGGGTCAACGTCACCTCGATGATGCTGGTCAGCCGCCACGCCGTGCCGGCCATGGTGGCCGGCGGACGGGGCGGAGCGGTGGTGAACATCTCGTCGATCTCGGCCCTGCGCCCCCGGGGGCTGACCGCCTACTCGACCTCCAAAGGCGCCGTGATCGCCCTCACCAAAGCCATGGCCACCGACCACGGGCCGGACGGCATCAGGGTGAACTGCGTGGCCCCCGGGCCGGTGCGAACCCCGATGGTGGGGGGCGATGGGATGGACCCGGCGGTGGCCGAACGCCGCCGCCAGGCCAGCGTGCTGGGGGTGGAGGGCACCGGGTGGGACATCGGGGCCGCCGTCCGGTTCCTGGCCTCCGACGAGGCCCGCTACATCACGGGCCAGGTGCTGGTGGTCGACGGCGGAGCCACGGTCCGGGGCCCCGAGCGGGCAAGCTGAGCCCATGGTGACCATCGACCTCTGCTCGGCCGCCAGCTACACCGGGGGCCAACCCCACGACTGGCTGACCCACCCCTCCACACCCGCATGCGGCGCCTGGTCAGGGGCCGATTCACGTCCCGGGCGGCGCACCCCGGGACCCCGAGCCGCTGGAGCGCTCCGTGGCTGACGCCGCCCTACCCCAACCCTTGTCGTCGATCGTCCGGCGAACGCCAGTCCCACCCACCGTGTCCCAACCGGTGGCCACGCCGTTATGGCCCTCGGTGGTGTACCGGGCCACTGACGCCGACGAGCTCGACCGCATCTACGAGGGCGAGCTGCCGGGCTACAGCTACGCTCGGGAGGGCCACCCCAACGCCGACGTGCTGGCGGCCAAGATCGACCTGCTCGAGGGCCGGCGCAAGCCGTCGGCCCCGGCCGGCATCGTGTCGGGCTCGGGCATGGCGGCGGTCTCGGCCGTGGTGCTGGGCCTCCTCCGAGCCGGCGACCATGTGGCTGCCGGCAACCAGCTCTACGGCCGGTCGCTTCGCCTGGTCACGGCCGACCTGCCCCGGATGGGCTTCGCCACCTCGTTGTTCGACCCCACCGACGCCGCTTCCGTAGAGGCCGCCCTCACCCCGGCCACGCGCATGATCCTGGTGGAGGTGGTGTCGAACCCGACGCTGCGGGTGGCCGACATGGAAGCGATAGCCGCTCTGGGGGCGGAACGGGGCGTCCCGGTGGTGGTCGACAACACGTTCACCACCCCCCGCATGTACCAGCCGCTGGCCCAGGGGGCCGACGTGGTGATCCACTCGGTCACCAAGCTCCTGGGGGGCCACGCAGACCTGACCCTGGGCTATACCGCCACCGACGACCCCGACCTGGCCGCCGCCATCCGCACCGCCGCCGTCACCTGGGGGTTCGCTCCGTCGCCGTTCGACTGCTGGCTGGCCGAGCGGGGCCTGCACACCTTCGAGGTCCGCTTCGACCGGGCCGAGGCCAACGCCGTGGCCGTGGCCGATGCCCTGGCCGGGCTGGACGGGGTCCGCGCTGTGCTCTACCCGGGGCGGGCCGACCATCCCGACCGGGCACGGGCCGAGAAGCTGTTCGGGCGGCGCACCGGCAACATGGTGAGCTTCGTGCTCGACGGGGGACGGCCCGAAGTCAACGCCTTCCTCCGGGGCGCCGCCGCCATCCCGTTCGCCCCCACGCTGGGCGATGTGGCCACTACGATCTCGCATCCGGCGTCGTCGTCCCACCGGGCGCTCACCGCCGAGGCCCGAGAGGCACTGGGCATGCCCGAGGGGTTCATCCGGCTGTCGGTCGGGATCGAGGATCCCGACCTGTTGATCGACGAGATCACCGCCGCCGTCGCCGCGGCCCGAATTAGGAGCCGCAGCAGCGCTGAGCCCTGCTCAGGCTCCTAAGATCGGGCGTGGCTCATCGGATCCTGGTACTCAACGGTCCCAACCTGAACCTGCTCGGCACCCGGGAGCCGACCGTCTACGGGTCCGACACCCTGGCCGACATCCTGGCTGCCCTGCGGGAGCTGGCCGCCGCCCGGGGGGCCGAGCTGCGCGACACCCAGAGCAACGTGGAGGGGGAGTTGATCAACGCCCTGCACGACGCCCGGGCCTGGGCCGACGGCGTCGTGTTCAACCCGGGCGCCTTCACCCACTACAGCTACGCCCTGCGCGACGCCATCTCTGCCGTTGAGCTACCGGTGGTCGAGACGCATCTGTCGAACGTGCACGCCCGGGAGGCGTTCCGCCACACCTCGGTGCTGAGTGCGGTGTGCCTCGGCGTGGTGGCCGGCTTCGGCCGGCACAGTTACGCCGTGGCCCTCGACGCTCTCCTACGCCACCTCGACGCCAACGCCTGACCCGGACTCCCGATCTGTGGCGCCCGGTGCTGTAGTTGCGCGCTGGTGGCACAGATCGCATCGGTGACGGGCGGCCCGGTCAACGAGCGCCCCGGTCAACGAGCGCCCCGGTC
>Ga0224500_10002381_pt1 | contig 10135 bp, 10 predicted proteins | sample SF_Oct11_sed_USG_FD_168126 | JGI IMG/M metagenome (GOLD analysis project Ga0224500, IMG submission 168126) | Sediment microbial communities from San Francisco Bay, California, United States - SF_Oct11_sed_USGS_4_1 | ecosystem: Environmental > Aquatic > Marine > Sediment | place: USA: California...
TGCCGTCGCGCGGCGCGGTCACTCCTCGTGGCTCGTGACGGGGGCGGGCAAGGTGATTCGGGAGATCGAGACGGGCTCGGAGCGGACGTACCCGCGAATCTGGCTCACGCGGGAAGTCGCGGTCAACCTCGGGGGAACGCTTCCGGCGAGCTACACACCCGCCACGAAGGCGCTTGCTTCCGCTACGGAGGAGAAGTTCCCGCGGCGAGTCAAGGCCGTGCGCGCGATGGGCGACGAGCTCACGCTCGTCCTGCGTCACGGGCCTGAGATCCGGCTCGGCAAGGCGACCGACCTTGGCCTCAAGGTGGCGGTCGCGGCAGCGGTGTTCCGACTCGTCGAGAGCGGCGCGACCTACATCGACGTAAGCGTTCCCGAGCGTCCTGTCTCTGGTACGTAGATTAAGTCTCAGGTTGAGGTTAAATGTTTGACGCCAGAAAACCGTTGACAACGTTCTGCAGGAGCCGTACTCTCGAAGGCGAAGGGTGCTTCCGCAATCGCACGTTCAATGCGAGCTTCAGCCTGAGGTGGGTTGAGACATGAGCAATCAGTTAGGTAGCTATCTCGCCGTGATCAAGGTCGTAGGGATCGGTGGCGGGGGTTCGAACGCGGTGACTCGGATGGTCGAGGCAGGTGTCTCGGGCGTGGAGTTCGTCGCCGTGAACACGGATGCACAGGCCCTCCTGATGATGGAGGCCGACGTCAAGATCCACATCGGCTCGAAGGCAACCCGCGGCCTGGGGGCCGGCGCCGACCCGCGCGTAGGGATCGCCGCCGCGCAGGAGAGCCGGGATGAGTTGAAGGAGGCGCTCAAAGGGGCAGACATGATCTTCGTCACCGCAGGCGAGGGCGGTGGCACCGGCACGGGCGGAGCGCCTGTCGTTGCTGAGATCGGCAAGGAACTCGGTGCGCTCACGGTCGGGGTCGTCACGCGGCCGTTCGCGTTCGAGGGTCGACTGCGGGCAGATCAGGCCGAGCAGGGAATCCAGACGCTTCGCGACAACGTCGACACGCTCATCGTCATCGAGAACGACCGCTTGCTGCAGGTCGTCGAGCGCTCGACGCCCGTCACGGAGGCCTTCCGCATGGTGGACGACATCCTGCGCCAAGGCGTGCAGGGCATCACCGACCTCATTACCGTTCCCGGTCTCATCAACCTCGACTTCGCCGACGTGCGCACGATCATGCGGGATGCCGGCTCCGCCCTGATGGGCATCGGCGTGGCGCGAGGGGACAATCGCGCAATCGATGCGGCGAAGGCTGCGATCTCTTCGCCGCTCCTCGAGACCTCCCTCGACGGCGCCACCGGAGTCCTGCTGAACATCACGGGGGGTCCGGACCTGGGCCTGGCGGAGGTTGACGAAGCCGCCCAGGTCGTGACCAGCGCGGCGGACTCGAACGCGAACGTGATCTTCGGCGCAGTCATCGACGAGGCTATGGGAGATGACGTGCGGGTGACGGCGATCGCGACGGGCTTCGGCGGCCGTCCGCGCCGACGCCGAGTCGAGGCGTCGATCGAGACATCGTCCGAGCGCCCGGTCTTCCATGCGCCCAGCGTCAGCGACGTCGAGATCGATATTCCCAGCTTCCTGAAAGAGGACTAGTGCCTTGCGCGACCGGAATCCCGCGCGAGCGGATCCCGGTTGCGCGAATCCCAGAAGGCATCCGCTTCGGTGGCTGCGGCGTGGCTCACCTTCGACGGCTGAGGGGATCCTGTCGGCGGTAGAGTCGCGGCGGTGGGAGCCACGCTGAAGCGCACTCCGCTTTTCGAGCGCCATGTGGGGCTTGGCGCGCGCATGGTGCCGTTTGCGGGCTTCGAGATGCCGGTGCAGTACGAGGGTGTCATCCCCGAGCACCGAGCTGTTCGAGGCGACTGCGGCGTGTTCGACGTCTCCCACATGGGCGAGCTCCACGTCGACGGTCCAACCGCGCAGGCATTCCTCCAGGCCATGCTCTCGAACGACGTCGATCGGGTCGGGGACGGCCAGGCCCAGTACACGCTGCTGACAAACGAGCAGGGCGGAATCGTCGACGATCTGATCGTCTATCGCTTCGCTCACGGCCAGTTCCTTCTCGTCGTGAACGCGTCCAACAGGGAGGCAGCCTTTGCCTGGCTCAAGGACCGCGAGCCCCGAGGCGCTGAAGTGCGTGACGCGTCCGATGAGTACGGGCTCCTCGCCGTACAAGGGCCGCGGGCGCTCGGGCGCCTCGGGCTCCTTGAGGCTCCCGCGTTCACGCATGACATGGGCGAGATCGACGGCATCGAGGTGCTGATTTCCCGGACCGGGTACACGGGGGAGAGAGGTGTCGAGCTGTGCTGCGCTGCGGACGAAACACCCGCGCTCTGGGACGCGGTCCTCGCCCGAGGTGCCGTTCCCTGTGGTCTGGGTGCGCGAGACACGCTTCGACTCGAAGTTTGCTACCCGCTGCACGGGAACGACATCGGTCCGGAAACGGATTCGATCTCGGCCGGTCTCGGCTGGGCCTGCGCTCTCGCCACGGAGTTCACCGGTGTCGACGTCCTGCGCCGAACACGCGATGAAGGTCCTACCCGGAGACTCGTGCCCTTCGTACTGGAGGAGCGAGCGGTTCCCCGACAAGGGATGCCGATCGAAGGTGGCGGCGAGGTGACCTCCGGCACGCATTCGCCGATGCTCGACGTGGGTATCGGGATGGGGTACCTCCCGAGCGAAGCGGCGACGCCGGGTAACGACATCGTGATCGATGTCCGGGGCAAGCCGAAGCGAGCCCGTGTCGTCAAGAAGCCGATCTATCGGAGGGAGACGTAGATGCCAGCTGCCGAGAGCTATCCCGAGGAACTCAAGTACCACCCAGAACACGACTGGGCGCGGATCGACGGCGACGACGCCACGCTCGGAGTCACGTGGTTTGCACAGGACGCGCTCGGCGAGCTCGTGCACTACGAGGCACCCGTCGTCGGCTCGACTGTGGCCAAGGACGAGTCCTACGGCGAGGTCGAGTCCGTCAAGGCGGTCTCGGACATCGTTGCGCCTCTCTCGGGCGAAGTTCTCGAGGTGAACCAGAAGGCCATCGACGAGCCCGAGATCGTCAATGACGACCCCTACGACGAGGGCTGGCTGATTCGAATTCGCATGTCCGATCCAGGTGAGGTCGCCGGCTTGATGGACGCGGCCGCCTACCGCGTGCACATCGCCGACCAGTGAGCTACTTGTCTCTCACCGACGCCGACCGCGACGAGATGCTCGCGGCGATCGGCGTCGATTCCGTCGACGAGCTTTTCGAGCAGATCCCGGCGGGCGTTCGCCTGGACCGCGAGCTCGACGTGCCGCCGGCCTTGGGCGAGGTCGAGCTCACGCGACACATCGAGGAGCTCGCCGCGCGAAACGTCCATACAGGCGCGGAGCTCTCGTTCCTCGGCGCGGGCATCTACGACCATTACGTTCCCTCCGTCGCCGACGTCGTGCTCTCCCGCGGCGAGTTCCTCACGGCGTACACGCCGTACCAGCCGGAGATGAGCCAGGGCACGCTGCAGGCGATCTTCGAGTACCAGACCGTGATCTGCGAGCTGACGGGCATGGACGTGTCGAATGCGTCCGGGTACGACGGGTGCACAGTCGCGGCAGACGCCTGCTTTGTCGCTCGGCACGTGTCCGACCGCAGGAAGATCGTTCTCGCCGAAGCGCTCAATCCCCAGGTGCGCGAGGTGGTCGAGACCTACGCGCCGGGATTCGGCTTCGAGGTCGTCGAGGTCCCGCACACGAACGGGACGACTGATCCCGACCGGATCGCCGAGGCCGCACAGGACGCCGCGGCGGTTCTCTTCCAGCAGCCGAACTTCCTCGGGTGCCTCGAGCCCGCGCCCGATCTCGCCGAGGCGGCGAACGAAGCCGGTGCTCTCTCGATCGCGCACGTCGATCTCATGTCGCTCGGCGTCCTCGAGGCCCCAGGGGCGTACGGATGCTCGATCGCGCTCGGAGAAGGCCAGTCGGCCGGCAACTGGCAGTCGTACGGGGGACCTCACTACGGTTTCCTCGCCTCGCATGGGGACTTCGTGCGCCGCATGCCAGGTCGCATCGTGGGTGAGACGGTCGACGCGGACGGTCGACGTGCGTTCGTGCTCACGCTGCAGACGCGCGAACAGCACATCCGTCGCGAGAAGGCCACGTCGAACATCACCACGAACCAGACGCTTCTCGCTCTCGCAGGTCTTGCGACGCTCTCGTGGCTCGGGCCCGACGGGCTCCGCGAGGTGGGGGAGACCTGCCTCGCGCTCGCCCAATACGGGCGTGAGCGAATTCCGCTCGAGCCCGCGTTTGCAGCATCCTCGTTCAAGGAGGTGGCATTCCGGACGCCGCTCCCGGCGCGCGAGGTGATCCGGCGCGCACGCGAGCACGGCGTTCACCCGGGGTATGCGGTCGGGCGCGACTACGAGGGAATGGACGACGTGCTTCTCGTCGCGGTCACCGAGAAGCGCACGGTCGAGGACATCGATCGCCTCGCTTCCGTGCTCGAGGACGTGTGCAGATGAGCGTTGAGCCAGATCGGACCTGGAGAGACACCCCACTCATCTTCGAACGGTCTCGCACGGGACGTAGGGCTGGGCGCCCGCCGATCCGCGATCTCCCCACGCCGGACGTCCCGGAGTCGCTTCGCCGCGCTCGTCCGCCGCGGCTGCCCGAACTGTCCGAGCCCGAGATCGTGCGCCACTTCACCGCACTCGCCGACCGAACGTTCGGCGTCGACACGGGCTTCTATCCGCTCGGCTCGTGCACGATGAAGCACAACCCTCGCGTGAACGAGCGACTCGCCTCTCTCCCGGGCTTCCGCGACCTTCACCCGTACCAGGATGACGACGGGGCTCAGGGAGCACTCGAGTTGATGTGGCGGCTCCAGGAGATGCTCGCGGAGATTGCAGGCCTTCCGGCCGTCACCCTGCAGCCCGCCGCCGGCTCACAGGGCGAGCTGACCGGCCTCATGCTCATGCGCGCGTACTTCGCGGATCGTGGAGAGGATCGCGACACGATCATCACGGCCGACACGGCGCACGGGACGAACCCGGCGAGCGTGACGATGGCCGGATTCAAGCTCGAGAAGGTCGAGACGGACGCGCGCGGAAACCTGGACCTCGAGGATCTTCGAGCCAAGGTGAACGACCGAACCGCAGGGCTCATGCTCACGAATCCCTCGACGCTCGGTCTCTTCGACGAGGGCATCGAGGCGGTCGCCGAGATCTTCCACGACGCCGGGGCGCTTCTCTACTACGACGGTGCGAATCTCAACGCCGTCGTTGGGATCTCGCGCCCGGGCGACATGGGCTTCGACATCGTCCACTACAACCTGCACAAGACGTTCTCGCAGCCGCACGGCGGGGGTGGCCCTGGCGGCGGTCCGGTGGCGGTGCGCGAGAGCATCGAGCCGTACCTTCCGGCTCCTACCGTCGTCCGGGACGGCGACGCCTTTCGACTCGATCACGACCGACCCAAGTCGATCGGGCGGGTTCGCGGCTTCGCCGGTCCGTTCGGGGTCTTTGTGCGGTCGTATGCGTACATGCGCGCGTACGGGCCTGGCCTCAAGGAGATGTCGGAGGTCGCGGTGCTGAATGCCAACTACGTTCTCGCGCGACTTCGAGACGTCTACGACCTCCCGTACGACCGCCACTGCATGCACGAGTTCGTCCTCTCCGCGAGGAACCTCAAGCGCGAGCACGGGATCACGGCGCTCGACGTCGCGAAGCGGCTCATGGACTACGGGATCCACCCGCCGACGATCTACTTCCCGCTCGTCGTCCCCGAGGCGCTCATGATCGAGCCGACGGAGACGGAGCCGAAGGAGCGCCTCGACGGGTTCGTGGATGCGATGCGGCGGATCGCCGAGGAGGCTGCCGAGTCTCCCGAGGTGCTGAAGGAGGCGCCCCACGGTCGGCCGGTGCGGAGGCTCGACGAGGTGCGCGCAGCGAAGCAGCCGATTCTCCGCTACCTCTTCGACGAGCACCCGGTGCGGGTCGACGCGACGTAGCACGACCGAGGCCAGGGTAGCCCGGGGTTGCCGGCTGGACCTCTATGGAACGGGCAACGGTCCCTCGGGCGGCTCCCAGAGCTCGACGCGGTTCCCCTCGGGATCCCAGCACCAGCCGAAGCGGCCGAACTCGTGCTCCTCGACGTGCTCGTCGACCGTGACGCCGGCCCTTCGCAGCTGTTCGAGCATCGCGTCGAGATCGCCGACGGTGTAGTTGACCATCAGCTCTCTCTCGGCCGGCCAGTACGTCGTGTCACTCGGGAACGGCACCCAGTGAGTGTTGCGCGACTCGGGGAAGATGACGAGATCTTCGTTCCCGACCGGGGCTCCGAGGATCTCCCGGTACCAGGCGAGGAGGGTCTTCGGATCGCGCGCCCGGAAGAACACTCCGCCGATCCCGGTCACGCGCTCCATCAACGGGCACTCGCCAGTTGCCCGCAGGCCGCCTCGATGTCGCGGCCGCGTGTAAGTCGCACCGTCGCCGGAATGCGTGCTCGGTCGAGGACAGCTTTGAAGGACTCGATCGCCGGACGCGAGGATCCTTCGTATTTGCCTGTCGGGTTGTAGGGGATGAGGTTGACCTTGAACGACCGCGCGTCCAGAAGAGAGGCAAGCGCGCGCGCATCCGCAGGCGAGTCGTTCACGCCGGCGAGCATGACGTACTCGACGAACACCTTCCTTCGTCGCAGCGCGACGTATCGCCGACACTCGGCGAGGACGTCTGCGAGCGGATAGCGGTCGTTCACCGGCATCAGCTCGGATCGCAGCCGTGTGTTGGCAGCGTGGATCGAGAGCGCGAGCCGGATCGGCACGTCGACGTCGTCGACGAAGCGGCTGAGCCCGGGCATCCAGCCGACGGTCGAGATCGTCGTCCGCCGGTGCGTGATTCCGAGATCGGGGAGACGCCGCGCGGAGGCGAGCACTTCGTCGAAGTTCAGGAACGGCTCGCCCATTCCCATATAGACCGCGTGGTTGATGTGCCCGAGGCGGCGGAAGTGGAGCGCCTGGTCGAGGATCTCGAATGCCGTGAGGTTCCGTCCGAACCGCATTGAGCCGGTCGCGCAGAACGTGCAGGTGAGCGGGCAGCCGGACTGCGCCGAAAGGCACACGGATCGGCGCCCGTCGCGATAGCGCATGAGCACCGCCTCGACCGGATGGCCCTCGTGGGTGCGGAAGAGCACCTTGACGGTTCCGTCCTTGGACTCGCGCTCGGTGACGACTTCGAGGGCGGAGAACGGCACCGCCTCGGCGAGGCTCGCGCGGAGCGCCTTCGGCAGAGTCGTCATCTCCTCGTACGACTGCGCGCCCCGCGCAGACCACTCCCACACCTGGCGCGCGCGGTACGCGGGCTCGCCTCGTTCCGTGAGCGTCCGCTCGAGCAGCGCGAGATCCATGGCCGGACGGTAGCGTGCGCGGCGTGATCGACCTCCGCTCGGACACCGTCACGAAGCCGACGCCCGGCATGCGCAAGGCCATCGCCGAGGCAGAGGTCGGCGACGAGCAGAAGCGCGAGGACCCGACCGTGACGGCGCTGCAAGAGCGTGTCGCGGTGCTGCTCGGCCAGGAGGCGGCGCTCTTCGTACCCACGGCGACCATGGCGAACCAGATTGCGCTGAAGCTCCACGGTCGCCCGGGCGACGTGCTCGTCGCCGAGGAGCACTCGCACGTTCTCGTTTTCGAATACGGAGGCGCTGCCGCACATGCCGGGCTCATGACCCTCGGGCTCGCCGGGACGGCCGGGCGGATCTCGTCAGCGCAGCTGCGAGCCGCGGCCGAGCCGAGCACGAAGGCAGCCGACCAGCGCGTGACGGTCCTTTCCCTCGAGAGCACGCACAACAACGCGGGCGGCCGGGTCTGGCCTATACGCGAGCTCGAGGACGTGATCGAGACTGCCCGTGAGCTCGGGCTCGCGACGCATCTCGACGGCGCGCGCGTCCTCAACGCGGCAACGGCACTCGGGGTCGAGCCCGCCCAGATCGCATCCCGTTTCGACACGGTCTCGCTCTGTCTCTCCAAAGGGCTCGGGTGCCCGCTCGGGGCTCTGGTCGCGGGCTCACACGAGCTGATCGAGCGTGCGTGGCGCGAGAAGCACCTTTTCGGCGGTGCCATGCGCCAGGCAGGGATCGTCGCCGCAGCCGGCGTGTATGCCCTCGACCACCACGTCGACCGGCTCGCTGACGATCACGCGCGGGCCAGGGGGCTCGCCGAGGCGCTCGCCGCTCGAGGTGTGCCCATCGACCTCGATCGGGTCGAGACGAACTTCGTGCAGATCGACCTCGGTCGCATCGGCCTGGAGCGTGACGTCGCGCTCGCCAGCCTGCGAGATGCCGGAGTCGGTCTGTCGGCGACGATCCACCCGACGGTCATCCGCGCGGTCACACATCTCGAGATCACGGATACCGATATCGATCGGGCGACCGAGCTCATATCGTCGACGCTGCTCTTGGGTGCTGCGGCCTAGCGGTCGCCGGCGAGGAAGAACGCGATCACGACAACGCCGTAGCCGGCGAGCAGGAGCGCTCCGCGCGCGCGGCTCGACCGCCCGCCGAAGAGGACGAGCGTGGTGAAGATCACGGAGCCCGCAAGCGTGGCAATCTCGACTGGACGGAAGCTGAGAGACAGAGGATCGATGAGCCACGAGAGCAGGGCAACTGCGGGGATGAGGAAGACCGCGACCTGCGCGGCGGAGGACAGCGCGATCTCGCCGGCAAGAGCGATCTTGCCTCGGAGTGCGACGATCACCGCTCCACCGTGCTCCGCGGCATTGCCGACGATGGCGACGATGACCGCGGCGACGAAGAAGTCGCTCAGGCCGACCTTCTCCGAGAAGACCTGGAGTGACCCGACAAGAATCTCGGCGACGAGTGCCGTAGTGGCTGTCGCGATGCCGAGCGCGATGAGAGCGTCCCGTAGCGACCACCCGCTGATCTCCTCGTCCGACGCGACGTGCATCGCGTGGTGTCGCCGTAGTGAGTGCCACGTGACGGCGATGTAGACGAGAAGAAGTGCAACCGAGATCGCGGCCGAAACGACGGCGAGCGAGTGAGTGTTCGGGTCTCCGTCCCAGCCGGGAATGGAGGGGATGAGAAACAGAGCGGTTGCGAACGCGATCAGCCCGAACGAGAAAAAGCCCGAAAGGCGGTCGAGTGTCCCGCGCCCCCCGGCGACCAGGGCGGCGCCGAGGACGAGCAACAGATTCGACACGACGCTACCCGTGAGCGAGCCGCGGACGACCTCGGTCAGGCCCTCGTTGACCGCGATCAACGCGATGATGAGCTCGGGCGCATTTCCGAACGTCGCGTTGAGGAAGCCTCCGATCCCCGGTCCCGTGTGTTCGGCGGCGTGCTCGGTCGCCTCGCCGATGAGCCACGCCAGCGGGATCAGCGCTAGCGCTGAGAGAACGAACTCGGTCGTCTCGGGGAGGTCGGCGAGGTAGTGGAGCCCGATCGTGATCGGCGCGATGGCCAGCGACGCGAACAGGATCTTCCTCACCACAGCCGCGGAACCGTACCCCGCACCGTCGGCCCGGCGACGTCGCCGCGACCCTCTCGCTGTCGCCACTGCCTGAAAACCGCCTGTTTGTCAAGTCTTGCGGTGAACGCACGTTGAGGAACACAATCGGGTCATGCACAACGCTGCGCCGGCGACGGAACTGCCTCTCCGGGTTCAGGACGAGGTGGCATGCCGTCACTGCGACGTCCACTGCGAGAAGGTCGTCTACCCCGGCTCGTGCATCCGGATGGCCTGTCCGTTCGTGTACGCGTACGAGGCGTGGGGTCACACCTATATGGGTTGCCTGCAGAAGGTGTTCGACGTCGAGATCGACCTCGAGCTCCTCAGATCGGCGGAGTCGACCCGCAGCGGCTTCGGCGCGGTTCGAGCGCGGCGGCCCCCTCTTCCGATGTGCGACGTCGAGGTCGTCGAGACCTACACGAGCCGAGAGGACGAGATCGGCTGCCGCAACCCGGAGTTCCACGAGCTCCCTCGCGAGCGGGCGAACTTCCGCGTGTTCGCTGTCGTCGCTGACTGAGGCTGTTCAGTCGCGCGAAAATCCCTGAAGGCGGCCGCTTCGGGGCCGCGGCGTCTGGGTTCGCGTCAAGCTCAGGTGGTTCGTTGCCAGTGGCGGCGGCCGCGGCGGCGA
>Ga0224500_10002383_pt1 | contig 10122 bp, 10 predicted proteins | sample SF_Oct11_sed_USG_FD_168126 | JGI IMG/M metagenome (GOLD analysis project Ga0224500, IMG submission 168126) | Sediment microbial communities from San Francisco Bay, California, United States - SF_Oct11_sed_USGS_4_1 | ecosystem: Environmental > Aquatic > Marine > Sediment | place: USA: California...
GATATCTACTCCCAAGCCAGCCCTTGCCGCCGGTCGTGTTCCCGGTGGCGCCATTCGCCGTCATTTTGGGCACGCCCCACACGCCCAAGCGTCGGCGCGCCCACAGCGCCGTGCACCTGTTATCGGTGCAGTTGCATCGAGTTTTAGGCTTGAAGGCCGGGTTTTGCCACATATCTCGCTCTGATTAGAGAGTTGGGTCACACTGACGCAGTTGCCGGGCGAAGCCAGTTCACACCGCGGTTCGCGCAGGCCACAATCGTTACCGCAACCAGGGTGGGGAAGGGGGCTTCTATGAGTTCGGTTGAATTCGGCATCGTCATGGAACCCTCGCCGGGCTACACGGCCCGGCTGGCCGTGGAGATCGAGGCCATGGGCTTCGATGCCCTGTTGTGTCCCGACACCCAGTGCCTCAGCCCGGAGCCTTACGGTCAGCTCAGCCTGGCCGCGGCGAGAACCACGCGCCTTTGCCTCGGCACCGGCGTGACCAATCCGGTAACCAGGGACGCCTCGGTGACCGCGGGCGCGCTGGCAACGCTGCAGCAGGAGTCCGGCGGCCGCGCGCGTTGCGGCATCGGTCGCGGCGACTCTTCGGCAGCCCACATCGGCCGGCGCAATGCCACGACGGCCGAGCTGCGTGCCTACCTGGAGCAGGTGCGCGGCTACCTGCGCGGCGAGACCGTGATGCGCGGCGATACCGCTTCGCGGATGCGCTGGCTCGCGCCCGGGGAACTGCCTGCGGTGCCGCTGGACCTGGCCTGCACCGGTCCCGCCACGATCCGCATGGCCGCCGACGTCGCGGATCGCGTGAGCTTCGCGGTAGGGAGCGCCCCGGAGCGCATCGAGTGGGCGTTGAACACCCTGAACGCCCGCCTGAAGGAAACCGGCCGCGACCGCTCCACGTTGAGTGTCGGCGCCTATATCAGCCTGGTGTGCGATCCGGACGAGAAGCGGGCCATCGATCTGGGCCGCATGATCTCGGGCATGGTGGCGCACTTTGCCGGCATGAAGGATTCACCGGTGGACCATCTGCCGCCACAGCTCAAGGCGCTCGCGATCCGCATGAAGTCCGGCTACGACATGGCCCGGCACGCCCAGAACGAGGGTTCGCACCTGCAGATGGTGGACGATGAATTCGTCGACTGGTTTTCCATTTGCGGGCCGCCGGCCAAGTGCATCGAGCGGCTGGGCGTTCTGATCGGCCTCGGGCTCGATCACGTCAACCTGCTTGGCGGTTCGCCGGTGCCAGCTCCGCACGGCGCCCGGCAGGAGGCAATGGTGCAACAGACGCGACTGTTCGTTGAGCAGGTCCTGCCCCGGTTTCGCTAGGTACGGAGAAGGACCGATCCCGTGAGCAAGGCATTTACCCGCGAAGCCGACGGCGATGCTGCCGACGACGCAGCGGATTTCGAGGCCGCAAACCCGCTGCCTTCCGGCGCAAAGAACTACATCACGGCGGGCGGGAAGCAACGGCTTGCCGACGAGCTGCAGTACCTCCTGAACAAGGACCGGCCGGCGGTCACGGCCGTGGTCTCCTGGGCGGCCCGCAACGGCGATCGCAGCGAGAATGCGGATTACCAGTATGGCAAGCGACGATTGCGGGAAATCGACCGGCGCATCCGCTTCCTGACCCGGCGCCTGGACTCGGCGGAGTTGGTCGAAATACCCACGGCCCCGGATGACCCGCGGGCCGGTCGTGTGTTCTTCGGTGCCACGGTCACCTACGCCGACGAGAAGGGCACACGAAACACCGTAACCATCGTTGGCGTCGACGAGATCGATCTCAAGCGCAATCACATCAGCTGGGTATCGCCACTGGCGAGGGCCCTGATGAAATCCGGGCCGGGCGACAGCGTGGTCGTCCGGGTGCCGGATGGCAGCGAGGAACTGGAGATTATCGACGTGCGTTACGTGCCGATTGAAACGCTGCCGTTCGAACCGGTTACGGCGGCGTTCAAGCCAGCGCCCTCTGGGGGTTGAATAATGAAAAGGCGCATCAAGGTGCTCGACCGGACAATCGCCTGCACGGACGAGGGTGCCGGCGAGCCGATCATCTTCCTGCACGGCAATCCGACGTCTTCGTATCTCTGGCGGAACGTGCTGCCGCACTTGCTACCGTACGGCCGCTGTGTCGCGCCGGACCTGGTGGGCATGGGAGAGTCGGACAAGCTGCCCGATTCCGGACCCGGGACGTACCGCTTTGCCGATCACTATCGCTATCTCAGCGCACTTCTGGCTCAACTGGGACTCGGGGCAAACGTGACCCTGGTGCTGCACGACTGGGGTTCGGCCCTCGGGTTTCACTGGGCCCGCGAGAATGCGGAGCGGATTGCCGGCATTGCCTACATGGAGGCACTCGTCCGGCCGGTCACGTGGGCAGAGTGGCCCGCACCGAGCCGCGGCATCTTTCAGGGCATGCGCTCGGAGAAGGGCGAGGAACTGGTTCTCCGGAAGAACGTCTTCATCGAGCGCATCCTGCCCGGTTCGGTCATGCGCAGGCTCAGCGACGGGGAGATGGACGCCTATCGCAAACCCTTCACGACGCCCGGCGAGGATCGCCGCCCGATGCTGACCTGGCCGCGCGAGCTGCCGATAGAGGGGGAGCCGGCGGATGTCGTGGCGGTTGTGCAGCAGTATGCGGACTGGATGTCGTCGAACCGTATCCCCAAGCTGTTCATCAACGCCGAGCCCGGCGCGATTCTTGTCGGTGCGCCACGCGAGTTCTGCCGCAGCTGGCCGAACCAGACGGAAGTGACCGTCCAGGGCATTCACTTCATCCAGGAAGATTCACCGCACGAGATCGGTGCTGCGCTGGCAGCCTGGATTGGTGGCCTCCGGTGAAGCAGCCACTGCGCACGCCCGATGAGCGTTTCCGCAACCTGCCGGAATATGACTTCGCTCCTCACTACGTCGAAATCCCGGACGAGCACTTTGGCAGCCTGCGGATGCACTACCTGGAGGAGGGCCCGCCTGACGCGCCCGTTGTGCTCCTCCTGCACGGCCAGGGCAGCTGGGTCTACCTCTACCGGCGGATGATTCCATTGCTGGTGGCCAGCGGCTTCCGCGTTATCGCACCGGACTACATCGGCTTCGGCCGGTCGGACAAGCTGCCCTCCACCGGCGACTACACGTTCCAGCAACACATCGACTGGATGACCGCGTTCTTCGACGCCATGAATTTTCGCGATGTCACGGCCTACCTGTTTGACTGGGGCGGGTTTTTCGCGCTGCGCATCGCGGCCCGGCGTCCGGAGTTCTTCGGGCGTCTGGTGCTCAGTAACACCATGCTGCCGACGGGGGAGGGCGGCGGGCGCGACTGGTTCATCAAGTGGCGGGAGCAGCAGTTCGCATTGCCGCGCTTTCCCCAGGGCGAGATGGTCAGCGATGGCGTGGCGAACAAACTCCGTCCGGAGATCATCGCGGCTTTCGACGCGCCGTATCCTGACGAAAGCTACAAGACCGGTCCACGGCGCCTGCCGATGATCCTCCCGATCATGCCGGACGATCCGGCGGCGATCGCGAACGGCAAGGCCTGGGAAATACTGGCGGGCTGGCAAAAGCCCGTGCTGACGCTCTTCAGCGCGGCATTCGCCGGCACTGCGATGGGGCCGGAGCGGCTCATCGCTCACCTGCCGGGAGCCCGGGGGCAGCCCCACGCGCTGCTGAAGGAGGCGAATTTCTACATCACCGAAGACCAGCCCGGGGAACTCGCCCGGCATATCACGGCTTTCGCCGGGCCGCCGCAGTATTGAGCCAGACACGTGGATCCGGCATCTGGGCAGCTTACGTCGAATACCGGACTCAACCTGCGTCCGATCGGTGTCGTGCACAGCGCGCTCAAGTCCAAGGTTGAGGCGGCCCGACAGCCCGCGGCGGCGACGGGCGCGACGGCGCGCATCGAACTGTATCCCGGGCGACACTTCGAGCACGCGCTGGAAGACCTGGAGGGCTGGGAGCGCATCTGGATTCTTTTCTGGTTCCACCTGAACGATTCGTGGCGCCCCAAGGTGCTGCCGCCCCGGAGCGCCTCCGGTCGCAAGGGCGTATTTGCCACCCGGTCTCCGTACCGCCCGAATCCGATCGGCCTGTCCGCCGTCCGCCTGGAGCGAATCGAGGGTCTGACCCTGCATATCCGCGACGTGGATCTCGTGGATGGCACGCCGGTGCTGGATATCAAGCCGTACGTGCCGTACACCGATGCCTACCCGGACTCGGCCACGGGCTGGCTGCACGACGAGAGCCTGGCGGCGCGAGGCGCGACCCCGGCTGACCCGATCACGGCCTGGGCCGTGCATTTCGAGCCGCTGGCCGCCGAACAGGCCGCCTGGATCGAGGCCCGCACGGGCCTGGACTTGCGCGCCCGCATCACCGCGACGCTGATGCTCGGGCCGCAGCCGCACGCCTACCGGCGGATCCGGCGCGATGGCGCCGACTACCGGCTCAAGGTCAAGGAATGGCGCGTGCAATTCACGCTGGACCGGCGGGATGTCCGGGTGCTGGCAATCAGCTCCGGCTACCGGCCGGCGGAAATCGCCAGGTCGGCGGGGGCGAGCGAGGATCCGCTGGCGGTGCACCGGGACTTCCGGGCCACGTGGTAGTAGGCTCAGGCACCGTACAATGGCCACGAGTCAGAGATCCCGAGGATGACACGCGTATGAGCAGCAACCAGGAATTGCACAAGCGCCGCGAACAGGCCATGGCCCGCGGCATGCCGAGCCAGTTGCCGGTCTATATCGACCGCGCAGCCAATGCCGAACTCTGGGATGTTGAAGGTCGCCGGTATATCGATTTTGGTACCGGCATTGCCGTGCTGAACACGGGCCATCTGCACGCGGGCGTGCAGGCCGCGGTCCGGAACCAGCTGGAGCGCTTCAGCCACACCTGCTTCATGGTCACGCCGTACGAGTCGGCCGTTGCCCTTGCCGAGAAACTGAACGCGCTGGCGCCGGGCAAGACGCCGAAGAAGACGCTGCTGGTAACCACCGGCGCCGAGGCCGTTGAGAACGCGGTAAAGATTGCACGCGTGCACACGGGGCGTACCGGGGTCATCAGTTTCGGCGGCTCCTTTCACGGGCGCACATTGCTGGCGATGGGCCTCACCGGCAAGACGGCGCCCTACAAAGCCGGTTTCGGACCTTTTCCGGCCGAGCTTCATCACGCGCCATTCCCGATCGCCTATCACGGCATCAGCGTCGCCGACTCGCTGGCCGGTATCGAGAGCCTGTTTGCGGAAGACATCGAGCCCACGCGGGTGGCGGCCATTATCGTGGAACCCGTGCAGGGCGAGGGTGGTTTCTACATCGCGCCGCCGGAGTTCCTGCGCGCCCTTCGTGAACTCTGCGACCGGTACGGCATCGTGATGATCGCTGACGAGATCCAGACCGGCTTTGGCCGCACCGGCCGCATGTTTGCGATGGAACACTGCGGCGTGGAACCGGACCTGACGACCGTCGCCAAGAGCCTGGCGGGCGGGTTTCCGCTGGCAGGCGTGGTCGGCAAGGCGGCGATCATGGATGCGCCGGCGCCGGGCGGGCTCGGCGGTACTTACGCGGCCTCGCCGATCGGTTGCGCTGCCGCCCTGGCCGTCCTCGAAGCGATGGAAGCCGAGAAGTTGCCAGCCCGCGCCAGTCACATCGGTGACCTGATTACCGGCCGGCTCCGCGGACTGGCTCAGCGTTTCGATTGCATCGGCGACGTGCGCGGACTTGGGGCCATGGTGGCGATGGAACTCGTGAAAGGCGGCAAGGCCGATCAGCCGGATGCCGACCTTACGCGGGATATCGTGCAGGCTGCCGCCCGTAACGGTCTCGTGCTGCTCTCCTGTGGCCGACACAAGAACGTTGTGCGTTTTCTGATTGCGCTGACGGCCGCCGATGAACTGATCAGCGAAGGGCTGGACATCCTCGAGCGCACCATGGCGGAACTGTGTACGGAATCCGCGCCGGCTGGCCGTCAGCGTCAGGCCTGAGCGGGTTGATTCGCCGCCGGTGCTTATCCCGCGATCCCGACATGCAAGGCGTGTAGCGCTTCCGTCGTTCAGCGGGCGGCTGCACATTCCCGAGCAGCCTGCCTCCGCTGTCGTCGTCGGCGCCGGGCTGGCCGGAATTTCTGCCGCCGTCGTGCTGGCCGAACGCGGCGTGGAGGTTACCCTCCTTGAAAGAGAAGATTTTCTTGGCGGCCGCGCCGGCGCCTGGACGGACCAGCTCCGCGACGGCACCGCTTTCGAGATGGAGCGGGGCTTTCACGCGTTCTTCCGGCAGTACTACAACCTGCGGCAATTGCTCCGGCGCATCGATCCGGACCTGACGTTCCTCAAGGCCACTACCGACTACCCGATCCTGACGCCCACTGGCGACGAGTCCTTCGCGGGGCTGACACACGCACCGCTGGTCAACGTGGCCAGGCTCACCTGGCGTACCGAGACACTGGGCTTGCGCGACCTCATGAAGGTGAACGTGCCAGCGGCCCTTGCCATGTTGCGCTTCGATCGGGCGCAAACCTACGCCGAGTTTGATCAGCGCACCGCAGGTGCCTACCTCGATTCACTGAACTTTCCGCCGCTGGCCCGCCAGCGGCTGCTGCACGTGTTCGCGCACTCCTGCTTCAATCCGCAGGCCGACATGTCGGCCGCGGAGCTCTTGCAGATGCTGCATTTCTATTTCACGGCTAATCACGATGGCCTCGTGTTCGATGTGGCCAACCGGCCCTTTTCCGACTGCATTTTCCGGCCGCTGGGCGCGCTGCTTGCCGGCCTCGGCGCCAGCGTCCGTACGGGGATGAGCGCCCGAGCACTGGTGCGGCGCGAGTCGGACTGGGTGGTGGAGACCGACAGCAAACCGCAGGCTGCCGACATGGTGGTGCTGGCCACCGACGTAGGGCCACTGAAGGAGATCGTGGCGGCCTCCCGTGGCCTGGACGATGCCGGATGGCAGCGCCGGATCGACTCCCTGCGCGTGACTAATGCGTTCTTCGTCTGGCGGTTGTGGCTTGACCTTCCCGTTGCAAAGAACCGGGCCGGCTTCGCAGGAACTGCGGGCGTGGGGCCGCTGGACAATATCTCCGTGTACGAAAAGCTGGAAGACGAAAGCCGTGCCTGGGCAGAGCGCACCGGTTGTTCGGTAGTGGAACTGCACGCCTACGCACTGCCGCCCGCAACAGACGAGGTGGAGCTGAAGCGGCAGCTGCTGCATGGCTTGCACGCGCTGTACCCGGAAACGGTCGGGGCATCGGTTCTTGAAGAGCGCTGCCTGCTCCGGCAGGATTGCCCGGCGTTCGCACCCGGCAGCCACTTGCTGCGACCGGAGGTGCGGACTCCTTACCGGGGTCTTTGCCTGGCTGGTGATTTTGTGCAGCTGCCGTTTCCTTCCGCATTGATGGAGCGCGCCGTGTCGTCCGGGATGCTCGCCGCCAGCACGCTGCTCGATGCGCTCGGGGTCGAGTCGGAGCCGCTGTGGTCAGTCGCGACGCGGGGGCCACTCGCGCGATCCAGCCAGTCACCGTGAGCGCCCCGATTCTTTTCGGCCGCGGTCTGCCGGATCTGCCGGCGGCGTCGACCCTGCCAGACTGGCAGCAGGCAGACCCGCGCTGGATGGCCGCGGCGTTGCAGACGGCCCTCAGTCGCTCCGGTGGCGGCTGGTTCGTGGTCGATGAGCGGCGCCGCTTCGGCAACGAACCGCGGCGTTATCGCATCGACGACCGGGAGTTCGTGTTCTGGACTGGTGAGCATGGCCTGATGGCGGCGCCCGATGCCTGCCCGCACATGGGCGCCTCACTGGCTTCGGGTTGTGTCCGGCGCGGACGACTGGTGTGCCCATGGCACGGGATGGAGCTGTCCGACAAGCCACACGGTGCCTGGCGTCCACTGCCACTCCACGATGACGGTGTGCTCGTGTGGATGCGGCTCGATGATGCCGGCGAGGTTCCTGCGGAATTGCCGGTCCTGCCGGTGCGTCCGGCCCGCTACATTGACGCGGTCGTTCGCCTCGAAGCGCGCTGCCGTCCCGAGGACCTGCTCGCCAACCGGCTGGACCCCTGGCACGGTGTGCACTATCACCCCCACACCTTCAGGCGCCTGCGCGTGGTCGAGCGGCGTGACGACGAGATTACCGTGCGGGTTGCCTTTGCCGTGCTCGGGCGCCTGGCGGTGGAGGTGGATGCCCGGTTTCACTGCCCCGACCCGCGCACGATCGTCATGACCATCGTCCGGGGTGACGGCGCTGGCTCGGTCGTGGAAACCCACGCCACGCCGATTGATGAGAGCCGCTGCGCGGTTATCGAGGCCACGCTCGCCACCTCTGACCGGCCGCAGTTCAACCACGTATTGCCCCTGGCCCGATGGATACGCCCCTGGCTCGAGCGCCGTGCCGCCCGGCTGTGGATCGAGGACGTCGCCTATGCAGAGCGCCGCCGGGTCGTACTGGACCTGCAGCATGATGTTCGTGGCCGTGCACCGTAGGTAATTCCCCGGATTCTTGCCGCGCAGCTTCACGGCCTAAGCTGACCGGATGTATCTGAATGCCGGAAGAACCCTCGTCTTCGTCGCTGTGCTGTTCGTTGCTCCCAGCCTGTCGGCGGGCGAGCTGGATCCGTTGATGGGCTATAGCGGGGACCAGCTGTTCCAGCGTTTCTGCGCCAGCTGCCACGGACGGGCGGGGTACGGCGATGGTCCGGTCGCTCCCTCGTTCAAGGTCATGATCCCGGACCTCACCCGTCTCGCCCAACGCTCGGGTGGCAGGTTCCCGGCCAGGCGCGTCGTGGAAATCATCGACGGTCGAGCCGTGTTGCCCGCGCACGGCACCCGGCCGATGCCGGTCTGGGGCTATGAATTCGAGGCGCAGGCGCCGTCCGATCAGTCAGGCCGCGCAGCGGCCCAGACGCTCATCAACCGGCTTGCCGACCATATCCGGTCCATGCAGCAATAGGCGGGAAAGAAATGGCCAAATCCAGTGCGTGGCGCTCCATCGCGGTTGTTGTCGATCCGCTGCAGAAGGGCCATCCGGGCCTGAAGAAGGCGGCGTCGCTGGCGCGTGCCAGCCGTGCCCGCCTGACGCTGTTGAGCACTTTTGTACTGCCGCAACCGATGGTCGACGTCGGCCGCATTTCCGCAAAGGAAATAGTCAGGGCCGCGATTCGTGACCGGCGCCAGAAGCTGGAAAAGCTCGCGGCCGGCCTCCGCCGTCGCGGTTTGCAGGTGCAGTGCGTGGTGGAGTGGGACTATCCGCAGCACGAGGCCCTGGTGCGGTATGTGTTGAAGGCACGCCCGGACGTGCTCGTCGCCGAGTCGGGGCGCCACGGGCGGATTGCCCGCTGGATACTCTCGAACACCGACTGGGAGCTGATCCGGAGCTGCCCCTGTCCCCTCTGGCTGGTGAGATCCGACTCGCTGCCCAAGAAGCCCACGCTGCTGGTGGCCGTCGATCCCGGTCATGCAGACGCCCGGCGCTCGCGCCTGGACTCGCGATTGCTTGGCGCCGCGCAGGAGCTGGCCGGCCGCGTCGGCGGAGCAATGGCGATCGTTCACGCTGACCACGCAGACGACAGCCAGCTTGACGCCGTGGAGCGGCTCGCGAAACGGTATGGCGTTCCGCCGGCGCGTCGCTATGTGATTCCTGGCAAGACGACGCAGGTTCTGCCTGAAGTTGCCGAAATGACCAGTGCGGATGTCCTGGTGCTCGGCGCCGTATCGCGCAGCCGGTTGCACCAGCCCTTTATCGGGACCACGGCCGAGCGCGTAATCGATCGCGTGGAGTGTGACCTCTTCGTGGTGAAGCCGGTGGGCTACAAATCGCCCGTTTCGCGCCGCCGGCCGCGGATGCCGGAGTGACTGCGGCGATCGGACCCGGCAACCGCCGCGATGCAGTGAGATTGGCAACATGCGCGGTCTGGCAAGGGCGCGCCGGGTTAAGGATCCGGTAACTGGGCAGCCTCAGACATGGCTTCCGATTCGGTCGAATAGTGATAATGTTAAATTGTCAGGGACACAATCTAGAGGAGTTATGGTCATGGCGACAGCAGAAGCAATCGTTCGGCCCGATGTGAATGCCGGGAAAGACGCCGACGTTCGTGGAGCGGCAGCACGGCGTGAGCCTAAACGGGCGGCAGCGAAACAACCGGCGGCGGATTCGC
>Ga0224500_10002385_pt1 | contig 10111 bp, 9 predicted proteins | sample SF_Oct11_sed_USG_FD_168126 | JGI IMG/M metagenome (GOLD analysis project Ga0224500, IMG submission 168126) | Sediment microbial communities from San Francisco Bay, California, United States - SF_Oct11_sed_USGS_4_1 | ecosystem: Environmental > Aquatic > Marine > Sediment | place: USA: California...
TGCTTGGAAAGGTCGACCGCGAGTTCCCCGCACGCGAAGGTGAGCGAGGGCCCGCGCCCGGGATCGCCGGCGAAGAGCGCGTCCGCCCGCCGGCCCGCGATCTCGTCGCGGTGCGTCTCGAGGGCTTGCCAGGCGGGGCTGGAGTTCGGAGAGGGCACGGGGGGGCCGGTTTCGGCGCTTCGGACGCGGATGCCGGCGATTATAACTGCCGGGGAGGGCGCTACCCGGCCGTGAGGCCGGCCACGCCCAGCGCCATGCCGACGGCGGCCACCATCCGCCGCTTGACGTCGCCTTCCTTGAGGAAATGGGCGCCCAGGAGCGCGGCGAACAGGATCGAGACCTCGCGCGCCGGCGCCACCAGGCTCACCGGGGTGAAGACCATGGCGGTCAGCACGAAGATGTACGACAGGGGCGAGAGGATCGCGATGGTGATGACGGTCGCGCGCCGCTCGCGCCAGGCCTTCGCCAGGGCGCCCGGCCAGCGCCGCTGCGTGAACGGCACGAGGACCGCCGAGCGGAAGAGATTGCAGCCCCAGTCGAAGACGAGCGGCGGGATGAGCCAGGTGGCCACGCTCCACTTGTCGTTGATCGTGTAGAGGGAGATGGTGAAGCCCGTGAGGAGCGCGAATCCCACCGCCTGTCGCGCCTCGGACCGGTGCCACTGGAACGGGTTGCCCGTGAGGAGCAGGGCGGAGGCGCCGATGAGCACCGCGCCCGCGAGCGCCGTGGGTCCCGGCCGCTCGCCCAGGAACAGGACCGCCACCGCGATGGTGAGGAGCGGTCCCGTGGCGCGCGCGAGCGGGTAGACGATGGACAGGTCGCCGCCGCTGCGATACGCGCGGTCGAGCAGGAGGAAGTACGCCGTGTGGATCATCCCGGCCGAGAACATGAGTGCCAGGTGGACGGGCTGGAACTGGTAGCGCTGCACCCAGGCCGCGATGGCGACGACCGGGGCGTACACCACGAGGGAGACGAGGCAGGCGGCGGTGATGAGCCCCGGCCCGCCGCCGCTCTTCTTCAGCAGGAAGTTCCAGCTCGCGTGAATGAGGGCGGAGGTGAGGACGAGCGTGAGGGCGAGCCAGGTCATCGAGCCGCCATTCTAGCCGGTGGCGGCGCCCGGCCCCCCGCGCTCCCGCCAAAGGAGCCAGAGGCCGCACGCGACGGCGGGCACCGCCACCGCGACGAACGCCGCGGCGTAGCTCGCCCCCGCGGCGACGAGCCCCGTGAACGCCGGCGGGCCGAAGAGGGCGCCGCCGTAGGTGAAGACGAGGGAGCCGCCGGTGGCGTCGCCGGCCTTGCCGGGGGGCGCGAGGCGCGCGATCTGCGCGAGGTACACGCCGTTCCAGCCGATCGCCGTCGCGCCGAAGGCCGCGCAGACGGCGGCGACGGCGGACATCGACCACCCCGGCGTGAATCCCGCGGTCGCGAGCGCGGCGAGCCCCATCGCGAGGGCGACGAGGCCGAGCAGCCGCATCGGCCGCCCCCAGCGATCCGCGATCGCGCCCCAGGCGATCCGGGCCACGACGCCGCCGCCCTGGGCGGCGCTCAGCATGAGCCCCGCCTCCACGAGCGAGAAGCCGAGGTTCAGGGTGAGGTGCGTCACGAGGAAGGTGACGAGGCAGAGCTGCAGCGCGGCGAAGAAGAAGGAGCAGAAGGCGAGCCGCCGCAGCGCCGCGTCGCCCAGCGTGTACCGGAGCGGGCCGGCGAGGCCGTGGGCGGCGATCCGCGACGACGGGTCGCGGTCCGCGTCGAGCGAGGCGCGCAGCGGCTGGGCGATCGCCACCGTCGCGAGGCACGCCGCGCCCACGGCGAGCGCGGCGGCCCGCCAGTCTCCCCAGGCGACCAGCGCCGGCACCACCGCGCCCGCCGCGGCGCCCCCGAGGGGGACACCGGTCTGCTTGAGGGAGAACACCAGGGCCATCATTCGCGGCGGCGTGGTCTTCGCGAGCACGTGGGAGCTGGCCGGCGTGACCGGGCCGTAACCGAGGCCGAGGAGGACCGCGGCGGCGGCGAGGAGGGCCGGCGCGCCGGTCGCGAGGCAGGCGAGGCCGGTGGCGCAGGACACGAGGCAGGCCTGGCTCAGGCGGATGGCGCCGTAGCGCCTCACCAGGGCGCCGGAGGCGAGGCTCGCGGCCATGCCGGCCCCGTAGACGAGCGCGATGAAGAGCCCCACGAAGCCGGGCGGCACGCCCGTGTCGCGGGCGAGCGCGGGCGCGAGCACGGGCACGGTCACGACCGCCATCGACACCAGCAGCTGCACCGCCAGCGTCGCGGCCAGCGGGAACAGCGTGCCGCGCATCAGGGCTTGAGCAGCCGCACGAGGTCGAGGTACTGCGGATCCTCCGGCGCGAGGACCCCGTTGCGCAGCAGCGCGTCCACGGTCACCGCGCCCGCGTCCTGGGTGAACTCGCCCGCGAGGATCGCCTCGAGGGTCTCCGGGATGCTGAGGCAGTACAGGCGCGCCACTTCCCCGTCCTGGTTCTGCGGCCGGAAGTCCTCGGGTAGCCACAGGTCGTGGGCGAACATGATCTCGCGGTGCAGGCCCTCCGGCACCGAGTACTCCACGCGGACGACGGAGGCGCAGGCCACGCCTTTCAGGAGGTCGGCGGGAATCCCCGCTTCCTCCCAGGCCTCCTTGCGGATCGTCTCCTCCACCGTGTAGCCCGAGGCGATGCGCCCGCCGACGAGGTTGTCGAGGCGGTCGGGGTCGACGCTCTTCGTGGCGGCGCGCCGGGCGATCCAGAGGTGCGGCTCGCCGCCGCGGCGCGTGAATCCCGTGAGGTGGGCGCCGTAGGCCATCATCCCGAAATGGCGCGTGGCGGCGCGCTCGATGCGCAGGAGCTCGGGCGCGGCGTAGTGGTGGGAGATGCTCACCGGCTCGTGGCGCCAGCCGCGGATCACGCCTTCCTTCTCGAGCGCCTTCGTCACCTCTGCCATGGCGGCGGTCCGGCCGTGGACGGTGTCCGGCGCGGCCCGCATCGCGACGAAGGCCGCGGTCGTCTCGAAGATGTGCGGCCAGCGGCGCAGCAGGTCCGCGAACGACGGCCGCAGCCAGCCGACCGGATGCTCCCGGACGTAGAAGGGCAGCAGCGGCACTTCGCGATCCAGGTGCGACGCGTGCGTGCAGGCGGCCCGCACGAAGGATGCGAGATCGGCGTAGAGGCGCGTCTTCATTCGTTGACAAGTCTAGGCCATTTCCCTATATTCCGCGCCAACTCCGGGGAGGAGAAGCGGGCAGGGGGAGAGGCGCGGAATCGGCGTTTCTCCCCTTGTCCGTTTTCGGGCTCCCGTGCAGAAGATGAAAGTCATCGTCCTCGGCGCCGGCGTCATCGGCACCGCCAGCGCCTGGTACCTGGCGCAGGCGGGCCACGAGGTGGAGGTCGTCGAGCGCCGCGACGGTCCGGGCCTCGAGACGTCCTTCGCCAACGGCGGCCAGGTCTCCGTGTGCCATGCGGAACCGTGGGCCAATCCGGGCGCACCCCTCAAGATCGCGCGCTGGCTGCTGCGCGAGGACGCGCCGCTTCTCTTCCGCCTCACGGCCGACCCGGCGCAATGGGCGTGGGGCCTGCGCTTCCTCTACGAGTGCACCGCGTGGCGCACGCGCGAGAACACCGCCGCGATCCTCGCGATGGCGTTCCACGGCCGGCGCAAGCTCCAGGAGCTGCGCGCCGAGACCGGCATCGCCTACGAGCAGTCGACGCGCGGCATCCTCCACTACTACACGCAGCGAGCGGAGTTCGAGGCGGCCCGGGAGGCGGCCGGATTCATGCGGCGCTACGGCCTCGACCGCACGGTGAAGACGGTGGAGGAGGCGGTCGCCATCGAGCCCGCGCTCGCGGCGGCCGCGCCCCGCATCGTGGGCGCCACCTTCACGCCCTCGGACGAGTCCGGCGACGCGTACGTCTTCACCGTCGAGCTCGCGAAGCGGGCCGAGGCGAGGGGCGTGCGCTTGCGCAACGGCTGCGAGGTCCGCGGGCTGCGCGCCACCGCGCAGGGCGTGACCGGCGTCGTGGTTTCCGGCGCCGAGGGCGAGGAGACGATCGCGGGCGACGCGTTCGTGGTGGCCCTGGGCGCGTACAGCGGGCTCCTCACGCGGCCCCTCGGCATCGACCTGCCCCTCTACCCCGCGAAGGGCTACTCGGCGACGCTGGCCGTCGCGGACGCGGACCTGGCGCCGCGCGTGAGCCTCACCGACGACGAGGCCAAGATCGTCATCTCGCGGCTGGGCGAGCGGCTGCGCATCGCGGGCACCGCCGAGCTCTCGGGCTGGTCGACGGCGCTCAATCCCGTGCGCTGCGAGGCGCTGGTGCGGCGGATCGAATCCCTCTTCCCCGGCGCCTGCGACTGGGAGCGCCCGGAATACTGGGCGGGACTGCGGCCGTCGACCCCGTCGAACGTGCCGCTCGTCGGCGCGACGCGGATCCCGAACCTCTGGCTCAACACCGGCCACGGCACGCTGGGCTGGACCATGGCCTGCGGCTCCGGGGCGGCCCTGGCGGACCTCGTTTCCGGCCGCCGGCCCGAGGTCGCCTTCCCTTTCACGCGACCCTGAAGAAGGAAGATGCGATCGGATTGGGAAACCCGATCCGATTACGGGACAATGGCGACATGACGGTGACGATCGACGACATCCGCGCCGCGGCCGGGGTCCTGCGGGGACAGGTGGTGGACACGCCCTGCCTGCACTCCCGCACGCTCTCCGAGATCACGGGGGCGCAGGTCTACCTCAAGTTCGAGAACCACCAGTTCACGGCCTCGTTCAAGGAGCGCGGCGCGCTCAACAAGCTGGCGTCGCTCGGGCCGGCGGCGGCGGGCAAGGGCGTCATCGCCTGCTCGGCCGGCAACCACGCGCAGGGGGTGGCGTACCACGCGTCGCGGCTGGGCATCCCGGCCGTCATCGTGATGCCCCGCCACACGCCCTTCGTGAAGGTGGAGCACACGCGGAAGCACGGCGTCGAGGTGATCCTGCAGGGCGACGACTTCGACGAGGCGAAGGCGCACGCGCTGGCCCTCGAGCGGACGCGCGGCCTCACCCTCGTGCATCCCTACGACGACGAGAAGGTCATCGCGGGCCAGGGCACCATCGCCCTCGAGATGCTGCGCGAGCACCCGCAGCTCGACCTCCTGCTCGTCGCCATCGGCGGCGGCGGCCTCATCGCCGGCATGGCCACGGCGGCGAAGGCCCTCAAGCCCTCGATCGAGGTCGTCGGCGTGGAGACGACGCGCTTCCCGTCGATGGTTCACGCGCTTCGCGGCACGACGCCCGCCTTCGGCGCCTCCACCATCGCCGAGGGCATCGCGGTGAAGGAGCCCGGCCGGATCACGCGGGAGATCGTCTCGCGCCTCGTGTCGGACATTCTGCTCGTGGACGAGGGCGACATCGAGCAGGCCATCGTGATGCTGCTCGAGATCGAGAAGACGGTGGTCGAGGGCGCGGGCGCGGCGAGCCTCGCGGCGCTGCTGCGCGAGCCCGGGCGGTTCCGCGGCCGCCAGGTGGGGCTCGTCCTGTGCGGGGGCAACATCGACCCGCTGATGCTCGCGGAGATCATCGAGCGCGGCATGGTCCGCGCCGGGCGCCTCGCGCGCGTGCGGGTGGAGGTGCGCGACCTCCCCGGCTCGCTCGCGCGCGTCACCGCCTGCCTCGCCGACATGAACGCCAACATCGAGGAAGTCCACCACCAGCGCGCGTTCACGCAGCTCGCGGTGCAGAACGCGGAAGTTGACCTGGTCCTGAAGACCCGCGACCACGGGCACGTGCGCGAGATCGTGGACGCCCTCACCGCCGCCGGCTTCGCGGCGCGCGTGCGAAACTTCGACGACCTTCAGCACCCCACATCCCACAGACAGGAGCGATCATGACGATCCAGCGACACCACGTGGCCAGGCGCCTCTCCGAGATGGTCGTGCACGGCGGCACGGTCTACCTCGCCGGCCAGGTGGCCTCCGACATGACCAAGGACATCATCGGCCAGACGGAGGAGGTGCTCGCCTCCATCGACAGGCTGCTGGCCGAGGCGGGCAGCGACCGGACGAAGATCCTCTCCGCCCAGATCTTCCTGCCCGACATGGAGGACTTCGCCGCGATGAACTCCGTGTGGGAGCGCTGGGTGGTGCCGGGGCATCCGCCGGCGCGGGCGACGATCCAGGCGAAGCTCGCCAATCCCGCCTACAAGATCGAGGTCCTGGTCGTCGCGGCGACCTGACGCATCCCGGGACCCCAGGAGAGCCCTTCGATGCCGCGCGCGCAGTTCCTGACCCTCGCCCTCCTCAGCGTGCACGTGCTGCTGGGGGCGCTGTGTCTCGCGGCCTCGCGGGGCGAGCGGGTCTCGCCCGCGCTTCGCTACTGGGGATGGGGCGTCCTCGCGTACGCGGCGGGCCTCGCCTTCACGATCGCGGGCGTCCTGCCGGAGGCCGTGGCGTTCTTCGCGGGCAACGTGCTCATCTCGGTCTCGTCCGCGCTCACCATCCACGGCGTGCTGCACTACACGGACCGCCGCCTGAACCGGACCTGGGTGGCCGCTGGCCTCGCCGCCACGTTCCTCGCGCTGGCGGCCGGCAATTTCGCGGGCGAGGCCAGCAGGGCGATGAACGTCGTGGCGCCCACGGTGATCGCCTCCGTCCTCTTCGTGTACGGCGCGCTCATGCTGCTGCAGCATCCGTCGGCGGACGCGGCCCGTCCCGCGCGCTTCGTCGCGCTCGTGCTCCTGTCGGCGGTGTTCGTCTGGTGGCTGCGCCTCGCCTCGATGCCCTCGCTCCTCGCGCAGCCGGTGGACTATGCGCGGCTGGACATGGTGGTCTCGTCCTTCGCCATCGCGCAGATCCTGGTCGGCGTGGGCGCGGCCTTCGGCCTCTTCTGGGTGGAGGTGCGGCTGGTGCAGGCGACGATCGGGCGCATGGCGTTCACCGACTCGCTCACGGGCCTGCCGAACCGCCGCGCCATCGTGGGCCGCTTCGAGGAGGAGGCGGCGCGCTGGTCGCGCACCGGCGTCGGGTTCGCGATGGCCGTCTTCGACATCGACCGGTTCAAGGAGGTGAACGACACCCACGGCCACCTCGCGGGCGACGCTGTTCTCTGCCACGTCGGGCGCCTGCTCGAGGAGACGAAGCGCACGGAGGACGTGCTGGGGCGGCTGGGCGGGGAGGAGTTCGTGGTGATCATGTGCGGGCACCCGGTGCCGGGCGGGGCGGCGGTGGCGGCCGAGCGCCTGCGCGAGGTGGTGGGCGCCACGCCGCTCGTCCACAACGGGGCCGCGCTGTCGGTCACCCTGAGCGGCGGCCTGGCGGTGCTGCCCGACGACGGGACGACCTGGGACAAGCTCTTCGCCGTGGCCGACCGGCGCCTCTACGAGGCCAAGCGCGCGGGACGCAACCGCGTCCTGGCGGCCTAGGGCCGCGGGCGTCGCTAGGTCGCGACGAGGCGACCCGTCAGGGGATACGCCGGATCGTTGTAGCCCGGCGTCGAGGGATGCCCCGTGCGCACCATCGAATCGACGAGCGCCTCGTCCTCGGCATCCCAGCCCTTTCCCAGGGCGCCGAGGTAGCCCTCCCACTGCTCGAGGGTCCGCGGGCCTCCGATGACGCTCGTCACGATCCGGTTGGCGAGCACCCAGTTGAACGCGAACTGCGTGGCCGTGAGCCCCTTCTTCTCGGCGTGGGCCTTGAGCGCCTGGGCCATCGCGAGCGATTCCGCCCGGAACTCCGTCTCCATCATCCGCCGGTCCTGCCGTCCGGCGCGCGTGTCCGGCGGCGGGGTCTCGCCCGGCTTGTACTTGCCCACCAGCACGCCGCGCGCGAGCGGGCTGTAGGGCGCGACGCCGATGCCGTGGTGGTGGCAGGCGGGCAGGATCTCCGTCTCCGGCTGGCGGTTCATGGCGTTGTAGTAGGGCTGGCACACCACGGGCCTGGCGATGCCCATCTCGGCGCAAATGCGAACCACTTCCACGATGCGCCAGCCGCGGAAGTTGGAGACGCCGAAGAAGCGCGCCTTCCCGGCGGCCACGATGTCGCCCATCGCCCCGATCGTCTCCTCGAGCGGGATGTCGGCGAAGTCCTTGTGCAGGTAGTAGACATCGACGTAGTCGGTCCCCAGGCGGTCCAGGCTCTGGTCGATGGCCTGCAGCAGGCGCTTGCGGCCCGTGCCGCGCTGGTTGGGGCCTTCGCCCGCGGGGTTGCCCACCTTGGTGGCGAGGACCCAGTGGTCGCGGTCGGCCGCGACGAGCTTGCCGACGATCCTCTCCGATTCGCCCTTCGCGTAGGCGTCGGCCGTGTCGATGAAGTTCACGCCCGCCTCGCGCGCGGACGCCACGATGCGGGCGGATTCGGCGTAGTCCGTGGTGTCGCCGAACATCATGGTGCCGAGGCAGAGGGGGGAGACCTTCAGGCCGCTGAGACCCAGGTTTCGGTATTCCATGGCGCTCTCCTTGCTTTCGACGAACGGTACCACGCGGCCCCAGGGAAGTTGTAACTCCTCCGGGTGCACGCGAGAAGTGTTGCGAAACGGGCAGTCGGTGGCGAAACCTCGTGGAGAGTTGATTTGAGTCAACCGCGCCCGGGGGCCGGCGAACAGAGTTCCAACTTACGGAATCGGGCTTGTCGTGCGATGCCGTCGGCAGGGGTTGGACCAATGCCGGGATGGGACGAAGGTCCAACGGATCCGGAACGGCGCCACGAGGCGCCGGCGACTGTTTCGAAATTCACGAACTCGGGGAGGAGCAGTGACGAACTCTTGTCGAATCAAGCTTCTGGCGGCAGCGGGCATCAGCGGGCTGGTCGTCGGCCTGGCTGGTATGGGCAACGCTCTGGCGGCCGGTCCCGGCGCGCAGGCCTGCGCCAAGTGCCACGAGGAAGAGGTGGCCTCGTATTCGGCCTCGATCCACGGCCAGAAAGGCAACGCGAGGGGTCCCGCCGCAGCCGGCGAGTGCTCGAGCTGCCACGGCGACGGCGAGGCGCACGTCAAGGCGCGCGGCAAGACGCCGATGAAGAACCCGGGCAAGAAGGGCTCGATGTCCGCGGACGAAAGCAGCGGCACGTGCATCGCCTGCCACAAGAGCGACAACAAGCGCTCGCACTGGGACGGCAGCACCCACCAGACCCGCGACGTGACCTGCGCGTCGTGCCACTCGGTCCACGCCGCCAAGGACAAGGTGCTCGCGAAGCTCACGCAGCCCGAGGTGTGCTTCACCTGCCACAAGTCGCAGCGCGCGGAGCTCAACCGGCCCTCCCGGCACCCCATCCTGGAAGGCAAGGTCTCCTGTGCCGACTGTCACAACCCGCACGGCTCCGTCGGTCCCAAGCTCGTGAGGAAGGACTCCACGGTCGAGACCTGCTACCAGTGCCACGCCGAGAAACGCGGCCCGTTCGTGCATAACCACGAGCCGGTGCAGGAAGACTGCGGCAACTGCCACAGCCCGCACGGCTCCGTGGTCGACAGCCTTCTCAAGATGCGCCAGCCGATGCTGTGCCACTCCTGCCATACGCCGCACGGCGGCCAGGTCCTCCAGGTGAGGGGCCAGGGCACGAACAACCGCACGGCGACGTCGAGCGGCAAGGACGGCGTCAACTACACCCAGGGACGGGGTTGCGCGAACTGCCATACGCAGGTCCATGGCGGCAACAACCCGAATGCGACCAATCCTCCCGCGCAGTTCATGCTGCGCTGAAAGGGCGAACCATCATGAAAACGTCTGGACAACGTCTTCGCTTCAGCCATACCGCCATCGCCCTTGCCGTTCTGGCCGCCTTCGGGCAGGCCCGGGCCCAGGAGGCCGCGGCCCCGCAGAGCTGGGTCAGCGTCGGGGGCACGTACGTCAACGGCGATCCCGCCGACCACGCCCGCTGGAGCGTGTACAACGGGATGCGCGAGGATAGCGGCTACGGCATCCTCGATTTCCTCTACAGGAACCGCGATCCCGCGGCCGGGCTCTGGACGAGCATCGAGGGGCGCAACCTCTTCCTCGACAACCGCGAGCTGAACCTCACGGTCCGCAAGCTCGGGGACTGGAAGATCGGCGCGGACTACAGCGAGATCATCCGTTCCAGCCCGTACACCATCAACACGAGCCTGCAGGGCGTCGGGTCGAGCGCGCTCACCGTCTCCCGCCTGGCCACGCCC
>Ga0224500_10002388_pt1 | contig 10107 bp, 10 predicted proteins | sample SF_Oct11_sed_USG_FD_168126 | JGI IMG/M metagenome (GOLD analysis project Ga0224500, IMG submission 168126) | Sediment microbial communities from San Francisco Bay, California, United States - SF_Oct11_sed_USGS_4_1 | ecosystem: Environmental > Aquatic > Marine > Sediment | place: USA: California...
CTTGCTGAATGATTCACTTTGCGACAGCTTAACTCAGGTCATAATGCCGACTTCGCGCAGCGACACTGACGGTCGTATCACACGTTTCATAGTAGAACTGGCTCCGTCATACCCCCTCGTCCTGTAGGCCCGGGTCGTTACGATCCCAGTGATACTCCATGTAGGCGGCCGCCTCCTCGGCGAGCTCAGCCCCGAGCAGCCGCTCCACCACATGCAACGCCATGTCGATGCCGGCCGAGATGCCGGCCGCGACGATGACCTTGCCGTTGTCGAGGAATCGCTCCCCCTGGTGCACTCGCGCCTTCGGGGCCACCTCGCGCAGCAGGGCCATGGCGCTCTGATGAGTGGTCACCTCAAGCCCATCGAGCAGGCCGGCCTTCCCCAGCAGCAGCGCGCCGGTGCACACCGACAGCACCAGCTCCGCTCGTCCCGCCGCCTCCCGCAGCCATGCCAAGAGCACCGGGTCCTGCAGCAGCCGCCGGGTTCCCATTCCACCCGGCACGATCAGGACATCCGCTGCCGGGGCGTTGGCGACGGTGAAGGGCGGCTCGACCCGGACCCCGCCGCGCAGGGCGACCGTTCCCGGTGCCACCCCGACCAGGCTGACCTGGAACGGTTCCAGTCCGTCCCGCCGGCCCGCGACGGCGAACACTTCGTACGGTCCGGCAATGTCGAGGAGGTCGGCGTCGTCGAAGACGAGCACCGACACCCGCAGGGGTGACGGGGTCATCGGCGCTCGGTCTCCGCGGGGCGTTGCTGATCCAGCCACCGCAGCTGTCCCTCGATCTCCTGGTCCAGCGACCGGCGGACCTCGGACAGGCGCAGGGCGTACTTCTCCAGCGCCTGCTCCACGGGCGTGGTCGGCGTCCAGGTCGGAACCTCCTTCGGCTGGCCCTCCGCATCGACCGCCACGAACACCATCACGCAGTGGCAGGCGCGCCGCATGGTGCTCGTCCGGGGGTTGCCGGCGTAGATGTCGATGGTGACGTCGAGGCTGGTCCGGCCGGTGCGGACCACCTGGGCGTTCACCTCGACCAGTTCGCCCACCAGAATCGGCTGAAGGAAGCGGATGCCGCCGACATAGACGGTGACGCAGTACTCTCCCGTCCAACCCGCAGCGCAGGTGTACCCGGCCTGGTCGATCCACTTCATGACCGCGCCGCCGTGGACCTTGCCCCCGAAGTTCACGTGCCCCGGCTCGGCGAGGAATCGCAGGGTGACTGTGTGTGGGCGGCTCATGGGGACGGGCCTGGCTGGAGACGGGGCAAAGGTACGGCGTGACGCGCGGGGCGGGGAAGGGCGCAGGTCAGTCGGGAAACGGGGTGCGGGTCAGGTTCCCCTTCCGCACGTACAGCGGAATCTTGCAGGCGGCGGCGTTGCCGATGTCGCAGGCGCGACGGTAGTACTCGATCGCGCGTTCCTCGCTCCAGGGCACCCCTCGGCCCTGTTCGTACATCCGGCCCAGCCGCACGCAACTGTTCGCCTCGTCCACTTGGCAGCCGCGGCGGTAGAGCCGAGCGGCTCGCGGCTCGTCGGTGAAGACCTCCTGGCCCCGTGCCAGACGGTCACCGGTGCGGAGGCAGGCACGGCCCGCGCCGAGCTGACACGCACGGTCACCGACCATCACGGCGCGGGCGATGTCCCGCGGGACTCCCTCGCCGGTCTCATAGGCGCGTGCCAGCAGGTCGCAGCCGTCGGGGTCGTCGGCATCGCATGTCCGGCGGTAGAGTGATACCGCCCTCCCCGGGTCGGGGCCGACGAAGCGGCCCAACCGATACCACTCCCCCAGTTCGGTACAGGCGGCCCAGGCTCCCTTCTCGCAGGTCGTCAGGAGGATCCCCACACCGCGGCCGGGGTCTGCGCTCGCGCCGAACCCGGCCGCGACCTGGCGCGCCCACTCAATGCAACCATCAGCATCGCCGCCCTGGCAGGCTCGCTCATGCTCGCCTTGCGCCGTCAGGGGCGCGGCGCCGGAGAGGAGGAGCAGGACAGCGACAGCGACAGCCCTCATGACCGCCTCCGGCGGGCGGATTTCAGGGTACGGGCCGGCTGCACCGCGTCGAAGCCGTACCGGTCGCGGACGACGTCGACGGCCCGGGTCAGGGCGCGCAGCCGGGTTCGTGCCTCGGGCTCGAAGAGGTCGAGAGGGGCGGCGGGCTCGAGCCCGGTTGCCGACGCTCCGATCAGGCGGATTCCCTGCCGCCGCCGCACCGCCTCCTGGAAGGCCGGTGGCAGGAGCTGTTTGAGGGCGCCCATCAGCTCCTGATCCAGATCTGTCGGGCAGTCGAGCGTGCGGCGGCGGGTGACCGTCCGGAAGTCGCTGTGGCGGAGCTTGAGCACCACAGTCCGTGCCACGAGGCCCTGATCCCGGAGGTCGGCGGCGACCAATCCCACAAAGCGAATCAGGAGCCCCTCCAGCTGGCGGAGGTCCCTGGAGTCTCGGGGCAGTGTCGTCTCCCGGCTCACCGATCGCGCCGGGCGGTCGGGACGGAGGGTGGCTGAACCCATCCCCCGTGCGCGGCGCATGAGGAGGCGCGCCGAAGGCCCGATCAGGCGCGACAGCTGTTCCTCGGAGAGGCACTGCACCTGCGCTACCTCCTGGAGGCCGAGGCTCTTGAGCCGAGCCGCCTCCTTAGGGCCGATTCCCGGCAGGGCCGCGAGGGACAGGCCGGCGAGAAAACCGTGTTCCCAGCCGGCTCGCACCTCGCAGAGCCCCCTCGGCTTCGCGAAATCCGAGGCGAGCTTGGCCACCATGCGGCTGGTCCCGATGCCGATGCTGCAGTCGAGTCCGGTCTCGCGCCGGATGTCATCCCGGACGGCCTCGGCGACGGGGAGCAGGGAAACGGGATACAGCCGCTCGGTGCCGGCGAAATCGAGATACCCCTCGTCGAGCGAGGCCATGACCACCGTCGGGGCGTGGCGGGACAGCACCTGCCTGACTGTACGGGAGGCTTGGCGGTAGTGGTCGAAAGTGCCCTGCACGAATGTTGCCTCGGGGCAGAGTCTCACCGCCTGAGCGATTGGCATCCCCGACCTGACCCCGAACCGGCGGGCGTCGTACGATGCCGACTGCACCACGCCCCGGCTGTCGCGCCGTCCGCCGACGACCAGCAGCGGGACGTCGCGCAGTTCCGGCCGCCGTCGCCGGCAGACTTCGACGAAAAACGCATCGAGATCGACATGCATGATGCGGCCTGCCATGGTCCGGCTCGCGACTCCCGCGTGAAGGTGTTCAACCTAGCAGTGTGGGCCGTCCCCGCGTACTGGCCTCTCCGCGGGCGCCCATGTACGTTGAGCGCACCTTTTCACGCTCTACGCGGAGTGTTCGACATGTCCCCCAGCAAGAAGCTCCAGAAGGCCATGAATGACCAGGTTCGCCTGGAGTTCGAATCGGCCTATGCCTACCTCTCGATGGCGGCCTGGATGGAAGACCAGAACTACCCCGGCTTCGCCTCCTGGCTCCGGCAGCAGGCGCGGGAGGAAGCGACCCATGCCATGAAGATCTTCGATCACCTGATCGACCGCGGCTGCAAGGTGGCGCTGCAGCCGGTGGCCGGCCCCCGGGCCAACTTCGCCTCCCCGCTCGAGGTGTTCGAGCAGGCGAAGCAGCACGAGCAGTCGGTCACCCGGAGCATCAGCGAGTTGTACGGCCTGGCCTCGACCGACCGGGACTACGCCAGCCAGGTCTTTCTCGAGTGGTTCATCACCGAGCAGGTGGAAGAAGAGAAGAACTCGAGCCAGGTGCTCGAGAGCCTCAGGCGGGTGGGCGAGAACCAGGCCGCCCTGGTGATGCTCGATCGCGAACTGGGCCAGCGGTCGCCGGAAGGGGGCGGAGCCGCTGCGTGACCCAGCGCGCGGCCTTTCTCGGACTTGGCGCCATCGGGCGACCGATGGCAACGCATGTCGCCCGGGCGTTCGACCTCTGTGTCTGGAACCGAACCGGGGAGCGGGCGCAGGACTTCGCCCGGGGGCAGGGCTGCCGGTCGGCGCCGACACCCCGGGCCGCGGTCGAAGGCGCCGAGGTCGTCATCGCCTGCCTGCCGACGTCGGGCGAGGTGTTCGGGATTCTCGAGGGAACTGACGGGGCGGCCGCCGGCCTGTCGCGCGGCGCCCTCTTCCTCGATTGCACTTCGGGATCGCCGGAAGGGGCCCGCCGGCTGGCGGCCCGCCTCGCCGACCTGGGTGTCGCGTATGCCGGCTGCCCGGTGAGCGGCGGCACCAACGGCGCCACCGCCGGCACACTCGCGGTGATGGTCGGGGCCGATCCGGCGGTGTTCGAGCGGGCACAGCCGATCCTGGCGCTCTTTGGCAAGCGGATCGAGCACCTCGGGCCGGTCGGCACCGGGTCCGCCCTGAAGGCGGTGAACAACGCCCTGCTGGCCGCCAACATCCTGACCTTCGGCGAGGGGTTCGCCGCCCTGGCGAGCGCCGGCCTGCCGGTCAGGCGCGCCCTCGACGTCATCAACGTTTCGAGCGGCCGCTCTTTCGTGACCGAGGTCCTGGCGCCGGAACGCATCCTGACTGGGGCCTTTCCGCAGACCTTCCGGCTGGCACTGCTGGAGAAGGATGTCGGCATCGCGGTGGAGTTCCTCGCCGCGGAGGGGCTCGAGGCGCCGGTGCTCCGGCAGGTGCGCGAGGTGATGCTCAAGACGCGGGCGCTGCTGGGCGAGGAGGCGGATTACCTGGAGGCGGTGCGGCTGTACGAGCGCCAGGCGGGCGCCGAGATCCGGGGCTGATGGGCTCGCTCATCCTGGTCCTGGTCGCCCCCCAGGACATCGTCAACATCGGGAGCGCGGTCCGTATCGCCAAGAATTTCGGGCTCGACCAGGTGCGCCTGGTGCAGCCCGAGATCTTCGATCCCTGGCGGATCGAGGGGATTGCGCACAACACCGGTGACCTGGTCGAGCGGATCACCTTGCACGACACCCTGGCCGACGCGGTGCGCGATTGTGTCTGGACCCTGGCGCTGACCGCCCGCGAGCGCACCGCCAAGCGCACGGTCTTTCGCCCTGGCGCGGCGGCGGCCCAGCTGGTGGCCCAGACGGAGCGGGGGCCCGCGGCCTTCGTCGTCGGGCGCGAGGACAAGGGGCTGACCAACGAGGAATTGGATTCCTGCAGCGCCCTGGTGACCATTCCCACCAACCCGTCCTATCGCTCGCTCAACCTGGCCCAGGCGGTGGCGATCATGGCATACGAGACCATGCTCGCGCGCGGGGGAGAGCGGCGGCCGATCAAGCCGCCCAGGAAGGCGGCGGAACCGGCCAGCATGGAACTGCTGGAGCGGGTGTTCGCGGACTGGCAGCGGGCCCTCGGGGCCATCGAGTTCTTCAAGACCCGTCAGACCGAGCATGTCATGCGCTCCTGGCGCGAGATCGTCCACCGGGCCGAGCTGGACGCCCGGGAGGCCTCGCTGGTGCGCGCGATGGGGATCGAGGTGGTGCGGTTCCTCGAGCGGAAGGGCGTGAACCCGCCGGAGGCAGTAGAGGACGGCCCGGCGCCTCGCTAGATTCCTGCCCCGACCAACCGCACACTATCCGGGAGCGACCACCGTGGGGCGATCCGCCGCGTTCTGGGCCACCAGTCTCTACCGCAACCCCCGTCAGGAACCCAAGGCCGCCGCGCCCTGCAAGGACCTTCCCCCGGCCCTCGCCGCGCGGTTTCGCCGGCTTCGGGAAGGGCTTCTCAAGCTGCCCGGCGTCGCCGAGCATGTGAAGTACATGGGGAACTCCTGGCACTGGACCTGGGAGTACGTGGTGGGGCACCGGAAGCTCTGCTGGGTTCACGTCCTCGCCAGCGGGCCGGCCATCACCTTTACCATCGCCGACACCGAAGAGCCGAAGGCCCTGGCGCTCACCCGGCTACCCGCCGCAATCGGCTCGGCCATCCGGGGGGCGCAGCGGACCGGTCCGGTGCGCTGGTGCGCCCTGGAGGTGGGTGACCAGAAAGCCGCCGATGCCTTTCTGAGTTTCGTCCGCCGCAAGCTGGCCTGGGTGGTGGAGGAGACCCCCGCAGCCGCGGCTGGCCGCCGGTCGCTGGCGAGCTGAGGGATTGCGGACGAGGGCGGTCGGATTTCTCTGGCTGGTGGTTGTCGTAACGCTTGCCATTGCTATACTTGTGCCGGTCTCCGGCATCGTCCAGGTCGGATGCACTGTCCCTGATGGCCTGTCCCCGGGCCGAATCTCGTGAGTCCCGCGGTGCCCGTCTCGCCGCGGTCGGGAGCGACCATGCGCAAGCTGTTGATCTTCGGAGTCGGGACACTCGCGCTCGCGTTCGGCGCCATGGCCGCGCGGACGGCGGCCCCGCCCGATCCGCCCGGCGCGGGCGACACCGTTTCGGCCTGGGTGCTGGCCGCCTCGGACACCGCGAACCTCAAGGGCCCCCGCCAGCCCATCTTCTTCCGGCATGACATCCACGTGGGCGTGGCGAAGACCCCGTGCCAGTATTGCCACTACTCGGCGGGGGAGTCGAGCGAACCGGGGATGCCCAGCGTCCAGTCCTGCATGGGCTGCCATCTGATCATCGGCGGGACCGACACCACCCACCAGGTCGAAATCAGCAAGCTCCGCGACGCCTGGAACAACAAGCAGCCGATCGAGTGGGTGCGGGTGCACACTCTGGCTCGCCACGCGCGCTTTCCCCACCAGCGGCACATCAAGGCGATGGGCCCGAACGCCTGCCAGACCTGCCACGGCGATATCGCCCGGATGCCGCAGGTCTTCAAGGTGAACAACGTGAACAACATGGGTTTCTGCATCACCTGCCATGTCGAGCGGCAGGTCAATCGTGACTGCACCGCCTGTCACTACTGACGCGACCCGATTTCGAACGTGGAACGCCCGCCTGGAGCGGCAATGGCCGACGAAACACGACCTGAAGGCATGGACCGCAGACGGTTCCTGACGGTGCTCGGCGTGAGTGGCGCCGGGGCGGCCGCGGTAGCCGGCTGTTCGACCGACAAGGTGGAAAAGCTGGTTCCCTACCTGGTCCAGTCGGAGGACCAGGTGCCCGGCGTGGCGACCTGGTACGCCTCGACCTGCACCGAGTGCAGCGCCGGGTGCGGCCTGCACGTGAAGACCCGCGAGGGTCGCGCGATCAAGCTCGAGGGGAATCCCGACCACCCGGTCAACCGAGGCAAGCTGTGCGCGCAGGGCCAGTCCGCCCTGCAGGCGCTGTACAACCCGGCCCGCCTGGCCGGGCCGATGGCGCGCCAGGATGATGGCAGCTTCACGCCGGTCACCTGGGATGAGGCGATCGCGACGCTGGTGCAGAAGGTCCAGGGCGCAGCGGGCAAGGTCGCGGTGATCTCGGGTGCAGGGCGCGGGAGCTTCTCGGATCTTCTTGCCGCGTGGACGTCGAAGCAGGGCGGCACCCTGGTTCGCTACCAGCCATTCAGTCCTGATCCGCTCCGGGCCGCCAACCAGCGGATCTTCGGCACGGCCGAGCTGCCGCAGTTTGACATCGGCCGCGCCCGCTACATCCTCTCGTTCGGTGCCGACTTCCTCGACGGCTGGATTTCGCCGGTCGAGCAGCAGCGCGGTTTCGCCGAGGCGCACGGTTCCGCCACGCTGACCATGGCGAAGCATGTGAACTTCGCGCAGCGGATGTCGCTCACCGGCATGAACGCCGACGAGTGGCATCAGCCGCGGCCGGGGAGCGAGGCGGTCGTCGTGCTCGCCATGGCGCAGGTCCTTCTCACCGAGCGGAGCGGCAATCCCGCCGACGCCAACGCCCTGCGCGGCGCGCTCGCGGCCTACACTCCCGAGCGGGCCCAGCAGGAGAGCGGCGTCGGCGCGGAGGTCATCCGGCGGATCGCGCGGGAGTTCGCGTCGGCCGAGCCGAGTCTCGCGCTCGCGGGCGGCATCCCGGCCCAGCACCGCGGAGCCATCGATCTCTGCGCCGCGGTCAACCTGCTCAACTACATCGCGGGCAACCTGGGCCAGACGGTGCGCTTCGGCGCCGACCTCGACAGCGGCGACGGCTACGGCGCGCTGGTGTCCCTGATCGAGCGATTCGATCGCGGCGAGGTGCAGCTGGCGCTGGTGCACGAGGCCAATCCCGCCTACGCCGTTCCCCAGACCTCGAACTTCGCCGCCGCGTTCCAGAAGGTCGGGTTCCGGGTCTCGACCTCGATGTATCTCGATGAGACGGCGCGGCTGTGCGACCTGGTGCTCCCCAACCATCACGCGCTCGAGCGCTGGGATGACGCGCGGCCCCGCCGGGGCGTGACCGGCCTGATGCAGCCGGTGATGGAGCCGGTGTTCGGCACCATGCCGACCGGCGACCTGCTGCTCAAGGTGTCGCAGAAGGCGGGTGGCGCCCTGGCCGAGTTCTCGGCCCCGAGCTGGGAAGCCCATCTCAAGGCCCAGTGGGCCAAGGTGGTCGCCGGTGACGAGGGCTGGCGCGCCGCCCTTCAGCACGGCGGCGTGTACGGCGCGACGCCGGTGATGCCGGTCCGGCTGGCTTCGACCGCGGGCGCCATCTCGGCGGCGGCCCCGGCCTTCGACGGCCCGGAAGGCGACGACACCTTCTTCTTTGCGCCGTCGCCGTCGCTGCTGGGCGACGGGCGCTTCGCCAACCGTCCCTGGCTGCTGGAGCTCAGCGACCCGGTGACCAAGATCACCTGGCACTCCTGGGCGGAATTGCATCCCGAGACCGCGGCGCGGTTCGACCTGCGCGAAGGGGAGATCGTCCGGCTGGAGTCGCCCCACGGCGCGTTCGAGGTCCCGGTCTACGTCTACCCCGGCATCCATCCCGAAGTCATCGCCGTCCCGCTGGGGCACGGCCACACCTCCTATGGCGAGTTCGCCAAGGGGCGTGGGGTCAATGCGCTGGATCTCCTGAGCGCCAAGGACGGTCAGGGATTCCTGCCCTACCAGTCCACCCGGGTGCGGCTGGTGAAGACCAACCGGTGGCAGGCGGTGGCCAAGACGGAGGGAACTGTGCGCCAGCTCGGCCGCGGCATCGCTGACGCGATGACCCTCGACCAGGCCTCCCGTGGCCTGTCACCGGCGCTGGCGGCGAAGGAGCATGGCCACGAGGCCCACGAGGTCAACACCGAGCGCGAGGTCGAAGCGATCGAAGGCTGGCGCGCCTCCCAGCTGGAGCAGCGGAAGCACGGCGCCTACGCCACCGAGCAGCCGATGTGGGGCATGGTCATCGATCTTGCCAAGTGCACCGGCTGCTCCGCCTGTGTCACCGCCTGCTACGCCGAAAACAACATCCCCTTCGTGGGGGAGGCGGAAGTGGTCCGCGGCCGGGAGATGACCTGGCTGCGGATCGAGCGGTACTGGGAGGGGGGCGAGAACGGCGAGCCGCTCGAGGCTCGCTTCGTGCCGATGCTGTGCCAGCACTGTGACGCGGCCCCCTGCGAGCCGGTCTGCCCGGTCTATGCGGCGTACCACACCCCCGACGGGCTGAACGGCCAGGTGTACAACCGCTGCGTCGGCACCCGCTACTGCGCCAACAACTGTCCCTACAAGGTGCGCTACTTCAACTGGTTCGCCTACAACAAGACGGCCTTCCCCGAGCCGCTCAACCTGCAGCTCAATCCGGACGTCACGGTCCGGGCGCGCGGCATCATGGAGAAGTGCACCTTCTGCATTCAGCGGATCCGCGGCGCTCAGAACACCGCGCGGCTCGAGGACCGGGCGGTGGCCGACGGTGAGGTCACGCCCGCCTGCGCCCAGACCTGCCCGTCGGAGGCGATCGTCTTCGGCGACATGGTCGACCCCGCCAGCCGCGTGGCGCTGGCCGGGCGGAATCACCGCGGCTACCACATTTTCGAAGACCTCAACGTGCGCCCGGCGGTGACGTATCTCGCCAAGGTGCTGCACCGATCGGAGGCGTGATCGATGGCCGCCATCGCGCACGAACCGGCTCACCCGACCCAGACCCACCACGAGGTCACGCGTGACGTCGTGAACACCCTCGGCACCGCCGGGCGGGGGTACTTCCTCGCGCTGGCCGGGGCCGTGGGGCTGTTCCTGGTCGGGGTGATCACCTTCATCATGCTGCTCAAGGACGGGCTGGGGCTGGCGGGCTATACCCCGCCGATCTTCTGGTCCGTCTTCATCACCAACTTCGTGTTCTGGGTCGGCATCGGCCACG
>Ga0224500_10002389_pt1 | contig 10106 bp, 6 predicted proteins | sample SF_Oct11_sed_USG_FD_168126 | JGI IMG/M metagenome (GOLD analysis project Ga0224500, IMG submission 168126) | Sediment microbial communities from San Francisco Bay, California, United States - SF_Oct11_sed_USGS_4_1 | ecosystem: Environmental > Aquatic > Marine > Sediment | place: USA: California...
GACCACGCCATCATCCGAGAGGTGCTCAAGGAGGACATCGAGCTCGTGGTGGTGGGATGCCGCAGCCGCACCGATGCGCACGCGCTGCCGATCGGGAGCGTGTCGCGGCGCCTCGTGCACCACTGCCCCTGTCTCGTCTGGGTGGTGAAGAGCGAGATCGAGCGGCTTCCCCGCAGTGTTCTGGTTGGAACCGATCTCTCCCCCGTCGGCACGCGCGCCATCGAGACGGCGCTGTCCGTGGCCCGCGCGTCGAACGCGAAGCTCCACGTGGCGCACGCCTTCCAACTGCCGTTCGACGTGCAGCGGGCGGGTGGCAGTTCGGTCTCGCGCTACGAGCGCGGCGCGAGGGACGCGGCTCGGGACAGCATCGCGAAGACGCTCGAGCAGCTCGGCGGATATCCGCGCGCGCGGATTCACGTCGCGCGCACCTCTCCCGCTGCGCTGCTGCTGGAAGCGGAGCGGCGCTTCGAGATCGAGCTGACCGTGCTCGGCACGGTCTCCCGCGGCGGGCTGCCGGGCCTCATCCTGGGAAACACAGCGGAGCGGCTGCTGGATCGACTCCGCAATTCGATTCTCGCGGTCAAGCCCGCCGACTTCGTCTGCGCGCTGGACGCGTAGCCCCGCAGCGTACCGCGCGCGTGGCGGCAGCGCGGCTTGGCGGTCGGGGTTTGTGTCTGCGCCCCGGCGTCCGAAGCGGGTGCGGCTGCCGCTGCGCTGGGGCGAATAAACTGGGCCACCAGCGGTGCGGCTATGCGGATTCCGCACCCGCAGTCACCGGGGTGATGCGAGCCCGCTGGTTGCCGCGCAGCACTCTATGAGCTGGCTTCCTTCCGGTCAAGAAAGATGTTTCGAGGGCTCGGATGCGGCCGCGATTTCTCCGTGCACCCGAAGAAAAAGGGAGCGTTGCCGGCCAGTTCGAAGGCGTCTCGGGCGCTCGCGCGGCGGCGCAGGGTTGACGCGCTCCGCTCGCTCGTGTCCCATGATCGCGGTCTCCGCGATGCCGGTGTCAGAGAGCGCTCGGCTGCTCGGCGCGAAGGGGGTTCGGCGTGGCGCGCAAATGGATGGTTCCGGTGTTGCTGCTGGTGCTGGTGGGCATCGGCGCGTTTCTCGCGATGGATCGCGCAGCGTTCCGCTCCCGGCTCGGCAGTACCGCTGCGCAGCGCCGCGAGCCCGTGCCACCGGCTCCGGCGACGCCGGATGCGCCGCGCCATTATCCGCAGGGTCGCAGGCCGCTCGCGATCGCCGACCACCGCTATCCCGCGAGCTTCTTTCCGAACACGGAGCTGATCGGCCCCGCAGAGATGCGGCTCACGGCGCTCGGAACGGGTATGGCCAGCGCCGCGCCGGCGCAGAAGTCTGCCGGCTGGATGCTCGAGCTCGGCAACGGAGACATCTTCCTCTTCGACGTGGGCACTGGAAGCCAGCAGAACCTGGTGGCGCTGCGGCCGGATTGGTCGAAGCTCGACAAGGTCTTCGTGAGTCATCTCCACATCGACCACGTCGGCGACCTCGACGCGCTGCTGCTGGAGGGCTGGCTCGCAGGACGTTATACGCCCCTGCACGTGTACGGTCCGACGGGCGAGACGCCGGAGCTCGGCACGAAGGCGTTCGCCCAAAACCTGCGCGCCGCCTATGCCTGGGACATCCAGTCGCGCGCGGGCCGACTTCCGGAGGCGGGCGGGCGGCTGATCGCGCACGCCGCGGACTTCCGGACGACGCAGGTCGTGTACGAGAAGAGTGGCGTGAAGATCACGCAATTTCCGCAGATCCATGTCCTCGCTGGGGCGGTCGGCTTCCGCCTCGACTGGAACGAATTGAGCTTCGTGTTCGGCGGGGCCTCGATTCCGAGTCGCTGGTTCCTCGAGCAGGCGCGCGGCGCCGACATCGCGATTCACGAGTGCTTCGACACGCCGGAACGCCTGGCGGAGCGAACCGGTGCGTCCGTGCGCGAAGCCGTCGAGGAGATGTTGGACGCCCACACGCCACCCGCTGGCTTCGGCAAGCTCATGGCCGCGGTGCGGCCGCGACTGGCCGTGGCCTATCACGCCGCGCTGGGTCCCGAGGAGATGCGCCGGCAGGTCGAGGCGATCCGCGAATCCTACGACGGGCCGCTGACCCTGGCCGAGGATCTGACCGTCTGGAACGTAAGCGCCGATCACATCGAGGTGCGCAGGGCCGTGGTGGACACGCTGCCCCTGCCGGCCGGCACCACGCGCGGCTACGCCGAGGCCGCGCGAGCCGAACGGCAGGCGCTGTCGGAAGCGCTGCGCAGGGGCGCCTGGGAGGGGTACGCGCCGCCGGCATTGCCCCAGGACTAGGCGGCGGGCGCGGCGCATCCGCCAGCTGGGCGGCGCCATCGTTGTCGGCGAGCGGCCCGTGACTGCCGTGCCGGCTCGTCTCGCGCGTGCCGCCCTCGACAAGGCTTCGCCGCGCACTTTCGCGCAGTTCTTCCCGCGCTTCGCGGCGCGCGCGCGAGCTGGGGCGCGGTCGCCGCTTCGCGCACGCCGATCACGATGGGATCCTCGGAGAACGAGAGCACGCGGCGGGCCGGCGGCCCTGGACCGCCTGTGCTACGCGTGCCGCTCCGTTCCGGACTGCATGTGGCTTCTCGACCCGATGCCGGCTCCATGTGGAAGCGCAGCGCAACGCTCCTGATGCTCGCCTCCTGCGCGGGGGCGCTTTCGCCCGTGCTCGCGGAAGAGGTGCAGGGCGCGCCAGCGGACACCGAGCCGCCCGGAGCGGCGGCGCCGAGTTCCGCCGCGGAATCCGGCGCCTGGCAGCCGCCCGACCCCTCGGCCGTCGCATTCGACTGGATCCGGCTCAAGTCCGGCGAGTGGTTGAAGGGCGAGATCGTGCGCATGCGCGACGACGAGATCAAGTTCGACAGCGATGAGCTGGACGAGATCGACTACGACTGGGGCGACGTCACGGCTTTCTTCTCGCCGCGCCTTCACACCTACGTGTTCGAGGGTCGCCGGATCTACACGGGCACCGCCACGCTGCGCGACGGCCGCATCGTCGTCGCGACCGCAGACGGTCCGCGCGAGTTCGAGCGTTCGGGGCTCGTGGCGATCGTCCCGGGAGACCAGTCGGAGCGCAATTGGTGGAGCGGCAAGATGAGCATGGGCCTGATCGCCCGCGCCGGCAATACGGACACGACGGACTTCGTCTCGCAATTCAACGTCACGCGAGAGGCGCCTGTGGCGCGCCTCGGCCTCGCATACAACGGGGCGATCAGCATGCAGGGCGGAGAGGAAACCACCAACAACCACCGCGCCAACCTGGCGCTCGATTTCTACGTGTCGCGCCGCCTGTTTCTCACGCTTCCGAGCGTCGCCTTCTACCAGGACAAGTTCCAGAACATCGACCAGCAGATCACGCCGGGCGCGGGACTCGGCTACGACCTCATCAAGACCAAACGACTCGACTGGCAGATCGTCCTGGGCGCTGCGTATCAGTACACGGAGTTCATCTCGGTCTCCGAGGGTCCGCGCACCCGACAGGACGCCGCCGTGCTCGCCTCGAGCGCGTTCGAGCTGGAGGTCAGCAGCGACGTGGATTTCGACACCGAGTATCGCATCCAGGTCGTGGCGACGAATCCGGGGCTCACGACGCAGCACCTGCTCTCGACGCTCTCCGTCGACATCTGGGGCCCGATCGACCTCGATGTGTCCTTCACCTGGGATCGGGTCGAGCGGCCCGTCACCGATTCGAGCGGCGTGACCCCGGAGAGCGACGACTTCCGCCTGTCGGTCGGGCTCGGCATCGAGTTCTGAGCGCGCGCTTGCCCTCGGTGCCGCTTCGAGGGACCATTCGCCGTGCCGCGTGCATGCGGCGGATGGGCCCGGGACGATCCACCAGGGCAAGACACGTGGTGCAAGGGAGAGAAACCGATGTACAAGCTCTATTGGTCGAAGGGAAGCGGCGCGGTCGCGCCGCAGGTGATGCTCGAAGAGAGCGGCGTCCCCTACGAGAAGATCGTGGTGGACCTCGACAAGGAGGAGAATCGGCGGGCGGAGTTTCTGGCCCTGAATCCGCTGGGCCAGGTGCCGGTGCTGGCCTTGCCCGACGGCACGATCATGACCGAATCGGCTGCGATGGTGCTGGAGATCGGCGACCGCCACCCCGAGTCGGGCCTGATCCCCGGGGTGGGCAGCGCGGAGCGCGCGGTGGTGCTGCGCTGGCTGCTGTTCATGGCCGTGAATCTCTACGTGGCGGAGCTGCGCATGTTCTACTCGGATCGCTTCACGAGCGAGCCCGGGGGCGTCGAGGGTGTGCGGGCCTCGGCTGTCGCCGATGCGGAGCGCGCGCTCTCCATCCTCGAGTCGGGCCTGGCGCCCGGCCCGTTCCTGCTCGGCGATCGCTACAGCGCCGCGGACATCTACCTCTGGATGCTCGCCTCCTGGTTCCCCGCCGAGGTCATCGAGAAATATCCGCGCATCCAGCGCCTCAAGCGGGAGATCATGCGCCGCCCGGTTGTGGCCAAGCTCGCGAAGGAGAACGGTCTGGAGGGCTGAGCGCAGCGGCCCGCGCCACGCGGGTCGTCAAGCAGCGCGGCCGATCGGACGATCCGTGGCCATGCGGCGGGCAGTCTGTCTGGCAGCGTGGGTGCTGCTCCTCGCGCAGCCGCTCCGCGCGGAGATCTATCGCTGCGTGCAGCCGGACGGCAGCGTGCGCTTCACGGGCGATCCCAGCGCGTGTTCGAATGCCGAGCGGCATGTGCTCGAACGCGCGCTGCAGCGCGCAGCGCCGGCCGCCCAAGCGGATGCGAGCGCAGGCGCTGCGGAGCCCGCCGCGCCGTGGCGCGGGTCGCACACCGATCTGCTCGGACTCTTTCCGGTCGCCGCGAGCCTGGGCGCCGGCTGGGAGATCGTGGAAGAAGCGGCCTCCGACCCCCTGACCGATCCGGATCTCCGGAAGCAGGGCGTGCGAACGACGGCGGCGCGTCACTACACGCGGGGACACGGCCGGGTGGCCCAGGTGTGCACGCTCGAGATCTGGGCGTTCGAGGACAGCGAAGCCGCCGCGCGCGCGCAGACGGCTCTCGTGCTGCCCGACTGGCGCCTGCAGCGCGAGGCGAATCTGCTGCTCACGCTGCGCGGCGTAACGCTCGATCTCGGCCGCGCGCCGCGCAACGGCATCGCATCCGAATGCGATCCGCTCATCCCGAGCGCGCTGGCGCGATGGGCCGCCCGTCGGCGCTGAGCCGGTGCGCGGCTGTCGCGGCCGCAACGCTCACGCGGTGAGTGCGCGGCCCAGCGATTCGACCAGGCGGTCCGCATCCGCCTCGCGGAACACGAGCGGCGGGCGAATCTTGAGCACGTTGTGGTGCGGCCCGTCGATGCCCACCAGGACCCCATCCTCGCGCATGCGGTTGATCAACTCGTGCGCGGTCTTGCCATCCGGCTCGCGCGTCTCGCGATCGCGCACGATATCCACGCCGATGAACAGCCCGACGCCGCGCACGTCTCCGATGCACGCGGATCGCGCGGCCAATTCCTCGAGCCCGGCGCGGAGGTAGGCGCCGACGCGCCGCGCGTTCTCGCGCAAACCCTCGCGCTCGAGCACGTCGAGCACGGCGAGCCCCACCGCGCACGCGACCGGGTTGCCGCCGAAGGTGCTGAAGAAGTCATAGTGATCCGTCAGCGAGCGCAGAATCTCCGGGCGGGTCAGCACCGCCGCGAGGGGGTGGCCGTTGCCGATCGGCTTTCCCAGCGTGACGATGTCGGGCAATCCGCCGTGCGCCTCGAAGCCCCACATGTGCGTCCCGGAGCGCCCGAAGCCCGACTGCACTTCGTCCGCCACGCACAGGCCGCCGGCCGCGCGGACCTTTTCGAAGGCGGCGCTCAGGTAGCCCTCGGGCGGCACGACGATGCCGCTGCTGCTCAAACCGAGGTCGATGTAGAAGGCGGCGGGCTCGTGGCCGCGCTGCCGCAGCATTGCGATGGCCTCGTCGAGATACGCGGCATAACACTCGGCCAGGCGCGGCGACCCGCGGCGGTGCGGACCGCGGTAGTCATCCGGCGCGGGCACGGTCACGACGTGGGGGGCGATGCGCGCAGGATCGCCGATCTCGTAGGGAGAGAGCGCGTAGACCGCATCCGTCGTGCCGTGGTAGGCCTCCCGGATCACGATGCCGCCAGCGTGGCCCGTGTGCGCCTTGGCGAGACGCCAGGCCAGATCATTCGCCTCGCTTCCCGAGTTCACGAACGAGCACACCGAGAGACCTTCCGGCAGCGTGGCCGTCAGGCGTTCGGCGTATTCCAGGACCGACTCGTAGAGATACCGCGTATTCGTATTCAGGGTGGCTGCCTGGCGCGCCAGCGCCTCGACCACCGCGGGGTGGCAGTGCCCCACCTGGGGCACGTTGTTGTACGCATCCAGGTAGACGCGGCCGGACGCGTCGATCATGCGGCACCCGCGTGCGCGCACGGCGTGCACGGGTCGGTCGTAGAAGAGGTCGAGGGCGGGGCCGAGCAATGCATCGCGCCGCGCGCGCAGCGCCGCGCTCTCGTCCCCGCGCGCGGCGAAGGCCTCTCGAGGGATCTGCAGCAAGAGATTCGCATCCGGAGACAGATCCGCCCAGACGGCCCGCTTGCTCGGCTCGCAGTGCGGCGGCGGCGGCGTGGTTCCGTCGAGCAGCTCGCTGGCGATCTGCACGTGCAGCTGAGGCAGAACGCCATTGCGCGCCGCCACGTGCCCGAGCAGCGCGCCGCTGCGGATCGGCTTGCCCGCGCGCAGGCCCGCGAGCGAGGCCGTGTCGAGCCCGCGATACAGCGAGTAGAAGCGCAGGCCCGGTTCGATCGGGTGCTCGAGGACCACGACCGCATCGGGCACCGCCGCGTCCGGCACGCTGTGAATCGATCCGCCGAGCGGCGCCCGCACCTCGGTTCCCGCCGGCGTGTAGAGGTCGATGCCGAGGTGCACGCTGCAGCGCTCGTCTGAGACGCGCGGCGAGCGGAGCGCCTCGCGGCCGCCACAGGGAAGCTCGCTGTCGTGGGCGACGATGCCCACGTCCGCGCCCGCCAGGCATTCCTCCAGCGTGTGCGCCGCGAGGTCGCGCGCGTCGAGCACGCGCTTGCGGGCCGCGCCCAGGTCGCGCGCAAAGATGCCACCGCAGGCGTCGGCGTTCTCGCGCAGCCAGTGTCGGATCGCCGGCGCCGTCGGCACGCCCGGCAGGCCGCAGGCGTGTCGCAGGCACGCGCGCGTGAATTCGGGCGCCCGCGAGACGAGCCATTCGAGCGCTTCCGCCACGCCCGAATTCCCGGCGCTGATGTACGCGCTGTTCTCCGGGTGATGCTTCACGCGCCACTGGGCGACCGCGAGGTTCATGGCCATGCGCGTTGCAGCGAGATCGATGGCGATGCGCAGTTCCTCCTCGCGGAACGGCTCGACCTCGTGGTAGCCCGCGACGATCTCCATGGCCACGGCGAGCGGATCGCCCTTGCCCACGGTGAGCTCGGAGACCGGCACGGCGATGTCGTTGACGAGCGGCGCGTGGATCATGTCGCCGAAGTCGATCACCCCCACGACGCGATTGCCTGCGTCGAGATCCACGATCGTGTTCTGCAAGCTCACGTCGTTGTGAATCACCTGCGCGCGCATGCCGCGCAGCTGGGGCAGCACGCGCGCTTCGAAGCGCTCGAGCGTGCGCTCGACGAGCCGCCGTTCCGCGGCATCCTCGATGTGGCGCGTGTGTTCGAGCAAGCGGGGCGCCTGCAACAGGTCCCAGAGCAGCTCGTGCCGCGCACCGGGGTGGAAGAAGCCGCGCAGGGCCCGCGCCAGGCGCGCGGTGATGGCGCCGACATCGCGCAGCAGCGCCGCGCTGTGCGGGGCGTCATCCAGCAGCCGCCCCGGGAGGTAGGTGAGCAGACGCGTGAGGGAGCGCCGGCCGTCGGGTCCCTCCACCCAGCAGTAGGGTGCGCCATCCGCGCTGCGCAGCACGTGCGGCACGGGCAGGCTCTCATCGACGCTGGCGATGTGCAGGAGCGCCTGCGTGTGAAAATCGACCACGACGGGATCTTCGGCGGGATTTGCGATCTTGAGCACCAGCTCGCGCCCGTTCCGCGCGCGCAGCCGGAAGTTCTGATCGCGCTCGCTGTAGAGCGCGTGCGCTTCGGCGCCGATGCCGAACACTTCCTCGGCGACGCGCTCGGCGTCGCTCTCGGAGAAGGCCGGTGCCTTGACTTCCAGGACACCGGCTGCGCGGGATGCTCTCGGCTGCGACATGGGTCGATCCTCTCCTGCGCGGGAGCGCGTGGCGACCCGGCCCACGCCGCGCGCTTGGGGCCCGCGCATTCTAGCGGGCGCGGGCGGGCTGCGTGCAGGGCGCCGCCGCGCGCCGCGGCGCCGGGCGCCGCGCAGTTGCCGGTGGGGCAGGGGCCGCGGCGATGGTAAGCTAGCGCGCCCTCGAGCACGGAGGCTGCGCGGCCATGGCCACGGATGGAAAGATCTTCGTCACCCGACGCATTCGCGACGCGGGGCTCGATCTGCTGCGCGACGCGGGCGTGGAGCTGCGCGTGTGGCCGGGTCCCGAGAATGCGCGCCCGAGTCGGGAGGAGGTGCTCGAGGGGGCGCGCTGGGCGGACGTGCTGCTCTCGCTGCTGACGGAGCCGGTGGATCACGAGGTGATGGCGGCCAACCCGCAGCTGCGGGGCGTGGCGAATTTCGCGGTGGGCTTCGACAATATCGACGTCACTGCGGCGACCGCGCTGGGAATTCCGGTGAGCAACACGCCGGGCGTGCTGACGGACACCACGGCGGATCTCACCTGGGCGCTCCTGCTCGCGGCGGCGCGCAACGTGGTGGCCGGCGACGTCTGCATGCGCGGCGGCAACTACAAGGTCTGGGGGCCGAACCTGCTGCTGGGAGAGGACGTCTCCCCGGGCGGTGACGGCCGGCGCAAGGTGCTCGGGATCCTCGGCTTCGGGCGCATCGGGCAGGCGGTGGCGCGGCGGGCGCTCGGCTTCGAGATGCGCGTGCTCGCCCACGACCCGTTCGCGCGCGCGGCGATCGAAGCCGACGCGCAGGCGGAGTGGGCCGAGCTCGACGACCTGCTGCGCGAGAGCGATTTCGTGAGCGTCCACACGCTGCTCTCCGAGGAGACGCGGCATCTGATCAGCACGCGGGAGCTCGGTCTCATGAAGCCGACCGCCTATCTGATCAACGCCGCGCGCGGGCCGATCGTGGACGAGCAGGCGCTGGTCGAAGCGCTGCGCAAGAAGCAGATCGCGGGGGCAGGCCTCGACGTCTACGAGAACGAGCCCGCGATGGCCGAGGGTCTGGCCGAGCTCGAGAACGCCGTGCTGCTGCCGCACCTCGGCAGCGCGACACGCGGCACCCGGGATCTGATGGCCACGAAGGCCGCGACCAACGCGCTCGCCATGCTGCGGCGCGAGCCGGCACCCAACTGCGTAAATCCCGAGGTCTACGCGAGCGCCGCGTATCGCGCGCGCCGGGGCTGATCCCCGGCGCGCGCGGAGCGCCTAGCCCGCCGGGTTCTCGCGGTAGTACTCCTGCGCCGCGGCGACACCGCTGCCCGGCTGGAAGGGGATGCCGGCGTCGCGCATCGCCATCTCCACGCCGGAGAGGGCGCCGAGACACATCAGCTCGTTCAGGTCGCCCAGATGGCCGATGCGGAACACGCGCCCGGCAAGCTGCATCAGCCCCGCGCCCAGCGAGAGGTTGTAGATCGTGGAGGCGCGCTCGATCACCTTGCGCGCGTCGTAGCCCTCGGGCACCACGACGGCACTCACCGTATCCGAGTGCCACTCGGGCCCCTGCGCGCACAGCGTCATGCCCCAGGCGGCGACCGCACGGCGCACGCCTTCGGCCAGCCGGTGATGGCGCGCGAACACGTTGTCGAGACCTTCCTCGAAGAGCATGTCGAGCGACTCGCGGAGGCCGTAGAAGAGGCCGAGCGCCGGCGTGTAGGGGAACCAGCCGTCGGCGTTGGCCTGGATCATGTCCTCGAAGTCGAAGTAGCAGCGCTTGAGCCCCGCGCGCTTGCGCGCCTCCAGCGCCTTCGGGCTCACCGCCACGATGCCGAGGCCGGCGGGCAGCATCAGGCCCTTCTGCGAGCCCGTCACCGCGCAGTCGACCCCCCA
>Ga0224500_10002390_pt1 | contig 10104 bp, 8 predicted proteins | sample SF_Oct11_sed_USG_FD_168126 | JGI IMG/M metagenome (GOLD analysis project Ga0224500, IMG submission 168126) | Sediment microbial communities from San Francisco Bay, California, United States - SF_Oct11_sed_USGS_4_1 | ecosystem: Environmental > Aquatic > Marine > Sediment | place: USA: California...
GCGTAGCGACGGTCCGATCGCGACGGGATCCACGAGCGTCGTCAGGAGCCGCTTCGGATCGAGGCCGCTGACGACGGCCCGCGCGCCGATCTCCTCGCCGGTCGCGAGCGCGACACCGGTGGCGCGGCCGTCCATCGAGGTCACCGCCACGACCTCCACGCCGGTCCGTATCTCGCCCCCCGCGGCACGGACCGCCGATGCGAGCGCTTCCGCCAGGGCGCCGGGTCCGCCGGTCGCGTAGACCGTCTCGCCGGAGGCGCCGCCGTCGCTGGCCGCGGAATCATCCAGGAGCACCTTCGTCGTCCCGGCCGACCACGGGCCCATCGCCGTGTGACGCACGCCGCGCCAGGCGAGCGCCGCCCGGATCGCATCGCTCTCGAACGATTCGGCAACGAAGTCCGCGACCGACATCGCCAGGACCCGCAGGATCGTCCGGCCGTCGTCGCGACCGAGTCCCCGGAAGGTCCGGCCGAGGCGCAGGCCCATGAGAGCATCGCCGAACCCCGGCTCGCGGACGTCTGGCGGGACCTCGTCGCCGAGGTCCGCCAGGAACTTCGCCAGGCCTCGGACGCGCGCATCGAACGGCGCATAGGCGCGCGCGTCATTCTCGGACCATGGCCGCAGCGATGCCTGCGTCTCGGCCACGTCGCGCCACAACGTCACCGCGCGTCCGTCCGGCTGCGGCGCGAACGCTCGGACCTCCGGGGCGATCAGCTCCAGGCCGTGACGCTTGAGGTCCAGCTCCCGGACGACGGACGGGCGCAGCCGCCCCACGGTGTGCGCCACGGTGGGGACGCGCACCCCGGGCATGATCTCGCTCGTGTCCGCGGCGCCGCCGACGCGCTCGCGCTGCTCCAGCACCAACACCGTGCGCCCCGCTCGCGCCAGGTACGCCGCCGTGACGAGCCCATTGTGCCCGGCCCCCACCACGATCGCGTCGAACACGGTCGTCTCGGTCATGGTCACGCCACCTTCCGGCCGCGCGACTTGAGCACTTCCAGTGCCGCCAGGCGTCCGTTGGCACCCATCAGGCCGCCGCCGGGGTGGGTGGAGGAGCCGCTCAGCCACAGGTCTCGGATAGGGGTTCGGAACCGCGCATAGCCCGGGACCGGTCGATTGAAGAAGAGCTGCTCCAGGGACAGCTCGCCCTGGAAGATGTTCCCCTCGGTGAGGCCCATCGTCCGTTCGATGTCGAGCGGCGTGAGCACCTGGCGGCCGATGGTGATGTCGCGGATGTTCGGGGCGAATTCAGCGATTCGATCCATGACCGCGTCCCCGAAGGCCTCTCGATTGTCGTCCCACGTCCCGAGCGCCGGGTCCAGCTTGTACGGGGCGTACTGCACGAAGCAGCTGATGACGTGCTTGCCGGGCGGGGCCATCTGGGGGTCGACGAGCGTCGGGATGATCATGTCGATGTAGGGCTTCCGGCTCCAGTGGCCGTACTTCGCATCGTCGTAGGCGCGCTCCATGTCGTCCATCGACGGCGAGAAGGAGATGGCACCGCGAAGGTGCTCGCCAACGCCCGGGAGACACGTGAAGTCCGGCAGGCGATCGACCGCGAGGTTGACCTTGCCGGACGAGCCACGGAACTTGAACCGGCGGACCTCCTCCTCGAAGGACGCATCCAGGGTGCCGGGCGCCAGCAGGTCCAGGAACGTGACCTTGGCGTCCGCCGATGACAAGACCACCGAGGCGTCGATCTCCTCGCCGTCGGCGAGGACCACGCCGGTGGCGCGATCGCCGTGGGTGCGGATCCGGGCGACGGGAGCCTCGGTCCTGATCTCCGCACCCAGCGCCTGGGCAGACCTGGCGATGGCATACGAGACGCCGCCCGTCCCACCCTTCGGGATGCCCCATGCCCGGAACGCGCCGTCGATCTCGCCCATGTAGTGGTGCAGCAGGACATAGGCCGTGCCCGGCGACCGGATGCCCTGATAGGTGCCGATGATCCCGGAGGCGGACATGGTCGCCTTCAGCGGATCGGTCTCGAACCACTGGTCCAGGAAATCCGCCGCGCTCATCGTCATGAGCTGGACGAAGACCGCCTGCTGGCGCTCTGTCAGCCGTCCGAAGCTGCGCGCGAGCGCGGCGATCGGCAGCAGCGGGCGGGGATCCCGATCCGTCGGATCGCCCGGCACGATCCCGAGGATCGGCTTGATGAAGCGTGCCATCTCCACCATGAGCTGGCCGTACTCCTCGTACGCCTCGGCATCACTCGTGGACCAGCGGCGCAGCTCGCGGACGGTGCGGCCATGGTCATTGACGCGCCACAGGTAGTCCCCGCCACCGGTGTGGGCCCCGGAACCGGCGGGCAGCGGCGTGAACGTCCCATCGAGCGGGAGGATGTCCAGTCCGTGCTCGGGCAGGCGGAGTTCGCGGATGACCTCGGGTCGCAGGAGGCTGACGACGTAGCTCGCCACGGAGAATCGGAACCCCGGCACGATCTCCTCGGTCACGGCCGCGCCGCCGAGGACGTGGCGCCGCTCGAGGACGAGCGTACGCATCCCGGCTCGGGCGAGATAGGCGGCGGAGATCAGGCCGTTGTGGCCACCACCGATGATGACGGCGTCGTAGCGCTGCGCCACCTGGGCCCTCCTGGAAGGCGAGACAGGACTATGCGAGGTGCATAGGATTGATGCAATGTACTCGACGTGTCATCCGGCGCGCCGGCCGTTTCGCTCCGCGGTCGCGCGGTGGGATCCGGCCAGCCTGGCTCGCCCGGGTCGCGGCTACAGCAGGGAGGTCGCTACATGAGCGTCGGGACCGCATTCCATCCGCGGACGGCGCCGCTGAACCGCAAGATGCAGTGGCGCGAGTGGTCCGGCTACTTCGCCTCGTCCACCTACGCCGACTTCCACGACATCGAGTACAACGCCATCCGCGAAGCGGCCGCGCTGATCGACGTCAGCCCCCTGTACAAGTACCGGGTCTCGGGACCGGACGCGATGCGCCTCGTCGACCGCGTCATCACGCGCGACGCGACCAAGCTGACCGAAGGGCGGGTCTACTACACGCCGTGGTGTGACGAGCACGGCAAGATCGTGGACGACGGCACGGTCCATCGACTCGACGACGGGTCCTATCGATGGACCGCGGCGGATCCGCAGTACCGCTGGCTGCGGATGAACGCCGCCGGCCTCGATGTCAACGTCACGGATGAGTCCGAGTCGGTCGCGGCGCTGGCGCTCCAGGGCCCGTTCAGCCGCGACCTCCTGGAGGCGGCCGCGGAAACCTCGCTGGCCGACCTTCGCTATTTCCGGCGACGCGCGGCCACGATCGCCGGCGTGGACGTGGACGTCAGTCGCACCGGGTATACCGGCGACCTGGGGTACGAGATCTGGATCCCGGCCGACTCGGCCGTCGCGGTCTGGGATCGCCTGATGGACGTCGGGGCCGCCTGGGCCCTTCGCCCGGCCGGGATGATGGCGCTGGACGTGACGCGATTGGAGGCCGGACTGATCCTGCTCGAGGTGGATTACACGTCGGCTCGCCACGCCATGAATCCCGAGCAGAACTACAGCCCGTTCGAGGTGGGACTGGGCCGCCTCGTCAGTTTCGACAAGGCCGACTACGTCGGTCGCCGAGCGCTGGCGACGGAACAGCAGCAAGGGGGTCCGCGCCGGCGCCTCGTCGGGCTGACGCTGGACTGGTATGGGATCGAGGGACTGTACGACGCCCGCGGCATCCCGCCGGCGATCTCGCCATCGGTCGACCGCTCGCCGCGACCGGTGCTCGAAGGCGGACGCCAGGTCGGCAAGGTGACCTCCCTGGGCTGGAGTCCGATCCTGAAGCAGGCCATCGCGCTCGCATCGGTGCCGGTCCGGCACGAGCCGGTCGGTTCGCAGCTCGAGGTCGAGTGGACCGTGGAAGGTCGGCGCGGACGGGTGCCGGCCGTGGTGACGGCCCTGCCGTTCCTCGACCTGGAGCGCAGGCGCTCCTGACGGGGCATGATGGCCTCGTGACCGAGCCGACCAGCGCCCCGCCGCTCCAGGTGCCGCCCGACCCGGAGCGGTACGACTCCCCGCGTGCCAGACGCGCCCGGGAAAAGGGGCTGCCCGGACCGTACATCGCCGGGGGCGACGATCCGGATATCGGGCCCGCCCTGGCCGAGGAGCGCCGCTACTGGCGGCTCCTGGTCGCCATGGTCGCGGTCATCGTCGGGGCCGGGTTCATCATCGGCACGATCCTGGCCCTCGTCGGACCGACGTCCGGCGGCTGACGATGTCGGCGATCGCAGCGCTCCCTTCCGCCAGGATCGCCGATGAGGCGTGGGAGACGGCCCACGCGGACGTCCTCGCGACGCTACGGGACCTCATCCGCATCCGTTCGGTCAACCCGGTCCCCGCCGACGCCCCCGACGGGGAGACGCGCGCGGCGCGCTATCTGGCCGACCGCCTGGCGGCACTCGGGCTGGAGCCCGAGGTGGTGGAACCCGTCCCAGGCCGCGGCTCCGTGCATGCACGGCTCCGTGGCGACGGCACCGGCGGAGGCCCGTTCCTGCTGCTGTCGCATCTCGACGTCGTTCCGGCACCCCCTGAGCGCTGGACCCATGACCCGTTCGCCGCCGACATCGCGGACGGATACGTCTACGGCCGCGGTGCCGTGGACATGAAGGGGATGGTCGCGCTCGAGTACGGCGTCGTGGCACGACTCGTCGCGGAGGCGAGGGCCGCGGGCAGAGACCCGGCGGACGACCCCATCCCGGGATTGCGTCGCGACGTCCTGTTCACCTGCACGGCGGACGAGGAAGCCGGCGCCGACGTCGGCGCCAAGTGGCTCGCGGCCGAGCACCCCGACTGGCTGCGGGCCGCGGGAGCGGTCAACGAGTGCGGCGGCGTGTCCGTGACGATCGCGGGCCGTCGGCTCTACCCGATCCAGATCGCCGAGAAGGGCATCGCGCCCTATCGGATCCGCGTCCGGGGGACCTGGGGCCATGGCTCCATGCCGAGGGAGGACAACGCCGCGGTGATGGCGGCGCGGATCGTCGGACGACTGGCCGCCCCGACTCCGCTGCAGGTCACGCCGACCATGACCCGCTTCCTCGAAGAGGCGGCGGCGGCACTTCCCGACGGGCCCGCCGCCGTGCTGCTACGGATCGCCGCCGGCGATGTCGACGGAGCCGACGCCGACCGGGCGATGGACGACATCTGCGACCCGATGTACGCCCGTGCGCTGCGTGCCCTCGTCCGGAACACGCTCTCGCCCGACGTCATCCAGACCGGCGTCAAGTACAACGTCATCCCCGGTGACGCCATCATCGAGGTCGATTGCCGGGTCCTGCCGGGGACCACGGAGCCCGAGGCCCGGGCGCTCGTGGAATCCCTGATCGGCCCCGATCTGCTCCCCGCCTGCACGATCGAGAACCTGGTCTGGGGCGAGCCGGTCGAGACCCCGGCGTCAGGCCCCCTGTGGGACATCCTGGTCGCCACCCTGCGCGATCACGACGCGGAGGCCGTGCCCATCCCGGCCATGGCGCCATTCGGGACGGATGCGAAGATCACGATCCCGCTCGGCACGCCCACCTTCGGCTTCTCGCCGCTCCGATTGGACCCGGACGAGCGGTTCCTGGAGCGGTTCCACGGCATCGACGAGCGAGTCTCGCTCGAGGCCCTTCGGTTCGGCCTGCCGGTCCTCTACGACGTGGTGCGCCGCTTCTGCGGCTAGGCCTCAGGTCCCGGGTTCGCGCGTCGCCCGGATCAGGCGGCCGCGGCGACTCATGGCATGGGTCGCCAGGGCGGCGACGCCCATCGCCACGATGGCGCGCTCGGCCGTCGGCATGGGTCGGACCGCGGACAGGAACTGCTCGGCGCGCGCCCGATCCACGACTCTCAGGATCGCGTGGCCTCGCGGGGTCAGGCGAAGCGTCTTCTGGCGACGATCCTCCTCCTCCGCCTTCCGCTCCACCAGTCGTCGCTTGACCAGGCCATCGATGAGCCGACTGGTCGCCGACGGCGAGCGGTTGATGGCATCGGCCAGTTCCCCCACGGTCAGGGTGCTGCCATCGGCGAGCACGTACAGCGCGGCCAACTGCGTGAAGCCAAGGCGCAGGTCTCCGAGCTGGCTGGCGAAGCCGATGACGAGTTCGCGCCAGAGGGCCCGGCCCATCGCCACACGCTCGCTGATCTGACGCACGTTCTGGATCCGCGTGCCGGCAGCGAGCACCGGGGCGGACAGATCGGCCTCGAATCGGCGGGCGATCGTCCGTGCCGGAGCCGGTCGCGTCGTCGGTCGGATCGGTCGTTCGGACGCCATCGCTACAGGCTACGAGTCGACGCTATCACGTGCAACCTTGCACGTGATTCGACGCCAGCCGCACGCTTCCCGACTACCCTTGAGGCAGATGTCAACGATCGCATTCGTCTTTCCCGGCCAGGGCTCGCAGTCGGTGGGCATGGGCCGGGACCTCGCCATGACCTCCCCGGCCGCTGGGGCCGTCTTCGCCGCAGCCGATTCGGCGCTCGGCGAGCCCATCAGCGAGCTCATCTGGGCCGGGCCGGCCGAGCAACTCGATCTGACCGAGCAAGCCCAGCCGGCACTGCTCGCCACGTCCATCGCGATCCTCGAGGCGATGCGCGAGCGCTGGGCGCAGGCCGGGCTCGTCGCCCCGCAGCCGGCGTTCGCGGCGGGGCATTCGATGGGCCAGTACTCCGCATTCGTGGCCGCGGGCGTGATCTCGCTTGAAGACGGCGTTCGCCTCGTACGGGAGCGCGGCCGCCTGATGCAGGCCTCCGGCCAGGGCCGGGACGGGGCGATGGCCGCACTCATCGGGCTGGATGACGCCCGACTGCCGGAACTCGTCGCCGCGGCTGCCGCACACGGCACGTTCGTCGTGGCCAACCGCAACGCCCCGGGCCAGGTCGTCGTCTCCGGCGAGCGTGCCGCGGTCGAGGCCGGGGCGGAGCTTGCGAAGGGATTCGGCGCCAAGCGCGCCATCGTGCTGCCGGTCAGCGTGGCCGCGCACTCACCGCTCATGGCGGAGGCCGCCGACGGCATGCGAGCCCGGATCGCCGGCGTCGAGTTCCGCGATCCGGTCACCACGCTGCTGGCCAATGCCGACCATCGACCCATCACCACGGCCGACGGAGCCCGGGCGGAGCTCGTCGAGCACCTGACCGCCGGCGTCGACTGGGTCGGCGCCGTGCAGACGATGCAGGCACACGGGGTCCGGACCTTCGTCGAGGTCGGCCCCGGCAAGGTCCTGACCGGTCTGATCAAACGCATCGCGCCGGATGTCGACATCATCCCCGCCGACGATCCGGCCTCGACCGACCGTTTGCTCTCCCTGGCCGCTTCGGCAGCCGACTGACACCAGGAGGATCCATCACCCATGCGTCGACCCGACTACGACCGTCGCGTCGTCGTCACCGGACTGGGAGTCATCAGTCCGGTCGGCAACGACAAGACGACCGCCTGGTCCAATCTCGTGAACGGGGTGTCCGGCCTCGGCCTGATCACCAGGTTCGACCCCGAACCGTACGAGGCCAAGCTGGCGGGCGAGGTCCGCGACTTCACCGCATCCGAATGGATGGACCCCAAAGCTGCGCGTCGGAGTGAATCGAGCCTCCATTTCGGCGTCGCCGCCGCCAAGCAGGCATTGGCGGACTCCGGCTTCGAGCTCACGGACGAGAACCGCACCGAGGTAGGCGTGATCTTCGGGTCCGGGGCCGGCGGCCAGTCGCTCATGATCGAGAACTACGCGGCGCTCCATGAGCGCGGGCCCCGGACGGTCGCCCCGACCTTCATCGCCAACGCGCTGGTCGACAGCTGCTCGGGGATGATCGCCATCGAAACGGGAGCCATCGGACACAACGTTTGCATGGTCTCGGCCTGTGCGACCGGCACGCACAACGTGGGAGAGGCGGCCGAGGCGATCCGCCGAGGCGACTGCGTGGCAGTCATCGCCGGATCCACGGAAGCGCCGCTCCTTGAAGTCGGCCATGCCGGGTTCTCCAACATGCGCGGCATGGGCATGCCCCGCCCAGGTGAGGACCTGTCGACCGTCTCGCGGCCCTTCGACCTCACCCGCAACGGGTTCGTCCTCGGCGAGGGCGCCGGATCCCTGTTCCTCGAAGATCTCGAACTGGCCAAGGCCCGCGGGGCACACATCTATGCCGAGGTCGTCGGCTACGGCTCTGCCGCGGACGGCTGGGACATGATCCAGCCGATCGACGCCGGCATCGGCTCGGCCCGGGCGATGCAGATGGCACTCGACCGGCGCGGAGTACCTGCCGACGAGGTCGACCTGATCAACCCGCACGGGACCTCGACGCCGCTGGGCGATAAGCGGGAAGCCGAAGCGATCAACACGGTCTTCGGAACACGAGCTGGGCGGGACGCCCGCGCCGTCGCCATCAGTGCGACCAAGTCCATGACCGGCCATCTGATGGGTGCCGCCGGCGCGTTCGAGGCCTTCGCGACCGTGATGTCCGTGGCCGAACAATGCGCTCCCGGGACGATCAACTACCGGGACGAGGACCCCGAGTGCGATGTCTGGGTCGTCGCCGAGACGCAGGCACTGCCGATCCGCTACGCCCTCTCCAACAACATCGGTCTGGGCGGCCATAACGGGGCGATCATCTTCAAGCGCTACGACGGCGATTGAGTGGCACTCCGCACCCGTTGGGCCGGGGTCGGGCTGCTACGATCGGGCGACGCAGCGCTCGAGGAGTCTCCGTGCCTGAACTAGATCCCGCCCGCCGAGCGGTCGTCACCGGCCTCGGCGCCATCATGCCGATCGGTAACGACTTCCCGACCTACTGGGCGAACCTGCAGGCCGGGGTGACCGGGACGCGCACGATCCGGAGTTTCGATGCATCGACGCACGAGGTCCGCATCGCCGCCGAAGTGCTCGATTTCGATCCGACCACCGTGATGGACCCGAAGATGGCCCGGCGGATGAGTCGGTTCATCCATTTCGCGATGGCCGCCGGAAAGGAGGCCATCACGGATTCCGGGATCGACTTCGAGGCGATGACCCCCGAGCAGCGGGATCGCGTCGGCGTCGTCGTCAACACCGGCGGCGGCGGCATCGAGCAGATCATCGACGGGACGCATGTCCACGACCGGAAGGGACCGCGCTTCGTCTCGCCGTTCGCCGTGCCGGCACTGTCGGGTTCGATGGGCGCCTGCATGCTGTCGATGGAGTACGGCCTGACCGGCCCGGTCATGACCCAGGTCGCGGCCTGCGCGACCTCCGTGATCGCCTTCCACGACGCCCTGCGGCTCATCCGCGATGGCGAATGCGACGTCGTGCTCGCGGGCGGGTCGGAGGCGCCGATCTGGCCGATGGGCGTCGCCGCCCTCTCGAACATGACCGCACTTTCCAGGCGCAACGACGACCCGCGAACCGCGTCGCGACCGTTCGACGGGACTCGAGACGGGTTCGTCCTGGGCGAGGGGGGCGGCGTGGTCGTGGTCGAGTCACTGCAGCACGCGCAGGAGCGCGGCGCGACGCCGCTGGCCGAGATCCTCGGCGGCGCACTGACCGCAGACGCATTCCACATCAGCGCCCCGGAGCCGACCGGACGCGGACAAACGCGTGCGATGACGAACGCGCTGCGCAACAGCGGCGTGGCGCCGGACGAGATCGACTACATCGTTGCGCACGGCACCGCCACTCCGCTCAACGACGTGACGGAGACTCGAGCCATCAAGGCGGCGTACGGAGCGCACGCGCGCAGGGTGGCGATCAGCTCGCCCAAGTCGATGATCGGGCACTTGGTGGGCGCCGCCGGGATCGCCAGTGTCCTCGCCGGAGTCGGCGCGATCCGCGACGGCGTCATCCCGCCGACCGCCAACCTCCACACCCCGGATCCTGAATGCGACCTCGACTACGTCCCGGTGGCTGCCCGCCGAGCCCGGGTCGAGACGGTGGCCGTGAACGGATTCGGGTTCGGCGGCCAGAACGCCGTTGCCATCTTCCGGCGGATCGCCGACTGATCGGTCGGGTCTAGGTCTCGGCGCGGATCAGCTCCAGGACGACCGGATCGATCCAACCGGACGCCGCCGTCCGTGACTCGAGGTTCGCCACGCCCATCCACCCGAGGAGGGCGGCGTCCCAGGCCGGCCCCCAACCTTCTCCGGCGTCCCGCGGTTCACCGATCC
>Ga0224500_10002391_pt1 | contig 10104 bp, 5 predicted proteins | sample SF_Oct11_sed_USG_FD_168126 | JGI IMG/M metagenome (GOLD analysis project Ga0224500, IMG submission 168126) | Sediment microbial communities from San Francisco Bay, California, United States - SF_Oct11_sed_USGS_4_1 | ecosystem: Environmental > Aquatic > Marine > Sediment | place: USA: California...
ATCGTGGGGCGGGATGCGGAGATACGGCAGATCGTCGACATCCTCATGCGGCGGCGCCAGAACAACCCCATTCTGACCGGTGAGGCGGGGGTGGGCAAGACTGCCGTGGTCGAGGGGTTCGCCCAGCGCATCGCCTCGGGCGACGTGCCGCCGCCGCTGCAGGGCGTGTCGCTGCGCACGCTCGACGTGGGCCTGCTGCAGGCGGGCGCGAGCATGAAGGGGGAGTTCGAAGAGCGCCTCAAGCAGGTGATCGAGGAGGTGCAGTCCTCTGAGAAGCCCATCATCCTGTTCATCGACGAGGCCCACACCCTGGTGGGGGCCGGCGGCGCGGCCGGCACCGGCGATGCGGCCAACCTGCTCAAGCCGGCGCTGGCGCGCGGTACGCTGCGCACCATCGCGGCGACGACCTGGGCGGAATACAAGAAGCACATCGAGAAGGACCCGGCGCTCACCCGGCGCTTCCAGGTGGTGCAGGTGCCCGAGCCCAGCGAGGAGAAGGCCATTCTCATGATGCGCGGGGTCGCCGGCACCATGGAGCAGCATCACCGGGTACAGCTGCTGGACGAGGCGCTGGAGGCGGCGGTAAAGCTCTCCCACCGCTACATTCCGGCGCGGCAGCTGCCCGACAAGGCGGTCAGCCTGCTGGACACCGCCTGCGCGCGCGTGGCCATCAGCCAGCACGCCACGCCGGCTGAGGTCGAGGACAGCCAGCGCCGCATCCAGGCGCTGGAGACCGAGCTGGCCATCATCGCGCGGGAGGCCGCCGTGGGGGTCGACACCGCGGCGCGCAAGGCGGCGGTCGATGAAAAGCTGGCCGCGGAGCGCGAGCGCCGCGCCTCCCTGGACGAGCGCTGGCAGGCGGAGAAGGCGCTGGTCCAGCAGGTGCTGGAGATTCGCCAGCAGCTGCGCGCGGTGACCGGCAAGGTCGAGGGGACGGACAGCGAGCTGGAGCGGGCCGCGGACGAGGCCGCTGGTACGGCGCCCGCTGAGGCCGCCGCCAGCGCTGCGGCGGCGCTCACGGATGCCGAGCGGCAGCAGTTGCTGGCCAGGCTGCGCGAGCTGCAGGCGCAGCTGCGCGAACTGCAGGGCGAGTCGCCCCTGATCCTGCCCACCGTCGACGAGCAGGCCGTGGCCTCCGTGGTGCAGGACTGGACCGGTATCCCGGTGGGCCGCATGGTGAAGAACGAGATCGAGACCGTGCTGCATCTGGCGGATAACCTGGAGCAGCGCATCATCGGCCAGCGCCACGCGCTGGACATGATCGCCAAGCGCATTCAGACCTCGCGGGCCAGCCTGGACAACCCGGGCAAGCCCATCGGGGTCTTCATGCTGGCGGGCACCTCGGGCGTGGGCAAGACCGAGACCGCCCTGGCCCTGGCCGAGGCCCTGTACGGCGGCGAGCAGAACGTCATCACGATCAATATGAGCGAATACCAGGAAGCGCACACCGTCTCGACCCTGAAGGGTTCGCCGCCGGGCTATGTGGGCTACGGCGAGGGCGGCGTGCTGACCGAGGCGGTGCGGCGGCGCCCGTACAGCGTGGTGCTGCTGGACGAGGTGGAGAAGGCCCATCCCGACGTGCACGAGCTGTTCTTTCAGGTGTTCGACAAGGGCTGGATGGAGGACGGCGAGGGCCGCGTGATCGATTTCAAGAACACGCTGATCCTGCTCACCACCAACGCCGGCACCGATCTGATCACCAGCCTGTGCAAGGACCCCGACCTGATGCCGGAGCCGGAGGGTATCGCCGCCGCGCTGCGCGAGCCGCTGCTGAAGATTTTCCCGCCGGCGCTGCTGGGCCGCCTGGTGGTGATTCCCTACTACCCGCTGAGCGACGAGATGATCGCAGCCATCGCCAGGCTGCAGCTGGGGCGCATCGAACGGCGGGTGAGCGACAACTATGGCATCCCCTTCACCTACGACGACGAGGTCATCCAGCTGATCGCCGCGCGCTGCACGGAAGTGGAGAGCGGGGGGCGCATGATCGACGCCATACTCACCAACACGGTGCTGCCGGACATCAGCCGGGAGTTTCTCAACCGGATGATGGCCGGGCAGGCCATCGAGCGCGTCCACGTGTGCGTCGATGACGGCGAGTTCGGCTTCCGCTTCTCGTAGGCGCGGCCGGCGCCGCGGGGCGGGGCGTTTGACGGGATTTCCCGGCGGGTTCAGCGGGCTTTGGAACGGCAGCGATGGCGGATAGCAGACAGATCTCGATCAAGACCCCACTGGGCGCGGAGGTGCTGCGGCTGGTGGCGATGCAGGGCAGTGAAGAGCTCGGCCGCCTGTACCAGTATCAGCTGGTGCTCTACAGCGAGAACCCGGCCATCGCCATCGACGATATTCTGGGGCAGAACGTCACCGTCAAACTGCTGGGTCCCCAGGGGCGCCCACGGTTCTTCAATGGCTTCGTGACGCGGTTCTCGCAGGTCGGGTGGAGCGAGCACGGCCTGAGCATCTACCGCGCGACGGTCAGTCCCTGGTTGTGGTTTCTCACCCGCACCGCCGACTGCCGGATCTTCCAGGAGCAGACCGTGGTGGATATCGTCAAGACGGTCTTCAATGACAACGGCTTCAGCGATTTCGATGTCGCCCTCAGCGGCAGCTACCGCCAGCGCGAGTACTGCGTGCAGTACCGCGAGAGCGATTTTGAGTTTGTCAGCCGCCTGCTGGAGGAAGAGGGCATCTACTACTTCTTCCGCCACCAGGACGGCCTGCACAAGCTGGTGCTGGCGGATGACTCCAGCTCTCATGCCGCTATCGAAGGCGACAGCTCGCTGCCCTTTCACCCGCCCGGGCGCGACCAGACCGTCGACCGGGAGCACGTGTCGCACTGGCTGGTGGAGCGCGAGATACAATCCGGCAGCTTTGCCCTGCAGGATTACGACTTCAAGAAGCCCAGGACGGACCTGTCAGTCAGCGGCGCCATCGCGCGTCAAAACGCCCAGGCGGACGGCGAGGTCTTTGACTATCCGGGCAACTATGTGGAAGCCGCCGATGGTGAGCGCTATGCCCGGGCGCGCATCGAGCAGCTGCAGGTCGGCTTCGAGCAGGTGAGCGCCAGCACCGACGCCCGCTTCATGGCGACCGGCGGCTTGTTTACGCTGGCTGAGCACCCCAGGGGCGACCAGAACCGGGAGTATCTGGTCATCAGGGCATCGTATGCCTTGCACGGCGACGAGTACGCCACCGGCAGCGGCGCCGAGGAGCGGCCCTATGCCTGCGACCTGACCGCCATAGAGAGCAAGACGCCGTATCGCGCGGCGCGCGTCACGCCCCGCCCCGTCGTGAGCGGACCCCAGACCGCGGTGGTCGTCGGGCCGTCCGGGGAGGAGATCTACCCGGACGAATTCGGGCGGGTGAGAGTGCAGTTTCACTGGGACCGCCAGGGCAGGGACGATGAGAACAGCTCCTGCTGGGTGCGGGTTGCCCAGATCTGGGCCGGTACCGGCTGGGGTGCCCAGTTTCTGCCGCGCATCGGGCAGGAGGTGGTGGTGGAATTCCTGGAGGGCGACCCGGACCGCCCCCTCATCACCGGCCGGCTCTACAATGCCGACAACAAGCCGCCCTACGCGCTGCCGGCCAGCAAGACCCAGAGCGGCATCAAATCGCGCAGCAGCAAGGGCGCCAGTGCCTCGAATTTCAACGAGATCCGCCTGGAGGACAAGAAGGGGTCCGAGGAGTTCTACGTTCAGGCCGAGAAGGACTACAAGCAGCACATCAAGAACGACCGGGCCGAGACCGTCGGCAACAACCGCTCGCTGGACGTGGGCAAGGACAAGAGCGAGACGGTGGGCAACGACAAGTCCATCAGCGTCGGCAAAAACTTCACCGAAGACGTCGGCGGGTCCACCACCATCACCGTTGGCAAGAAATACCTGCTCGAGGCCGGGGACGAGATCACCCTCAAGACCGGCCAGGCCAGCATCACCATGAAGAAGGACGGCTCGATCACTATCAAGGGCAAGGACATCAAGATCACGGGCAGCGGCGCGGTGGATGTGAAGGCCTCTAAAAACATCACCATGAAGGGCAAGAAGATTCTGCAGAACTGACCCGCCTGTTGCGCCCCGCTGTGGCCGCGCACTGTGCGCGACGCAGGCCGGGGCCCGCGGCGGCTGACTTGGAGAGAGACGGCAATGAACGATTGGGAGCAGACCGCGGCCGCTGGCGCCGGGGACGTGCGCGCGCAGCGGCTCGACGGCATCGTGATCGGGATGTTCAGCGGCTTCGACGCGAGCCGGCAGCCCCTGGTCATCTTCCCGGGCAACGGCGCGGCGGCGGCCTGCGTCGCGCGCACCACAGCGGTGCTGACGGCGGACGACGCGGGCTGCGAGGTCGCGCTGCTGTTCGAAAACGGCGATCCGGGCCGGCCGCTGATCATCGGCCGCATTCAGCGGCCCGAGCAGCGGCCTGAGGCCTCGGTGGCGCCGGCGGGCAGCGGCCCGGTGCAGGCGCTGATCGATGGCGAGAAGATCGAGTTCAACGCCCAGCGGGAGATCGTGCTGCGCTGCGGCAAGGCCAGCATCACTCTGACGCGGGCCGGCAAGGTGCTGATCCGCGGCAGCTACGTACTGAGCCGCTCGTCCGGTGCCAACCGCATCAAGGGCGGCTCGGTGCAGATCAACTGACCAGCCTGGCAGGGTGCCCGAGTCATGGAACTGATCAACACCACCGGACTGTGCGCCGCCTGGAACCTGGGCATGGACAAGCACGCCCGCGAGTCGCTGGTGGTGGTGGTCAAGGGCACCTTCACGCTGCCGCTGGCCGGCGGCGAGCCCCGGCTGGCGGCCGGGCAGCAGCCCCCACTGGAGTCTGATGTCTTTACCGGCGAGCCGGGGCTGTCGGCGCCGCGCTACGAATCCGATTTCGCGCCGCTCAAACGGCGCTGCGACGTGCTGCTCAACGGCAGCGCCTACGCCCCCGGCGGGCAGCCCGCCACGGCGGTGGATGTGGGCATCAGGCTGGGGCGCGTCAGCAAGATCTTCACCGTGGCGGGCAGCCGCCGCTGGCGGGCCGTCGGCGACGACATCGGCATGACGGCGCCGCAGGCCTTCACCGTCAAACCGGTCGGTTACGACCTCGCCTTCGGTGGTGTGGACAACGGCCACGAGGATCCCGCCCGGCACGACGCCTGCTATGCCAACCCCGTCGGCCGCGGCTTTCATCGCGAGCTTGACGCCGGCCTGATCGACGGCACGCCCCTGCCCAACACCCAGGAGCGCGGCGCCCCGGTGCTGCGCCCCGACGGAGACTATCGACCCATGGCCTTCGGGCCGGTGGGCCGGCACTGGCAGCCGCGCAGCCGCCTGGCGGGGACCTATGACCAGCGCTGGCTTGACGCGGTATTTCCCTTCCTGCCCGAGGATTTCGACGAGGGCTATTACCAGTGCGCGCCGCCGGATCAGCAGACGGATTTTCTCCAGGGGGGCGAGGAGGTGCTGCTCTATAACCTGACCCCGCAGGGCCGCACGGTGTTCCGCCTGCCCCCGCTGGACGTGCCGGTGGTGTTCTTTCCCCGCCGCGGGCCGCAGCAGGAGCGCCAGGCGATGGCGGACACGCTGATGCTGGAGCCGGACCGGGGCCTGTTCACCGTGACCTGGCGTGCCAGCCTGCCGCTGGCCGACAGCCTGTTCGAGATCGCCCAGGTGCTGGTCGGCAGGGCGTCGCGCGGCTGGTGGCGGGCGCGGCGCGCGGGCAAGGCCCATCACCCGTCGCTGGCCGGCGTGGTGCGCGCGGCCAGGGTGGTGGCGGAGGAGGGCCTGGACGAGTGAAAGACACGCCGCTGGCGATTGTGGCTGCGGGCATGGTGACCGGCGTGGGGCTGGATGCGCCCGCCAGCTGCGCGGCCATCCGCGCGGGGCTGGACAACTTCCAGGAGACCCGCTTCGTGGACGCGGGCGGGGAGGCGCTGCTGGGCTGTGAAGTGCCCCTGGCGCCGACCGGCGACAAGCAGGCGACCCTGCTGGCGATGGCCTTGGAGGAGTGTGCCCAGGCCGCGGGCGTGGCCCTGGAGACCGTGCCGGTGCTGCTCTGCCTCAGCGAGCGCGAGCGCCCCGGCCGGGCCGATGGCCACGCCGAGCACCTGCTGGCGCAGCTGCAGCGCGAGCTGGGCCGGTCGCTGCATGCCGCGTCGGCCCTCATCCAGCACGGCCGCGTGGGCGCCGCCGTCGCGCTGCGCCAGGCGCGACAGCTGATCTATGAGCAGCGCGTGGGCCAGGTGATCGTGGCGGCGGTGGACAGCCTGCTGGACGAGCCCGCCCTGCGCGCCTACGAGCAGCAGCGGCGCCTGTTGACCAGCGGCAACGGCGACGGTTTTATCCCGGGCGAGGCCGCCAGCGCGGTGCTGGTCGCCAGGCCCGCGGCGGGCGGGCAGGCGCAGCTGCTGTGCCTCGGCCTGGGCTATGGCGTGGAGCCGTCACCGATCGGCTCCGGCCGGCCGCTGCGCGCCGACGGGCTGGTCAAGGCGATCCAGGACGCGCTGGCCGCGGCCGGACGGCCTATCGACGCGATGGACTTCCGCCTGGTGGACGTCTCCGGCGAGCACTACTGGTTCAAGGAGAGCAGCCTGGCGCTGCTGCGCACGCTGCGCCAGCCGAAGGAGCCCTTCGACATCTGGCACCCGGCCGATTGCGTGGGCGAGGTCGGCGCCGCCATCGGCCCCCTGATGCTGGCGGTGGCGAAGGCGGCCTGCGAGGGCGGCTACAGCGCGGGCGACAACATCCTGTGCCACTTCAGCAATCTCGACGGCAGGCGCGCGGCGGCGGTGCTGTCCTTTCAAGCCCTGAGGAGCCACTGATGGCCAACAAGGTGTTCGCCAACTTCCGCGAGATCTCCTGCAAGGCGGCCATGGGCAAGACCATCTGCGCCTTCCCCGACGTCTGCTTCACCCCGCCCGACAAGGTGCCGCCCACGCCCCCGGGCGTGCCGATCCCCTACCCCAACACGGGCATGGCCATGGACACCACCAGCGGCAGCAAGAAGGTGATGATCAGCGGCAAGGAGATCGGCCTGAAGAACAAGTCGTTTTTCAAGCGGAGCATGGGCGACGAAGCGGGCGTCGCCGCCAAGAAGGGCGTGGTCACCAGCCAGAACATGGGCAAGGTGTATTTCCAGAGCTGGTCGATGAACGTCAAGGTGGAGGGGCAGAACGTGACCCGGGCGCTGGACCTGACCACCAACAATCACGCGTCGTCGATGCCGGGCAATACGCCGCCCTGGCCGTATATCGATGGGGTGGCGTTTTAGTGAATTTTTTGAGCGGTCAGCGTTTTTCGTTAGTGCCAGAAAGGAAAGCTGACACCGTTGCTGCGGTACGGCAATCCCATGGGAAAAAGGGGACAGATTTATTTGATTTCATTCATCTGAATGTCCTGTGATAGTGGTGGGCAGGCGTCGTGGTTGCCGCCAGCACGGCCGAGGTGCGCAGCAGGCCGTACCTTGTCGCGGGCAGTGTCAATCGCCGCCGTCGGCGGTCGCGGCCAATCTGTCATTCTACCCAGCCACGTCGGCTCGAAATGCGATAAAATCGTAGGCTGCTCCAGTATCGAAAGGCGCACGTACTCATGCATGCGCCAGCAGAGATGAGGGGGACCCAGGTAAATCGCCATGGAATTGCCAAAGCTACCGCAGTACGACATCGAGCGCCAGCTGGGTAGTGGCGGCATGGCGAACGTCTACCTTGCCACGGACAAGAAATTCGGGCGCAAGGTGGCGGTCAAGATTCTGGCGAGCCACCTGAAGGCAGACGCTGATTTCGGGGCGCGGTTTCAGCGCGAGGCGCGCCTGGTGGCCCAGTTGAACCACCAGCACATCGTTCCAACTTACGATGTCGGTGAGTACGGCGACCTCCACTACATGGTGATGGAGTATCTCCCCGGCGGCGATCTGAGGCAGAAGCTCAGGAAGGGCATGGCGCTTGACGTGTCCATCTATATCGTCAAGGCCATCGCCCGCGCGCTGCACTATGCGGCCAGCAAGGGTTGCATCCACCGGGATATCAAGCCGGAGAACATACTCTTCAGGGAAGACGGCTGCCCCGTGGTGTCCGACTTCGGCATCGCGCGCAAGAACGATGACCTCTCCCAGGCCAATCTGACCCAGACCGGTATGGTCATCGGCACCCCCACCTACATGAGCCCCGAGCAGGCGCTGGGCCATGAGCTCGATGGGCGCTCCGATCTCTATAGTCTGGGCGTCATCTTCTACGAGATGCTGGCGGGGCATACGCCCTATGCCGGCGATTCGGCCATCTCGGTAGCGATGAAGCATATCAATGCCGAGGTGCCGGCGCTGCCCGACCACCTGGAACATTTTGATGCGTTCATCAGGACAGCGCTGGCGAAAGACCCGGCGGATCGCTTTCGCGATGGCGAGGAATTGATCCGGAGCCTGGAGCAGATAGAGCGGCTCTATCCCGCGAGCGAACAGACCGTCGTGCTGGTCGACCTGCCGGGCCAGCCGTCATCGCATGGCAGGTCGACGAGCGGGCGCCGGGTCAGCTCAGCGCTCCGCTCGCAGGCCCAGGCAGCGCCGTACCCGTCCAGGGTGGCCAGCGAGCAGCGCGGGCGGGCGGAGCGCGCACGCAGCCCGCGCCCGCGGGGGTTCAGGATGGGCGTGGCTGCCGTCGCAGTCGTCGGCGTGCTGGGCATCGCCGGGGCGTTTTTCTGGATACGGCAAGGCTCGCAGACCTCTGCGCCAGCGTTGACCGAGCTCAATATCAGCAGCGCACAACTGCAGCAGGAGCCGCTGCTGAAAAAGGCGGTCATCGCCATGGATGAGCAGCGCCTCTTTGAGCCCGAGGGCGATAACGCGGAATACTATCTCGTCACCCTGCTGTCGCTGAAGCCCGATCTGGATGTCGCCAGGCAGGCGATCGCCGTGTTGTTCGCCAGATATCTCGACAGGGTCGCTGCCGCGGTCGCCGCCGAAGAGTTGAGCGCGGCGGAGAGCATGCTCAATCGCTCGTCCAACCTGAGCTTCTACACCACGGACGATCGCCTGCTCCAGCGCTACCGCGACCTGCGGATTCAATCGATCGAGCTGCGTGAGACGCTGGCTCGTCGGGAAGCCAACGCCGAGCAGATCACCGTATTGCTGGCCGAGGCCGAGCGCCACCTGGCGGCCGGAAGCTGGTCCAGTCCCGCGGGAGAAAACGCCTACGAGGACTATCAGAAGGTGCTGCAGCTCGACGCCAATAACGAGCCGGCGAGGCGCGGCATCGAGGCGCTGGCCGGGTTGTTCCTCAGCCAGGCCCGCGAAGCGATCGAGCAGGCGAACTTTGCCAGGGCGAGAGGTGCCATCGGTGCCGCCGCGCAGATTTTTCCGCAGCACGCTGAAACCGGTGCTGTGCAGGCGGCCCTGCAGCAGGCAGAGGAAGCTGCCCACGCCACAGCGCTCGAGGAGGCCCGCAAGACCATCATGCTGAAAAAGGCCGAGGCCGAGCGCATCGCCGCTGAAGAGGCCAGCGCCCTGGCCCAGCGGCACCAGCGCCAGATCGACCAGTTTCTGGTGGGGATCGAGGACGACCTGGCCGCCGACAGGCTGACTTCGCCGGCCAGCCAGAACGCGTTGGAGAAGATCCGGGAGATCCAGAAGCTGGATCCTGCCAATGAGGGTGCCCTGGCGGGCATGAAAAAACTGGTGCTGCGTCTGGCGGCGCTGGCGCAGATGGAAATCGATCGCGGCGCGCTCGATCGTGCGGAACAGACGCTGAGCGAAGCACAGCAATTGTCGCCCGGAAATCCCGGCATCAATGCCGTGCAGATGAAACTCTTTGAGGCCCAGGCCGCCAGGGAGGCGGCGCTCGTGCGGCAGCAGAGAGCGCAGGAGCTGCTCGCGGCGGCAGGCGCCGCCGCCGCGGCGGGTGAGTACAATGCAGCCATCAGGCAGTATCGCGGTGTCCTGGACCTCGAGCCGGACAGCAGCGCGGCGCTGAAAGGGCTGAACGCGCAACTGGAGGCACTCTACGACCGGGCACGCGAGGCCATCGACAAGCTGGAGTTTCCTGAGGCCAGGGCGACCATTGGAGAGCTGGCGCAGCTTTCCGCCGATGCTGAGCAGATCAACGGCCTGCGTCTCTCGCTGGAGCAGGCCGAGCGCGCC
>Ga0224500_10002393_pt1 | contig 10088 bp, 7 predicted proteins | sample SF_Oct11_sed_USG_FD_168126 | JGI IMG/M metagenome (GOLD analysis project Ga0224500, IMG submission 168126) | Sediment microbial communities from San Francisco Bay, California, United States - SF_Oct11_sed_USGS_4_1 | ecosystem: Environmental > Aquatic > Marine > Sediment | place: USA: California...
ACCGCGACTGCATGACGTCCATACACAACAGCATGTTCGCCGAGCAGGATTATTTTGCCGGCCGCCGTTGCAGTAGCCACGTCGACACTTTCGGTGCTCTTCGCATCGACATCGGTAATTGCGGCAAGAATCTCCGCCGCCTTCCAGTCTTTCACCTCGCCGCTGGCGACAAGCTTGTCGACCACTTCTTCGAGCAACCCGTCCGGCGCACCAGCGGCGGCGGCGAGGCTGCGTGCATGCAATCGCATATGGCCCTGCTGAATACCGCTAGTCGCCAGGGCGCGCAAAGCCGCGAAATTTTGCGCGAGGCCAACGGCGGCCATAAGCTCAGCCAACTCCATTGCCGATTGCACACCAGCAATTTCCAGACCAATAGCGGCAGCGGGATTCGATGCCAGGGTGCCGCCGACGATTCCTGTCTTCAGCGGCAATTCGATACTGCCCAGCAGGTCGCCATGCGCATCGGCCGACCACCGGGTCAGCGGCGCGTACGATCCGGTTCGCGCAGCCCAGGCATGCGCACCGGCTTCAATCGCACGCCAGTCGTTGCCCGTCGCAATCGCGAGCGCATCGATGCCATTCATCACGCCCTTGTTGTGCGTCACAGCACGATGTGGATCGGCGCTGGCGATTTCGGACGCCAGTACAATCCGATCCCGGACTTCGCTACCACTAATCTCGCCACTGACCAAATCGTTAACAGCGAATCGAACCGTCGCCGTCGCGATCGATCGGTCCGCAAGATTCGAGAGAATTCTGAGCGCGACACGCCCGCCTGTGATTTCCGCAATCCTCGGTGCGATCGCTTCGCACACGGTGTTAACCAGGTTGGCGCCCATTGCATCGCAGGTATCAACCAGCACGTGCACGACGATCAAAGGACTCCCGTCGGCAAGACACAGGTCGCGAAATTCGACCTCGCTCACGCCGCCGCCGCGTGCCTTGAGACGCGGGTGAACCCGATCCGCGAGCGCGCGGATCTCATCCCGGGCCCCGCGCAGAGACTCCAGCCCCGCTTCGACATCAGCAATGTCCAGCACGTGAATTTGCCCGGCGAGCAGTGACTCCTTCTGCGTCGCCGAGAATCCACCTGTGCGTCTCGCGAGCGCCGCCGCACCACTCAGCGCGGCCACGATAGAAGGCTCCTCGACGACCAGGGGCACGATGCATTCGCGGCCGTTCACGATAAAGTTGGGCGCAATCGCGAGCGGCATTCCGAAAACGCCAACGACGTTCTCTATCATTTTGTCCGCCGTCACATCGGAAATAACCTGGCGGCCCGCTCGCAATTCGCGGGCCGACTGCGGCGACAGGTAGCCGAGTTTTTCGAGCTCGGCGATGCGCTCTGGAATGTTCAGCCGGTAAAAACCGGGCAACCGCGAATTGCTCATGGCCGTTCTGCTGTTGGTATATCGACTCTCACACCGGTGGTATCCAGCTTGTAGTCCAGGACCCTGTATTTCGTCGGCAAACGACCGAGAAACGCAGCAAGTGCAGCTTCGTTCGTACTTAGCACGATGCCAATATCCCCGCCGCCAGCACCGCAGGGCTTGTAAACCAGGTTTGCGGCGACGGCGGCACGCCAGAGTTCGTCGTGACCAGCATCGAATATGCCGAGATCATGGTCAATACTGAATCGAAACAGGGACTCGCAATAATCGCGGTACTCCACCAGCACATTTGTCGCGCTACCGCCCACCCAGGCCTTCGCCATCGCTTCCGACGCGCTCGCCAATCGGACCCGGGATGGTCTGCTAAGTCCGGCATCCAGTTTTTCCAGCTTGTCTTTGGTGCTGGCCACGGTACCGGTCCAGACCAGACCATAAAACAGGGAGGCCGGCCAATCCAGAACACGCGCCGAATATCCCTCCATTCGATATTCGATCAAACCACCGCTCAAACTGCACGCAACGTCGACGCCACTGCCGGCACCACCCTGCAAGTCGGCGTGTGCACGTCGCGCTATTGCAGCGACGTCGGTTGATTCCCTGACGGCAGCACACAGAGCGACAGTCAGCGCCGCGCTTGAGCCAATCCCGATCTTTCGTCGCGTATCTGCGTCGATGAATTCGGCCGTATCGAGATTGAGTGCGATCGCGGATCCGGGGGCAGCTTCGACTGCACGTAACACGGCATTCACCGCGCCAAAAACGTCACGGCCGTCCTGCCAGTTCACGCCAGCTTCCGATATTTGAAAATGGCCGACGACGGGTGTGTATGCCGGCGCCCTGACCTCGGAAACCTCGCCCTCGATAGCCGACAGCGTCACCGTCGCGCGGCGATCGACCGCCATGGCGATCGCCGGCGCGCCATCGAGCACCGCGTATTCCCCGGACAAAACCACTTTTCCAGGTGCGCTTGCGAGCACGCTAGTCATCACGCCTTGCCACCACTCGCGCCGCCTGACCGAGGCTGCTGGTCATGATCGCCTGGACACCCGCAGTATCCGCCAGAGCCCGGCGCACGCGTTCAACTTCACCGGGCAAGCAGACCGCTTTTACCTGCGGGCCCGCATCGATCGTGAAAAAGACATTGCATCCCTCGCCCTGCAGCCGCCTTACAGTCTGCAGGCAGCGCATCGTCGTTGTGTTCCAGTAAACCATGGGGGGCCTCGATGCCCACATCACCGAATGCATCTTTAAACAATTGTGCTCCGCGATATTCGCGAGCCCGGCAAAATCACATTGCTCGATCGCTGCCCGGGCAATGCCCAAATCGTGCTCCTGCTGCTGTACCCAGCTATCGTAAAACGGCGATGTCAGGCGAGATATTTCCATCGCCTTCGTCGAACTCGTCGATTTTGGTCCCGTCTCAGTGATGGCGACGACCACTTCGAGAGGCCACGACTCGATATCGCGCAGTGGCCTTACCTCGATTGTGTCACCCGCATTCGACAGTTCGGCAAAACCGCCAAACAATGACCGGGCAGCGGATCCGGAGGCGGCGCCGGCAAGGCGCGACAACTCGGCTGTCGTGAGGGGAAGTTTTGCGGCGGCTGCAGCGGCCACGGTCGTCGCGGCAAAGGCAGACGCCGACGATGCGAGCCCGGCCGCGATTGGAAAATTGCTGGTGCTGCTGACAGCCGCACGCGGCCGCTGTGCGCCCAGCACTCTATCCAGGCACGCGCTGATCCGCGCCAGCATTGACGGAGCCTCAGTACCATTGACAAGCAAAGTATCGGCTGGCAATTCAGGCATCAGATCGACGGCAACTTCTGTATACAGGTCGCTCAGGGTTATCGAAATCGATCCGACCGCAGGCAGGTTGCGCGGAAGGTCTCGCTTGCCCCAATACTTGATCAAAGCAATATTCGGCTGTGCAACGGCAGTCGCCTGCATCTCAATGTTTCCCGGTCATTGGGGCCAGTAAAGGACGCGAATTATAGCCCAGTAGGGGCCGCGCACATTGTCTGAATTCCGTGTACGCTACACGGCCCCGACCGTAACGAGTGTGTCTTGTCCACTAACTTCGAAGACCGGATTGCAATGTACACAGCCCGTGTCGATCACGAGCTGGATGCAGCGCTGCCACTTGCGGTTACGCGGCCCGAGCGTTTGCACGACGCCATGCGTTACGCCGTACTCAATGGTGGCAAGCGGGTCCGTCCCTTGCTGGTCTACGCCACAGGTGAATGCCTGGACGTCGACCCAAAGCTGCTGGATGTGCCCGCCGTCGCCATCGAGCTGATCCATGCTTTTTCCCTGGTCCATGACGATCTGCCGGCCATGGACAACGATGACCTGCGGCGCGGCAAACCGACCGTACACAAGCAATACGACGAAGCCACGGCGATCCTGGCCGCTGATGCACTGCAACCCCTCGCCTTCTCGGTACTCGCGAATATCGAAGGCGCACCACCGGCTGCTGCGATCGAACTCGTGCGCTTGATTACGGGCGCCTGCGGGTCGACCGGGATGACCGGCGGCCAGTCGATCGACCTTGCCGCGGAAGGCACAGCTCTCTGCGCAGCCGAACTCGAGCACATGTACTCCCTCAAGACCGGCGCCCTGATTCATGCTGCTGTTGTCTCGGCCTGCCTGCTGCGCGAGGGCCTGACAGAGTCTGATGCAGCAGCACTGGACCGATTTGGCCGGGACATCGGAATCGCTTTCCAGATCAAGGACGATATCCTGGACGTCGAAGGTGAAACCCATGTCATCGGCAAACCCGCCGGCTCCGACGTGTCGTTAAACAAGGCGACCTACCCCTCCATGCTCGGACTGGAAGCATCGCGACGGCGCTGCGATGAACTTCTCGCCGAAGCACTCGCAAGTCTCGAGCGCTTCGGACCCGCTGCGGCTCCGCTCGACTGGCTCGCACGCTACATCGTCGAGCGCGGCCGATAAAAACATGCCCGTTTCGACACGCAGCATTCTGCATGTTGATATGGACGCCTTCTATGCTTCCGTCGAACAACGGGACAATCCGGATCTGGTAGGAAAACCTGTCGTCGTCGGTGGCGGCAGCAACCGCGGCGTCGTTGCCGCGGCAAGCTACGAGGCGCGGAAGTTTGGCATTCGATCGGCAATGCCGATGGCGGAGGCAATCCGTCGCTGCGATCACCTGGTTCGCGTGAAACCGAGAATGTCGCACTACGTCGACGCGTCACAGCAAATCTTCGCTGTCTTCAACGAGTTCACACCGCTGGTCGAAGGTCTGTCACTGGACGAGGCATTTCTCGACGTAACCGCCAGCGTGAAACTTTTCGGGCCAGCCGCGGAAATCGCAGCCCGTATCAAGCAGCGTATCAAGACTGAGACTCGGCTGACCGCTTCGGTTGGTGTCGCCGAGAACAAGCTGGTCGCCAAAATTGCGTCGGATCTCGACAAACCCGATGGCCTGACCGTCGTCATGCCCGAGGTTTACCGGGACAGACTCGATCCCCTGCCTGTTCGTGTGCTTCCCGGTATCGGTCGAGAAACACTGAAACGCCTCGACAGGATCGGCATCGCAACGGTACGTGATCTGCGGCTGGCGCATGACCGTGACCTCGAACCGATTTTTGGCCGATACACGCAACGGACACGCGAACGGGCGGCGGGGATCGATCATCGTCCCGTCGTTCCCAGCCGCGACGAAAAATCGATCAGTGCCGAAGAAACCTACGACCAGGACCTGTCGAAACCTGCCGAAATGGACAGGGAATTGCTGCGCCTGGCTGAGCGCACAGCGACACGCCTGAGAAAATCGGGGCTTGCCGCCGGGACCGTGCAAATCAAGATACGCCGCGCCGATTTTGCGACATTCACGCGACAGCAATCCCTGAAACCACCGTCGAATAATACTGACCGGATTTGCCGCATCGCGCGCGAACTTCTGCACAGCTGGCTGGCCACGAACCCGGACGCAAGGATCCGCTTGCTGGGCGTAGGCGGCAGCAAACTCGCGCCAGCTGAGCAAGCCGACCTTTTTTCCTGCGATCTTGCCCATGACACCTCGGTTATCGATGTCACCGTTGACGAAATCCGCGAAAAATTCGGCTCGCGGTCGGTAGGACGAGCGAAGACTCTCGATTGATAGGGTAGAATCCACGCGATGTACACGGGCTTTTTTGGACTTCACGAAAAACCGTTTTCGATAACGCCGGACCCGCGTTACCTGTTCATGAGCGCACGGCATGGCGAGGCGCTCGCGCACCTGGTCTATGGCGTTACTGAAAGCGGCGGTTTCGTACAACTCACAGGCGAGGTCGGGACCGGCAAAACCACGCTGGTTCGATCTCTGTTATTGAACCGCATGCCGGATAACGCCGATGTCGCTGTTGTCCTGAACCCACAAATCACTGCGCAGGAATTTCTGCTCACGATCTGCGAGGAACTGGGTGTTTCGGTTCCCGAGCAAAAGGACAGCATCAAGGCATTGACAGATGCGCTGAATCATCATCTGCTGAGCGCTCATGCCAAAGGCCGCCGCACGATCCTGGTGGTCGACGAAGCGCAAAACCTGGCGCCGGCAGTTCTTGAACAGGTTCGACTGCTGACCAATCTCGAAACCGCCAAACAAAAGTTGCTGCAGATCATCCTGATAGGGCAACCGGAACTGCGGGAACTCCTGGGCCGCAACGACTTGCGGCAACTGGCACAGCGCATAACGGGGCGCTATCACCTCGAACCGCTGACACGCGATGAAACGGCTCAATACATAGAACACCGATTACGCGTTGCCGGGGCACTGGGCGAGGTGATCGACAGCGCCGGAAAGAAGGAAGTCTTTCGGATCTCCGCGGGTGTGCCAAGGCTGATCAATGTCATTTGCGATCGCGCGCTGCTGGGTGCCTACAGCCAGGAGTCACGCACAGTCACAAAGCGCTTGATCAAGCGAGCCGCAGCCGAAGTTTCGGGCGAGCTGGGTGGCACACCCGTGTTGCGCCGAATGGCAGTGGCGGCCGGTCTGGTCGGTGTCGCGATTATCGTCGCCAGTCTCTGGACCCTGACTCGCGCCCCGGATCCGGTCGTAGCCGATACCACTCCGGTTGAAGAAGCGCCGACAGCTACCGAGGTGCCGACCATTGCGGAGCCGGAGAGCCTGCCTGTTCCGGAGCCGATTACGCCGGCACTGTCCGAGGAGCTGGCGATCGCCGGCGAACTGACCACAACGGATTTCGCCATGGCCTCTTTGTTCAAGCTTTGGGGCCTTGAGTACACGCGCGGATCCGTCAGTGCCTGCTCACAGGCCGCGGCTGCCGGGTTAGCCTGTCTTATCCAGCGAAGCTCATGGAACGGGCTGCGGCAATTGAATCGTCCCGCCATATTAACGGTCATCGACCCCGTCGGCGACTCGCATGAAATTGTCCTGGCACGCATTGAGGGTGACAACGCACACCTTTCCATTGGCGGCGTGGAGGTAACGCATTCTGTCGGTGAAATTAATGATTTGTGGTTTGGTCAATTCATGCTGCTTTGGCGACCGCCCGCCGGAGTACCCGTGTCTCTGACGCCGGGCTCGCGTGGATCCGAAGTCGTCTGGTTGCGGAAGAACCTCGCGGAAATTGACGAGCGCTATCGAACCAACAATGTTGACAGTGACGAATACGACGCTAATCTCCAATCCACCGTGCGACAATTCCAAAAAGACCATCGCCTCGACGTCGACGGACTAGCCGGCCAGCAGACATTGATTGTCATTAATTCGTTACTGCCTCCGGATGGCTCGCCGCGACTGGTTGGCCCGGCTCTGGCACAGGACTAGTGCATGTCATTCATACTCGACGCGCTTAAGAAATCGGAGACGGAACGCCAGCGGCAAGGCGGTGCCGAATTCGCCGCTATTCCAGTCACTCCCCGAACATCCGCGGTACCGCGCTGGTTGTGGTTCGTCGGGCTGTTGCTGATCATTAACCTTGCCGTCCTGATCGGTCTGCTGTTTAAACCCGACGCGCCTGCATTGCAGGCGACGCTGCCCCGCATCGAGCAGAGCGCTCCTCTGCCAACCGTCGATGATGACCCTAGTCCAAGTTTCGAGCAGAAAGTGGCCGCAGCGCGACAGCGTCAACCTGAACAGCAACAAGATCCTGTTGAAACTCCCGCTACCGCCAGGAGACCTGCCGTGCAGGCGGTGTTGATTTCTCAGGATCCCGCCTCGGTCCCGGCATCGGACCAATACCCGACGCTGCAGGAAGTTCGCGCCAGCGGGACAATGCAACTTCCCGATCTGCACCTCGATATCCACGTCTACAGCGAGGTACCCAAAGATCGCTTCGTTTTTATCAACATGTCGAAGTTGCGTGAAGGCTCACAACTCGCGGAAGGTCCCGTCGTCGCGGAAATCACCCCGGATGGCGTGGTGCTGGGCCATCAAGGGCAATATTTCCTGTTGTCGCGTGAATAGTGGCGGTTTGACCTTTTGGACGATGTCGCTTTGAGGCACATCGACGGGGACACCCTGGCGCAGGCGCTGGTGTCTGGAATTCACCGCGTCATCGGGCAGCAGGAGTATCTCAATCGCATCAATGTTTTCCCGGTTGCGGACAGCGACACAGGCACGAACCTGAGCCTGTCCCTCGGAGCCGCTCTCGGCGTGCTCGGGAATCAGTCCAATCCACATCTTGGCAAGATGCTGGCCGCAACGGCCGACGCCCTGCTGGATGGTGCGCGAGGGAATTCCGGGGCGATCATGGCGCAGTTCTTCCAGGGCATGAGTGACGCCGCCGGCGACACGACGAGGTTCACGATTCATGCCTTCGGCAAGGCTGTGACCACGGGCTCCCGGTATGCTCACGACGCCTTGTCCCAACCGCGCGAGGGAACCATCATCTCCGTGATTGCCGCATTCGCCGACAGTGTGTGGCGCCAGGTCACAAGCAACCCGAACGATGAACTTGCGACCATCCTCAGACAAGCCAGGCGGGACGTGGACCTGGCGCTTGCCGAGACGCCGAAACAACTCGAGGTATTGCGAAAAGCGGGGGTTGTTGATGCGGGTGCGAAGGGGTTTGCCGAACTCGTCGGTGGCCTTGCCGACCACCTCTGCGACGGCCTCATAACCCCGATGCCGGACACGGCCCTGCTTGAGGATATTCACGCCCCTGTCGAATTTTCCGCGGCCGACAACACTTCCCGTTTTCGATACTGCACTGAGTGTCTCGTGACGGCAGACGACATCCCGCGTCGCAAACTTCGCGAGGCACTCTCGGAACTCGGCGACTCCCTCGTACTTGCCGGCAGCAAGCGCAAAGCGAAAATTCACATTCACGTCGATGATCCGGATTCTGTTTTCAGCACGGCGCGAAAATTTGGCGAACTCAGTGGCGAAAAGGCGGATGACATGCACCGCCAGCAACACTCGACCCACGTGACAACGAAGACTTTCGCTGTCATCACGGACTCGGGTGCAGATATCTCTGATGACGACATGGAACGGCTGGACATTCATATGGTGCCCTGCCGCATTCAATTCGGCGATCGAGGCTATCTCGACAAGGTCAGCATCACGTCGGAAGAGTTCTACCGCGAACTCGAAGACAATCCAGAGCACCCGACCAGCTCGCAACCGGCACCGGGCGACTTTCGTCGTCAATTCCAGTTTCTGGCCAGCCATTTCAGCAATGTGCTCTCGATCAACCTGACTTCGCGGGCAAGCGGCACTTACGAAGGCGCGCGATCCGCGGCGAAACGTTGCGACGCTCCGGGGCACATCCATGTTCTGGACTCACTCAATGCCTCCGTGGGACAAGGGCAGCTTGTGGTCCTCGCGGCCGAGTGCGCGGCGGCAGGCATCAGCATTGAAGAGACGATCCGAATTGTCCGCAGCCAGGTGCCGGAGACGCAAATATTCGCATTGCTCAATCACCTCGGTTATGCGGTGCGCGGCGGCCGGTTACCGCGATGGGTGAAAGTGATTGCTGATCTGGCTCGCCTGACTCCGATTGTCAGCATCCGCCGGGATGGCACCGTGGCGCTCGGTGGCTTCCTTCTTGGGCGTCGCAATCGAATACCAAAGTTCGCACGCTTTGTCGCCCGCAAGATGAAGTCCGGCGGGACTGTCGAGATCAGCATCGGGCATGCTGTTTGCCCCGAGGACGCCGATGCGCTGGCGGCGGAAATTCGCAGGCGAATTCCGGCAAGCGGCAGTATGAACATCTGTGGATTGGGAACCGCGCTTGGCGTGCACGGCGGACCCGGCACATTGATTGTTTCAGCGAGACCCCGGCTGCTGCTGGAGAATCTCACCGTCAGCGTCGATTAGATCTGCGCCCTGATTTCGGGCGTTATTGACACGCCGGTTCACGGGCCAGGCGCGCAATGGTGGCGTTCTCGCCGCGACTTCCTCGAGCGCGTCGCTGGCACCGGACATCCAGATATCGGCGCCCTCGGCCTGCACAACCAACGGCATGCGATCATGTATCGGCTCCAGGAAGTTGTTGGCAGCCATCGTGATTAACGCTGTCGTCTGCAGGGCGTCGCCACTTTCCTTGTCATTCCATGTTTCCCACAATGCGGCAAACGCGAAGGGCTCGCCGCTGGCCAGCGAAATGTAGTACGGCGTCTTGACGTCGCCATCACGATGCCACTCGTAATAGCCATCAGCGAGGACGAGGCAGCGACGGTGTTTGAATGCGGCACGGAAGGACGGCTTCTCCGCGACGGTCT
>Ga0224500_10002395_pt1 | contig 10086 bp, 15 predicted proteins | sample SF_Oct11_sed_USG_FD_168126 | JGI IMG/M metagenome (GOLD analysis project Ga0224500, IMG submission 168126) | Sediment microbial communities from San Francisco Bay, California, United States - SF_Oct11_sed_USGS_4_1 | ecosystem: Environmental > Aquatic > Marine > Sediment | place: USA: California...
GAGGGACAGGATGTGTGGAATGCGTCAAATTGTAAATCCTCCGAATCCATTCGAATCCAGACATCGAGAACTTCTGGAACCGCCTGCATCGCCGCAATTGATGGTGTATACAGACGAGACGCGAGAGATCCTGAGCCGTAACAACAGCCCGGATTTGCCGTTTCGATGGAGTGTGAATCCCTATCGAGGCTGCTTTCATGCCTGTGCCTATTGTTATGCGCGTCCTTCACATGAGTATTGGGGATTTGGTGCGGGAACCGATTTTGAGAGCAAGATCGTGGTGAAGGAAGATGCTCCAGGATTACTTCGGCAGCAATTTGAGAAAGCTTCATGGCCTGGAGAGCTGATCGTCTTTTCAGGAAATACCGACTGCTACCAGCCGATTGAGGCAGAGTACGGGTTGACTCGAGCCTGTTTGCAAGTCTGTGCGGATTATCGCAACCCCGTGGGAATTATTACGAAAGGCGCGTTGGTTTTACGCGATCTTGATGTGCTCATGCAGTTACACCAGGAGGCCTGGGTCCTGGTCTACTTCAGCATTCCCTTTGCGTCAGACGAGATGGCCAGGAAAGTAGAGCCCCAGGCTCCGTCGATTACGAAACGGTTCTCTGCCATGAAGGCGCTTTCCGACGCCGGCATCCCGACCGGTATTTCGATTGCGCCGATCATTCCCGGTCTGAATGAAGATGATATTCCTGAACTGTTGGATCGCGCGTATGGTGCCGGAGCCCGCACTGCGACGCACAGTTTACTGAGACTGTCCGGCAGTTTGGAATCGGTATTTCTGGATCGGATGGGGGAGGCCTTTCCAGAGCGGATCAGAAAGATCACCAATCGACTTCGTGAGATCAGGGGCGGGTCGTTGACGGAAAGTCGATTTTTCACGCGGCAGGCTGGACAAGGACCCTATTGGGAGTTGATCGAGCAGCTATTCGATCTGGCGAGACGGCGCGCGGGATTTCCTGAAGATGACATGAGTGCTATCCCCCAGACGTTTCGTCGTCCGGGCATGGAACAGGGATCGTTGTATTGAGGAGAGAGGAAGAGGCATGAAGCATAATCCGGGGTTCTTGCAACTTGTCGAACAGGCGAAACGACGCATCCAGGAGTGCACCGTGGCCGAGGTGAAGGCTCGTCTCGACCGGGGCGAGCGGTTCCATTTTATCGATATTCGGGAAGATCATGAATTCGCTCAGGACCATGCTCGAGGCGCCCGCCACCTGGGGAAGGGAATCATTGAGCGGGATATCGAATCGGCGGTTCCTGATAAGCAGGACTCAGTGGTGCTATATTGTGGGGGAGGCTATCGATCGGCGCTGGCGGCCGATGCGTTGCAACAGATGGGGTATGGGAATGTGATCTCCATGGATGGAGGGATTCGCGCGTGGCGGGAAGCCGGGTACCCGCTGGAGTGAGGATGCTGCAAAAGCCCTCCAACGCCGTTCTCGCATCGCTCAAGGCCTCAACGTAGAAGGCGATGGCAAGGTGCTTATCCGCTCGCATGTGATAGAAGTGAGCGGTTCAAGCGAAGCTTGGTATGTACCTTCTCACCTGTTCGCTCGCTGCGGCCTTGCTGGACGAGCTTTTTCACTCATCCCCTAAGATCCTACTTGTTCGTCCGATCGAACTCCTTGATGACCTGCTCGGTGAGATCAATCGTATCCTTGCTGTAGATCACGATCTTGACGGTCTGTTCGCTCCCTTTGTCGACGACGATGGACACTCCTCCTTTTTCAGCGACCGCTTGTGTCGCCGAGGAGATTTTCTTCATGTACTCGTCGACCAGCTCCTTCTGTTTTTTCTGGAGTTCCATGTTGAATTCTTGCGCACGCTTCTGGAAGTCCTGAACCTTTGTCCGGAATTGCCCCTCTTTTTCCTTCTTTTCCGTGTCGGTCCACTTGGGAGCCTGCTCCTTCAATTGTTTCTCGGTATTGCGAAGGTCTTCCTCATCTTTGGCGAGAAGCTTCTGCCTGGTTCCTACGTATTCCTTCAGCGTTTCGAGCGCGCGTTTCCCCGCCTTGGATTTTTCTAAGACGGATTGCGGGTCTACCACACCCATCTTAAACTCCGCGGCTTGGGCGTGAGGCGCAGCGAGTAAGAGAACGGGAGAAAGGGCTATTGCCAGAAACAGGGATCGCAGAGCAGAAATACGCATTTTGGTTCTTATGCCTCCTGGCCTAGTTTGTGAAATCACGCGAGAATACCCGCGCATCGTGGGTCTGTCAAGCGATGGAATCGCTACCATGAATCAAAACTGATTGGCTCTTCCGCGATCCAGATCTCGACGCCGTAGCGCCACTTGAGGCGTCGAGCAACCGCTCGCAAGGCGTATTCATCTGCGTGGACTGGATCGAACGGATTCTTGATCTTCTGAATCTTTTCCTTTCTGAACGGCGGTGGATAGCCAAGGTCTTTCATGGCAAGGGCCACGATATTCAACTGAAAAATGCGTGGCGTTTGGTTCAGTTGCGCCAGGATGACCTCGGTCGATCCATCTGAAGTCGTGTGGGTTTTGTAGACTTCAAGCACTCGGCTTTTGAGCTGAGACCGTTGTGTTTCTGTAAACTCAGGGATGGCTAACTCTATCAACAGCGCATTGGTAGCTCCGTTGAACGATGGCATGTTGAAAAGTCTGCTTAGTAATCCCATCGGAATCCTCGTTGCAAATTTGTGAAACCCTGTGCGGCAGTCTTTCCTTCTGGCAACGCGGCTAGGTTTCGAAGAGTGTACTGAAATGGGTGGTGTTTTTCTAGACGGCAAAAAGAGGGGGATGGGGATAAGAATCAGCCGACATTTGGCCACAATCCGGTTGGTACAGTGTGATTGAGGACACGGTTGTTGCGTGCACTGCGCGTGCTTGGGAAATGGCCTTGACGAAATTGGGGGAGGTGGCTGAGAATGCGCCGCGGTTCTTCTTCTCTCTGAGAGATCTTGTGAGGCTGGGGCGCACAATCCTGGGCAGTATCTTCCACAGTAAGACCGCAGAAGCGAGCAGCCAGTTCTCATCAACCAAGGAGTTCATTGTGACGCAGATTTATACGAGAAGGATCATGAGCATGTGTGTAGTGGTGCTCGCCCTGTTCATGGGGCTCCCGACATACGCTCACGAAGATCGGGCACCGACAGGCTCTTGGAAAGGAGTGGTCCGTTTCACCACGGAACAGCGGTCGCCATTGACGACCCTCTTGACCTTTACTGCCGATGGCAATCTCGTCGAATCACGCCGTCTCTATCTTCCGGAGTCTCCGTTAGGTCCACTGCTTGCGACGCCAGGTCACGGCGAGTGGCGCCGTTCAAAGAACGGCGGGTTCGACGCGACGATCGTGGTGCTCTACCAAGGGGCTTCTGAGCATCCAACATCGCCTGGAATCGTCATCGGCAGGGAGAAGGTGCGCTACAAGTTGCAACTGGTCAATGGTGGCCAACAACTTCAAGGAACTATTTTGGTCGAAGTGCAAGACGTCGAGGGCAACGTCGTCTCTTCTGATCCAGGCACCATCGAGGCCACGCGCATCCGGCCCGAACCCTTGCCGTAACTGCGGTGGCTCTGGTTGGGTGGACGGTGTAGCCCCTTCTGTTAGTAGCGCCTGGCGGATTGCTGACGCCGCACCAAGTCCTGAGGCAGAGCTCCCATCGTTTCGCTGGCGTGGGAATAGACCTCCTCGTATGTGATGCGTTCCCAGAGTCATTCCACAAACACGTTATCCCGCCAGCAGCCTGTGCTGTCCATGCTGATCTGAATGCCGTGATGAGTGAGAAGTCCTGTGAACACATGGCTGGTGAACTGGCACCCTTGGTCCGTGTGGAAGATCTCGGGGCCGCCATCCTGCGTGTTCGCCTTCTGCACTGCGTCGAGGCAGAAGTCCGTGGTCAACGCATTGAAGACTCGCCACGCCAACATTCTGCGCGAAGCCCCGGCGCATAGGAATGTAGGGGTGGTTTCAAGTTCCACGTGCAGCGGGCGAAAGATGGCACAGGTACGGATGATTTCCTGGGGCGTCGCAAAGCCGAGGCATGTTTTCGGGCGTTATGTTCAAGCGATGGACGGTGGAGTTCAACTCGCGCTGGGTATACCCGGTCCAGTCCGTCTCCTTGGGCAGGTACTGGCGCAGCAGGCCTGCTGGTATTCTCGGTGGTCCCGCGAAGTCACTACTCGTGCCTGACCTCAAGACTTGGTATGGGGTTAGGGAGTTTGGGAGGTGACGGAGGGCATGGGAGTCGTCAAGGCCTCGTTCCCTAGATCCCGTATCAAACGTTGAAACTCTGGATCGTTCCGAAGCAGGTGTGATCCCGCCAGCAGCAGATGATCGACTTCCTCATCGGTCAGCGCCAGGTTGGTGGCGATATTCATCAGGCGTGCTTCCTCCTCCGGATCCGTCACCTCAGTCAGGCTGGCATTGATGAGGTAGATATCCGCGTCGGGCGCGAATAGGTTGGGAACGCCTTCCGGTCGCTGCCGAAGTTGGACGCGCCATTGCTGAATGGCTCGATGCATGAGTTGCATGGTGTCCATGGAGTAACGATTGATGGGAATATCGATCAGGGCTCGGCTCACCCGTGAGAGGCCGGGGATTTCATTGAGCGTGTATTGATTGAGGTCCGGCGCGGTCTCCGCACTCACCATCAAGTACACCAATTTTCTAATGTTCTTGGCGCCAAGCATCTGGAATGTCGATTCCAGATCTCCCACGAGCGCGGTTGTTTCCAGGACACTGCGCATCCCGACGTTATCGGACAGGCCGCCATCCAGCAAATGGATATAGGGGCGTTTCTTGGCGTCAAGATAGGAGCGGAGTTCGTTCGCTCGTTGTCTGCCCCATGCGGTGGGCCGCTCTTCCACCAATCGGGCCGGCGGTTGAAACCCGCATTGGCCGGCATAGTTGGTCATCGAAATTGGGCTGAGAAGCAGTGGCAGTGCGCTGGTGGACGCGGCGGCAACCGACAGGGGCAATTGGCTCAAGTCGGAGCAGATCACGTCGAATTGCCGTTGGTTGAATTCGAACCGGGAAAGGGAGGCCATGTCGGAGGCATGCAGATTGATGAGTGGGCGCTGATGTCTGGCGACGAGATCGCCGAAGGTATGGCCGTCGAACAGGGCCTCGTCCAACAACTCAGCAAAGATATGGGCGCGACCAAAATAGGGAGACCAGAGTCGGAGCCAGTTGGATGGCGACCGGAAGATTCGTGAGCGGAGCTCGCTCTCCCAGTTCTTCCGCAGAAAACGGACCTCGAAATCTTGAAAGATCCGGTCTCCATACAGGGCGTAGTAGGTAGCGGGAAAACTGCCTCCAGAGACGGCGTTGACGATATTCAGCTCGTCCACGAGTCGTTTCTGGCGTCCCTCCCAGACAATCGGCGTCCGTGCCATCTCCTGTAACACGCCATAGGCAAGGGCTGACGCACGCGCGCCGCCACCAGAAAATGACGCGATGATGAAAAGGCCGTCCGAGCTGCCCGTTTTCGATGGGGGTAGATTGGTGGAGCGATAGCCGTACCCGGCGTCCCATTGGGCTAATGGCGCATTCATGGTTGGGCGGACGTATTCGCATCCGACCAACAGCATCGCGCATCCGATCAAGAGCCCGGCGCCAAGTGGAGGCACACGCGCTGTCGAGAGAGAGGACTGGTTTCATGAGAGAGGGAGGGTACGCAGACGGGCGGGCGGGAGCTGTCAACTAGCGCTTTCTGACAAGCAACGAGCTGTGTGCACGTTGCTCTAATCCTCCTTCGAAACGTTTGCGGGCCCGGCTAACATAGCCTTGGCATCGTACAGATTGGCAATCCCAGCCGGTTTGAGATCTTTGTACATGGTGACCGTCATGGCTGTGCGGCGTGAGAGTCCCAGCACGTCGGCTCGTTGAGCCATCTGAAAGAAGTCGTATCCCTCTCGGAGCGTCAGCTCCGCACAGCGTCGACGCAGATAGCGATCCAGCTGTTCTTGCGACGTGAAGGCACTAGCCCGATATTCCACCCGGTACACGTTTTCCTTGAGCTGCTCAACTTCTGCACTCGCCGCTTTACCCAGCGGTGTGTATTGTCCTGTCGCGCAGCCACTCAGCGCAACAATCAGCATCAGAACAAGCGGTCCCCGAAACTTGAAACTCGTCTTCCAAGAATGCGTCGACATGGTCGGTGGCCATCGTAGCGAGACGAGTTTGGGAGGTCAACAGCAGACGCACTCCGTCGTCTCTGATTCACAGGAGCCCCGGGAATTTGGCAGAACAGCACCCATCGGGCTCCTCAAGAAGTGGCACCCTAATCGTTGATTGGGCAGCGCGTAATTATTGACGGTCACCTGTCTTGATGCTACCATGATGCATGGTGATGCATCATGTGATGCAGAAGGAGGTGCGATGAAAGCGGTCACTTTGCGCAATCTTCCCCCTCAGCTGGATCGTACGATTCGGGAGAGGGCGAAGAAGAAGGGTGTGAGTGTGAACAAAGTCGTGATCGGTCTTCTGCAAGAGCATCTTGGCGAGTCGGAGCGAAAAATGGTTCGCCAATACCATGATCTCGATGAACTGGCGGGGTCCTGGAGCAAGCAGGAAGCCGAGGCCTTTGATCGAGCGCTGGCGAAACAACGAGGGATCGATCTGGAGATGTGGACGTGAGTCGAGCGCTCCTTGATACCTCAGGCTACTCTGCTTTCATGCGGGGTGATGCAGTGGTCACGGAGATGCTCCAGACCGTGGATGCTATTTACGTGAATGCCGTCGTGCTGGGGGAGTTACGGGCTGGATTTTTGCGAGGCCGCATGCGACAAAAAAACGAAGCGCGGTTGGGCCAGCTTCTCGCGTCGTCCAGAGTTTCGGTGCTGTCGATCGACGAGGATACGGCGGAACGTTATGCCGTGATTCTTAATACACTGTGGAGCGTGGGGACGCCGATTCCGACGAATGATATCTGGATTGCCGCGTCCGCGATGCAGTATGGCTTGGCGGTGATCACGACCGACGCGCACTTCCTGAAAATCCCACAAATTCTAGTTTGGCATAGTCCTTCTCCGAAATCGACATCGTGAGAGGCCGCATCATGGCCGGCAATCATTTGTTCGCTCTGATCTCTATGACTGGCTTGTATGGCGTGAGAGTCCTGGCGCATCAGATCGCCCAGCCAGGTGAAAATAGTGGTATCCCTCACGGAGCGTCAGTTCCGCGCAGCGTCGACGCAGGTAGCGATCCAGCTGTTCCTGGGACGTGAAGGCACTCACTCGATACTCCACTCTATACACGTTCTCTTTGAGCTGCTCAATCTCAGTCGTTTCCGCGTGACTCAACGGTCTATATTGCCCGGTCATACAACCGGTAAGAGCCGCAGCCAATAGCAGCGCAGTTGACGCATGCATAGCGAAACGGATGTTCCAAAGATGTGTCCGCATAGTGGGCGGCCATCGTAGCGAGATGAGTTTGGGAGGTCAATAGTCGCTGTGAGTTATGCAATAAAAGACTCCCGACCCCATTTATTATTCTAACTCGGCAACCGCCATTCGAGCGAAATACAGGGGCGGGAGGCTCTGTGTAAGGCGGCGATTCAGGACGTGGCAGGCAAAGTCTCCGGCAGCTTGACTTGGTCACATTTCTGAGTCTACGCTGCGCCACGTTTCGCCTGTGTTGACATAGCACGAGAGAAGGGTGGGGGACTCGATCATGTTTCTTGGTAGGGGTCATCAATGGTAACGACATCACGGTCATGAGACATTCGATATGATGAACATGTTCCTCGTAACGATCGTCCTGCTCCTGGTCGTACTGCTGATCGGAGTCGTGCTGTACGTGCGAGCCCCTCGCAAATATCACTCTGCCGATTCTGTCGCCACCTCCTATGATGACTGGACGAATGACGGCATTCTGGAGTTCTACTGGGGCGAACATATCCATCTGGGACACTATGGTTCTCCACCTCGGAAAAAGGATTTTCTCAAAGCCAAGTCAGACTTTGTGCATGAAATGGTGCGTTGGGGTGGGTTAGACAAGCTTCCGTCCGGTACGACGGTGTTAGATGTGGGCTGCGGCATTGGCGGCAGCAGTCGCATGCTGGCGCGGGAGTATGGCTTTGCGGTCACTGGAGTCACCCTCAGCCCTCAGCAAGTCAGACGGGCTCAAGAATTGACCTCACCAGAGGTGAATGCCCACTTTCAGGTCGATGATGCGCTGGCACTGTCGTTCCCCGATGCCAGTTTCGATGTGGTCTGGTCGGTCGAGGCGGGACCACACATGCCGGATAAGGCACAATTTGCTCGAGAGCTCATGCGCGTGCTGAAACCGGGCGGAATTCTGGTTGTGGCCGATTGGAATCAGCGGGACGATCGCCAGGTTCCGCTCAATTGGTGGGAAAAGCCGGTGATGCGGCAACTGCTGGATCAGTGGTCTCATCCGGCATTTTCGAGCATTGAAGAGTTTTCAGAATTACTGGAGGCAACCGGACTGGTGGCGGGTGAAGTCACTACAGCAGATTGGACTGCCGAAACCTTACCCTCATGGCTCGATTCGATCTGGCAGGGAATTACCCGTCCAGCAGGGATTGTTCGGTTCGGCGTGAGCGGGTTCATGAAATCCTTGCGAGAAGTGCCCACGATCCTGTTAATGCGGCTGGCATTTGGGACAGGGCTGTGTCGCTTTGGCATGTTCAGGGCCGTGCATGCCAAGGTCCCTACGAGTGAGCTGTTGTCTGCGCAGACGGATGACAGGCTTGTACGGTCATGAACATGGAGACGCCGTGAGTTGGGATCTATGAGTCTCTACAACATCGACCTTGTCACGATCGACGGCACGCCGCAGAAGATGGAGGTCTACCGAGGCAAGACCTTGCTCATCGTGAATGTCGCGAGCCAGTGCGGCTTCACGCCGCAGTATGAGGGACTCCAGGCGCTCTACGGAACATTCAAAGACCGGGGGTTCGTGGTGCTCGGGTTCCCCTGTAACCAGTTCGGACAGCAGGAGCCGGGCGGCGACGCCGAGATTGAACAGTTCTGCACCAGGAAGTTTAGTGTCACCTTTCCGATGTTCGCAAAGATCGACGTCAACGGCGCGAACGCGCACCCGCTCTACCAATACCTGAAATCGAAGAAGCCCGGGATTCTCGGGACCGAGGCGATCAAGTGGAACTTCACCAAGTTTCTCGTTGGTGCCGACGGCACGGTCCTGAAACGCTATGCGCCGAATGATAAGCCGGAGATGATTGAGGCCGACCTGGCTACGAAGCTCTAGACGACTGTGGGCGTCGAGAAGCGAAGTCTGTACCTGCTCGAAAATTCAGAATGTCCCTGTTTTATCCCTTCGTGATTAAAACGCAAGAGAACAACGAAATTGTAGTTCCGAATAGCGTGTTGGCGAGCCAGGCCATCATTAAGTCGATGTAGAAAATTGGCCTATGTCTCGATTCGAGTGGTGGGATTGGTTAGCGGGTCAGGAAATGTATGGAGGGGTGGGCGAGCAAGGAGAGCCATGCGTGGTTCTGTGTCATGCATGATACAAGATGTGACCCCATTTTCTTCTAACGGGCCACCTCAATCTGACCCCAAATTGCGACTCCGACATACTCACGTTGTGATGGGTTTGGCTTTCGTGGGCGTGAGGCGCTCAGGTAGTCAGTACTCCAGTTCCTACTGCAAGCGGAGAGCTTCAGGGTATCTCCAAAAAACTGATTGGAGCGGATCCAGGTAAGAAATTACGGCACTTCTTGATCCTGAGATATAGGGCTCTTACAATGTGCGGCCAAGTGGCACCTTGCCTTCATGCCTTACCGACCTTTCAGGATGCCAAATGAGTTCCCTTTCCTCTGATCGTCCCCCAGTTGATCCGAAGGATGATCTGTTTGGACACGCTCCTTTCGCTAAATCACTAGCGGACAGCATTCATATCTCTACCTGTCATGACGGGCTCGTATTGTCTTTGTATGGGCCGTGGGGTTCCGGCAAGACAACCGTTCTATCCTTCGTATTGCACTATCTCAAGCAGCTCCCCGAAAGTGATCAACCACTGATAGTGACATTCAATCCGTGGTGGTTTTCAGGTCAGGAACATCTTGCGCGTGCCTTCTTGGGTCAGCTACGGGCTGTCTTGTCGCAAAAGAGAGAGGGGGCTCCGG
>Ga0224500_10002398_pt1 | contig 10066 bp, 9 predicted proteins | sample SF_Oct11_sed_USG_FD_168126 | JGI IMG/M metagenome (GOLD analysis project Ga0224500, IMG submission 168126) | Sediment microbial communities from San Francisco Bay, California, United States - SF_Oct11_sed_USGS_4_1 | ecosystem: Environmental > Aquatic > Marine > Sediment | place: USA: California...
AATGATACGGAAGAGCAGCCACGTGATCGCGACGCTGATGTCCATGTGCGGCTCCGAAAGAAAAGGGCCTTGCCGGCACCGCCGGCAAGGCCCCGATTGTCGCAACTCCGGCGCTGGCCGGGATCAGGCGTGGGCGCCGTCGACCAGCTTGGCGCCGCGCGGGATGCGCACCGACTCCACCATGTGCTGGATGTGCTCCGGCGGTTCCGGCGTCATCCTGTCGACCAGGAAAGCGACGCCGAAGTTCACCAGCGCACCGATCGCCCCGAAGGCCTCTGGCGTGATGCCGAAGAAGCTGTTCGCCCCTCCGATCAGGTCGAGGTACTCGGTGCCCTTGATGAAGAAGATCCCCTTGTGGGCGAACACGTAGAACAGCGTCACCGCGAGGCCGGACAGCATGCCCGCCATGGCGCCTTCCTTGTTCATCTTCTTGCTGAAGATCCCCATCATGATCGCCGGGAACAGCGAACTCGCCGCAATTCCGAAGGCGAGCGCCACGGTACCTGCGGCGAAGCCTGGAGGATTCAGGCCGAGCCAGCCGGCCACCACGATCGCAATGGCCATCGAGAGCTTGCCCGCGAGCAGTTCGCCGCGCTCGCTGATGTCGGGCTTGAAGACGCCCTTGATCAGGTCGTGCGAGACCGCCGCCGAGATCGCCATCAGCAGGCCGGCAGCGGTCGACAGCGCCGCGGCGAGGCCGCCCGCGGCCACCAGCGCGATGACCCAGTTGGGCAGAAGCGCGATCTCCGGATTCGCAAGCACGATGATGTCGGCGTTGACCGACAGCTCGTTGCCCTTCCAGCCCGCGTCAGCGGCCTTCTTCTGGACGTCGGCATTCTTGGTCTTGTCGTTGTAGTACTGGATGCGGCCGTCGCCGTTCTTGTCCTCGAACTTCAGCAGGCCCGTCTTCTCCCAGCGCTTCATCCAGTCCGGACGCGTCTCGTAGGACAGCGTCGAACCAGCGGCGTAGGGGTCGGCATCCTTCAGCACCACTCCGGGCACGACTGTGCGGATCAGGTTGACCTTGGCCATGGCGGCCACGGCCGGGGCCGTCGTGTACAGGATGGCGATGAACACCAGCGCCCAGCCGGCCGACGAACGCGCGTCCTTCACCTTGGGCACCGTGAAGAATCGCATGATCACGTGCGGCAGGCCGGCGGTGCCGATCATCAGCGACATCGTGTAGACGAACATGTTCAGCGTGCTGCCGGGCAGGGACGTCGTGTACTTGCCGAAGCCGAGATCGGTCACGACCTGGTCCAGCTTGGCCAGCAGCGACATGTCGTGGCCGACCAGGTCGGAGCCGAGGCCGAGCTGCGGGATCGGGTTGCCGGTCAGCTGCAGCGAGATGAAGATCGCCGGGATCGTGTACGCGAAGATCAGGACGACGTACTGCGCCACCTGCGTGTACGTGATGCCCTTCATTCCGCCGAACACGGCGTAGGCGAACACGATGCCCATGCCGACGTAGATGCCGACATCGGCGGACACGCCCAGGAAGCGGCTGAAGGCCACGCCGACGCCGGTCATCTGGCCGATGATGTACGTCAGCGACGCGATCAGCAGGCACAGCACCGCCACCGTGCTCGCCGACTTCGAATAGAAGCGGTCGCCGATGAACTGGGGCACCGTGAACTTGCCGAACTTGCGCAGGTACGGCGCCAGCAGCATCGCGAGCAGCACATAGCCGCCGGTCCAACCCATCAGGAACAGGCCGCCGCCGTAACCCATGTTGGAGATCAGGCCGGCCATCGAGATGAACGACGCTGCGCTCATCCAGTCGGCCGCCGTCGCCATGCCGTTCAGCACGGGGTTGACGCCGCTGCCGGCGACGTAGAACTCGCTGGTGGTGCCGGCGCGCGACCAGATGGCGATGCCGATGTACAGCGCGAAGCTCGCGCCGACGACGAGGTAGATCGTGGTTTGCAGGTCCATGGGCCGCTCCTCAGTCTTCGTGCACGTCGAAGCGGCGGTCGATGTCGCCCATCTTCTTCGCGTAGTAGAAGATCAGCGCGATGAAGATGTAGATCGAGCCCTGTTGCGCGAACCAGAAGCCGAGCGGATAGCCGCCGATCTTGATGTTGTTCAGCCAGTCGGCGAACAGGATGCCGGCCCCGAACGAGACCAGGAACCAGATGAGCAGCACCTGGGTCAGCAACGCGAGCGTCGCCTTCCAGTAGCCGTGCGAGTCATGCTTCATGACGTTGTCTCCTCCATGGTGTTATCGAATTCGTGGCGGGGCGCCGCAGCCCGTCCCGCGCAAGGGCGAATATCCCGAGGCAACCTTACGTTCGACTGACACCATGCACGGAATCTTGTACGTGCGATTACGTACTGAACGCATTTCATCGATCGACTTGTCGCGTGCTTAAGTGAAGATACTTACGACGATCTCGCGCCACGCCAACGTGCATTCCGCGCGCGTGTAGTGAGCAAGCCTCGCCGCGCTTCCGTATCCTTCGATGGATGACGACAGTCCGGATCCTCTGTTCACTTGCGGCGTGTGCGAACGGATGTCGAGCCCTTCGCCTGCCTGCAGCGCGCCTTCCATGTCAGATTCCCGCAGTCCTGCTCACGTGACCTCGAACAAGCGGTCGTTGGCGCCGGCGGCTCAGGGTGCGTCACTGCGCAGCGTGGACGCACAGCTCGGCCTGGCCGCCACGCCGGTGCGCGCTCTTCTCGGGCGCGAGCCGGTCACGGTGGCGCCCGCAACGCCGATCCGCGCGACGGCGCTTCTGATGCGCGAGCATCGCGTCGGGTCGGTGCTCGTCGTGCAGGACGGCCGGCTGCTCGGCATCGTCACCGACCGCGACATGCGCAGCCGCGTGATCGCCGACGGGATGGACACCAGCCGTCCGATCGCGGACGTCGCGACGATGGCGCCGCTGACCACCGACGTGCGCGCGACGGCCTTCGATGCACTGCTGTTGATGACGCGCCGGAACATCCACCACGTGCCGGTGATGGACGGAGAGCGCATCGCCGGCCTGATCACGGCGACGGACCTGGCGCGGCAGCACACGACGTCGGCGGTGTTTCTCGCAGGCGAGATCCACAAGGAAACCTCGATCGATGGGCTGAAGCAGGCGAGCGCGCGCATCGCTGAACTGCAGCGGGCGCTCGCGGCGGCCGACGCCACCGCGTACGCGACGGGTCACGTGCTGACCGCCATGACCGACGCACTGACCACCCGGCTGCTGCAACTGGGCGAGGCGCAACTTGGGGCGCCGCCGGTCGCCTACGCCTGGGTGGCGGCCGGATCGCAGGCGCGCTGCGAGCAGACCGCCAAGAGCGACCAGGACAACTGCATGGTCCTCGACGACGCGTACGACGAGGCGAAGCACGGGGAGTATTTCCGGGCGCTGTCGCGTTTCGTGTGCGACGGACTGGACGCGTGTGGCTACGTGTACTGCCCGGGCGAGATGATGGCGATGACCGATGCGTGGCGGCAGCCGCTGCGCCGCTGGAAGCAGTACTTTCACGGCTGGATACAGGAGCCCGATCCGAAGTCGCTGATGCTCACCTGCGTCTTCTTCGACCTTCGGTGCATCCATGGCAACGCCGCGCTGCTCGACGAGCTGCGCGGCGACGTGCTCGCGCTCACGAAGGACAACAGCATCTTCCTCGCCTACATGGTCGGCAACGCGCTCGTCCGCCGCCCGCCGCTGAACGTGTTCGACAGGATCACGCCGGCGCGCAGCGGACCGCAGCGCGGCAAGATCGACCTGAAGCACCTCGGCATCGTGCCCATCGTCGACCTGGCGCGGGTCTACGCGCTGGCGGGAGGGCACCCGGCCGTGAACACCTACGATCGCCTGGAGGTCGCGGCGCAGGGCAAGGAAGTCAGCGAGCAGAGCGCACGCGACCTGCGCGACGCCCTCGAATACCTCGCGATCACGCGCATCCACCATCAGGTGCGCCAGCGCGACGCGGGCGAGCCGGCCGACAGTTTTCTCGCGCTCAGCGAACTCTCGAACTTCCAGCGCACGCAGCTGAAGGATGCCTTCCTGGTGGTGAAGGCGCTGCAGAACGTCATCGGACAGCGCCACCAGGCGGGCCGGTTCTGATCGGGCCGGCGGATCGGTCTATAAAAGAGAGAGACCGGCTGGAACGAGGAGGTCTCCGATGGACGGTTCTTGCCTTCGCTTCTACCTGACCCAGGGCCATCGGCTGCACGGCGTGCCGTTGTGGGAGTGGTTGCTGCGCACGGCCAGCGAAATGGGCGTCCGGGGCGGCTCAGCCTTCCATGCCATGGCGGGCTTTGGCCGCCACCACGTGATGCACGAGGACCGGTTCTTCGAGCTCGGCGGCAGCCTGATCGTCGAGGTCGAGTTCATCGTCACGCCATCCGAGAAGGTCCGGCTGCTCGAACTGATCGCCGCCGAGAAGGTCCGGCTTTTCTACGCGGAGATTCCCGCACGCTTCGGCGTGCTCAACCCGGATCGGGACGATCTGCAGCTCTCGCAAGATCGGTCGTGACTGGGGCGGGGAAGCGGCTGCGCCGGACTAGCGCGCGCCGCCTTGCGCTATCGTCGACTCGATGAGCGAGCAGCCGCACAGTCCGTGGCACCGCGTCCGCGCGGAGATCACCGGAGGGCGCCAGTGGATCGACCGCGCGGTCGTGCTGACCTACGCGGTCGTGACGGGCCTGGTCGTCGTCGGCTTCACCCTCCTGTCGGAGGCCGCCAGCGAGGCGTTCGGGTTCGTGACCCGCTTCGGTCCGGCGGGGCCCTGGCTGCCGTTGCTGTGGACGCCGGCGCTCGCGGTTGCGCTGCTGTGGCTGACGCGCCGCTTCGCGGCCGGCGCCGCGGGGTCGGGCATCCCGCAGGTGGTTGCGGCGCTCGAATACACCATGCCCGAGCCGGAGCGGTCCCGGCTAGTGTCATTGTCCCTGTCGCTGAAGAAGATCCTGCTCGTGTCCGGCGGCCTGTTCGCCGGGCTCTCGATCGGCCGCGAAGGGCCGACGGTGCAGGTGGGTGCCGGCGTCATGCAGCATGCGCGGCGGTGGCTGTCGCCGCAGTCGAAGATCGACGCCCACGACCTGATCGTTGCCGGCGCGGCCGCCGGCATCGCCGCCGCGTTCAACACCCCGCTCGGCGGCATCATCTTCGCGATCGAGCAGTTGTCGCGCCGGCGCGGCTTTTCCCACAGCGGGCTCGTGATCCTCAGCATCGTGATGGCCGGCCTGGTCGCCGTCTCGCTGCTCGGCAACCTGACGTACTTCGGCGAACTGCACGCGCCGCAACCGGACTGGTCCCTGCTGGCGCCGGCACTCGTGGTGGCGCTCGTCAGCGGCCTGGGCGGGGGCCTGTTCACGCGGCTGATCGTCGCGTCGTTCCGGGGGTTGCCCGATCGCTTCTCGCGCTGGCGCGTGCAGCATCCGTTCAGGTTCGCCGCCGCCTGCGCGCTGGCCGTCGCGGTGATCGGGATCGTCAGCGGGCAGGCGACCGCGGGCGCCGGCTACGCGCCCACGCGCGCCCTGCTCGAGGGGCAGGACGAGCTGCCGTCGATGTACACCGTGCTCAAGTTCTGCGCGACCTGGCTGTCGGCGTGGTCGGGACTGCCGGCGGGCGTCTTCGCGCCATCGCTCGCCATCGGCGCCGGGATCGGTCGCGACGTGGCCTGGCTGATGGGAGTGGTCGGGCCGGCGGCGATCCCGCTGATCGCGTTCGGGATGGTCGGATTCCTGTCGGCGACGACCCACGGCCCGCTCACGGCCTTCATCATCGTCATGGAGATGGTCGCCGGCCAGTCGATGGTGTTGAGCCTGATGGCCGTTGCGCTCGTCGCCACCGGCGTGTCGCGCCTGCTGACGGCCCCGATGTTCTCGGAGCTCGCCGCGCTGATGGCGCCGCCGGGCGCCGACGCGAAGGGCTGATCGATTTCGGCGCGGACGGCGCAGCGCTGACGAAAGGCGAAGGCATGGAAGCGGTCGATACGGTGGTCGTCGGGGCGGGCGTGGTGGGCCTGGCCTGCGCGCGGGCGCTGGCGCTTGCCGGGCGCGAGGTCCTGGTGCTCGAGGCCGCCGCGGCCATCGGCACCGGCGTCAGCAGCCGCAGCAGTGAAGTCATCCACGCCGGCATCTACTACCCGGCCGGCTCGCTCAAGGCGCAGCTCGGCGTGCGCGGCCGGCGGCTGCTGTACGACTACTGCGCCGCGCGCGGCGTGCCGCACCGGCGCTGCGGCAAGCTGATCGTCGCCACGGCGGACGGGCAGGAGGAGCAGCTTGTCGAGTTGCAGGAACGCGGCGCGCTCAACGGCGTCGACGACCTCGTGCTGATCAGCCGCGCCGCAGCGCTCGCGCTGGAGCCGGCGCTTGCGTGCACCGCCGCCTTGCTGAGTCCGAGTTCCGGGATCATCGACACGCATGCGCTGATGCTCGCGATGCAGGGCGACCTGGAGGCGGCGGGGGGCGCCGTTGTCACGCGGACGAGGGTGCGCAGCGGCCGGCTGGAGGGTGGGGGAGTGCAACTGAACACGGAGGACGGCACGACGCTGCGTGCGCGCCTGCTCGTCAATTGCGCCGGGCTGGGCGCGCAGTCGCTCGCGCATGCCATCGAGGGCTTCCCGGCGGAGCGGATTCCCCCTTTGTACCTCGCCAAGGGAAACTACTTTTCCATCGCGCGCCGCTCGCCGTTCCGCCACCTGATCTACCCGGTGCCCGAAGCGGCCGGCCTCGGCGTCCACCTGACGCTCGACCTCGCGGGCCAGGCGCGCTTCGGACCCGATGTGGAATGGATCCAGCGGGAGAACTACGACGTCGACCCCGCGCGGTGTTCCTCCTTCTATGCGGAGATCCGCAAGTACTGGCCCGGCCTGCCGGAGGGCAGCCTCGAGCCCGCGTACGCCGGGATCCGACCGAAGGTGCAGGGCCCCGGCGAGGCGGCCGCGGATTTCGTGATCGCCGGGCCCGAGACGCACGGACAGCCGGGCATCGTGCAGCTCTTCGGCATCGAGTCTCCCGGCATCACGGCGTCGCTCGCGATCGGCGAGCACGTCGCCGCGCTGGCCGGTCACCTATAGTTCCGGCGCGAGCGTTGCGCTCGACGCGGCCTGCCGCCGTCCGCAGGGAGGCCGTGACGAAGGTCGGGAGGAGAGCATGGCGCACGGCGAATTCCGCGGAGTGTTTCCATACCTCGTTTCACCGATCGGAGACGATGGGCGAGTCGACGAGCCGGTGCTGACGCGCCTCGTGAACGACCTGATCGCTGCCGGCGTGCATGGCCTGACGCCGCTCGGCTCCACCGGCGAGTTCGCCTACCTGGATCGCGAGCAGCGACGTCGCGTCGTCGAAGTCGTCGTGCAGGCGACGCGCGGACGCGTGCCCGTGGTCGCGGGCGTTGCCGCGACCACCATCAAGGACGCGGTCGAACAGGTGCGTGCCTGCGAGAGGCTGGGGGCCGACGGCATTCTCGCGGTGCTGGAAGCCTACTTTCCGATCAACGACGACGGCGTCGTCTCCTATTTCAGCGCGATCGCGAACGCCACGGCCCTGCCGGTCGTGCTGTACACCAACCCGCAGTTCCAGCGCAGCGACCTGACGCTGCCGGCGATCGAGCGACTCGCGCGGATCGACAACATCCGCTACCTGAAGGATGCGTCGTCGGACACGGGCCGGCTGCTCAGCATCATCAACGCCGTCGGCGACGACATGCGCATCTTCAGCGCATCCGCCCATATCCCGGCGTGCGTGATGCTGATCGGGGGCGTGGGCTGGATGGCCGGGCCTGCCTGCGTGGTGCCGCGGCAGAGCGTGCGGCTCTACGAACTGTGCCGCGACGGCGACTGGCAGCAGGCGATGGCTCTGCAGCGCGGCCTGTGGCGCATGAATCGCGCCTTCGCCAAGTACAACCTCGCCGCATGCATCAAGGGCGCGCTGGAACTGCAGGGCTATGCCGTCGGCGCGCCCATGCCGCCGCAGGCGCCCTTGTCGGAGGCGGGTCGCGCCGAAATCCGCCAGCTGCTGGCCGATCTCGGAGCGCTCGAGTCCGCGCGCGCCGGCACGTAGGCCGCAATGCGCGGGCGCCGTCGCTCCTTCATCGTGCTAGCTTCGTAGCCATGTCACTGGAGGCCTCGGACGACACGCGGGACGTCGCGGACGCGTTGCGGCGGATGGGACTGCTGGGCGCGGGCGGCGACGCGCGCTTCGAGCGGCTCGCCGGCGGCGTGTCATCCGACATCTGGAAGGTGGACGCGGCGGGCGCTTCTTCTGCGTCAAGCGCGCCCTTGCGAAGCTGAAAGTCCAGCAGGACTGGCGCGCGCCCGTCGGCCGCAATGCCTACGAGGTCGCCTGGATGGAGGTCGCCGGCCGCGCGGCGCCCGGCGCGGTCCCGCGCCTGCTCGGCCACGATCCGCAGGCGGGCTTGTTTGCGATGGAGTATCTCGAGCCGGGCCGGTATCCACTGTGGAAGGCGCTGCTGCGCGATGGCGTCGCTCTTCCTGAAACCGCCGAAGCGGTCGCCGACCGGCTGCTGGCGATCCATGCGGCGACCGCCGACGATCCCGCGGTCGCGCGCCGCTTCCAGACTGACGAGATCTTCCATGCGATCCGTCTCGAGCCTTACCTCGAAGCGACGGCGCGCGTCCATGTCGACCTCGCGCCGCAGCTGGCCGCGCTCGTGGAGCGAACCGCCGCCACGAAGCGCGCCCTGGTGCACGGCGACGTCAGTCCGAAGAACATCCTGATCGGCCCGGACGGGCCGGTCTTCCTCGATGCGGAGTGCGCCTGGTACGGCGATCCGGCGTTCGATCTCGCCTTCTGCCTGAACCACCTGCTGCTCAAGTGCCTGTGGACGCCGCGGTCGAGCGCGGGCTTCCTCGCCAGCTTCGACGCCATGGCGACGCGCTACCTGTCCGGCGTGACCTGGGAGCCGGCCGAGGCGATGGAGGCGCGCACCGCCGCCCTGCTGCCCGGGCTGTTCCTTGCGCGGGTCGACGGCAAGTCGCCGGTGGAGTACCTGACGGACGAGCGCGACAAGGACCAGGTGCGCACGGTAGCGCGCGCACTGATCGCGCATCCCCCCACGCGGCTCGCGGCGGTCGCAGGCGCCTGGCGCGCGCAGGTGCAGGCATGACGCACGCCATCGCGGATGTCGTCGGCCGGCGGATCTGGGATTCGCGCGGGCGACCGACCGTCGAGGCGGAGGTGCGGCTGGCCGGAGGCGCGACGGGAAGAGCCATCGCGCCGGCCGGCGCGTCGACGGGCAGCGGCGAGGCGGTCGACCTGCGCGACGGCGGCTCCTGGCTGCGCGGACTCGACGTCAGGCAGGCGGTGGCCAACGTCAACGGAGTGATCGCGCCGGCGCTGCGTGGCATGGACGTGCGCGACCAGGCCGCGCTCGATGACAGGCTGATCGAGCTCGACGGCACTCCGAACAAGGGCCGGCTCGGGGGCAACGCGCTGATCGCGGTGTCGATGGCGGCGCTGCACGCGGCCGCCGCGGCCGCCGGGCAGCCGCTGTGGCGCCACCTCTGCGGCGAACGTCCGGGGCGCATCCCGTTGCCGGAAATCCAGATCTTCGGCGGAGGGGCGCACGCGGGGCGGCGCGTCGACGTCCAGGACTTCATGGTCGTCTGCCCCGCAGCGACCGACTTCGGGCAGGCGCTCGACTGGACCGCCGCCGTCTACCAGGCGGCGGGCGCACTGATGGCGGAACAGGGCCGGCTGATGGGCGTGGCCGACGAGGGCGGGTACTGGCCGGCCTTCGCCACGAATGAGGAGGCACTCGACGCGCTGCTGCGGTCGATCGAGCGTGCGGGCCTGCGGCCCGGGGAGCAGGTTGCGATCTCGCTCGACATCGCGGCCTCCGACTTCGGCGCGAACGGCGTGTACCGGCTCGGCCTGGAGCAGCGCGAGCTCGACGCCGACGGCATGTGCGAAATGCTGCTCGGCTGGCTCGACCGCTACCCGATCGTGTCGATCGAGGACCCGCTGGCGGAAGACGACGAGGCCGGACTGGTCCGCTTCACGCGGGCCGCGGGGCATCGGGTGCAGGTGGTCGGCGACGACTACATCGTCACCAGCGCCGCGCGCGTTCGCCGCGGGGCCGAGCGCGGAGCGTGCAAC
>Ga0224500_10002400_pt1 | contig 10057 bp, 9 predicted proteins | sample SF_Oct11_sed_USG_FD_168126 | JGI IMG/M metagenome (GOLD analysis project Ga0224500, IMG submission 168126) | Sediment microbial communities from San Francisco Bay, California, United States - SF_Oct11_sed_USGS_4_1 | ecosystem: Environmental > Aquatic > Marine > Sediment | place: USA: California...
GCGGAGGTCCCTGTCCTTGCCGGGACCGTGGCAGCTCGCGCAGCGCTCGTTGACGGTCGTTCCGATGGCCAGTTGCGTCGTGGCGAACGACGCGCCGCCGGTGCGGATCATGTGCGATTTCACTTCACTCTTGTCGTGGCACGATGAGCAGACGGCTGCAGTCGGGCTGATCTTCACATCGTCGAAGGGGTTGACGCTGATGCTGCGATACGACGCGGCGGTCGGCGTGGACAGGGGCACCTGATAGACGCTCTGGGTTTTCACCGTCGTGCCCAGCACGGTCGGACCGAGCGGCAACTCGAACGTGCCCTTCCCGTTGACGTCGATATGGCAGGAAGTGCAATCCCTGAGCGCCCTCGGGAAGCGGACATCGCTGAAGTCGTTGACCGAGCTGTTGAAGCCGACGACGACGTAGGGCGTCTCCCGGAAACCGCCGGCGTGGATCGAATGCACCATCACCTTGAAGTCGATCGGCACCTCGGGCCCCGAGATCCTGGGGTCCGCCGAGGTGCCGGAGGTAAGGTACCGGTAGGGCACGTCGGTCTGGTTTGCGTTGTGGCAGACGACGCACAGGCCGAGGTTTTCCGTCCGGTTATTGCCGTGCAGGCTCAGCCTGGGAACGACCGTGTCGCCGTGCTGGTTGCCGTCATGGCATTGGCGGCATTTGTTGATATCGACGATCTGTCGGCGCGGATCGGGGATGATCGCCGCCAGCGATTCGGTGGCCGTGAACGCGAAGCTGGCGACGGCGCTGGGCACGGGAACGTTCAGATAAGGTGGTGCCGGCGGCGGGGCGGCGGCGGGGCAGGCGTAACCGGGGATGCCGTTGCACACCGGCTTCCCTTCGAGGGCGACGCGCCCCGTTTTCACCGCGCGCATGAACGTGACCGGCGTGACAGCCCTGGCGACCCAGAACCGGTTGACGAGCGATGCCACGCCAGGACATTCGGCGTTGCTCGTGCAGCGCGTTGCGCCGGTCGTTTGCAGGTTGCGGACTTGCAGTGGCAACGCGGCGCCGGTTCCCAAGGCAGTTGTGACGATCGGGGAGAGAAGCGGGTTCGCGCTTCCGGTGTTCGTGAGCTCCGTGGGATCCCATCCGATATCCAGCGTCAAGCTGGCGCCCTGGCTCCGAAAGGGCAGCGCGTTCTGGATGTCCCACGTTTCGTCGGTGTCGCCTTTGGTGACGGAAAAGATGGCCTTGACGGTCCAGGTCCCCGGAGCGCCGGGTACAACCGTTACATTCTCGATGTTGTACTTGAAGAAGCCGACCGCGTCCCAGGCCTGGCTGCGCGCCACGGGGGACACCACGATCAGCGAAACCGCCAGCAACAGGCACCGGCTCATCGTGCGCAGGATCACGGGGAAATTCATGGTCGTTCCATCCTTTCTTCAGTGGGCCTCTCGGCAAGGACAATGCGGTGGCATTTCTGTCGGGTGCGCGGCGTGCGGGTCCTGCGCAAGCACGGGCGGGGAAATCGATCGCCGCGCCGGACGCCGGACCGCCGCGCCTGGGCTTCAAAGCTGGAAAGAAGAGGGGCTGCGGAGCATCGTTGGTTCGGGTTGGCGCACGGAGGCCGGTGCGCCGTGTCGCTGCCGGAGCGCCAACTCAGGGATCGGGTGAGGTATGACGATGTCATGATTTGATAGGACATTGTCATAACCAGCCACGGCTGTCAAGCCGCTTCCCGGCAATGCAGGCAGGCGAAGTCCTCGCCGATGCAAATCACGCGGCAATGGACGAACGGAGGAGTTGCAGCGACCGGTGTAACGGTCGCCTCGCGCAGCGGAGGCAGCGGCCGGGTGTTCCTTGCCGGGGAACGAAGCGGGTGCCGGGGCTATCGGGCCCCGGAGCCGAGCCGGCGATCCGAACTGACGCCGGGCGAAGCGGTCAGCGGATTCGCCGCTCCATGTACTCTTCCTGTATGTTGTCGCGGAAGAAACTCCACGGCGAAGATGCCGATGTGAGGCGCCGGAAAGTGTCGGCGGAAACACCGCCGTACTCGAACGTGCCGGACGTGAGTTCGACAACGAGTACGCGCCGCGCAGCGTCGAAGCCGGCGGCACGCAGGCTGCCGCCGGAAAGCCGTTTCATTTCCATGGATTCATTTCCATCTGTCGGCCCGCATCCGTTCGGCGGAAGGGCACGGCGCGCGACCTCCGCGACGACGCGCTTGATGCTTTCGGCAGTAGCTCCGTCCGCCCGCGGCCCCCGCGCTGTGGGCCCGGGCTTCGCCCGAGGCGCGCCAGCGTGTCGCGGGGGCCGCGAACGCCGCGAGCCTCGCGTGGCTCATTTCAGTGCGCCGCCGTGCCCCACAGCTGCTTCAGCTTGGCGTCGCGGCCGCAACCGGTCCGATAGTAGTTATACCGGACGGGGTTCTTCTGATAATAGTCCTGGTGGTACTCCTCGGCGGGCCAGAACGGGCCCGCCGTGACCACCGGCGTGACGATGGCCCCCTTGAAGGGCTTGGACTTCTCGAGGGCCGCCTTGGAGGCTTCCGCCGCCCGCCGCTGGTCGTCCGTGTGCACGAAGATTGCCGTCCGGTACTGCGTGCCGGCGTCGCAGAACTGCCGGTCCTTCACCGTGGGGTCGACGTTGTGCCAGAACACGTCGAGCAGCTTTTCGTAGGTCACCTTGGTCGGGTCGTAGAGCACCTGCACGACTTCGGCGTGCCCGGTGATCCCCGCCGAGACCTCCTCGTACGTCGGGTACTTCTTCGGGCCCCCCGCGTAGCCAGAAGTCGTCGCGAGGACGCCGGGAAGCTTGTCGAAAGGCTCTTCCATGCACCAGAAGCAGCCGCCGGCAAATGTCGCGACCGCGCTTCCGGGCGGGGCCACAGGCAGCTTGGCCATCTGCGCCGGCGCCGGCAGGGCAACGAGCGCCGCGAGGATGGGTATCCACAGCTGGAAGGAGCGAAAGAGCGCGAAGAATGGGCGAGTCATCGGGATCCTCGTCGGGTCGAATGCGCCATGGCGCAGCGCCGGGGTGGTTGGTCGTCGCGAGCGTTGGCTTCCTTACGCCCCGGACGATCATTGCAGCGGGCCGGGTCAGGCGCCATCATGCCACGCATCTCCAGTCCCCTGGCGCGTTCGTGGGGCCGGCTACTTCGGTGTCGGGAAGGGCTGGCAATCAGTGAGCGGTATCGCCACGCCGTTGCGGGTGAGCTGCAGGGCGGTCCCTTTGCCGCGCAACTCCATGTCGCCGTTGGCAAAGCGGACGCCCGAGGCCGCCGGGATCTGGTAGAGCGAAACGCGGTTGCCGTCGGGCATGAGCAGGCGCGCCTCGTCGACGTCGAAGCGGATCACGATGCGCTCGCTGCCCGACTGGCAGCCGAACGTGTTCTTCGCGGCGTCGAGCTCGCTCTGCGATGGCGGCAGGGCGCACGACGCGCACAGCAGGGCGATCGCTGCGGCGCGCAGCGGACGCGAGGGTGCGAAAGCTGTAGGCATCAATCGACTCCGGCAAGCGCTCGAATCGAGGATAGCACGCGTCAGCCGCATCGATGGCGCGGGCCATCCGGCCGCACACCCGGCCGCGCCGGCGACAGCGGGTGTGCGGCTGCGATGGCTCGACGGCATCCTGCATCGCATCAATCGACTGCGCTGGCCTCGGATCGCCGCGACGCGGGCGGTGGAAAGCGTATGGCGGCCGGGTAGGACAGCACCTCTGCGAGCTGGCCGGTCCGGATCTTCGCCTGCATGGCCTGCCACCAGCCGGCATCGAGCAGGTCGGCGTGCACGGACAGGAAGCAGGCGCGGGTCTTCGGGTTGGTCAGCAGAAACGTCTCGAACTCCTCGGGGAACACGTCGTGCGGTCCCACGGGGTACCAGACGTCGTCCGCCATGTCGTCCCACCCGGGCGGTGGCGGCGGGATCTTGCGGAAATTGCAGGCAACGAGGTACTCGATCTCGTCGTAATCGTAGAAGACGACACGCCCGAACCGCGTCACGCCGAAGTTCTTGAACAAGAGGTCGCCGGCGAAGATGTTGACCGCGGCAAGCTCCTTCAGCGCATCGCCGTATTCGCGCATTGCGTGCGCCCGCTGCGCGTCGTCCGCCTGCTCGAGATAGATGTTGAGCGGAATCATCCGCCGTTCGATGTACAGGTGCTTGACAACCACGTGGTCACGCTCGAACTCGATGACCGAGGGCGCCACGGCGGCGAGTTCGGCGATCAGCTCGTCCGAGAAGCGGCTGCGGGGGAACGCGACATCCGAGTACTCGAGGATGTCGGTCATGCGCCCGACACGGTCGTGGTGCTTGACGAGCCAGTACTGCTGCTTCACCTTCTGGCGATCCGTCTCCTTCGACGCGGCGATCTTGTCGCGGATCACCTTGAACACGTATGGATACGACGGCAGCGTGAACACGGTCATCACGAGACCCTTGATGCCGGGCGCGATGACGAACTTGTCGCGCGAGTGCCGCAGGTGGTGCAGGAAGTCGCGGAAGAAGAGATTCTTGCCCGCCTTTTGCAGCCCGACCATCGTGTAGAGCTCCGCGGCCGTCTTGTCCGGCAGGATCGCGCGCAGGAAGTCGACGTAGGCCGAAGGCACTTCCATGTCGACCAGGAAATAGGCGCGATTCGCCGAGAACAGGATCGCGAGGTCCACTTCGTCCATGATGAGCGCGTCGAAGTAGAGCTGCCCCGACGCATCGTGCTTGATCGGCACGACGAACGGATAGGCGTGGACGCCGTTGATGACGCGCCCGACGATGTACGCGGTCTGATTGCGGAAGAACGGTGACGAAAGGACCTGGATCTGATGGTTGGATTCGAGGCGGAACGGACGCGGATGGCGTCGGCGAAACGCCGCGAGCACATGGCGCAGATCGGCGCCGAAGTCGCCGAACCGGCGCTCGAACCGGAAGTCGAGCACGATGTCGATCAAGGCGTGGCGCAGCCCCTGCTGCAGCGGGTAGTAGCTGCGATAGGATGGCGGATCGGCTTCGATGTGCTCGGTGGAGAGTGTCGGGCGCACGAAGATGAACCGGTTGTGGAAGTAACCGCGGCGCAGCGTCTTCACGGAGACGGAGTTGAAGAACGTCTCCGCGCACTCTGGCTGCCGGTGGTCGATGAGCAGACCGATGAAGTGCAGCTTCACCTGTTCCCACAGCGCCTCGTCGCCGACGCCGTCGAGTCCGCCGAAGCCGTACTTGCGCTCGATGTTCTCCGCGGTCTCCTGGACGCGGCGGTCGTAGAAGTCGATGCGGTCCCGCGCCACGTGCTGGATGGCGAGCCAGTTGCCGGCCTCGAAGTGTCGCTTGGCCGCACGGGCGCATTCACGGAACACGGCGTAGTGGTGGTCGAACCCCTCGCGCAGCATGCGGGCGATGCCGCGGGCCTGGTCGGCGACGGCGCCGTTGGGGGTCGTCGTGGCGGCGGAGAAGATCGGTGTGGCCATGACCGGTCGGGCCGAATTCGTCAGTCGAACGTGTTGCAGCGTCGCAGGTCGCCCGATTCGAGCCCCGTCCTGAACCACTTCAGGCGCTGCGCCGCCGTGCCATGCGTGAACGACTCGGGCACGACATAGCCCTGTGCCCGTTTCTGGATCTCGTCGTCGCCGACAGCCGCCGCGGCGCGAAATCCCTCCTCGAGATCGCCGACCTCGAGCTTGTCGCGGCGTTGCGCGAAATATCCCCAGATGCCGGCATAGCAGTCGGCCTGCAGTTCCAGGCGCACGGACAGCGCATTCCGTCCGCGGGCATCGAGTGCCTGCATCCGCCGGTCGACCTTGCCCATCGTCCCGGTCAGGTTCTGCACATGATGGCCGACTTCGTGCGCGATCACGTAGGCCTGCGCGAAATCGCCGGGGGCGCCGAAACGTCGTGACAGCTCGCCGAAAAACGCCGTGTCGAGGTAGAGCTCGCGGTCCGCGGAGCAGTAGAACGGCCCGGTTGCCGCCGACGCGTTGCCGCACGCCGACTGGGTCGCGCGACGAAAGAGCACGAGGCGCGGCGGCTCGTAACGCGCTCCCATTGCCTGGAACACCGCCTTCCACACGTCTTCCGTATCCCCGAGCACGGCCGCGGCGAAGTCCTTTGCCGGATCCTGCGCCGCAGGTGCCGCGCGCGACGATCCCGGGGCGGGACCGCCCCGGGGACCAGAGCCCGTAGCCGGAGGTTGCCGGGATGCCGGCGGCGCTGCCGGCCCGCCGCCCTCGAGCGCCCCTATCATCTCAAGCGGGTTCACGCCGAAAATCAGGCTCGCGATCACGATCACGACCAGGGCCCCGCCGCCGAGCCGAATGCCGCCGCCACGGGGTACCCGGACACCGGGATCCATGCCGGTCCGGTCCTCGACGTTATCACTCCTGCGAAAATCACCCCAGCGCATGCTCGGTGCTTCCCGGTCGGCTGCGCTAGGGCTTCAGCGCCCGGTAGAGAAACGGCAGGCTGACGTCCATCCGGTAATCGATGTCCGAGTGGTTGTCGTCGAATTCCTCGTACACGTGCCGGATGCCGGCCTCGGCCAGCCGCAGCGAGAGCAGCCGGGTGCCGTAGTGGATGTGATACTGGTCGCGCCAGCCACAGTCGATGTAGATCCCCTTCAGCGTGCGCAGGCTCGCCGCGTGCTTGCCGACCAGTCGGATCGGGTCGTGCCTGAGCCAGGCCCGCCACCGCTCGTCGAGCTTCTCACCGGTCTCCAGGTTGAACGGCAAGCGGAACCCCAGCGGTGCCCCGGGGTCCGGGTCGTAGGTCGCCGCCATGCACACGTTCATGATCACGTGGACCTCGGCATGCGACAGTTTCTCCTTCTTCCAGACGGCCTCGAGGAAACGCCTGACCCGCCCGTCGTCGCAGCCTGCGGCAAGCACCTTGCGCGCACGCGTTTCCGCAAGCACTTCATAGGTCCCCGGCACGCGCTTCGGCTCCCGGTACTTCGCGAGTTCGTTCAGGGTGTTCGGCCAGTCGTGGTGGTAGACGAAGTCGAAGTAGGCATCGCCCGAGTGGTCCGCGATGGCGCCCCAGCATTTCGCGTATTTCATGCCATGGATGATCGCGCCGTAGCCGCCGGAGGACTTGCCGAAGCAGCCACGATGCTCGCGCGAGGCCAGGGTCCGGAATTCCCGGTCGACGAACGGGACGATCTCCCGCGTCAGGTAATCGGCATACGCGCCGATCGCGGACGAGTTGACGTACTGATTGCCGCCGAGCGCCGTGAAGCAGTCCGGGAATACGACGATCGCCGGCCCCATCTTCTTCTGGTGGATCAGCCGTGCGACGCGCTCCGGCAGGTTGTCGCCGAAGGGCTTCCAGCCCGTGTGCGCCAGGCCCGAGCCCGTGAATCCGACCAGGTCGTAGAGAACCGGCAGCCGGCGGCCGCGCCCGCGGGTCGCTCCCTCGTCGTATTGCGGCGGCAGCCAGACCGCAACCTTGCGGACGTGCGGATCGCCCAGCGGGTTGCCCGCGAGGATCCGGGAATCGTGTTCCAGCACGACGAGCGTCCCTGACGCGGCGGCATTGCGCTTGCGGGCCATCGCCGGAGTCCCCCTATTCCTCGAGCAGCAGCGTGCCTCGGCAGCGCGCAGCACCGCAGCGGCAGGCGTAGGCGGCGCGGATCTTGCGGGTGATGCGGCCGTCTAGCGACAGCCGATAGTCGTAGGTCAGTTCCTCGCCCGCCGCGATCGCGCGGCGGGCCTCGATGAACACCCGGCCGTCGTCATCCTCGAATGACCTGCAGTTCGGTGCGCAGGAATGATTTATCCACCGCGCAGCGTTGCCGCGGCGGCCGCCGTCGATGACGCGGCCGTCGCTCGTCTCGAAGATGAACGTGTGATGCGGATTGTCCGGATCACTGTCCGGGCGTGCGCTGGCGATGTCCCAGGTCGTGCGCTCGCCCCGGTATTCGATGACGAGCGCGCCCTTGCAGATGGTCGTCGCGGCGAACACGCCGCGGCCGTGGATGGCGGAGTTGCGTACGCGGTACGCGCGGGGCGGAGTTTTTGGCTTCATCGGCGCTGCGAGAGAAAAAGATTGCGACGGTGACGGCGCGAGCGAGTGCGCGCCTGCGATTGTACGCGAAGCGGCGTTCATGCCCGCGCGAATTCATCGTGAAGGTGTCGCAGTGCATCCGCGAACCGTCTGTGCTGCGCCAGGCCCGCGTGGAAGCGGAATTCGTCGCCGGCCTTGGCCCGCAGCAACGCGACGAGGCTCCGTTTGGCGGTCGCGGGCCAGCGCGTGAGGCCGGGCACGAGCGCGACGAGCGGAGCCAGTGCGCGAAACGCGTCGCGCTCGGCTGCGGGCCAGCGCTCCATGCCCCGCACGCCCAGTGCGCGGACGGCCAGGCGGATCGCCGCGCGCTCAGCCGCCGCGCGGTCCCCGCCGAAGTCCCGGCGGATCCATCCGGTCACGGCGTCGCTCAGTACGCCAGGCTCGCATTCCGGCAACGCGCCCAGCCGCAGCTCGATATCGGAGTCGGTGAAACGCCGCAACTCCCCGACGGGCGTGCGGTGGTCTGGATCGGCTTGCATGCGGGCCCATGCCGCCTCCGCCCTCTGCGCCGATCGGGGTTCGATCGGACGAAACCCGAGTCGGTAGTAGAACCAGAACGCACCCGACTGCAACCCCTCCTTGTTGGAGCCGCCGAACTGTGAGGGCTCGGCGACGAAACGCTCCACGCCGAAGCACTGCCGGTAGACCCGCAGCACCTGCCCGAACAGCAGCGCCGATTCGCCGCCTCGAAACGGCGCGAACACGTTGACGCCGATCTTGCATGTGCCGAGGAACGGCCAGCCGCCTCCGTAGCCGACCGGAACGCCGTTCTTGAAAATCATCATGCCGACATGGGAGTCGAGCGGGCTGCGCCGGTCCGGCCGCATCGTATAGAGCGCGAGCGCGACGCCGCGTTCCAATTCGTAATAACGCACGCCATCGGGACAGGCGAGAGCGATGGCGTCCGTTTCGCGGCCGAGCGCCGAGAGCATGGCGCGACCGGCATCGACGACGTGCAGCCGTTCGGCTGCGGAAAGGCGCCGCGGCGCGGGCAGGGGACGCTCGAGGAGCGTCCGCAGGTCGACGTCGCGCTCGAGTCCGCCGCGATGGAAGAAGGTGGCGGCCGGAAGGCCGCGGACGAAGGTCCGCGACAGCATCGACGCTCCCGGCCGGATGACGATGAATGGTTGCAGCGCCTCGAACAGTTGACCGCGCAACGCATCGCTGCATGGCAGGCGCGCGAACGCGCGAACGAGTCCCGCCAGCTTTGTGCCGCGCCTGACCGCGCAAGCCTCGGCGACGAAATCCAGCGGCGTCGCGGCGGCGGCCGCGAGCTCGAATTCCATCGGCGCCAGCGCTTCACCGAGCACCGACTGCGGCGCGATGCCGTTCTCGCCGAACGAATCGAGATCCGCATGGGCGGGAAAGCGCTCGACGAGCCAGCAGGCGATATCCCAGCCGAAGCTGATCGTCATGTCGGTCCAGGCGATGCCGCTGTTGGCGAGTCTCGCCCTCGCTCGCGCCGGCCCGGAGGCCATCAGTTGCCGCGCAGCGGTCGCAACGCGCTTGAGCTCCACACGAGTCCGGTCGCGCAGCGAACGCGATTGCGGATACGCGAGCAGGCACAGCAGGCAATCGTGGTAGGCGGCCAGAACGGCGGGATCGGCGATCGCGCAAGCCGCCGCCGCATCGAGGGCGCGCCGCTTGTCGGCCTCGTACGTGCCGCCGAAGCGTAACGCGAGGGCCCGCAGTTCCCTGACGCCGTCGAGGTCGAGCAGGCGGGGCGGCATCGGCGACGGCATCCGACGGCAACGCTTGCGGGAATCGTGTTCCGGTCGGCTAGCGTCCCTTGGGGCTCGCCTTGGTCCGTGCCGCGACGCGCGGCACGACGGCTGCCGGTGGCCGGCGGGCCTGCGGGAACTGCGTCTTCGGCCCGGTGTGCCCTTTGGGATTGGGATAACTGCTGCCGCTCTTGCCTTTCGCCATCGTCGTCTCTCCTTCGTCTGCGGTACGGTCCGCCGTGGTCCATCCTACCCGTTTCCCCTTCCGGGTGGCAGGGTGCCGCGGCTCACGAGCGCGCGCCTGGCGCCGCGCGCCGACCCTCCGAGGGGCGCACGCGCGGGCG
>Ga0224500_10002402_pt1 | contig 10056 bp, 7 predicted proteins | sample SF_Oct11_sed_USG_FD_168126 | JGI IMG/M metagenome (GOLD analysis project Ga0224500, IMG submission 168126) | Sediment microbial communities from San Francisco Bay, California, United States - SF_Oct11_sed_USGS_4_1 | ecosystem: Environmental > Aquatic > Marine > Sediment | place: USA: California...
GCCCCGGGACCGCATACACCTATGCCAGCTGCGACGCCGAGTGCTTCAGCGATCGCGGGCAGTATCGGTTACGCGCGACGCGCGGCGACGGCTTCGTCACAACGACGATCCACGACCGCTACGGCCGGACCGTGGGGCAAGAATCCAGTCTCGCCGCGGGCCAGACCACCCGCCAACTGATGGAATTTGATGCCCTCGGCCGGCTCGCACGAAAAACCGTCCCCTACGTAAATGGCGAGCCGCAGTTCTGGGTGGAGACCAGCTACGACGTGCGCGGCCAGAAGCGCATGGAAGACCGTCCGGCCGACGAATCGGGTGGCAATGCCAGCACCCGCTGGAATTCCAGTCGCCTGACACAGACGGTGCGGGACGCGGAGAATCGCGTCAGCACCCACACACTCGACGCGGAAGGGCGACTGATCGCTGTAACCTCCGCCTCGGGCGGCACGGCCAGTTACAGCTACACGGCCTTCGGGGAACTCGCCGGCATCACCGACCCCAACGGCATTCACACGACACTGAGCTACGACGACCGCGGCCTGCCCACGGCAATCGAGTCGCCGGACACCGGGCGCCGCACATCGGAGTACAACGCCTTTGGCGAGCTGCTCGCGCAGTCTGACGCGTCCTCGCCGGCCAACGTGATCAGCTACAGCTACGACCAGTTAGGCCGATTGATCCAGCGCAATGATGCCGGGCAGGGCCTGACCACCTGGGAATTCCATGGCAGCAGCGGTCCCTTGCTGGGACTGCCGAGCCGGGTGACGGCCCCCGTCGGCACGGACCCGGCCGGCTTCAGCGAGCAATACACCTACGACGCCCTCGGGCGACGGACCGCCGTGACGACGACGCTCGCCGGTACATCCTACGTCACCAACTACGGGTGGGACGCGCTGGGCCGCGTGACATCAATGATCTATCCCGCCACGGTCGACGGCTCGCGGCTGTACCTCGCGCTGCGCTACGACGCGGGCTACATCAATGCCATCGACCAGGACTTTGCCTTCGGCGGCAACTGGTTCGTGCGCCTTTACGAGCTCCAGGGTCAGGACGCGCTCGGCCGGGAGCGGCTGGTGCGGTTCGGGCATTACCAGTCGGTCGATGAACAGCGTGATTTCGACCGGGCCAGCTCACGGCTGAAGGCGATCCGGACAGGGCACAGCCTCGGGACACACAAGCAGAATTACACCTACAGCTGGGACAAGGTCGGCAACCTCCGGCAGCGGCAGGACCTCGCCAGGGGCCTGACCGAGGACTTCAGCTACGACGAGCTGGACCGACTGCTCACCGCTCGTCTCAACGGTACCCAGACTCTTGCGCTGAGTTACGACGCGGGGGGCCGGATCCGCTCGAAATCCGACGTGGGCACCTACGCCTACGGCGGTTCACACCCCGGCGCCGTGACCGCCGTGACCGGCGGCCCGGCCGGCAGCCGCAACTACGCGTACGACACCAATGGCAACATGTCCGCGCGCGAGGGCAACACAATCAGCTGGTATCCCTTCCAGTTGCCAAAGCGCATCGACCGCGGTACGTCGGACTACGCCGAGTTCAGCTACGGCCCCGATCGCCAGCGCATCCGGCAGATTTCGCGCACTGGCTCCTCGACGGTCACCACGTGGTACATCGGCCCGCATTTCGAGGTGGAGGTCAACGGCTCGCAGCGACGCTATCGGTCGACCGTGTTCGCCAATGGAGAGGCGATCTACTCGCATCTCGAACGGGACGGCCAGCCATTTTTCAGCGGCTACTTCCTGCACCGTGATCACCAGGGCAGTGTCGACACGCTCAGCCTGGTCTACGGTAGCGGCGTTCCGACGCTGGCCCAGCGCTTCGATGCCTTTGGCAAGCGCCGGAATACCGACTGGAGTGCCGACAGCGCGGACGCGCTGGCGGGCGCGAGCCACTTTCTGGAGCGCGGCTACACCGGGCACGAACACCTGGACAGCGTGCGACTGATTCACATGAACGGACGTGTGCAGGACCCGGTGCTCGGCGCGATGCTTTCACCGGATCCGTTGCTGGGTAATCTCCTGAATCCCCAGTCGCTCAACCGTTACGCCTACGTGGCCAACAACCCGGCGTCACTGGTCGACCCGAGCGGCTTCCTCTTCGGCCGCATCGGCAAGTTCTTCAGGCGACTCTTCAGCGGCATTGGCAGCCTGTTCCGGCGCGTAATCGACAACTACGGCCGGGAAATCCTCGCGGCAGTGGCTGCCTATTACACGGCCGGTGCCGCGAGCGAGTGGTACGTGGCGTCCATCCCCGAGGCAACCGCGGTCGGCGCGGGCACCGTCGGCGCTATTGCGGGCGGCGCGGTTGCTGGCGGGGTCGCAACCGGCGACATTCGCGGGGTGGCGCTCGGCGCGGTTGGCGGTGCAGGCTATGGTGCGGTGGGAGCAGCGTACGGCAACAACTGGGGCATTCAACGTGTCGTGGCATCCGGACTGGTCGGCGGCGCCACGGCCACCATCGGCGGCGGTGACTTCCGCGAGGGATTTGGCTACTCCGCCGGAGCCGCCGGCTTCAGCTACGCCTATAACCGGATCGTTCACTACCAGGCCACGTGGGCCCCCGGCGGCGCGGCGCAGGGCAAGGAACGATTCGGTATGCCCATCGAGGGCGCGAACAATTTCGCCGAGAGCCGGAGCGTGGTCGACCCGGCCACCTTCACGGGCGAAGGCGGCCGCCTGAGCCGCTTCATGAACCGGATTCCGGGCATGAATGCCATCGCCGGGCTGCACGACGTCTTCCAGGTCCGCCTCGATCTCCTGGGCGGCGACCGTTTCGGGCAGGCCTTGCGCAACACCCTGAACTTTCCCGGGATGCCGGTCGCGGCGGGCCTGACCTACCCGGCGCTGTTCGACGGCGTGCCTGCCCTGGCCGTGGCGATGGACGACTGATGCGCTTCGTCGCGGCCATCACGCGCCTGCTCGTCCCCGCCCTCGGCCTGGCGGCCTGCAGCTCGCAGATCCCGACCCTGAAGGACTGGGCCGACGCGCTGGTCGGAAAGAACGTCGCTGAACTTCGCGCGCTTGCAGCGACTTCCGGAAGTTACTCCTCCCGCACCGGCTGGCAGCACAAGCGCTACAACCTGGGCAATGGCCACTGGGTGTACGTGCAACCCGACCGCCCAAACTGCGAAATACACTTTGAGATCAATAGCAAGGACCTGATCGTCGGCTACACGCCCATCGGGACGGGTTGCCGCTACCAGTAACCCGGCTTCCCCGGGGCCGGGTACACTCACGGCGTGGAATCCACGACTCTCTTGCTCCTCGCCACCAGCCTGATCGCCCTGTTTGTCGGGGCCGCGCTAGCCTGGCTCATCGCGAGCCGCACGAAGGCGGTACTCGAGGAACGCGCCCGCCTGCTGCAAGGCCAGATGGAGCAGGCCCGGGCGGCGGCAGCGGGAGCCGCGGCGGAGGCCGCCGCAAAGGCGCGCAGCCTCGCCGCCACGCTGGAGCAGCGCGCCACCCGCATCGGCGAACTCGAGGCGGAACTGGCCGCCGCCCGTGCCAGCCAGGCGGAAAACGAGAGGCGCCTGAACACTTTTATCGCTGACACGGAAAAGCGCTTTACTGACACCTTCAGGTCCCTCGCCAGCCAGATCCTCGAGGAAAAGACCGCAAAGTTCACGGCGACCAACGAGACGAAGCTCAACGAACTGCTCAACCCCTTCCGCGAACGACTGAAGGACTTCCAGAAGAAAATCGAAGACAACCACCTCCGCGAGACGACCGAACGGCGCTCGCTGAAGGACGAACTGAAACGCCTGATGGAGCTGAACCAGCAGGTGAGCCAGGACACGAAGAACCTGACCACCGCGCTCAAGGGCGAAGCGAAGACGCAGGGTACCTGGGGCGAGATCATCCTCGAGCGCGTCCTTGAGATGTCCGGGCTTACCCGCGATCGCGAGTACGTGGTGCAGGACAGCCGCGTCAGCGAGGATGGCAGCCGGCAGCAGCCCGACGTCGTGATCCGGCTGCCACCAGACCGCAACCTGATCGTCGATTCCAAGGTCTCGCTCGTCGCCTTCGAGCGCTATAGCAGTGCGGACAACGACGAAGACCGCGCCGCAGCGCTGGAACAACACCTGGTGTCGGTGCGCAACCACATCAACGGACTCAGCGAGAAGAACTACCCGTCGCTATACGGCCTGGAGTCGCTCGACTTCGTCCTCATGTTCGTACCCGTCGAGCCGGCCTTTCTCGCCGCCGTCCAGGCGGACACGGGACTCTACGATGCCGCGTGGCGCAAGAACGTGGTGCTGGTCAGCCCCACGACGCTGATGGCCACGGCCCGTGTTGTCGAAAGCGTCTGGCGGCTGGAACGACAGAGCAGCAACGTCATGAAGATCGCCAGGCAGGCAGGGAGCATGCACGATGCCTTCGTGGCGTTCGTCCTCGAGCTGGAAAAGACGGTCCGGCAGTTCCAGAGCGCCAGCGCGTCACTTGACTCGGCGATGAAGAAGCTGCACACGGGCCGAGGCAATCTCGTGCGTCGCGCCGAAGATATCCGCAAGCTGGGCGCCAAGGCGGCGAAAAAACTTCCGGCTGGCCTGCTGGAAGTCACCGAGGACGAGACGGTTGAGGACGTCGACGGCGTGGAGCCTGAAGCAGACGACGAAACCGGTCTCGAAACGGAAGCCAGCACCGAGGCCGATCAGAGCCTCCGGCACTGAGGAATGACGCCGGCCGGCCTTGAAGCAGAGGCTCTAGCGCGACGTTACGGCGACCGCTGGATCCTCAGGGAAGTGTCCTTCGCCGTCGCACCTGGCGAATTCGTCGCCATCATCGGCGAGTCCGGCTCCGGAAAGTCGACGCTACTCAACCTGATTGCTGGCCTTGAGACGCCCGACAGCGGCACCGTTCGCATCGGCGGCACCGAGCTGATGGCCCTCGACGACGACGGCCGCACGCTACTTCGTCGTGTGCAGATCGGCTTCGTCTTCCAGTCCTGCCACATCCTGCCGCACCTGACCGTGGCGCAAAACGTAGAGCTGCCGCTCGTCCTGCTCGGTGTCGGCGCGGCGGAGCGCCGGGCCCGCACTGCCGACATGCTCCGGGCCGTCGGCCTGGGCGACCGGCTCGCGAGCGCGCCGCGGGAACTGTCCGGCGGAGAACTGCAGCGCGTGGCCACAGCGCGCGCACTGGTACATCGCCCGGCGCTCGTGCTGGCCGATGAGCCCACGGGTAACCTGGACCCGGACACGGCGGGCACCGTGCTGGCGCTGCTCGGCGAACAGGTGCGCGCCGCTGGCGCGGCGGGCGTACTGGTGACGCACTCTGGACTGGCCGCCGCGCGCGCGGACCGGGTTCTGGAGCTGGACCACGGCAAACTCCGATGACCGGAATCAGCCGCGCAATGCTGTGGATCTGGTGGCACGTCAGCGCCGGCCACGCGCGCACTCACCGGCTGCGCACCGTCGTGCAGGTGCTCGCGATCGCCGTCGGGGTGGCGCTCGGCTACTCGGTGAGCCTCATCAACACGGCAGCCCTGGCGGAGTTCAACGCCGCGCTCCGCGAGGTGAATGGCGAGGCGGATGGCGTCATCGAGGGCCCCCGCAGCGGCTTCGACGAGCAGCTCTTCGCGCGCGTGGCGGCGCATCCCGGCGTGGCGCTGGCGAGTCCGGTACTCGCCACCGACGTACACGTGATCGGGAACAAGGCCCGGCTGCCCGTGCTGGGCGTGGATGCGCTGCGGGCGGGATGGGTCACGCCGGCGTTGCTGCCGGATTATTCCTCCGAAGCCCGCGACACCGGTGATGCCGGGGACGGCTCCCGCTTTGCGTTGTTCGCCGACGGCATCTTTCTTTCGCCAGCGGCGCTGGAACGCACTGGCGTGCAGACCGGCGACACGATAGATGTGCGGGCCGGTGACCGGCGCGTGACCCTCGACGTGCGCGGCAGCCTGCCGGGAGTCCGGCCCGGCCGTCTGCTCGGGGTGATGGATCTCGGCTTTGCCCAGTGGCGGCTCGACCGGCTCGGCCTCCTGACCAGGATCGACCTGCGCCTCCGGCCGGGCGTGACGGTTGAATCGCTGCGCCAGGGTCTCCAGCTGCCCCCCGGCGTCTCGCTGGCCGGGCCCGACGCCGGCGAGGCACGCCTTGCCACTCTCTCGCGTGCCTACCGGGTGAACCTGAACGTGCTCGCGCTGGTGGCGCTGTTCACCGGCAGTTTCCTGGTGTTCTCGCTGCAGGTTCAGGCCACGCTGGCGCGCCGCTCTCAGCTCGCCTACCTGCGGGCGGCGGGCGTCACCGCCGGCGGACTGCAATGGCTGCTGGTCGCGGAAGCTGCCACGGTCGGCATCGCAGGCAGCGGACTCGGTATTGCGCTCGGCGCCGGGATTGCGCGCGGCATACTCGCCCTGCTCGGCGGCGACCTTGGCGGCGGCTACTTCGGGTCCTTCGAGCCGGGACTGCTCTTGCCTGCGACGACGACCGTCAGCTACGCCGCACTCGGCGTGCTGGCCGCCATCGCCGGCGGTCTTGCGCCGGCGCGGGAAGCCGCTCGCGCGCCCATTGCGCCGGCACTGCGCACCGGCGCGGAGGAAGATGCCCTGCAGCCGCTCGGCCGGCTCGCGCCGGGACTGCTGCTGATCGCCACTGCTGCCGTGCTGGTCTGGCTGCCGCCGGTCGGCGGCGTGTCACTGGCGGCCTACGCAGCCATCGGCTGCCTGCTCATCGGTGTGATCGCCCTGCAGCCGCGACTGGCGGGGCTCGCTTTTCAGCCGCTTGCCCGCTGGCTTGAGAGTTCCGCGTGGAGCGTGCGCTGGCCAATGCTGCTGCTCGCGGCGAACCGGCTCGCGCGGGCGCCCGGCGGTGCTGCCATCGGCATGGCAGGTATCGTCGCGAGCTTCGGGCTGATGGTGGCGATGGCCACGATGGTAACCAGCTTCCGCGGCTCGCTGGAAGACTGGCTCACGCGCGTGCTGCCGGCGGACGTCTACGCGAGGATCGGCCAGTTCGCCACGGACATCTATTTCTCGCCCGGTGACCTGCGTCTCATCGCGAATCACCCGGGCGTGGAGCGCGTGGAGTTCTCCAGGCTCACCACCGTGTCGCTCGCGCCAGACCGGGCTCCCGTAACGATCATCTCGCGGCCCGTAGCCGCGGACCGCGCAGCCGAGCTGTTGCCGCTGGTCGGCGCGGAAGCACCGGTCCCGGCCGGTGCGTCGCCGGCCTGGGTGTCCGAAGCGGTCGTTGACCTGTACGGCGCGCGGCCCGGCGAGCCACTGTCCCTGCCTCTCGCCGGCCGGTTCGCGACCTTCACGGTGGCTGGTGTCTGGCGCGACTACGCGCGGCAGTTCGGCTCGGTGATCCTGCGCACGCAGGACTACGAGGGCCTGACCGGCGACACCGCGCGCACGGAGGCTGCGCTGTGGCTGCGTCCCGGCGCAACCGCCGGCGATGTCATCCGCGACCTGCAGGGCACCTTGCCCTCGGGGGATGCGACGCAGTTCAGCGCGACCGGCGAGCTCCGCGCCGTCAGCCTGCGGATGTTCGATCGCAGCTTCGCCGTGACCTACGTGCTGGAGATTGCGGCCGTGCTGATCGGCATGATCGGCGTTGCCGCCACGTTCTCTGCCCAGGCGATTACCCGGACGCGGGAGTTCGGCATGCTCCGGCACGTCGGTGTCACCCGCGGCCAGGTGCTGCGCATCCTGGCACTGGAGGGCGCGCTGGCCACCGGACACGCCCTGCTGGCCGGCCTGGCCACCGGCCTGCTCGTGTCGCTGGTGCTGGTCCGGGTGGTCAACCGCCAGTCCTTTCACTGGACGATGGATTTCACAGTGCCCGGCGGGCTTATCGCAATCCTGTGCATCGCGCTGCTCCTGTGCGCCACCATCACCGCCGCGCTGGCTGGCCGGCGCGCGACGGGCTTGAGCCCGCTCCGCGCCGTGCACGAGGACTGGTGATGCTGAGTCGCCGCCACCTCCTGCTCGCGATGAGCGCGCTTGCCACGCCGCGCGTCCATGGCGCCATTGCTTTTCCCGACGTGGTCCCTCGGCCACTACGCTTCCCGGACGACTTCGGCGCCCACCCGGATTTCCGCATGGAGTGGTGGTATCTCACCGGCTGGCTCGGCGAGGCCGCACGTCCGCTCGGCTTCCAGGTCACCTTCTTTCGCGTGCGCACCGATGTGGACCCGGACAACCCCAGCGCCTTCGCGGCCCGGCAACTGGTGATCGCCCACGCGGCACTGTCGGACCCGGCGCGCGGCAAGTTGCTGCTCGACGAGCGCATCGCCCGCGCCGGCCCTGGCCTGGTGGAGGCCACCACCGGCGACACCGGCGTGCGTCTCGAAGGCTGGTCGCTCCGGCGCGATACCGCGACCGACACTTACCAGGCCCGGATCGCCGCGCGGGGCTTCACGCTGAACTTCCACGCGACGGGTCAGGGCCCGCCCTGGCCGCAGGGCGATGCCGGCGTGTCGCGGAAGGGACCGTTGCCCACGCAGGCGAGCTATTACTACTCGCGGCCGCAGCTGCGGGTCGAGGCGGAGGTTGGGGTCGCGGCTGAGGCCGCTCCTGAAAGGTTGAAGGGTGTCGGCTGGCTCGATCACGAATGGTCCAGCGCGGCGCTGTCCGCCGATGCCGCCGGGTGGGACTGGGTCGGCATGAACCTCGACGACGGCAGCGCCCTGCTGGCCTTCCAGATCAGGCGCCAGGGCGCGTTACCGGACGAAATGCCGCTGCAGCGCTACGCCGCCTTCCGCGATCCGGCCGGCAAAACGCGCGTGGTCGATCCCGCGACGGTCCGCTTCACGCCGTTGCGCCAGTGGACTTCGACCCGCAGCCGCTCCGCCTGGCCCATCGCCCAGCGCATCGCGGTCGGCGACCGCCGCTTCGACACCGCGCCGCTGATGCCGGACCAGGAGCTGGACTCCCGCATGACCACCGGCGCGGTGTACTGGGAAGGCGCCAGCACATTGCTGGAAGACGGCCGACCCGTGGGGCGCGGCTATCTCGAGATGACGGGCTACGTGAAGCCGCTGAAGCTGTAGTTTGCCGGGTTGGTCATCCGACGCGCAGAGAACTGAGCCGTGACTTCGCCGCGCCCAGTAGCACACGCGAATAAAGCTTGTGAAAGCCCAGCAGCGCACTGAAGAAGGGACCAGGCCGGGCCGTTCCCTCTCTTGAGTCCGTCACCGGAACGACGGCGGAACCAAAATACAGCCGGGTCCGGGCAGCGTTGCCGGCGGCTTGGGTCCCAGTCATGAACCACGACCGGGTCCGGCCCTGGAAATCCGACATCAGCAACTGGTTTTCGCTTCGTCCCTCAACGTGCCACGCCGCGAAACTGTCGATTGATCCCTCTGCCAGCTGGCGTGCCTGCTCATCCGTTGACGGCCTGGCAACGGCCCACTTCAGGATCGCGCGCTCCAGCCTGAACACCCACGTGGTGTAAAACGCCCGCACGTACTCCGCGTGTGAAAAGGTCCCGGGCAGTTCCGTTACGTAGCAATCCGTGAAGGCGCCGCTCCGCGTGTAACGCCCGAGTAGCGCCTCGTCGGGTAGTTGACAGGCCCTGACTGGCAATCGTGTGCTACTTACGTTCCGAGACCGCGATCCGGATCTCGACGCCGCCCTGACCCGTCAGCGGATCGAAGGACTCATCGTAGACCTCGAAATCCGGTTTGTGCGCGGACTCGTAGCCCGTCGTTTCCGAAAGCCACCGGTAGATCCCCTCCCACGTTGCTCGTATCGAGGACACCTGGCCCTGGTGCAGGAAGACCGCGTAATCCTGCGCCTGAATGCGCATTCGCCCGAGGTGCTCAGGCAGTCCCGCGAAGCTCTCGACCTCCACGGCGCACATGTACTCGAAACCATCGGGTGCGGCACCGCACATGACTCCATATGCCGTTGTACCGACCCGGCCGTCGATGCGGCCGATGGCCCGGAACTGCCGCCATTGCTCCGGAATAACCTTTGCCGCTTCCGCGAACGGATGATGACGGCGCAACCCGGCGAGGAGCATTGGCCGGCCGCGCTCGTAACGCACGGGCTGGCAAGACACGTCTTTCATCACGCCCGGTCACACCCCGCCATCAG
>Ga0224500_10002403_pt1 | contig 10054 bp, 5 predicted proteins | sample SF_Oct11_sed_USG_FD_168126 | JGI IMG/M metagenome (GOLD analysis project Ga0224500, IMG submission 168126) | Sediment microbial communities from San Francisco Bay, California, United States - SF_Oct11_sed_USGS_4_1 | ecosystem: Environmental > Aquatic > Marine > Sediment | place: USA: California...
TGCCCGCTCGGTCAGCGCCTGGAGTCCCTGGCGGCGCAGTGCCGACACCGCGACCCCGCCGTGGCGCGCCGCGAGCGCGGCGCCGGCACCGGGCGGCAGGCGGTCGACCTGGTTGAAGACCAGCAGCTCCGGCGCCGCCTCGAGGCCGATCTCGCGCAGCACGACGCGCACCGCTTCGATGCGGCGCTCCACATCTGCAACCGTCGCATCCACGACGTGCAGCAGGAGATCGGCGCCCTCGAGCTCCTCGAGCGTGGCGCGGAATGCGGCGACCAGATCCGCCGGAAGATCGCGGATGAAACCCACCGTATCCGTCACGATCACTTCCTGGTCCTGCGGGAAGCGCAGGCGTCGGGACGTGGGATCGAGCGTGGCGAACATCTTGTCCGCCACGAACACCTCTGTCTGGGTGAGCGCGCGCAGCAGCGTGCTCTTGCCCGCGTTCGTGTAGCCCACGATCGACAGGGTCGGCATCTCGCGGCGCGTGCGGCGCTTGCGCCGGGCCTCGCGCTGGCCGCGCAGCTGCTTGAGCTCGCGCTCGAGCCGCGTGATCCGATCGCGCACGCGGCGGCGATCCACCTCGAGCTTCGTTTCGCCGGGGCCCCTGCCGCCGATGCCACCGGCCAGGCGCGACAGCGATACATCGGCGCGTTGAGCGAACCGCGGCAGGTGGTAACGCAGCTGGGCGAGCTCGACCTGCAGCTTGCCGTCTCGCGTGCTCGCTCGCTGGGCGAAGATGTCGAGGATCAGCTGGGTGCGGTCGATCACGCGCAGCTCCAGGCGCTCGGAGAGATTGCGCGCCTGCGTCGGCGTCAGGTTCTGATCGAAGATGATCAGGTCGACGTCGCTCTGGAAGGCCCGGATCACGAGATCCTGCAGCCGGCCCGGGCCCATCAGGAACTTGCGATCGACCTGCGGCCGATGCTGCGTGACGACATCGACCACTTCCACGCCCGCGGATGCCGCGAGCTCCACGAGCTCATCGATCTGGGGCTCGATGTCGTGGGGTCTGCGGCCGGCGGTGACCGAAACCAGGATGGCGCGCTCGCCGCTGCCCACCGCGCGCGTGCGGTCCTGGCGCGCGAGCTCCTCCTCGCGCGCACGGATCCAGTCGCGGAAGTCGAAGTCGAGCCCGGACGGCGGCGTCGGGTCGAAGTGCTCGATGCCCTGTCCGTCGCGGTTCGCCGGGCGCAGCGCAGCCACGTGCGCGAGTCCCGGAAGACCGTCGGCCCGGGTCTCCACGGCGACCATGGCGTCGAGGCGCAGCAGAGCGAGGTCGGTCTCGTCGTCCCGATCGAGCGGCTCCTCGCCGACGTGGGTGTGAATGCAGCGCAGGCCGCGCAGTCGCCCCCGCCCGGCGCGCAACCGGCCCCAGTCGGGCATCTCGATGCGGCGCGCATCCCCCACCATCACGTGGCTGACGGCCCCGCGTCGGTCCACCAACACGCCGACCTGACGACCGGTGTCGGACGTGAAATCGGTGAGGTGGCGGGCAAACTCCTGGTTGAGCAGGCGCTCCGGCGGCAGGCGGCGCCGGGCCAGGCGCTCGAGCTGGCGGAGCTGGCTGGCCTTCAGGCCGTGTGTGTTGCCGAAGATGTGGATGGGAGGATCCCCCGATCGGGGCGCGACGTCACCCCGCCAGCGTAGCGCGGCCGGGCAGCGCCGCGGCGTAGCTGGCCTCTATCGTCACTGATCCCCTCGGGGAGAGTGATTCCGCCGCGAAGCCAGGTAATTTCGCGAGCGCGCACATCGCGCCCCGAGCGCTCAGCCTGGTGCGGACGCTGGCCGAATCGGGGGTGGGGAGAAGGCACTTGGTCGACAGCGCAGGACATCTCGCGGCGCTGATCCTTGCGGCGGGCAAGGGCACCCGCCTCAAGTCGCGCCTGCCGAAGGTCCTGCACAGCGTGTGCGGAGACCCGCTGCTCGCCTTCGCGCTCACCGCTGCAGAGTCGCTCGCTCCCGAGCGCAGCCTCGTGGTGATCGGCCACGAGGCGGAGAGTGTGCGCGCGCGCTTCGCCGGGCGCGCCGAATTCATCACGCAGGCGGAGCAGCGAGGCACCGGGCATGCCGTGCAGCAGTGTCAGCAGCCGCTTGAGGGATTCCAGGGAGACGTCCTCATTCTCTACGGCGATACGCCCCTGCTGCGCGGCGAGACCCTCGCGCGCCTGGTGCGACACAAGCGCGAGACGGGTGCCGATCTGGTTCTGCTCTCGGCGGACGTCGAAGTGCCCGGCATCGTGATGCGCGACCGCGCGGGCCGCGTGGCCCGCATCGTCGAGGCGACGGACGCCACGGCGGAGGAGCTCGCGATCCGCGAGCGCAACACCGGGGTCTACGTGATCCGCGCCGGCCTGCTCTGGAAACTGCTCGCCCAGGTCGGCGCGCACAACGCCCAGGGCGAGATCTACCTCACCGATATCGTGGAGCTCGCCGTGCGCGAGCGCTGCCAGGTCGACGCCCTGCGCATGGAGGACGCGAGCGAGGCGCTCGGCGTCAACACCCGCGCGGAGCTGGCAGAGGCGGAGCGCGTCATGCGCGCCCGCATCCTCGCGCGGCTGATGGACGCCGGAGTCACCGTGGTGGACCCGGCCGCCACCTACGTCGACGCCCGCGTCGAGGTGGGTGCGGACACGCGCATCGAGCCGGGCTGCGTGATCCAGGGAGCCACGCGGATCGGTCGCGGGGTCCACCTCAAGGCCCACTGCACCATCGAGTCGAGCACGGTGGGCGACGACGTCGAGATGGGGCCGTGTGCGCACCTGCGTCCCGGCTGCGAGATCGGTCGCGGATGCCGCATCGGCAACTTCGTCGAGGTCAAGAACAGCGTGCTCGGCGCCGGCGTGAAGGCGGATCACCTGAGCTACATCGGAGACGCGGACGTGGGCGAGCGCGCCAGCTTTGGCTGCGGCGCCGTCGTGGTCAACTACGACGGTGTCGCGAAGCATCGGACCGTGGTGGGCGCGCGTGCATTCATCGGCTGCAACGTCAATCTGATCGCGCCGCTCGAGGTCGAGCCCGACTCCTATGTGGCGGCGGGCTCGACCATCACGACCGCGGTGCCGCGCGAAGCGCTGGCCGTGGCCCGGGCGCGACAGCGCAACATCGAGGGCTGGGTGACGCGGCGCGGACGCAAGCGGGATTGACCGGCGCAAGCGGGGCGAGAGGGGTCCTTCCATGTGTGGAATCGTCGGCTTCATCGGGCACCAGCAGCCCGCGATGGACGTGCTGATCGACGGTCTGCGCCGCCTCGAGTACCGGGGCTACGACTCCGCCGGCGTCGCCATCTTCGACGACGGGCACATCCAGGTGCGCCGCGCCCTCGGCAAGCTGCACAACCTGGAGAGCGCCCTGCGCGATCGCCCCCTGCCCGGCTGCGTGGGCATCGGACACACCCGCTGGGCCACCCACGGCAAGCCCTCGGAGCGCAACGCGCATCCGCACCGCGCCGGCTCGGTGGTGGTCGTCCACAACGGCATCATCGAGAACTACGGCGAGCTGCGCGCGGCCCTGGGGCAATCGGGCCGTGTGCTGGATTCGGAGACCGATACGGAGCTGATCGCGCACCTGATCGACCTCGGGATCGAGGGCGGCGCGGATCCGCTCGATGCGACGCGAGCCGCCTGCGCGCGCCTGGTGGGCTCCTATGCCTTCGCGGTCCTCTGCGAGCGGGATCCCGGGCGCATCCTGGCCGCCAAGAGCGGCGGGAGCCCGATCATCCTCGGCGTCGGGGACAAGGCGGCCTATCTCGCCAGCGACATCCCCGCCATCCTGCCCTACACGCGCGACATGATCTTCCTCGAAGACGGGGAATTCGCCGTGCTCTCCGAGGCCGGTGTCCAGGTGAGCGCGGCGGATGGGCGGCCCGTCGAGCGCGACTTCAAGGCGATCCACTGGGATCCGGTCTCCGCCGAGAAGGGCGGCTACGACCGCTTCATGCAGAAGGAGATCTTCGAGCAGCCGCGCGCCATCGTAGACACGATCGGAACGCGCATCTCCGCGCTGTCCGGCGCGCTGGATCTAGACGGCATCGACCTGTCACCGCAGGCGATCGCGGGAATCCAGCGCCTGTGTCTCGTGGCCTGTGGCACCGCCTACTACTCGTGCATGGTGGGCAAGTATCTCTACGAGCAGATCGCCCGCATTCCGGTCGAGGTCGATCTCGCCAGTGAATTTCGCTACCGGCAGCCGATCATCGATTCGAGCGTGATGGTGATCCCGGTCTCCCAATCCGGTGAGACGGCGGATACGCTCGCCGCTCTGCGCGAGGGGCGGCGCGCGGGGGCTCGGGTGCTCTCGATCTGCAACGCGCTCGACTCGACCATCGCGCGCGAGAGCCACGATGTGCTCTACACCCATGCCGGGCCCGAGATCGGCGTGGCGTCGACCAAGGCCTTCACCACGCAGCTCGTCGCCCACTACCTGCTCGCGCTCGCGCTCGGCATCTCTCGCGGACGCGTCGGCAGCGAGGAGGTGCGGCGTCGCATCGACGAGCTCACGCGCCTCCCGCGCCTCGTGGAGCGGGTGCTCGAGCTCGACGGGGAGATTCGCGGCGTGGCCCAGAAGTTCTTCCACGCCGAGAATTTCCTGTTCCTGGGGCGTGGCATCATGTATCCCATCGCGCTCGAAGGCGCGCTCAAGCTCAAGGAGATCTCGTACATCCACGCCGAGGGCTACGCCGCTGGCGAAATGAAGCACGGCCCCATCGCGCTGATCGACGCGAACCTGCCGGTCGTGGTGATCGCGAACCGGAGCCCCGTGTACGAGAAGGTCGTTTCGAATCTCGAGCAGGTGCGCTCCCGGGACGGTGTGGTGATCGCCGTGGCCTCCGAGGGAGACGCGCAGATCGCCGCCAAGGCCGACGAGGTGATCTACATTCCGGATCTGGGCGAGCACCTCACCGCGGTCCTGGCGACCGTGCCGCTGCAGCTGCTGGCCTATCACGTGGCCGCGCTCAAGGGCACGGACGTGGATCAGCCGCGCAATCTCGCCAAGAGCGTGACGGTGGAATAGGTCGCGCCCGATCGGAGCCCCGCGTTGCGGGCTCGCGATCGGGCGCTGTCGTTGCGACGCGGTTCGGGTCTACGGGTGGCCGTGGCCCTCGCCGTGGTGGCCGTGTGCCTTGCCGTTCACCTTGACCTTGGAGCTCGACAGCGAGCTGCTCGGTGTCGTCGTCACCGCGGTGCAGCCTTCGAAGGCGCGGCCGTCGCTCATCCGGTTGCCCGTCAGGCAGACCTCGGTGTCGCCCATCGCGATGCCGGAATCCGGCACGGCGTGATGGCAGAAGAGATCGAGGTAGCCATCGCCGTCGACGTCGCTGACTTTCGGAGTCATGTCGGCGAAGACCGGCGCGCCGTTCGGCCCGAACGCGATGGAACCGGCATCCACATCCTCGACGTCGAAGTCCTCGGACCCGAAGATCACGACCGGTACGACGCCGCGGCTGAAGGGATTGAGAACATCGCTGTTGCCGGGCTTCACGTCGATCCGGATGGCCATCGCGCCCACGGGCTCGCCGCCCCAGCGCACGTTGTCCACGCCGAAGGGCTGGCTGCCGCCGCCGAGCATCTGCACTTCATCGACGTCCTGCGAGAGGCTTGCTGTCGCCCACTCGTTCACGGCGTTCGCCCCGAGATCGACGAACACTTCTTCCACCTGGATTCCCGCGCGGAAGCCCGCGAGCGTGAAGCTCGCGCTTCCGTTCGATCCCATGGATCGGGCCACGTCGAGCTTGAAGCCCGCAACGCTCTCGTCGAGCAGCATGCTGACGGCGTAGCTTCGCCCGTTGAATCCGAGGAAGTTGCCGCCATTGGTGCCCTCGAGCCCCCAGCCGCCCGGGTCGCCGGCCGAGAGGCCGCTCCAGACGGCGCCGTCATCGGTCGCCACGAAGTGGACGCCCATGTCGGCGTACTGGGTGCTGAGAACGGCACGGTTGTTGTTGGAAGCCGGGAATTCGTCGAAGCTGATCGTGCCGGCCCAGGCTCCGATGGGGAACGCGATGGAGAGAATCACCAGAGAGAACAGTACACGTCGCATACGACACCTCTCGGTTCGTGCTGCCGACGCCCCCCTTCGTCGCATTCGAATCGTGGGCTCCTGTTTCGGAACGCGCTGCTCCCACTTGAGCGCAGATTTCGAGCGTCAGTGCAGCGCGGCGGCATCTCTCCGGTGAGCGGCATGAAACTGCGCCCGCAACCCTGCGTCGCAGCGCGCGGGGCCGGGGGTCGAGAAAGTTTGTGACGCCGGTCACGATCGGGCGTCTGCTCGTCCGAGTTGCGCCTTGCGCAGCCGTCGTTGAGTCGGCCCGCGCGAGCGACTACTCTGCCGGCGCCGTCGCCCCCACAATTCCGATCGCCGCCCCAGGAGACCGCGCCGCGTGCTCGACGATTCGATTCTCGAGGGCCTGAATGCCGAGCAGCGCGTGGCGGTGCAGAGCACCAAGGGGCCGCTGCTCGTGCTCGCCGGCGCCGGCAGCGGCAAGACGCGCGTCCTCACCCAGCGGATCGCCTACCTGATCGGGGCGTGCGGGATCGCGCCCGAGGCGATCCTGGCGGTCACCTTCACCAACAAGGCCGCGGGAGAGATGCGCGAGCGCGTCGAGAAGCTGCTCGGCCCCGAGGCCAGACCGCTGTGGCTCTCGACCTTTCACTCCGTCTGCGTGCGCATTCTGCGGCGCGACGTCGGGCACCTCGGCGTCTCCCGGGGCTTCGTCATCTATGACGAGTCCGACAGCCTCGGCGTCGTCAAGGCGTCCATCCGCCGCCAGGGCTTCGATCCCAAGCTGCTCGATCCGCGGCGCCTGCGCTGGCGCATCGACCAGTGGAAGAACGCCGGCGTCGATCCGGCCGCGGCGTCGGCCGCAGCCACCGATTTCGAGGCGGAGCGCGCCGCGGAGCTCTACGCCACCTATCAGCGCCTGCTGGCCGACGCGGACGCGCTCGATTTCGGGGATCTGCTGCTCAAGACGGTCGAGCTCTTCGAGCGCTTTCCCGAAGTGCTCGCGCATTACCGGCGCCGCTGGCAGTACGTGATGGTCGACGAGTACCAGGACACCAACCGGATCCAGTACCGGCTGATCCAGCAGCTCGCGGGCGAGCACCGCAATCTCTGCGTCGTCGGCGACCCGGATCAGTCGATCTACGCGTGGCGCGGCGCCGACGTGCGCAACATCCTCGACTTCGAACGCGACTATCCCGACGCGGTCGTCGTCAAGCTGGAGCGCAACTATCGCTCCACGCAGCCCATTCTCGAGGGCGCGAGCGGCGTGGTGGCGAACAACCTCGCGCGCAAGCGCAAGAGCCTCTTCACCGATCGCGAGGGCGGCGACCCCATCCGCGTGTTCGAGGCGGAGGACGATCGCGAAGAGGCGCGCTTCGTGGTGGGCGAGATCGTCGAGGGCGCGCGCGGCGCGAGCCGCGCGTTTGGTGACTTCGCGGTCTTCTACCGCACCAACGCCCAGTCGCGCGTCTTCGAGGAAGAGCTGCTTCAGTACGACATTCCGTACGTCGTCGTCGGAGGCGTGCGCTTCTACGACCGGGCCGAGGTCAAGGATGCGCTCGCGTATCTGCGCCTCGTGCTGAATCCGGCGGATGGGGCTGCGCTGCGCCGCATCGTGAATCGGCCCGCGCGGGGCATCGGCAAGACGACGCTCGCGCGCGCCGAGAGGATCGCCGAGCACGAGGGGACATCGCTGCTCGAAGGCCTGCGGCGCTGCGCGGCGCACGAAGGCGGTGCTCGCACGGCGCCGAAGGTGGGCCGCTTCCTCGCGCTGCTCGAGGGGCTCGCGGGCGACGTGCGCGGCGCCTCGCCCGCGCGGGCCATCGCGGCGGTTCTCGAGCGCAGCGGATACCTGGCGTCGCTGGAGAAGGACGGCAGCCCGGAGGCCGAGACGCGCCTCGAGAATCTCCGCGAGCTGATGGCCGCCGCCGACGACTTCGCGCGGGCGAACGCCGAGATCGCGGACGAGAATCGCTCCGACGTGGAGCTCTTCCTCGATCAGGTCGCATTGGTCTCGGACGTCGATCAGTACGATCGACGCGGCGACGCCGTCTCGCTGATGACCGTGCACTCGGCCAAGGGGCTCGAGTTCCCGATCGTCTTCCTCGTCGGGCTGGAGGAGGGCATGTTCCCCCACGCGGGCGCGAGCCGCGACGCGGACGGCATCGAAGAAGAGCGGCGCCTCTGCTACGTGGGCATGACACGCGCCATGGAACGGCTCACGCTCACGTGTGCGTCGCAGCGGCTGCGCTTCGGATCGCGCACCTACGGCGTGCCCTCTCGCTTCTTGCAGGAGATCCCCGCGTCGGTGGTCGAGGCGGTCGGCGCTCGGCGGCGCAGGCCGCTCGCCGCCCCGCGCGCGGAATCCGCCTACGACTACTCCTATGCACAGACCGATCCGGAGGCGAGCCTCGAGGTGGCGGCCGGCCTGCGCGTTCGCCATCCCCACTTCGGCGTCGGCGTCGTGCTTTCCACGACCGGCCGCGGTCCTGCGCAGAAGCTCAAGATCCGCTTCGAGCGCGCCGGCGTGAAGACCATCGTGCTCAAGTACGCGAATCTCGAGATCGGCTGAGCGGCGGCGCGGCGCTCCTCAACGAAATTGCCGGGAGCGCGGCTCGCGCCCCCGGCAACTCCGGCTACCCATCCGGTAGCAACTGAGGAGAACAGGGAAGGATCATGAAGGATCGTCTGCTTGGACGCCCGACGCGGGGAAGCGGTTCCCAGGATTCTGGATGCCCCGCAGGGGTGGCGCCGCGCTTCGCTTGACCTGCCGGCCGCTCGGCTGCACGCTCGGCCGCTCGCATGTCTGAAACCGCCCCCGCAGCCACGTCTGCGTCACTCTACGGCCGCCGCGTGTCCGCGCTGTCCGGCCGCCCGAGCGCTGCGACCGACGCCGCGTGCCCCGTCTGCGCCGCCCGGAGCGCACGGCCGGTGTTCGCGGTGGAGGGCGAGTCGGCGCTGGTCGTGCGCTGCGACGTCTGCGGGCTCGGCCGCTTTTCGCCCATGGTCGCGGCCGAACGGGTCGTGCATTTCTACCCCGAGGAGTACTACGGCGAGCCGGGCGTCAAGTTCGCGGCACCCGTCGAGTGGGTCGTGCGTGCGGTGGGGGCGCATCACATCCAGTTCCTGTCGCGCGGTCTGCGCGCCGGGGCGCGCGTGCTGGACGTGGGATGCGGTCGCGGGGTGCTGCTGGGTGCGCTCGCGGACCACGGATTCGAAGTGCACGGCGTCGAGATGAGTGCCGAAGCCGCCCGCGGTGCTGATCCGCGCGCCCGCATCTGCATCGCGCCCCGGCTGGCCGAAGCCGGCTATCCGGACGCGCACTTCGACGAGGTCATCGTCTGGCACGTGCTCGAGCATCTGCGCGACCCGCGCGGCACGCTCGCAGAGATTCACCGCATCCTGCGGCCGGACGGTCGCCTGGTGGTCGCCGTTCCGAATTTTGCCAGCGCCCAGGCGCGTTGGACCGGCGCCGCCTGGTTCCATCTCGACCTGCCCCGGCACCTCTACCACTTTCCGCTGCCGGCGCTGCGGCGTCTGCTCGAGTCGCAGGGCTTCGCACTTCGCTCCGAGCATCACTTCTCCCTGCGCCAGAATCCTTTCGGGTGGATCCAGAGCCTCGCAAACGCGATGCCGGGTCTGCCGCGCAACGGGCTCTACGCGCTGCTGCATCAGCGTGCCGCGGCGGAGCCCCCCCCGTACGATCGGCGCACGCGCGCGCTGCTGTGGGTCCTGTTCGTCGCGAGCATTCCGTTCGCCTTGGCCGCGTCGCTGCTCGAGACGCTCGCGCGCAGCGGTGCGACGGTGCACGTGATGGCGACGCGCGGGCCCCGTGCCGCGCCGGGGGGGGCCGCTCGTGCGACATCCGATCCGGCATGAACTCCGCGAGCGCTGCCTCCTGGGGTCTGCGTTCCTGGCTGCTGCTCTTCGCGGGCTTTCTGCTGCTCGGGATCGCGCTGTATCGCGCTGCGCTGTGGGGCCCGTTCGTCTCCGACGACGTCGCCTACCTGGTTGCCAACCCGTACACTTCGGAGCTCAGCCTCGCCAATGTGCTCGCAAT
>Ga0224500_10002405_pt1 | contig 10049 bp, 8 predicted proteins | sample SF_Oct11_sed_USG_FD_168126 | JGI IMG/M metagenome (GOLD analysis project Ga0224500, IMG submission 168126) | Sediment microbial communities from San Francisco Bay, California, United States - SF_Oct11_sed_USGS_4_1 | ecosystem: Environmental > Aquatic > Marine > Sediment | place: USA: California...
GTTGCCCGTAGGGAAGTCGGAACACCTGGGCGACCCAGATCCGGCCGTCGCTGCCGACCGCCGTGCCGACGCCGAGCTGCGTCACCTCTGGGTCGAGGATGTTGGCGCGGTGGTCCGGGCTGGCCATGAACGCCTGCTGGACGCTGCTCCAGTCGGGCCCGTAGCCGACGTTTTCCGCCACGATCTGCCAGCTCGAGACCTCGGACCCGAGGTTGGGGTTGTGGTACAGCTTGTTGGAGCTGGCCATCCGCTCGGCCTGGCGCCGCGCGACCGAGGCGAGGTCCGAGGCGTAGGCCAGCGCCGCCAGGCCGTTGGCGGAGCGAGCGGAGTTGACCGCGGAGAAGAAGCTTCCCTCGCTGGGACCGGCCAGAGCGCGGGCGGGCAGTGCGGTGACCAGCCCGAGGGCGACCAGCAGGGTCACGACCAGGCTGAGCGCCCGGCGGGGCAGGTCCTGACGCGCGACCACGGTCGGCACCCGATCCTCCTGACGCTGCGGGACTTCCTCCTGCCTGGTCTCGGGATCGGTGCGCGCCACTTGACCTGATTCACCCGTTTGGCGGAGTGCCCAGCCGGGGCGGGAGGTGCCATGGGGGCCTGTGCAAGACTCGCCCGGTGGTCCGAAACCTCGCCGAGTACGTGCGAAGCAGTGCCGCGTCCCGCCCGGAATCTCCCGCCCTGGTGGTGGGCGCCACCCGGCTGACCTGGGCCGAGGTCGACTCGGCCGTCGACGCCGCTGCGTCGGCGTTCGTCGCGGAGGGGCTGCAGCCCGGAGACCGGGTGGGCCTCCTGCTCGGCAACCGGCCGGAGTTCGTGCTGGCCTACTTCGGGGCGCTGCGCGCCGGACTGGTGGCCGTCCCGCTCAACCCAGGGTTCACCGCGCCGGAGATCAGCCGCCTGATGCGGCACGCCGGGGTCCGCCTGGTGGTGTCCGACCGGGACACCACCGAGGCCGTCCACGCGGCCGCGCTGACCGACGTGGTGCACGTCGTCGTGGGCCCGGGGCGACCGGACGAACGGCGTTTCGACGACCTCCTGGCAGCCGGCCGGGCCGCCGGGCCGCCGGCACCGCCCTCGTCGCCCGACCTCGCGGTGATCCTGTACACGTCGGGCACGACTGGTGAGCCCAAGGGCGCGATGCTCACCCACGCCGCGCTGGCGGCCAGCATCGAGCAGGTCGCGTCCCTGCCGATGTCGATCATCGAACCCGACGACGTCGTGCTCGGCGTGCTTCCCCTGGCCCACGTCTACTCGCTCAACGGCACGCTCGGCGCGGTGGCCCGGGCCGGCGCTGCCCTCGTCCTGGTGGACCGGTTCGACCCGGCCGCGACGCTGCGGCTCGTGCGCGAGCACGGCGTGACCAACATCCCGGGGGCCCCACCGCTGTGGGTCGCGTGGGCCGACCGGCCGGACCTGCGTGAGGCGCTGGCCGGGGTCCGGATGCTGTTCAGCGGCGCGGCCTCGTTGCCGGCCTCGGTGCTGGAGCAGATCACCACTGCCACCGGGCTGCCCCTGTTCGAGGGGTACGGGCTCACCGAGGCCGCGCCGGGTGTCAGCTCCACCCTGGTGAGCGGCCACCCCAAGCCCGGCTCGGTGGGCAAGCCCTTCCCGGGGGTCGACATCCGTCTCGTGGACGAGGACGGCGGTGAGGTCGACGAAGGCGACCCCGGCGAGATCTGGGTCCGCGGCGCCAACCTGTTCTCCGGCTACTGGCCGGACGGCGCCGGTGGCCCCGACCCGGACGGTTGGTACGCCACCGGTGACGTGGCCTACACCGATGACGACGGTGACCTGCACCTCGTCGACCGGCGCAAGGAGCTGGTCATCGTCAGCGGTTTCAACGTCTACCCGCGGGAGATCGAGGAGGTGCTGCAGGAGCACCCTGGCGTCGCCGAGGCGGCGGTCGTGGGCGTGCCGCACCCGCAGACGGGCGAGGCGGTCAAGGCCTTCGTCGTGGCCCGGCCCGGGTCCGCGGTGGACGCCGAGTCGGTGATGGAGCACTGCGCCGGCCGGCTGGCCCGCTTCAAGCGGCCCACCATCGTCCAGGTGGTCGACGAGCTGCCCCACTCGGTCACCGGGAAGGTGGCCAAGCGTCGGCTGAAGGACACCGGTTGACCGCCCAGCGGGGGACGAGGGGGCACCGGATCACGCTGCTCGGCAAGCCCGGCTGCCATCTGTGTGACGACGCACGGGCGGTGGTCGCCCGGGTCGCCGCCGAGCTGGACGTGCCCTGGGAGGAGCTCGACATCAGCGCCGACCCGGCCCTCCTCGCACAGTGGGGGGAGCAGATCCCGGTGACGCTGGTCGACGGCGTCCAGCACGACTACTGGCGCGTCGACGAGGCCCGGCTGCGGTCGGCCCTCGCCCGCTGAGGCGCCCCGGCCGGGGCGCCTTCCCGTCCCGACGGCCGTCTCGGCCCACGGACGGCGGCGGTCGTCGACTTTGTCCCTGCCGTCACCACCCCCTACGCTTGGCAGCCAAGCCCGTCTCCCGACGCCGGTGTCTGCTCCGCCCTCGCGGTGCGGGCCCCGGGACGCCGGAGCCGGGCATCGCCCGTACTCGAAGGTGGCCCAGCGCCCCGGCGTCGGCCGCCACGCAGGAGATCCGGTGGACCAGCGCGTCGACGACCGCGGCCCCGGTGCCCGTCGCGCCCGCGGCGGTGTCCCGGACGCCACGATCGCGCGTCTGCCCCTGTACCACCGGGTGCTCGCCGGCCTGGCCGAGCGTGGGGTGGCCACGGTGTCGTCGGACGCGCTGGCCGGCACCGCGGGGGTCGGTCCGGCGCAGCTGCGCAAGGACCTGTCCCTGCTCGGCTCCTACGGCACCCGTGGGGTCGGCTACGACGTCGACCACCTGCTCGCCCAGATCGGCCACGAGCTCGGCCTGACGCACCGATGGCCGGTCATCGTGGTCGGAGTGGGCAACCTCGGCCGCGCGCTGGCCAACTACGGCGGGCTGGCCTCGCGCGGGTTCCGGCTGGTCGGGCTGATCGACTCCGACCCCCAGCGGGTGGGAGAGGTCGTCGCCGGGGTGCGGGTGCGTCCGGTCGCCGACCTCGGACGGGTCGTGGCCGAGGCCCAGGCCCCGATTGGGATCATCGCCACCCCGGCGACCGCGGCGCAGCAGGTGTGCGACGTGCTCGTGGCGGCCGGCTGTCGCAGCATCTTGAACTTCGCCCCGGCGGTGCTGTCGGTGCCGGCTGGCGTGGACACCCGCGACGTCGACCTTGCCAGCGACCTGTCGATATTGGCGTTCCACGAGCAGCGGCGCTCCCCCACCCCCGAAGGGGTGCACGCGTGAGCATCATCGTCATGGGCGTGTCCCACCGAACCGCGCCGGTTCCGATGCTGGAGCGGCTGTCCCTGCCGGCCGACGCGGTGGACAAGCTGATGCGTGACGTCACGGACGCGGCCGCGGTCGCCGAGTCGATGGTCCTGGCCACCTGCAACCGGATCGAGCTGTACGTCGAGGCCGACCAGTTCCACCCGGCCGTCGACGCGGTCACCGAGCGGTTGTCGCGGCACACCGGCGTCGGCCACGAGGAGCTCGTGCCCCACCTGTACGTGCACTACGAGGACCGGGCGGTGCAGCACGCCTTCGCGGTGGCCGCCGGGCTGGACTCGATGGTGGTGGGGGAGTCCCAGATCCTCGGTCAGGTGCGAGGCGCGTTCCGGAGTGCGCAGGCCGCGGGCACCGTGGGTCGCAGCCTCAACGAGCTGGTCCAGAACGCGTTGCGCGTCGGCAAGCGTGCCCACGCCGAGACCGGCATCGACGCCGCCGGCGCCTCCCTGGTCGCGGTCGGCCTCCAGCTGGCCGCACGCTCGCTCGAGGGGCTGTCCGGGCGGACCGCGGTCGTGGTCGGCGCCGGTTCCATGGCGTCGCTGGCCGCCCAGTCGCTGCAGCGTCTCGGGGTGGCCGTCACGGTCGTCAACCGGACTCCCGAGCGCGCGTCCCGGCTCGCCGAGCAGGTCGACGGACGGGCCGCCGCCTTCGCCGAGCTGGCGGCCGAGGTGGCTGGCGCCGACCTGCTGGTGGCCTGTACCGGGGCGCTCGGGCACGTGGTGCCGGCCGACGTCGTGCGGCGGGCCCAGCAGCAACGGCACGCCCGGCCCCTGGTGCTGCTCGACCTCGCCCTGCCCAGGGACATCGACCCGGAGGTGCTGGGCGTCCCCGGCGTCACGCTGGTGGACCTGGAGGACCTGGGCGACGTCCTGAGCGACGGTGAGTACGAGCAGGACGTCGATGGCGTCCGGCGGATCGTCGCCGACGAGGTGGAGGCGTTCCTGGACGCCCGACACACCGACCGCGTCGCACCGACCGTGGTCGCGCTGCGCGGCCGGGCGCGGGAGATCGTCGATGCCGAGCTGGCCTGGTTCGACGCCCACCGCGGCGTGCTCGACGAGCAGTCCCGTGCCGACGTCGAGCAGCTGGTGCAGCGGGTCGTCGACAAGCTGCTGCACGCCCCGACCGTCCGGGTGAAGGAGCTCGCGGCCGGTCCGGACGGGGATGCCTACGCCGAGGCGCTCCACCGGCTGTTCGACCTGGACCTGCGGACCGTTGAGGCGCTGCGGACACCCGACCTCGAGGACGGCGCCCGATGACCGCGTCGGTGGTGCGCATCGGCACCCGCCGCAGCCCACTGGCGCTGGCCCAGGCCGAGTGGGTGGCGTCCCGGCTCACCGGCCTGGGACACGCGGTCGAGCTGGTGCCGGTGGTCACGGAGGGCGACACCTCCCCGGCGCCGCTGCGCCAGCTCGGCGGGACGGGCGTGTTCGTGAGCGCGCTGCGGGACGCGTTGGTGCGCGGTGCGGTCGATGTCGCCGTCCACTCGCTGAAGGACCTGCCGACCGCCCCGGCCGCTGGCTTGTCGCTGGCTGCTGTCCCCGTCCGGGAGGACCCACGGGATGCCCTGGTGGCACGCGACGGGCTCACCCTTGCCGGGCTGCCGGCCGGGGCGCGCGTCGGGACCGGCTCGCCGCGGCGAGCCGCGCAGCTGCGCGCCCTTCGACCCGACCTGGAGGTGGTCGACGTCCGGGGGAACGTCGACACCCGCCTGGGGCTGGTCGCCGACGCCACGGTCGACGCGGTGCTCCTCGCGCGCGCCGGACTGGTCCGCCTGGGTCGTGGGGACCGCATCACCGAGGTGATCGACCCGTCGGTGATGGTCCCCGCGCCGGGGCAGGGCGCGCTGGCGGTCGAGGTCCGCGCCGTCGACGGTGCCGACCGCCCTCTTGATTCGTCGCTTCGCACCCTGGACGACCCCGCATCCCGCGCGGCCGTCACCGCGGAGCGCGCCGTGCTCGCTGGCCTCGACGCCGGCTGCTCGGCCCCTGTCGGCGCCCTCGCGGTCGCCGACGAACCCGGGTTCGCCGAACCCGTCCTGTCGTTGCATGCCGTCGTCGCCAGCGTCGACGGAGCCACGATCCACCGCATGTCCATCACGGCGCCGCTTGCCGAGGCTGCGGAGGCGGGCCACACGCTCGCGCTCCGCCTTCTCGCGTCAGCGGACGCCGTCATCACGGGAGACGTTGCCCGGTGACCACTCGCACCGCCAAGAAGAAGACCCTCGGATCCGTCGCGTTCGTCGGCGCCGGGCCCGGAGACCCCGAGCTCCTGACCGTGCGCGCGGTCGAGCTGTTGCGCCAGGCCGACGTCGTCGTCGTCGACCAGGGGGCGTCCCGCGCTGCCCTGACGGCGTACGTCCGCCCGGAGGTCGAGGTCGTCGACGCGTCCAGCGGGGTGAGCGGTCAGCCGCTCACCCACGCCGCCCGGGCCAAGCTCGTGATCGCCGCGGCCCGCCGCAGCCAGCGGGTGGTGCGCCTGATGGACGGAGACCCGATCCTGTTCCACGGCTTCCCCGAGGAGGCCGGCGCCTGCGGCAAGGCCGGCATCGCGTTCGAGGTGGTGCCCGGCGCGTCGTCGGTGACCGCCGTACCGGCCTACGCGGGGGTGCCGCTGACCACCGCCAAGGTGCGGTCGGTGCACGTCGTCACGAGCAACGGGTCGCGGCTGGACTGGTCGACCCACACCGGCGCCGACACCACGGTGGTGGCGCTGGGCGACAGCGAGTGGATCGCGTCCGCGGCAGCCGGGCTGGTGGCGGCCGGCCGGGACGCGGACTGCTCGGTCTCGGTGACCACGTCGGGCTCGACGACGGCGCAGCGGACCGTGGTCTCGACCCTGGCGGATCTGGCGCGTGACCTGAAGGCAGCCAAGCTGGACTGCCCTGCGATCGCCGTCGTGGGGGCCGGCGTCGACCTGCGCGACCGGCTGTCGTGGTTCGAGACCAAGCCGCTGTTCGGCTGGCGGGTCCTGGTCCCCCGCACCAAGGAGCAGTCGGGTGCCCTGTCCGACCAGCTGAGGCGGCACGGTGCGGTGCCGGTCGAGGTGCCCACGATCTCGGTCGAGCCGCCGCGGACTCCGCAGCAGATGGACCGAGCGCTGCACGGACTGGTGTCCGGGCGCTACCAGTGGATCGCGTTCACCTCGACCAACGCGGTGAAGGCGGTGCGCGAGAAGTTCGAGGAGTACGGGCTGGACGCCCGGGCGTTCGCGGGCATCAAGATCGCCGCCGTGGGTGACCAGACGGCCCGGGCGCTCGAGGCGTTCGGCGTGCGCGCCGACCTCGTCCCGTCCGGCGAGCAGTCCGCACGTGGGCTGCTCGAGGACTGGCCGGCCCACGACGACGTGCTCGACCCGATCAACCGGGTCTTCCTGCCGCGGGCCGACATCGCCACCGAGACCCTGGTCGCCGGGCTGGTGGAGCTGGGCTGGGAGGTGGAGGACGTCACGGCCTACCGCACCGTCCGCGCGGCGCCGCCGCCGGCGGAGACGCGTGAGGCGATCAAGACCGGCGGCTTCGACGCGGTGCTGTTCACGTCGTCGTCGACGGTGCGCAACCTCATCGGGATCGCCGGCAAGCCGCACGCGTCGACAGTGGTCGCGGTCATCGGGCCTCAGACGGCGAAGACCGCCGAGGAGCACGGGCTGCGGGTCGACGTCCTTGCCTCGACGCCGTCGGTGTCGGTGCTGGCAGAGGAGCTGGCCGAGTTCGGCGGGGCGCTGCGCGTGGCTGCCCTGGAGACCGGAGAGTCGGTCTGGCGGCCGAGCCTGCGCAAGGGCACGGCCAGGCGGAGGGCGAAGTAGCCATGGCCTTCCCGGTCGACCGGCCGCGGCGGCTGCGGCGCACGCCGGCCGTGCGGAGGCTGGTCGCCGAGACCCGGCTCCATCCGGCCGACCTCGTGCTGCCGCTGTTCGTCAAGGAGGACCTGGCCGAGCCGGTGCCGGTGGGGTCGATGCCGGGGGTGCAGCAGCACAGCCTGGACTCGCTCCGCAGGGCTGCCACCGACGCGGTCGAGGCCGGCGTGGGAGGGCTGCTGCTGTTCGGCGTCCCGGCGGTGAAGGACGCTGTCGGGTCCGGCGCGGACGCCGACGACGGCATCGTGCAGCAGGCCTTGCGCGCGCTGCGCTCCGACCTCGGCGACTCGACCGTCCTGATGGCCGACCTGTGCCTGTGCGAGTACACCGAGTCGGGCCACTGCGGCCCACTCACCTCGTCCGGACCCGACGCCACCGTCGACAACGACGCGGCGCTGGTGCGCTACGCAGCGGTGGCAGCGGCGCAGGCCACCGCTGGGGCTGACGTGATCGCGCCCAGCGGGATGATGGACGGCCAGGTCGGCGTGATCCGGCAGGCGCTGGACGCCGTCGGGTATGCCGACCGCCTGGTGCTGGCGTACGCGGCCAAGTACGCCTCGGCGTTCTACGGCCCGTTCCGCGAGGCGGCGGAGTCGGCGCCGTCGTTCGGGGACCGCCGTGCCTACCAGATGGACCCGCCGAACGCCGACGAGGCGCTGCGCGAGGTGCGGTCCGACCTCGAGGAGGGCGCGGACGCGGTGATGGTCAAGCCGGCCGGCCCGTACCTGGACGTCGTCCGACGGGTGGCTGAGGCGGTCGACGTGCCGGTGGCGGCCTACCAGGTGTCGGGGGAGATGGCGATGGTCGAGGCGGCGGCGGCCAACGGCTGGATCGCGCGGGAGCCGGCGATCCTGGAGTCGCTGGTCGGCATTCGTCGCGCCGGCGCCCACACCGTGGTCACCTACTGGGCCACCGAGGTCGCCACCCTGCTCCGCCGCAGCTGAGCGCCCCGTCCCGTCCCTCGGTCGCACGAATGTGCGGAATTCCAGGTGCGAGCCCCGAATGGTGCACACGAGGGGGGCTTCGCGTGCGGAATTCGAGGCGCAAGCCGAGAATTCCGCACACTTGTTCACCCCCCCAGGGTGCGTACCCGACAGCCGGACGGGGCTGCGAGAATCGCCCGGTGACCCACCCGCCCCTGGTCTCGCCGACTGGCTCGCCGGACGTGCCCGCGTCGGCCGCCCTGTTCGGCCGGGCGCAGGCGGTCACGCCGGGCGGGGTCAACTCCCCGGTCCGGGCCTTCCGGGCGGTGGGGGGAACGCCGCGGTTCATGGTGCGCGGCGACGGTCCCTATGTCTGGGACGCCGACGGCCGTCAGTACGTCGACCTGGTCTGCTCGTGGGGGCCGATGATCCTCGGCCATGCCCACCCGGCAGTGGTCGACGCGGTGACGTCGGCGGCCGAGAAGGGCTTGTCGTTCGGTACCCCGGGGGTCGGGGAGGTCGAGCTCGCCGAGGAGATCGTCGCCCGAACGCCGGTCGACCAGGTCCGGCTGGTGTCCAGCGGCACCGAGGCCACGATGTCGGCCATCCGCCTGGCCCGGGGGTTCACCGGACGCCCGAAGGTGGTCAAGTTCGCCGGCTGCTACCACGGCCACGTGGACGCCCTGCTGGCCGCGGCCGGCTCCGGCGTCGCGACGTTCGGCCTCCCCGACACCCCGGGCGTCACCGGCGCCCAGGCGGGGGACACGCTGGTCCTGCCCTACAACGACCTGGCCGCCGTCGCGAAGGCGTTCGAGACCCATGGCGACCAGATCGCCTGCGTCATCACCGAGGCCGCCGCTGCCAACATGGGCGTGGTCCCGCCGCACGACGGGTTCAACGCCGGTCTGGCGACCCTGTGCCGGAACCACGGCGCCCTGTACGTCAGCGACGAGGTCATGACCGGCTTCCGCGTCTCCAAGGCGGGCTGGTTCGGACTCGACGGGGTGCAGCCCGACCTCATGACGTTCGGCAAGGTCATGGGCGGCGGGCTGCCCGCCGCAGCCTTCGGGGGGCGGCGCGACGTCATGGCCGCCCTGGCCCCGGTCGGCCCCGTCTACCAGGCGGGCACGCTGTCCGGGAACCCGGTCGCCACCGCGGCGGGGGTCGCCACGCTGCGGCAGTGCACCGACGACCTCTACCAGCGGGTGGACGACACCGCCGGGACGATCGCGCGGCTGGCCGGCGAGGCGCTTGCCCAGGCCGGAGTGGCCCACACGGTGCAGACCGCGGGCTCGCTGTTCAGCGTGTTCTTCCTCGACGGCCCGGTCCCCGACTACGACACCGCCCGTCGCCAGCAGTCGTGGCGCTACGCGGCCTTCTTCCACGCCATGCTCGACGCCGGGGTGTACCTCCCGCCGTCGGCGTTCGAGGCCTGGTTCGTCTCCGGCGCCCACGACGGCGCGGCCGTCGACCGCGTCGCCGACGCCCTCCCCGCGGCCGCACGTGCCGCGGCCGCTGCCACCGACCCGGCAGGAGACCGCGCCTGATGGCCACCGACCACGCGGGCGAGGAGCTCACCACCGTCCACCTGCTGCGGCACGGCGAGGTCCACAACCCCGAGGGCGTCCTGTACGGACGGCTGCCCAACTACCACCTGTCGGACCGCGGTCGCCTGATGGCGGCCCGGATCGCCGAGCACCTCGCGGAGAACCCGATCACGGTGGTCGTGGCCTCGCCCCTGGACCGGGCGAGGGAGACGGCCGAGCCCATCGCGGCCGAGCACGCCGTGACCGTCGACATCGACGACCGGCTGATCGAGGCCGCCAACGTCTTCGAGGGGCTCACCTTCGGTGTCGGCGACGGGGCGCTCACCCGACCCACGCACTGGAAGCACCTCCGCAACCCGTTCCGCCGTCCTGGGGGGAGCGCTAC
>Ga0224500_10002406_pt1 | contig 10046 bp, 6 predicted proteins | sample SF_Oct11_sed_USG_FD_168126 | JGI IMG/M metagenome (GOLD analysis project Ga0224500, IMG submission 168126) | Sediment microbial communities from San Francisco Bay, California, United States - SF_Oct11_sed_USGS_4_1 | ecosystem: Environmental > Aquatic > Marine > Sediment | place: USA: California...
AGGGGCAGGAAGGCCTGGAGCTTGCGATGAACTACTGGCTCGAGGGTGAGCCTGGCGCCAAGCGCGTACTGAAGGACCGTCTCGGGCGATCCATCGAGAACGTAGAGAGCATCCGGCCACCGCACCACGGCAGGGATCTGCGCACCAGCATTGATCTGCGCCTCCAGTACGTTGCCTATCGGACGCTCAAGGCGGCCGTCAAATCGTACAACGCGCGGTCGGGCTCCGTTGTCGTTCTCGACATCGAAACCGGCGAGATTCTGGCGATGGTGAATCAACCCACTTACAACCCGAACGATCGCTCGCAATATGTCGCCGAGCGCTATCGAAACCGGGCGATTACCGACATATTCGAGCCGGGGTCCAGTATCAAACCGCTGATTGTCTTAGCTGCCCTGGAAAGCGGCCAGTACCGCCCGAGCAGCGTCGTCGATACCTCGCCGGGATCCGTCACGGTCGGCCCGAAGAAGATTTCTGACACCAATAACCTGGGTCGTATCAGCCTGACAACCATACTTGCGCGCTCCAGCAACGTCGGTGTCACAAAGGTTGCGATGGACCTGCAACCGGATCAGCTCTGGGCCACGATGACGGAATTTGGCCTTGGAGAAATGACGACGAGTGGCTTCCCGGGCGAGTCCGCCGGGATGTTGACGCATTACAGTAACTGGCGCCCGATCAGCCAGGCAACAATCGCTTATGGCTACGGCGTATCGGTGACGCCACTGCAGCTTGCGCAGGCGTACGCAGTAATCGGTGGCGGCGGAGTCAAGAGGCCGATCTCGCTGTTTGCAGTTGACGAGTCCGTCCGTGGTGAGCGTGTTTTCTCAAACGAGTCAGCGGATGCGGTCAAGCGCATGCTCGAAGAGGTCGTCAGGCCAGGTGGCACTGGAACGAAAGCCGCAGTGGACGGTTACCGCGTTGCTGGCAAAACAGGAACGGCCTGGAAGTTCGCAAAGGGCGGCTATTCGGAAGACAAATACATTTCAATATTCGCCGGGTTGGCACCGGCCAGCAATCCGCGCCTGGTGACCGTCGTTGTCATCGACGAACCTAGTGGAGAGCTTTACTACGGAAGTGATGTTGCGGCGCCGGTGTTTGCTGACGTGATGACGGAATCCTTGCGTTTGCTTGCGATCCCGCCCGACGCGATGCCCGCCCGCGATCCCGGCAGCGTCATGCAGGCTATGGCCGACCGGAACGCGAGCCGATGAGCGTGCCGGCAATACAAATGAATATTCACCGATCACTTGCAGAATTGCTGCAGGGATATGCTGATGCACCGGACATTCCTGTTGCCGGTATTTCTGCCGATAGCCGGCGTCTGAAGCAGGGCTACCTGTTTCTCGCCTGCCAGGGCATCAGTAGCCACGGCGTCGACTATCTACGCGAGGCACATGCTGCCGGCGTGTGCGCGGTCGCCTACGATTCGAGTACCGGCTCAGTGCAGCAAGACATCGGCGTGCCGACGATACCGGTCGATAATCTCGCCGCGCGACTTGGCGAAATTGCAAATCGCTTTTACGGTAACCCTTCGAGCGCAATGAAGACCATCGGGGTTACGGGCACGAATGGCAAGACGACGGTCGCGTGGCTGCTCGCTCAATGCCTGCATTACCTGGGCGAGCGCTGCGCTTATCTCGGCACGCTGGGTTTCGGAGTTGACGAACTGCAGGGCGACGAAGGCATGACGACGCCGCCCGTGATCGAATTGCACGGTCGGCTGGCGGACTTTGTTGACCAGGGCGCCACACATACGGCCATCGAGGTCTCGTCACACGCACTGTCGCAGGGTCGCGTCGATGGTGTGCAGTTTGATGCGGCGCTGTTTACAAACCTCACGCGCGACCACCTCGACTACCACGGTGATCTGCGCAACTACTTTGAAAGCAAGGCGCGCTTGTTTCTCGCTCATTCCCCGAAGATCAAAATCATCAACCTGGACTCGGAGTTTGGCACTGAGCTTGCGGCGCGCTGTGGTCAGGAAGTCGTTACCGTATCGACGCGATTTGACCGGGTGTCGAACGGCCGCCCCTATGTGTTCGTCCGATCGGTCGTAGCGCGCAAGAACGGTTCCGATGTCACGGTGACGAGCTCATGGGGTGACGGCAAACTGACGCTCAGCCTGCCAGGCGACTTCAATGTTGCGAATGCGGCAATCGTGCTTGCTTACCTGCTGACGAGCGGCATCAGTCTTGAGCGGGCCTGTGACGTTCTGCGACTGGTCACGGCGCCGCCCGGTCGGATGCAACCAGTGGATTCGGATAGTGCCTCGATTTACATCGACTACGCACACACACCGGACGCATTGGAATCGGCGCTGCGGGCATTGCGGCCCCATTGTCGTGGTGCCCTGTATTGCGTTTTCGGTTGCGGTGGAGACCGCGACACAGGCAAGCGACCATTGATGGGTCGCTTCGCCGAGCGACTCGCGGACAAGGTTATTGTCACGACTGACAATCCGCGCAGCGAAAGTCCGAAAAAGATCATCGACGAGATATTGGCCGGATTTCATTCCGCTGCCAAAGCGACTGTCATTGAAGACCGGTCGGCTGCCATCGCATGGGCGGTTTCGAATGCGAACCCATCGGACGTAGTCCTGATTGCAGGCAAGGGTCACGAGGAATACCAGGAAGTTGGCGGCAAGCGCTACCCATTCTCGGATCTCGCCCTGGCTACTGCGGCAGCAACTGCGAAGGAGCGCAACGAATGATCGACACGCTTTCTGCTGCAGCCAAATCCATGAACGGTGTATTGCACGGCGGCGATCGGCAATTTGGTGGCGTCAGTACCGATACCCGCTCGATACGCGACGGCGAATTGTTCTTTGCCCTGCAGGGCCCGAATTTCGATGGCCACGACTACGTCAGCCAAGCGCAGGCCAACGGCGCCGCCGGCGCTGTTGTTAGCCGCTTGTTGGACGACGATATCGCACAGATCCAGGTGGACGACGCGAGGCTTGCGCTGGGACGGTTTGGCGCCGCGTGGCGCAACAGCAAGAACGTGCAGGTAGTCGGGATTACCGGGAGCAATGGCAAGACAACGCTGAAAGAGCTGGTCGCCGCCTGTCTGAACACCCGGGCACCGACGCTGGCGACTCACGGCAATCTCAACAACGACATTGGCATGCCGCTGATGTTGACTCGGATTCGTGACGAACATCAGTTCGCAGTACTGGAAATGGGTGCGAACCATGCGGGTGAGATCGCCTATCTCGTCGCATTGGCCAAACCGGATGTCGTCGTATTGACGAATGCTGGTGCCGCGCACCTCGAAGGCTTCGGCTCCATCGAAGGTGTCGCGCACGCGAAAGGAGAGATTCTGGAGGTCAAAGACCGACCGGATTATGCCGTCATCAATGCTGACGACGATTACTACCCCTATTGGGTTTCGCTGGTCGAAGACGTGAAAGCCCTGAGTTTCGGTTTCTCTGCATCGGCCGATTTTCGTGCGGATGAAATCGTTGCCAGCGCATCCGGGTCTCGATTCAGGCTGCATCTGCCGAAGACATCTGTCTCGGTCATGCTGCCTTTGCCCGGAGTACATAACGTTCGCAATGCATGTGCTGCGGCCGCGGTTGCTACCGCGCTCGGTATTGACTGTCAGCAGATCAAACTGGCCCTGGAAAATGTCACGCCTGTGAAGGGCCGGCTGCAGCCACTCGCCGGTCGGAATGGATGCACCCTGTTTGATGACAGTTATAACGCCAATCCGTTGTCCGTGAGTGCGGCGGCGGAATTTCTGGCGAACGTTGACGGCAAGAGTTGGCTGGTACTCGGCGACATGAAAGAACTCGGAGCTGGTGCAAAGGAACTGCACCGCGAGGTTGGGGCGTCGGCTCGGACAAGCGGTATTGACCGCTTGTTCGCGCTCGGCGAACTGTCGAAACACTGCGTCGAAGGTTTCGGGGAAGGTGCCACCTGGTATCCGGATATCGAAACGCTACTGCACGATCTCGGCAAGGCAGACAGCACGACAAACATTCTCGTCAAGGGTTCGCGATCGATGCGGATGGAACGAGTTGTTGATGCATTGCGCGCCGATGTTGTCATGAGGAAGGAAGCCTAGATGCTGCTTTATCTCACAGAATATCTTGCCCGTTTCGAGTCCGGTTTTAATGTCTTTAACTACCTGACGATGCGAGCGATTCTTGGCGCACTGACAGCACTCGTGATTTCGTTCATCGTCGGGCCGAAAATGATCAAGAGCCTCAGCATCAACCAGTTGGGGCAACCAGTGCGTGACGATGGTCCGGAGACGCATCTGCTCAAGGCCGGCACGCCAACGATGGGCGGTGCCCTGATTCTCACGGCCATTTCCGTCGCTACTGTGCTTTGGGCGGACCTTGAAAACCACTATGTCTGGATCGTCCTGTTCGTGACGCTGTCATTCGGCGTGATCGGCTACGTCGACGATTACAAGAAACTCGTATTGCAGAACCCGGCCGGTATTTCGGCGAAGCAAAAGCTCTTCTGGCAGTCCAGCGCGGCATTAATTGCCGCCATTGCTCTGTACGTTACGGCGACTGATGAGGTTCAGACCTCATTGTTGATTCCGTATTTCAAGGATCTTTCGATCCCGCTTGGCATGTTTCAGGTCGCCGTGACGTACATTTTTATTGTTGGTTTCAGCAATGCCGTCAATCTTACCGACGGCCTTGATGGACTTGCGATTATGCCCACCGTGCTGGTTGGCGGTGCGCTCGGCCTGTTCGCCTATGTGACGGGCAACGTGAATTTTGCCGAGTACCTGGGCATTCCCTACGTTTCGGGTACTGGCGAAGTGATGGTGTTCTGCGCAGCGATGGCCGGAGCAGGTCTCGGATTCCTCTGGTTCAACACCTATCCCGCCCAGGTATTCATGGGCGATATCGGTGCGCTGTCGCTTGGTGCGGCGCTCGGGGCGGTTGCGGTCGTTGTGCGACAGGAAATTGTGCTCGCGATCATGGGTGGTGTATTCGTTGTCGAAACCCTGTCCGTGATTATCCAGGTAACCTCATTCAAGCTGACGGGGAAACGCGTGTTTCGCATGGCCCCGCTGCACCATCATTTCGAGCTCAAGGGATGGGCGGAGCCGAAAGTCATCGTTCGGTTCTGGATCATTACGGTCATCCTCGTACTGGTCGGCCTCGCGAGTCTGAAAATACGATGAGCCGCGCAAAGACACCAGCAAACAAAGACCTCGTTGTCGGTCTCGGCAAGACGGGATTGTCGGTCGCGCGTTATCTGAAACGTTGTGACGCTGTGGCGACCTACTTCGATACTCGCGATGAACCACCCGGTCTCGCGGAACTTAAGGAACTATGCCCTGACGCGAAAATATTATCGATAAACGCGAAACTACCTAAAGGCATTGAGCGAATCATAGCGTCGCCGGGTGTTTCCGATAGTCACCCGCTGCTGACGAAGGCGCTTAAGAAAAAGATCGATGTTATATCTGATATCGAACTGTTCGCGCGTACGGCCAGCGCTCCGTTCATCGCAGTCACGGGTTCGAACGGTAAAAGTACCGTAACTACCTTGCTGTATCACATGTGCTGCGCCGACGGCCGTGAGGCCTTGGCAGGTGGCAACCTTGGAGAACCGGCGCTGGATCTGCTCAGCCAGAAAACGCCGGACATCTATGTCCTGGAATTATCCAGTTTTCAGTTGCATCGCACGCACGATTTGCCGGCCGAAGTTGCAGTTCTGTTAAATGTCTCGCCGGATCACCTGGATTGGCACAAGGACGAAGACGAGTATCGTCGTGCGAAGTATCGCGTTTACCGCGAGGCGAAAGCGGCGGTGGTGAATCGCGCCGACAAGGTAGCCGCGGAGAGTACGCAGCACTGTCAGCGCGTCGTCAGTTTTGGCATGGACGCGCCAGCTGACGGTCAGTACGGATTGCGTATCGAAGATGGTGAGACTTATCTCGCCCGTGGCGAAACGATGCTGCTGGCCTCCCGCGAGCTTGCGATGTACGGCGTGCACAATCAGCTCAATGCGCTCGCGGCATTGGCGGCCGGTGATTTGTTGGGACTGGACATGGCAGCCATGCTCAGCGTGCTGGTGGAATTCCCGGGACTGCCGCACCGCATGCAATTCGTCGCGCGAATTGCAGCGGTGGACTACATCAACGATTCCAAAGCGACAAACGTTGCGGCCGCAATCGCTTCTATCGAATCTGTGGACTCCATGCTGGTGCTTATCGCCGGGGGCGACGGTAAGGGCGGGGACTTCAGCAATTTGGCGACAGCCGTGGAAGACAAGTTGCGCGCAGCGGTGCTGATCGGGAAGGACGCAGAAAAAATTGCGCACGCACTCGATACCGTGATGCCCGTGCACTTTGCCGACACGATGGATGCGGCTGTCAGCATCGCCGCTCAGTGTGCCGAATCCGATGATACCGTGCTGCTGGCGCCGGCCTGCGCGAGCCTTGATCAATACACCAATTATATGGAGCGTGGTGATCGATTCTGCACTGCAGTGGAGGCGCTGAAACGATGAGCATCCGCAGCGCAACCTGGCCATTTCCGGCTCGCATCAAGACCGAGCTGCAGATCGATCCTGTCTTGCTCGGTCTGGTATTGGCACTCCTGTTGGGCGGTTTCGTGATCCTCGCGTCTGCGTCGATTTCAATTTCAGACAATGCGACCAACAATCCATTCTTCTATGTGCAACGCCAGTTGCTGGCGGCCGTGATTGGAATCGTTGCCGGGGTTCTGTGTCTGTATGTTCCGATGCAGGTCTGGCGCAGCCTGAGCCCGCTGGTGCTGCTTGTCGGTTTCGCTTTGCTCATCGTTGTATTGATTCCCGGTATTGGATACCAGGTCAACGGCAGTACCCGCTGGGTGCGTGTCGGCATTATGAACCTGCAGGTGTCGGAACCTGCCAGGCTCTGTTTCCTGATGTACCTGGCGGGCTACCTGGTGCGTCGCAACAAGGCGCTGCGTGACGAATTCATGGGTTTTTTGCGGCCGATGATCGTGCTTTGCCTGGCCTGCATATTGTTGCTGCTGGAACCTGACTTTGGTGCGGCCGTGGTGCTGTTGGCAACTGCGCTCGCCATGATGTTCGTCGCCGGCGCGCGAATTCGAGATTTCCTCGTGTTCATCGTCATGGCAGTGGTGGCTATGGTCGCACTCGCTATAGCGTCGCCGTACCGGATGCAACGCATCACGGGTTTTCTGGATCCATGGGCGGATCCCTATAATTCCGGTTTCCAGCTCACCCAGTCCCTGATCGCCATCGGACGCGGAGAATGGTTAGGCGTCGGCCTTGGCGACAGCGTGCAAAAGCTTTTCTATTTGCCCGAGGCGCACACCGACTTCGTGTTCGCCGTTTACGCCGAAGAATTCGGCTTGCTCGGCTCGCTGGTGCTGATCGCCCTGTTCCTTGCTCTGCTATGGCGAATATTCAATCTCGCAACGCGCGCGGCAGATGCGGAAAGATTTTTCGAGGCCTACATCGCGATTGGCCTTGGAACCTGGCTCGGCATACAGGCGTTTATCAATATCGGCGTCAACATGGGCCTGCTACCCACCAAAGGCCTGACGTTGCCGCTAATCAGTTACGGCCGCAGCAGCCTGATCATTACGCTGATTTGCATGGCGCTGCTACTCAGAATCCATCATGAGCTGGCGGTGGACGCGAAACCGGTCAACCGGACGCGTCGATCGAGGAGCCGTCAATCATGATTTCGCGGCCGATCCTAATTATGGCGGGCGGTACCGGCGGGCACGTCTATCCCGCGCTCGCTGTCGCGCGTGCACTGCAGGCGCACGCCTGTGAGGTCGTCTGGCTGGGAACGCATCGTGGCATCGAGTCACGCGTGGTTGTCGAGGCTGGTATCGACATGGAATGGATTAGTGTGCAGGGCCTGCGCCAAAAAGGCGTGCTGGCGATGATCATTGCTCCTTTTTCATTGGCCAGGGCGCTGTTCCAGTCCCTGGCCGTCATTATTCGCCGTCGTCCCGCGGCCGTTCTGGGCATGGGTGGGTTTGTGAGCGGGCCGGGTGGTGTTGCTGCCTGGCTGACGCGACGCCCGCTCCTGATCCACGAACAGAACGCTGCGGCCGGGATGACCAATCGTCTTCTGGCGCGTCTTGCCCGGGTTGTGCTGCAAGCCTTCCCGGGCAGTTTTAATTCCCGCGTCAGCGCGGAAACCGTGGGTAATCCGGTTCGCGAGGAGATCGCCGCAATACCAGCGCCTGGCGCTCGTTACGCAAGCCGGCAGGGTCCACTGCGCCTGCTCGTGCTCGGCGGCAGCCAGGGCGCGCTGGCGTTGAATCTCTCCGTGCCGGCGGCGCTCGCATTGATCGATAAGGATCTGCGCCCGGTCGTTCGGCACCAGTGTGGTGAGCGAACACTGCAGGCGGCGAAAGACGCCTATATCGAAAACAGTGTGGATGTCGATTTGTCGGCTTTTATCGAGGACATGGCCGAGGTGTATGCCTGGGCAGATCTTGTGGTCTGCAGGGCGGGTGCCCTGACGATCGCGGAACTTTGCGCGGCGGGTTTGCCGGCGGTGTTCATTCCGTATCCGGCGGCGGTGGACGACCACCAGACAGCAAACGCCGGCCCCATGGTTGCAGCGGGTGCCGCGACCATTATCCCCGAGGCCAGCCTGACACCTGCATTGCTGGCAGGCACATTGCGTGACTGGATGCAGTCACGCGCGAATCTGCTGCTGCGGGCGGAGAAGGCGCGCTCGCTCGCGACACCCGAGTCGCTTGCTCGTATCACTGAACGCTGTCTCGAACAGGCAGGAGTCGCCGCATGATCAATAAAATGCGCCGCATCCACTGTGTCCACTTTGTCGGTATCGGCGGCTCGGGCATGTCCGGTATTGCCGAGGTAATGTTGAGTCTCGGCTACGCAGTTCAGGGTTCCGATCTTAAATCGAACAAACAGACAAGGCGCCTTGAGACTCAGGGTGCAACCGTATTCATCGGCCACGCTCCGGACAATATTGCGAATGCTGATGCCGTAGTCGTCTCGAGCGCGGTCGATGAAACCAATCCTGAAGTAGCAGCAGCGAGAGAGCAGCTGATGCCTGTTGTCAGTCGCGCCGAAATGTTGGCCGAGCTGATGCGCTTTCGCTACTCCATTGCAGTCGCGGGTACGCATGGCAAGACGACGACGACGAGCCTGATCGCGAGCATGCTTGCAGAAGGCGGTCTCGATCCGACGTTTGTTATAGGTGGTCGACTAAAAAGCGCCGATGCAAATGCGCGTCTGGGTCAGGGCGACTACCTCGTTGCCGAGGCGGACGAAAGTGACGCGTCCTTCGTGCATCTGAAGCCGATGCTTGCGGTGGTCACCAACATCGACGCTGATCACATGTCAACTTATGACGGTGACATCCAAAAGCTGAAAGGCAGTTTTATCGAGTTCCTGCATAACCTGCCGTTTTACGGCCTGGCTGTGGTTTGTACCGATGATCCGGGTGTCACCGACGTACTTGCCGACATCGGTCGTTCAATCACGACCTACGGCATTAATGACGAAGCGGACGTGCGCGCTACCAACATCGTGTTCAGCTCCGGCACTACTGACTTCGATGTCGAACGAAAAGGAAGCACCGACAAATTGCACGTCAGGTTGCGATTGCCGGGCTTGCACAATGTTCGCAATTCGCTGGCCGCCATAGCGGTCGCCGATGAGTTACAGATTGGAGATGACGCTGTCGTGAAGGCCCTGCAGGAGTTCGAGGGCATTGATCGACGTTTCCAGCGACTGGGCGACATCGAAACAGCCGTTGGTACGGTCATGCTGGTCGATGACTACGGTCATCATCCGACGGAAATTGCTGCCACCCTGTCGGCTGCAAGAACCGGCTGGCCCGAAAAGCGCATCGTGCTTGTTTTTCAGCCGCATCGGTATTCCCGAACACGTGATTTGATGGATGATTTCGCCAGCGTTCTGTCAGACGTTGATGTGCTTGTGCTGCTCGACGTTTATGCGGCCGGTGAAGAGCCAATTTCGGGTGCCGATGGCCGGGCGATGGCGCGGGCGATCCGGTCCCGCGGATCCATCGAGCCCGTATTTGTCGAGTCGCTGGACGGA
>Ga0224500_10002407_pt1 | contig 10044 bp, 7 predicted proteins | sample SF_Oct11_sed_USG_FD_168126 | JGI IMG/M metagenome (GOLD analysis project Ga0224500, IMG submission 168126) | Sediment microbial communities from San Francisco Bay, California, United States - SF_Oct11_sed_USGS_4_1 | ecosystem: Environmental > Aquatic > Marine > Sediment | place: USA: California...
TCCGGTCCCCGGGATAGGCTGTCGAGGAGCAGGCGAACGAGGCGACCGATCCCCGGATCCCGAGTGCGGGCATGGAAACCCTGTTGCGCCCGGAAAGCGCGGCGGAAGCGCTGGCGTCCGCCGACGCCGCGACCCGGGGCTCGGATCGAGGCGACGGCGCTGGCGGGTCCGTGTTCGCCCGGGTGATCCACTCGGCTGACGATCGGACCGGGGCACGTGGAGCGAGATGCTCGCGGCGCAGATCGGCCTGGGTCTGGATGGCGATGTCGGCGGCCGAGCCGCGCGACTCCGAGACGATCGTCCGGACGGCTCCCGTCCCGAATCCTGCCAACGCCGGGTGGGCGCGCGTCGGGGCTCCGTGGAGTTGACCCGCCGCCCCGGTCATCGCGACGCCTGCAGCGGCTGCGAGCAGGGCGAGGCCGATGAGGGACCGGTTCGTGCGGGAGGATGCGGGCATGACCGCACTCTCCCGCCCCGGAACTGCGCAGACCGTGACCCGGGAGTCCCGGCAGGCATGGGAAGGTGGAGGTCACCGCTCCACCACGGAGCGGAGCGGACGACACCGGACCGCACCTGCCGGCGGGCACCAACTCAGTCGCCGGTGCCGGCCGCGACCTCCAGTGCGTCACGGATGGCCGCCTCGAACCCGGGTGCCCAGGGACCCTGGCCGGCCAGGACATAGGGCGATTGCTCCACCGTCTCGAAGGTCTGTGGGTCGGTCACGAATTCCCGAGCGCACGTGTCCACCGTGGCGCGCAGCCGCTCGAACGACCCGCGGTTGCGGAAGATGTACACGTGGATCCTCACCGGGTCGGACTGATCCAGGCCCTTCGCGGTGATCCCGATGGCGGTCGGGACCAGGATGGCGTCGGCGCATCCGGCGTCCCCGGATACGAGCTCCTCGATGGCGATTCCCCGCTTGGTGAGTTCGGTGGCGATGCCCTGGAAGTCGGCCGGTGTGGGCGCAGGTGGCGTGGTGGAGATCGTGCCGCAGCCGGCCGCCAAGAGGGCGGCCATGAGGATCAGGCTGGCGATGGCCACGCCGGCTCGGAGATCACGCATCGGGCCGGAGGCTATCACCGGGAGGGCGAACCTGCCGGTCGCGCTAGGATGACGTCCCTGTGCTCGACGTGGTCGTCTCCGTTCTGCGCCACACCGGCCCGATCGCCGTGGCGCGGTCTCGCCGGTCGACCGTCCGCGCCCTGTCCGCCGTCCTGGTGATGCTCTTGGCCATGCCGGCCGTGACCGGTGCAGCGCCGACGGATCCAATCGCACTCCTGGACCGTCCTCACGTGGATGTCGCGGAGTTGTCCGGCGCAGGGCCGGGCGGCGGATCCCGGGTCCTGGTGGTGGACCCGCTGGGATCCGAGGCGGCGGGCGTGCACCTCACGGTGCTCCACCGCGGTCCGACATGGTCGGTCGCCGCCGAGATGACCGTCGATATCGGACGGTCCGTCGAAGGCGCTGTCGGCCAGCCCTGGATCGTGGGCCTGGGCGATGAGCGCTTCGCCCTGATCGTCTCGTCCGAGTCGGGCGACGGTAGCCTCATCGCGACGATCGGGGTCGGATCGGCGGCGCGCGGTTCGACCGTGACGGAGCTGGATCGCCGTTGGCTGGACGACCCCGTGGATGACGCGGGGGTCGCCGATGTCACAGGCGACGGCCGGCCCGATCTCGTGGTGGCGACCGCCCGGACGGTCCGGACGGGCGGAACGTGCCAGGGCTCGACGATCACCGTCTTCCGCGACGGCGACCTGCGGTTCCTCCGCCGACTCGAGGTGCCCGAGACCCGGCTGGCCGCCGGGGTCATCGGGTCGTTCGACGACGTGCCCGGCGACGATCTCGCCGTGTACGCCTACCCGAACTGTCCGGCAGGGCCCGACCGGCCGACGACCGTGAGGCTCATGGCCGTCCGCCTCGCCGACGGTACGACGATCGTCGATCGCCCTGCGGCGGGGGCGGACGCCTTGCCGCAGCTCGGTCCGCCGATTCGTTTCGACGTGGACGGGGACACTCACCACGAGTTGCTGGGCCACGTGCCACGTGGCCTGGCGATCATCGATCCGACACGCGCCTGGTCGGACATCAGGATCGCGACCGGTGCCGCCTTCCCGCTGTTGGCCGCCCCCGTCACCGGGGCCGACGGTACGCCCCGGATGCGCGTGTCGTGGATGGAGCCGTCGATCGAGGGACGCGGTTCGATCGGCGTCGAGATGGTCGAGCGAGCCCCGGACGGCTCGCTGGACTCGGGCCCGGCAACGGTCATGTGGGACTCGGACCCGCCGACCGTCCGTTGGCGACTGGCGGTGAGGGCGGCGCAGGCCGGAGCGGCCGACCAGGCCGGTCCGGCGGGCTGGGTCGGGAACCTCGGTGATGACCCCGGATGCCCGGATGCGCTCGTCCCGACCGCGGTGCTCGACTGCGCGACGGGGGCACTCCTGGCCGGGCCCGCATGGGTCGGGACGCAGCCACTGCTGCCGCTGGACGCCCCGGAGGGCCGCCGACTCCTTGTCGCCGTCGGGCTCGCCCGATCACGCGGACCGGGCGTGGCCGTGACGCCGACTCCGTGGGCCGGCAGCCCTGCGGGCCGATGGCGCCATGGACCGAGCGCCCCGTTCTCGCTCGCTGAAGTCACGACAGCGGACGCCACGTCGCCGGGCGCGGTCGCGCGGCCGTCCGTGGACCCATACGCCGCCCTCGGGCCCGCCCTGGTCCTGAGCGCCCCGACCGGCACGCGCCTGCTCGTCGACATGTCGGCGATCGACCCCGATGCCGCCGATCCTTCGTCGCCCCCGGGTTCGACCCTGGCGCTGGACCCGTCCGCGCTGACGCCTGGGTCCAGCGTGATCGTTCGCATCTCGGGCCCACCAGGAGAGCCCCCGGGCGACGGACGCGCGTCGATCCAGGTGCCGCTCCCCGACGACGGGAGAGGCGGCGCCGCCGAGCGATGGGCGGTGACCGCGATCCCGTTCGACGACCGGGGCGAGACAGGGCTGCCGCTGGGGACGACGGTCGGGCTGGATCGAGAGGGCCCGGCCGTTTCCGCCGTCGCACCAGCGATCTCGCCACCGTGGCCGTTCACGACGAGCATCGGCGGCACCGTCGAGCCGGGAGCTCAGGTGGTGGTCGACGGCGTCGGGCCGGCGGAGGTGGATCCGCAAGGATCCTTCACCTTCGAGACCGCACTGGCGCCGTGGCCGCAGACGCTCCGGATCGTCGCCACGGATCCGCAGGGCAACATGACCGTCCTGCCGCTCACGGCGGTCGGCGGCGTGGATTATCGCGACTACCCGTGGCCCGCCATCGTCGCCGTGACCGTGATCTCCGCGGCGATCGTCAGCGGCGCCCTCGGGTCGCGACGCCGGCGCGATCCGAGTGGTGCGGCTGCCCGACACGGGGCCGGTGACGATGGCGGAGGCCCGGTGATGGAGGACCTGGGTCCGGATGACGGTCTCGGCCCCAGGTCCTGAGATCCTGACGGGACTCTCGCCTGCGCTCGGCGTGGTCACCGAGCGGACCTGCGCGCCCGAGGCGCGACCTGTCGTACGATTGGAGCGCCCCATGAGCCATCGGCCGCCGCGCCGTGACCCCGAGGAGACCGTGCCCCACATCCGCGCCTTCCGTGCCCTGCGGTACGACGCCTCCAAGGTCGGGGACCTGGGCCTCGTGGTCGCGCCGCCGTACGACATCATCGATCCTGACGAACGCTCGCGACTGATCGGGCGCCATCCGGCGAATGTCGTGCGGCTGGACCTTCCCGCGGAAGAATCGGGCGACGAGCCGGACGACCGCTACCGGCGGGCGGCCAGGACGCTGGCGGGGTGGCGGTCGGACGGGACGCTCCGCAAGGACCCGCATCCGTCCATCTATGTCTACGAACAGACCTACCGCGTGCCCGGCACGGACGTGGAGCGCACGCAGCGCGGCTTCTTCGCTCGTCTGCGCCTGGAGCCCTTCGGGCCCGGAAGCGGCGTCCTGCCGCACGAGCGAACCCTCGTGGGGCCGCGCGAGGACCGGTACAAGCTGCTGCGCGCGACCGGCGTCAACACCAGCCCGGTGATCGGGCTGTTCGACGATGTTTCCGGCGGGACCGGAACCCGGCTGGCCGCCGTCGCGGCCGACCCGCCCGACATGGATGTCACGGACGACGACGGTGTCCGGCATCGTCTGTGGGCCGTTCTCGCGGATGGCGAGGGTGCATCCGCCGATGTGGCTTCGGAACTCATCAGCGCGGCCTCGTCCGGTCCGGTCTCGATCGCGGATGGGCACCATCGCTACGAAACGGCCCTCCGCTACCGGGACGAACGGCGGATGACTCGCTCGTGCGAGGAGGACCCGGCGTTCGACTACATCCTGATGCTCTTCCTGGAGGCCAGCGGCGAACCCCTGACCGTCCTTCCCACCCACCGCCTCGTGCGTGACCTCGGGGAGGGCGGCGCCGGGAATCTGCGCGACGGTGCCTCGGAGCTGTTCGACGTCGAGCCGGTGGCGGACGCCGATGCCCTCGTCCGACACTTCGACGCAGCCGGACTGACCCAGGGCGGTGATGGCCGATTCGGCCTGTGGACGCGGGCCGGCGGTGCATGGTTGACGGCGCGCCGGGCGGCGTTCGGCCCCTGGCTGCCGCCCGGCGGTGCCGCGGTCCAGAGCCTCGACGTGACGCTCCTGGGCGTCGCGCTGGACCGACTGGCAGGGATCGATGCGGCGGCCGTGGCCTCGGGTCGCGTCGCCTACACGAAGTCCGCGACGGAAGCGATCGCCGCCGTCGAGCGTGGGGACGGGATCGATGCCGCGTTCCTGCTCGAGCCGACGCCCGTGTCGTCCATCGAGGCGGTCGCGCGCGATGGCGACGTCATGCCCCAGAAGTCGACGTACTTCTACCCGAAAGCCCTGACGGGGCTCCTGATCAATCCGCACGAGTGGTGACGCACAGGTGAATCGCATCCCGGATCCGACGCCCGAACCGATCCTCTCCCGTTCGCAGGTGCCGCCGCTCAACGGGCGACCGGTGCGCAAGGATGAGATCGAGATCCACGAACGCGGGATCTACATCGAGTCGTGGCTGCCCGAGCGCCGCTCCCGCCGAAAGCCGCTCCTGTTCGTCCACGGCGAGCTGGCCGGGTCCTGGGTCTGGGAGCGATACCTCGGCTACTTCGCCGGTCGCGGCTGGGAAGGCCACGCCCTCAACCTCCGCAATCACCACTGGTCCCAGACAGCGGACCCGGCGACGCTGTCGTTCGAAACCTACACCGAGGATGTGGTCGCGGCCATGGACCGGCTGGGACCGACCACGGTCGCGGTCGGTCACGGGATGGGAGGCCTCCTTGCCCTCAAGGCGGCGGAGCGGATCGCGATCTCGGCGATCATCCTGATCGCCTCCGAGCTGCCGCGCGACCTTCGACCGCCGGCCCGCTCGTTCGAGCTACGCGAGATCCCCGAGGTGTACGGGCGGAACGTGATCGGCTGGGAGACACTCCCGGAGAAGCTGTTGCGCGACGACCGCGATCTGACCCTGGATGACGTCCTCCGCATCCAGCACCTGCTGGGCCAGAAGCCCCATGAGGCGGGCGCCGCGCGACGCCAGATGCTGGCCGGTGTCCCGGTGGATCGTCGGGTGCTCTCGGAGATCCCACGGCTCGTCATCGGCGGTGGACTGGACCGACTGGTCAGCCTTGCATCCACGGAACAGCTGGCGGATTGGCTCGGAGCCGAGTACGAGCCCTTCGGGGCCCATTCCCATTTCGGCCTGGTGGCGGGGGAGCACAGTCACCAGCAGGTCGCCGAGGGCGTTCGCGCCTTCCTTGAGACACACCGCCTCTGACCATCCGATACGACGCGGGTCGGTTGAAGGCTTCGCCCGGTCGCTGGTATCCTGACCGCCGGCACGGGGCGCTCGCGCGCTTCCGGTCACTGCGCCGCATTCGTCTAGAGGCCCAGGACACCGCCCTCTCAAGGCGGAGATCACCGGTTCGAATCCGGTATGCGGTACCAATCGCTTCCCCTGACGCCCCCGGACCGCGCCCCGGGGGCGTTCCCTTTCGCGCCGCGTCCGCCGGACCGATGGACCGCGTTCGTCCAGGCGCCTGCGTGCGAAGGTCGGCGGAACGCCCCGGCTCGGACTGGCCGGCGACCTCCCGTTCGGCTTGCTCCGATCGATCGATCGGCCGGCCCTCAAGTCATCTGCCGTCCGGATCGACATCGGGGCCGTCGACGTTGACGTTCTGCGGACCGGTCCAACGCGGCGGGGCTGCCGGGCGGCGGCGATGACGGCGATGATGGAGAGGCTGCGCCCGGAGCGCAGCCCCAGGCGAGCGCCACAGCCATCAGTCCGAGGAGCAGCCTCCTGCCTGGAGCGAGCCTTGTGTTGGGCATCACCGGTTCAACACCTCGAGCAGCGTGGCCTCGGTGGCGGCACGATCGGCGACGCTGAGGTATTCCACGTTCGGCGCCCCGTCAACTGGTCGCGTGAACCCGACCTCAGCTCCCTCGGCCTCCTCGATATCGACCCGCGCCGGGCTGAACGTGCCGAGCGGGTATCCGGCGGCCAGCGCGGCGGCCAGCGGGTCCCACAGGAAGTACGTGCCATCGGCCATGTACGGCCGCTCGGCGAACAGCTCCGCGAGCACCTGCGCACCCTGACCCGTCGCCTCCTCGCGGAAACGGGCCGCGAACTCCGGAGTGACGGGCACCTGGTTGGTGCCGTCGAGGCTGACCAGGCGCACCGCGAGACCCGAGTCGATCACGGCCCGGGCGGCGGTCGGATCCACGTAGATGTTCCACTCGGCGACCTCGTTGTCGGGCGGCCCTCCGAACGCCACGTTGCCCGGGACGTGCAGGGCGCCGCCCATCGCGTACACGGTTTCGAGTCGCCGGACGAGATCCGGATGGCGGCCGAACGCATCGGCCAGGTTGGTCATCGGGCCGAGCACCAGGAGGCGGAGCCCGTCCACGCGCTCGGCAGTCTCGGCTAGGAGCCGGACTGCATCGCCGGCGAACGGCTGCCGCGCCGTCGATGGCAGCGCCAGCCCGGAGCCGTCATCGACGCTTGCCCGCCAGGCGTCTGGGAAGGCGTGATCGCCGGCGATGGGCGTCTCGCGCCCGCACGCGACGTCGATCACCGGCGCATCCAAGCGCTCGAGCAGGCGCAGGATGACGTCCACGCCGGCATCGCAGCGTGCCTCCCCGGTCCCGGCCACGGTGATGGCCTCCACCTCGACGCCTGGCGACGCGAGGAGCAGCGCGATCGCCACGAGGTCGTCCGGTGCAACATCCGTATCGATGAGCAGTGACCGTGGGCCGGTCGCGGGGCTCGCTGAGGCGGGGCCGGTGGTCGCGCCGGATCCGGCGGCGGACGTCCCGGCCGGCGATGGCGAGGCGGGCGCGCTAGGAGCGCAGCCCGCGACCGCGAACAGGCCGACCAGGGCGACGAGGAGCCTCAGGCGTGACGAGATCACGGCTCCGGTGCCCTCCTCGTGTTGAACGACGTGGGCGGCCCGCAGGCGGGCCGCCCACGCATCGGTCTCGGCGGGGATCGATTACGGCGCCTCGAACGTGGCCGACCTGACGATGGCTCGGAGTTCCTCGACGTGCTCGGCAGGCGTCCCGGCGTAGTGGGCCGTATCGATGACCACGAGCACACCGTCGACGTCCAGGATCCACAGCTCGTCGATCTGGCCCGGGCCCTGGTGGTAGCGGTAGGGTTCGAGGGTCGCGCCCGCCGTCCAGCTGCCGAAGTAGCCCTGGTCGCAATCGGTGAACCTGCCGGCGGCGTAGGTGGCGTCGTCCGGCACGTGGAGCGTGATCGACTTCCCTTGGTACCCATCGACCGTGATGTCCACCGGCTCGGTCGCGTCGCGGGACGCCTGGGCCGACAGGGCGGCGACGAGCTCATCGACCGTCGTGGCCGGGGTCTCCGGTGCGGTTCCCGACCACTGGCAGGGATTCGCGTACACGTACAAGGGACCGTCGAACACGATCATCCCCGCACCGTCCGGCGGATCGGCCCCGCTGTCCTCTTTGACGAGGATCCCCGCTTGCGGGTCCCCATCCCAGCCCGGGGCCGGGATGGTGACGGTGATGACCACGCCTTGCTTCCACAGGGGGTGGGAGGTTCCTGCGGGGAGACCGGCGGCAGACGACGGCGCAACCGCGGAGGGCGCCGCGGTGGGCGACGGCATAGCCGTCAGCGACGGCGCCGCGGTGGGCGACGGCATAGCCGTCGGGGTCGCCCCGACACCACCGGACGCGGAAGGGCCGAGTAGCTGGGTACCGATGACGAGGACCACGACCACGGCCGCGAGGCCGAGGCCGATGGGGATGAACTTGCTCATGACGTCGGGCATCCTCCACGGGCCGATCACGGCCCGTTGTCGTTTGTGCTCGATGGTGGCGCGCACGGCATCGAAGACCGGATCCGCGAGCTCCGACTGCCCCTCCATCAGGAAGGAATGGATCAAGCGGTCGGGATCTCGTTGTGCGTTCATGCCGGTCGCTCCTGGAAATCCGCGGTCGACCGTGCATCGGCTTCGATGCTGGCCCGGAGCGCCCGCGTCGCGTGGTGCAGGCGGGACTTCGCGGTCCCGATGGGAAGGTTCGTTCGCGCCGCCACCTCGGAGATCGAGAGCCCGAGGTAGTGGTGGAAGACCAGGACGGCGCGCTGTTCGACGGTGAGCCTCCGGAAGGCTCGTTCGAGAAGGTCGCGGTCGTCCACGGTCAGGTACTCGTCGGGGCCGTACGCACCCGCGACGGGAATCAGCCTCACGCCCCCGGACCATCGCCTGCGAAGCCTGGCCTCGGCGTAGCACGCGTTGGAGAGGATGCGGTGGAGCCATGGCTCGAAGCGGGTCGGGTCACGCAGGGTGCGGAGCTCGGTCCAGGCCGTGATCAACGCGGCCTGGACGGCGTCCTCGGCCAGGTCGGTGTCGCGGAGGATACGAACCGCGATCGCCAGGCATCGGTCGCCGACCAGGCGCGCCAGGGAGTCGAACGCTTCCGCGTCGCCCCGTTGCGCCTGCTCGACCAATCCGTCGTGCACCCACCACTCCGTTCCGTAACGGCCGGCCCAGGGTGGACCGGTTAGTAGATAGAGCGATCGGGACAGCCTATCTGTTCAATCCCGGCCCGATCCAGCGCGACCGGACTCGTTCATCGGGTTCGTGGGACCGGTATGGAGAATGACCCCCCACTGCGTCCCGCCCGCGGGCGCGATCCTGGGGCGGGTCGGGGGGACGGACGGCGGCCGGCCCGCGCCCCGGGCGTCGCCGTTTGCGTAGACTGCCCCTCGTGCTACCCCCTGAGGCCCGCAGGCTGGTGATCCTGACCGAGGGTCAGTTCAGTCTCCACCACGCGAAGACGGCCATCGGCGTGATCCGCTACGGCCACGACGACGTCGTCGCGATCCTGGATTCCACGATGGCCGGCCGGAACCTGTCCGAGTTCCTGCCCGGTTTCGAGATCCCGTTCGTGGCGTCGCTGGGGGAGGCCCTCGCGGGTCCGATCCGACCGGACTCCCTGCTGGTCGGGATCGCCCCGACCGGCGGACGGCTGCCCTCGGAGTGGGAGACGCTGATCCTGGCCGCGATCGAAGCTGGCCTCGACATCCATTCGGGACTCCACCAGTTCCTCGGGGACGATCCCGGGTTCGCCTCCGCCGCCGCCGCGGCCGGCACCAGGATCTTCGACTATCGACGCGCCCCGGAACGCATGGAGACGAGCGTCGGTCGAAAGCACCTGCCCGGCAAGCGCGTGATCCTGACGGTCGGTACCGACTGCGCGGTCGGCAAGATGTCCGTGGCCCTCGAACTCGTCGCGGCCGCCCGCCGGTCCGGCCAGTCTGCAGTCATGGTGCCGACCGGCCAGACCGGGATGATGATCGAGGGATGGGGCGTGACGGTCGACCGCGTCATCAGCGATTTCCTCAACGGGACGGTCGAGTGGCTGGTGGAGCAGGGGGAACACCGCGGCGACTGGGTCCTCATCGAGGGCCAGGGATCGCTCGACCACCCGGCCTACAGCTCCGTCACCCTGGGTCTCATCCATGGCGCC
>Ga0224500_10002408_pt1 | contig 10039 bp, 9 predicted proteins | sample SF_Oct11_sed_USG_FD_168126 | JGI IMG/M metagenome (GOLD analysis project Ga0224500, IMG submission 168126) | Sediment microbial communities from San Francisco Bay, California, United States - SF_Oct11_sed_USGS_4_1 | ecosystem: Environmental > Aquatic > Marine > Sediment | place: USA: California...
CCGGCTCATTCATCAGCGCCAATGATGGTGACGACTGGGACGACGACGCCTCCGACCCCGGTGACTGGGTTTCCCCGGCCGAGTCCGCGAGCGGCCCCCTGGAAGGCTGCGATGTCAGCCGGAGCTCATGGCACGGCCTGCGGGTGGCGGCCATGATCGGCGCAGCAACCGACAACGGTGCCGGCGTTGCCGGCGGCACCTGGTCAGGCCGAATCCTGCCCGTGCGCGTGCTGGGCAAGTGCGGTGGCTACGACTCCGACATCGTGGCCGGCATGCGCTGGGCCGCGGGATTGCCCGTGAACGGTGCGCCGCCAAACCCCAACCCGGCGCGGATCCTCAACCTGAGCCTTGGCAGCGAAGGCCGCTGCGCCTCGGTTTACTCGAACGTCCTTGCGGAGTTGGCGGATGCCGGTGTCGTCGTCGTCTCGTCAGCCGGGAACGACAGCGGCCCCGTTGAAGCGCCGGCCAACTGCCCCGGCGTCCTGGCCGTGGGCGGGCTGCGTCACGTGGGCACCAAGGTGGGCTACAGCAGCCTTGGCTCCGAGGTGGGCATTTCGGCCCCGGCGGGCAACTGTCCCGACGTGGATACGACGTTCCTGTGCGGCTTCTCGCTGGTCACCGCCGATAACACGGGACAGACGGTGCCGGGTTCGTCCAGCTACACGGACGACGTCAACTACAACATCGGCACCAGCTTCTCGGCACCCATCGTGGCGGCGCTGGCCGGCCTGATGTACAGCGTGAACGACAGCCTGACGACGGCGGAGTTCATCGACCGCATCAAGTCCGGAGCCCGCCCCTTCCCGGCACCCGACCCTGGACTGCCAACCTGCCCGGACCTCGACAGCGCCACCGGCCAGTGCAACTGCACGACCAGCACGTGCGGCGCCGGCATTGCGGACGCGCCGGGGGCTGTGGGCGAGGCGCTGCGCCCGATGGCGCGGATCGTGGAACCTGACGGCTCTGGCGCCGGCGAGAACGTAACGCTGGATGGCCGCCCCAGCGCGGCAGCGCGTAACCGGACGATCAGCAGGTATTCCTGGACGGTCGTGAGCGGTGCCGCGAGTTTCGTCGGTGCGACCGACGGCCCGACGGCGACGGTGGCGGTCCCGGCGTCAGGGAAAATCGACGTACAGCTGGTAGTCAGCGACGACCTGGGGCGCACGGACGCCACGGCAGTCAGCCTGGGCAGGTCGCCGGGTGGCGGCGGTGGAGGCGGTGCAATCGACCCGCTCGCGCTGGCGGGCCTCGGCTTGCTCGCGAGCCGCCGCCGGGCAGCTCAGCGATAGCCCTGGGCCTGCAGCAGGAACAGGCGGGCATAGTCCCCGCCCTGCGCCAGCAGCTCGGCGTGCGTCCCGTACTCCACGATCTGGCCGTGCTCCAGGACGGCAATCCGATCCGCCTGGCGTACCGTCGAGAAGCGGTGCGAGATGAGGATCGAGATCCGGCCCACCGTGTGTTCGCGGAAGTACTCGAACAGCTCGGCCTCGGCGGCAGCGTCCATGGACGCGGTGGGCTCGTCGAGCACCAGGACATCGGCTGACGTGCGCATGAAGGCCCGCGACAGCGCCACCTTCTGCCACTGACCCGTGGACAGCTCCTTGCCGCCCTTGAACCAGCTGCCGAGCTGCGTACCGAAGCCACGCTCGAGACTGCGAATGAACGGCAGCGCCATCCCCTTGCGCGCCGACTCCTCCCACCGGGCTTCGTCCGTGTAGGCCTCGATGTCCCCGGCGCCGATGTTCTCGCCCACCGTGAACTGGTAGCGGTTGAAGTCCTGGAAGATCACAGCGATCTGCCGCCGGAGTGCGTCCCGGTCCCACTCACGGACATCCAGCCCGTGCAGCATCACGCGACCAGAATCCGGTTGATAAAGACCGCATAGGAGCTTGATTAATGTTGATTTTCCAGCCCCGTTCTCCCCGACGAGCGCCAGGCTCTGGCCGGGCCGTATATGCAGGCTGATGGCCCGCAGGGCAGGCTCCCGGGCACCGGGGTAAGTGAAGGACACGGCATCGAAGCGGACCCCGTCCGCCGGGTCCGGTCCCCGGGGCGCCTCGCCCCAGGTCTGGACGGGCGCCTGCTCCAGATACTCGTAGAGATTGCTCAGGTAGAGGTTGTCCTCGTACATCCCGCCGATAGAGCTCAGGCTCGCCGCCACCGCTGCCTGCCCCTGCTTGAACAACAGCAGGTACATGGTCATCTCGCCGATCGTGATCCCCCCCTGCACCGCCGAGACGGCGATCCACCCATAGGCGCCGTAGAGGACGGCGGTGCCGAACAGGCTCAGGGACAGTCCCCAGGTCTCCCGCCGGAGGGTCAGGGCACGGTCCTCCCGGTAGATCTTCTGGAATATGGCCTTGTAGCGGTCGAGGAGCATCGGGCCCAGCTGGAACAGCTGCACCTCCTTGGCGTTGTCCTCGCGGGCCATGACCGTTTCCAGGTACAGCTGCAGCCGCGACTCTGGCGCCCGCATGCGAAACAGCCGGAAGGCATCGCCGGAAAACTTCGTCTCCGCGACGAAGGCTGGCAGGCCCGCAAGGACGAGCAGGCCCATCGCCCAGGGCGAGAAAGCGGTGAGCAGCAGGCCGAAACTCACCAGCGACACCAGTTGCTGGAAGAGCGCGAAATTGCGCATGACGAGGCTGAGTGGCCGGCTGGAGGCCTCCCTCCGGGCGCGGGTGAGCTTGTCGTAGAATTCCGCGTCTTCGAACTGTGTGAGGTCGAGAGTGAGCGCCTTCTCGAGGATCATTTCGTTGACGCGCTGGCCCAGCTGGGCGCGGAGTAGCGACTGGCACGCCGCGATCCCCCGCTGCGCACCACCGAGCAGGGCAATGATGGCGGCTTCGACCAGCACGAGTTCCAGCACGGGGGCATAGGCTGGCGACCCGCCCGCCGAGGCGAGGGTCATCTGGCCCACCACCGCGTCGATGACGAGCTTGCCGACCCAGGCAGCGGCGGCCGGGAGCAGCCCGGCAGCCAGCGTGAAAAACGTGAGCAGCAGGGTCAGCTGGCGACTGGTGGACCAGACGAGCGCCACCGCGCGGCGGCTGTAACGGAGTACGCCGAAATTCAGGCCGAGCCGGCCGAGGAGGCCTGGCATCGCCGTGGAAGTCGCGGAGGGGGCAGCGTGTGGATGGGGAGCGTTCAAGGCGCGTCAGTATAATCGCACCGCATGGCCGAACCCGAGGTGACCCGCTTTGCGCCGAGCCCGACGGGCGACCTCCACCTCGGTCACGCCTACGCCGCGCTGTTTGCGCACGACGCCGCGCGGGCGACCGCCGGCCGCTTCCTGGTGCGGATGGAGAACCTGGACCAGGCGCGCTGCGAAACCCGCCTGGAGGCAGGCATCCTCAGCGATCTCGCCTGGCTGGGGCTGGCCTGGGACGGACCCGTCCGCCGGCAGTCCGACTGCATGGGCGCCTACCGGGCCGCGCTCGACGCGCTGACTGCGCTGGGCGTCGTCTACCCCTGCTTCTGCACCCGGGGCGCCATCGCCCGGGAAATCGAGGCCATGGCCGGCGCCCCCCAGGGACCGGATGGCCCGCTCTACCCCGGCACCTGCCGCCAGCTGCCGGCTGCGGAACGCCGGGCCCGCCTGGCGGGCGGGTTCGCCCACGCCCTCCGGCTGGACGTCGCCGCAGCGATCGCCGGACTTGCGGCCCCTGCCCTGCGCTTCGAAGAGACGGGCCGCGGGCCCGCGGGCGAGAACGGCCCGGTCGCGGTTCAGCCCGCACTCCTCGGGGACATCGTGCTCGGTCGCAGGGACACGGGCGTGAGCTACCACCTCGCCGTGGTCGTGGACGACGCGGACCAGGGGATAACGCTGGTCACGCGGGGCGATGACCTGTTCGCGGCAACCCATGTGCAGCGCCTGCTCCAGGCACTGCTCGGCCTCCCTGTACCGCGCTACCGGCACCACCCGCTGATCCGGGATGCCCAGGGGCGCCGCCTCGCCAAGCGGGACCGGGACCAGACTCTCGCGTCGCTCCGCGCCGCGGGCCTGACTCCCGCAGACATTCGCCGGAGGCTCGGCCTGGGATAGCATGCCGCGCATGGAAACGTCCGACCTCACACCGCGCCAGTACTGGGCCCGGATCAAAGCCGATCCGGGCCGGGCGAGATTCGGCTTCGGCAGCAAGGCGGCGCTCATCAACATTGACCTGCAGCGCGCCTACACGCAGGTTGGGCGTTTCCGTACCGCCTACGAGACGGATCCCGGGCAGCTGGACTATGTGAACCGGCTGGCGACGCTCACCCGCGCCCGGGGCTGGCCCGTGATCTGGACTTACGTGGCATACCTTCCCGACGCGTCCGACGCCGGCGTCTGGGGCACGCGCACGAATACCGAGGACTCCCTGCAGAACATCAAGGAAGGCTCCGAGCGAGCCCGGCTGGACCCGCGCCTCGAGATCGACCGGCAGCGGGATGCCGTGTTCAACAAGCGCATGGCGAGCGTCTTCCACGAGACGCCCATCGGGTCTTTGCTCAACTGGCACCGCGTAGACACGGTAATACTTACGGGCGGCAGCACGTCCGGCTGCGTGCGCGCCAGCGCCGTGGATGCGCTGTCACGGAGCTACCGCGTGATCGTCCCCGAGGAGTGCGTCGCCGACAGGCACGAGATCCCGCACTTCGCCAGTCTCTGCGACCTGATGCTGAAGTATGCGGACGTGGAGACCTGGACTGTCGTCAGCGAGTGGCTGTCGAATCCCGGCGGAGCGCGTTGAACCCGGTTCGCCACGCGTCCCTCTTCGCGTTCTCGTCGCTGACAACCTCAAACGTCTTGCGGAGGGCATCCGGGTTGTCGAGCGCCGCGATCATCACGGCTGCCACATCGGCGCGCGGAATCCGTCCCGACCCTTCGTCCCCCTGCCGCAGGGCGATGCCCGTCCGGCCGCCCGGATCGTCCGTGAGGCCGCCCGGCCTCACGATGGTGTAGGGCAAGCCGCTGGCGCGCAGGTGGGACTCGCTCCTGGCCTTCCACTTCAGGGCGTCGCCCGAGAGCAGATTGAGCATCATGCCGAGAAGGCCCCCGCCGCTGCCCACGCCCATGGACGATTCCAGCACCAGCTGGCGCACGCCGGCCGCGAGGGCAGCATCGGTCACGTTCTTCACGCCACCGTAGTCCACGAACTCCGGGCTGTTCGGTCCCGAGCGCTCCGTGGCACCGATCGTGACCAGGACCAGGCTGGCGCCGGCCATGGCCGGACCCAGGGTCCCGGGCTTCGTCACGTCGCCCGCCACCCACGCGTAATCCGCGCCGATGTTCCTGCGGGCCGCCGCCACATCCCGCGCCATGGGACGGATGGCGTAACGCGGGTCCCGGCGCAACTGCTCGAGCACCAGGCGGCCGGTCCGGCCGGTGGCACCGACCACCAGCACGACGGCCGGACCGCTACCCCTGGGCCTGGGCAGCTCGCCCGTGAGGGTGTGCTGGGCGAGCGCCGCCTGACCGGGCCAGGCCAGCAGCAGGAGTGACAGGAAGACCGGAATGCGTCGCAGGTTCATCGTCGCTTTCCTCCACCGATACCAGCGCCGCCCGCCACCGGGCGGCCGCCGGGATCCCATGATGACGTCCGTGCCCGTCAACGCCAACAGGCAAGGACCTACCGGGGCCTCATGTTGTAGTCCCGCCAGACGGCGATCTTCCCGTCCCGGACGATGAACATGCCGGCGATGTGCGGCTTGTTGTCATACTTGCTGTCGTGGGCATGGAAGTAATCGATCCGCTCGTTGATCACCATGGGTCCCAGGGCGTGGGATCGCACCACCACCCAGTCGACGGCCTTCAGTCTGGTGAGAAAGGGCCCCATCTGCCTGATGAATTCCTCCCGCGTGGTGATGACCGGGCCGCCTTCCCAGACCATGTACTCGAAGGGCTCCGCAAGATAGGTCGTCAGCAACTCGGCATCCCTCTTCGACCAGTCACGGCAGAACCGGTTGACGAGTTCCTCGTTCGCCCGCTCTTCGTCGGTGGCCATAGGCCTCCCTTGCTTGCGCTAGATCCAGCCACAGCAGCCGGGCGCGCCACACCGGCAGGCAAGCTGCCCGTCATGGTGGCTCAACCCGTAGTCCACCGTCAGCTCCTCGCCCGCCCGTATCCGGCGCAGGGCATAGAACTCCGCGCGGTCCGCCGTCAGACGGGTAAACGTGTTCGGCGCGCAGGAATGATTGATGAAGCGGAAGCCGCGACCGGTATCGGTGGCATCTATGGCCTTCCCTTCGAGCTCGATGATGGCGACGATCCTGAGCCCCCTGGCCCGACGCCGTGCCTCGCGGATGGATATTACGTCTCCCTCGAACTCGCCGATCTTCGCCCGGGCCGGAATGGCACAGCCCGCAAACAGGCCGCGGCCGGCAATCCTGCTCGGGCCGATGCGGAGCTTGTCGTAGACCGGTGATGAATAGATGATGCCCGCCACTGGTGCTGATCCTAGTCGAGGTCACGACGTGCAGTCGATCATTTCGGTGCAGGGGCTCACCAAGACCTACGGCTCGGGCTTCCAGGCCCTGCGGAACGTCAATCTGGAGATCCATCGCGGCGAGATCTTCGCCCTGCTCGGCCCCAACGGCGCCGGCAAGACCACCCTGATCAACATCATCTGCGGCATCGTCAACCCGAGCGAAGGCACGATCCTTGCGGACGGGCACGATGTCGTCAGGGACTTCCGTGCCGCACGCCAGGCCATCGGGCTCGTGCCCCAAGAACTGCACACCGACATGTTCGAGACGGTCTGGGCCACCGTCAACTTCAGCCGTGGACTGTTCGGCAAGCCGGCCGACGCTGGCCGCGTGGAGAAGGTCCTGCGTGACGTCTCGCTGTGGGACAAGCGGCACTCAAAGATCATGCAGCTGTCCGGCGGCATGAAGCGCCGGGTCATGATCGCAAAAGCCCTGTCCCACGAGCCCGGCATCCTCTTCCTGGACGAGCCCACGGCCGGCGTGGACGTGGAGCTGCGCCGCGACATGTGGGAGATGGTCCGCGGACTGCGCGACAACGGCGTGACCATCATCCTGACCACGCATTACATCGAGGAGGCCGAGGAGATGGCCGATCGTGTCGGGGTGATCAACAAAGGAGAGATCATCCTGGTCGAGGACAAGTCGGTCCTGATGCGCAGGCTCGGCAAGAGGCAGCTGCGGATTCACCTGCTAAGCCCACTGGGGGCGATTCCCGACGGGCTCCGCGACTATCCCCTGGAGCTGGCGGCTAATCGCTGCGAGCTGGTCTACACCTTCGATGCGCGGGCGGAAGGCGGCGGGATTGCCGGGCTGCTGCGCGGGCTCGCGGAGCAGGGCATCGGCTTCAGGGACCTGCGCTCGACCGAGACTTCACTGGAGGAGATCTTCGTCGGCCTCGTGAGGGCCCAGGTATGAACGTGCACGCCATCCGGGCCATCTACGCGTTCGAGCTGTCCCGCTGGTTCCGGACGCTCGGCCAGAGCATCGCCTCGCCCATCATGTCCACGTCGCTCTACTTCGTGGTCTTCGGCGCCGCCATAGGCGGCCGCATGGGGGCGATCGAGGGGGTCAGCTTCGGGGCCTTCATCATTCCCGGGCTGGTGATGCTGAACCTGCTGAACGAGAGCATCTCGAACGCCTCCTTCGGCATCTACATGCCCAAGTTCTCGGGGACCATCTACGAGGTGCTGTCCGCGCCGGTTTCGGCCGTCGAAGTCGTGCTGGGCTACGTGGGCGCGGCCGCCACCAAGTCCGTCCTGCTCGGCCTGCTGATCCTGGCAACAGCCCGGCTGTTCGTGTCCTACGAGATCGATCACCCGGTGCTGATGATGGTGTTTCTCCTGCTGACAGCAGTCACTTTCAGCCTCTTCGGCTTCATCATCGGCATCTGGGCCGACGGCTTCGAGAAACTGCAGGTGATTCCGCTGATGGTGGTCACGCCCCTTACCTTCCTCGGCGGCAGCTTCTACTCGATCAGCATGCTGCCGCCGGTCTGGCAGGACATCGCCCTCTTCAACCCGGTCCTCTACCTCGTCAGCGGCTTTCGCTGGAGCTTCTACGGCATTTCGGACATCAGCGTGGACGCCAGCCTCGGGATGATCGGGGTCTTCCTGGTCGCCTGCCTGGCGGTGATCGCCTGGATCTTCAGGACAGGTTATCGCCTGAAGAACTGAGCTGCTCGCGCACGAGGGCGAAAATCTGCCGGTAGGCCCGCCCCTGGCGCAGGTTCTCACCGGGCTTTGCCTCCCGGGCATCCTTCCGGGCCTGGCGGATCAGGGCCCGCAGCTGCTGGGCATCGGTGGCGGGGAACTCGTCGAGCCACGGCCCAAGCTGGCCATCGTCGGCGATCAGGGCGTCGCGCCACTTCTCGGCACGGTGCAGGCGCAGGGTGTCCCGGCTCGACTGGCTCCGCTGGACCCGGAGGGCCGCAGCGACGGCCTCCAGGGAGGCGGCATCGAGACGGTGCATCAGCTTGCCGATGAACTGCTTCTGCCGGCGCCTGCCCTCGAAATTGGTGATGCGCTTCGCCTCGACGACCGCATCGCGGAGCTTTTCCGGCAGCGCCAGGTTCGCGAACAGGTCAGCCCGGAGAGTGAGCAGCTCCTCGCCGAGTTCCTGCAGCTTTTCGCTGGCCTCCTTCAGCTCGGTGCGGCTGGGCGCATCGCCGCCCTTCAGCTCGTTGCGGAACTGCTGGTCGGCATCACTGCCCTCCGGAACGAATTCACCCTCGACGTAGTACCCCTTGCGGGACTTGCGCGCCATGGACTGGCCACCGCCTGACTGCAACCGGGCGCCAGTATACGGTCCGGCTCCACCGCGACATGCAGTGGCGCCGCCTATACTGTACCGGTGAGCGACTCCCCGCCCGCCAGCCGCGCCGACAAGGCCGCCCTGCTCTTCGCCCTGTATCTGGCCCAGGGCCTGCCCTACGGGTTCTTCACCCTGGCGCTGCCAGTCCTCCTCCGCGACGCCGGCCTGTCGCTGACGGCCATCAGCGCGCTCAGCCTCCTCGCCCTGCCCTGGGCGTTCAAGTTCCTCTGGGCGCCGCTGCTGGACCAGCGTGGCACGCGGCGCGCCTGGCTGCTGGTCCTGCAGGCCGGCTCCATCGCGGGGGCCCTGCTGCTGGCCGGGATGAGCCCGGACAGCAACTACGCCCTGCTATTCGCTGCCGCCTTTGCCTTCAACCTCATCGCCGCCTCCCAGGACGTGGCGACGGACGGCCTTGCGGTGCGGCTGCTGGACGCCAGGGAGCGCGGCATCGGGAACGGCCTGCAGGTAGGCGCCTACCGGCTGGGCATGATCCTGGGCGGGGGTCTGCTGCTGTGGATCTTTGCGCGGACGAACTGGACCGTGATGTTCCTGTGCATGGCGGCCCTGCTGGCCCCAACCCTGCTCCCCGTCCTCCGCCTGCGCGAACCGCCCGGGACCGGAGCCATCCGGCGCCTGGGCAGCTCCGGGCTGGCGCTGGCCTGGGTCCAACGGGCCATGCAGCCGCCGATGCTGACGCTCGGTGCGCTCATATTCTGCTACCGCTTCGGCGACCAGATGGTGGCATCGCTGCTGGGACCGTTCCTCACCGACATCGGCCTGGACCTGGAGACGATTGCGCTGATGAAGGGCGCGGTGGGCTCTGCAACGAGCCTCGTCGGGGCCGCGCTCGGCGGGGCCTTCGTCTTAGCGGTCGGCCGCCGCCGCGCACTGCTGGCGAGCGGCCTCGGCCAGGCTGCCAGCTTCTGCCTCTACATCGCCGCCGCCCGCGGCGCGGGCGGCGTGGACCTGCTCTGGACGGCAACGGTGCTGGAAGGCGTGATCGGCACCATGGCCACGGTGGCGCTCTTCACGCTGATGATGGATGCGGCGGACCCGGAGCACGCGGGAACCGACTACACGCTGCTGGCGAGTGCCGTGGTGCTCGTGGGCGCCCTCGCCGGCTTCGCCGCCGCCCTGATCGCGGACGCATTCGGCTATGCAGTAACCTTCGTGCTGGGGACCGGGCTGGCCGCCGGCGGCTGCCTCTTCCTCGTCTGGTGGCTGGATCACAGGCCCCTGCAAGGGCGGGTGGCGGAGGCCTGGC
>Ga0224500_10002412_pt1 | contig 10029 bp, 10 predicted proteins | sample SF_Oct11_sed_USG_FD_168126 | JGI IMG/M metagenome (GOLD analysis project Ga0224500, IMG submission 168126) | Sediment microbial communities from San Francisco Bay, California, United States - SF_Oct11_sed_USGS_4_1 | ecosystem: Environmental > Aquatic > Marine > Sediment | place: USA: California...
CCAGGTCCAGCCTGGGAAGTCTGGGAGGAGTCGCCCACAGACACTGTACCAGGGTTGGTCAGGCTTCCGGTATCCGAAGCAGGCGCAGAGATGCTCGGTTGATCGGTGTTTCCCTGCGCACTCAAATTTGGAGCCTGGGTGCTCAATGTGTGTACGTGAGTCGGCTCTTCAGAAGCATCGGCTTCGGCGAGATACAGAACGATCTCTACCCGGCGATTCTTCTTGCGGCCCTCTTCCATCTCATTCGACGCGGTTGGCCTGCTGTCTCCAAGGGGCATGGCTGTGATTTTGGCTGCGTCGATACCGCCTTTCTCGACGAGATAGCGGAGCACACCATTTGCCCGGACCTTGGATAGTTCCCAATTGCTCCGATAACGGGCCTTGAGGGAGGGACCGATTTCGACGTTATCTGTATGGCCTTCAATGCGAATGAGTCGGGTATCGGCGCTGGTACGCAGATAGTCAATGAACTGATCGAGCACAGCATAATTCTCAGGTTTGATCGCGGCGTCCCCTGATTCATACCGCACGAACTTGGCGAGCTCACCCAGGTTGAGGCGACTTTGTCCAGCGGTATCCTGTTCGGTCAGCTTGCTGGTGACCAGGTCGACAGGGGGCGCAGCGGAAGAGGGCTTGGTTTGTTCTGCAGCTGTAGACGGGCGTGCGACGACAGGGTGAGCAGAAGGCTCGGGAACTCCGACGAATTTGAACCGATCTCCCTTGATGACACGGGTATTGGCCTTCAGGACTTTGGCAACGGCTGTGTGTGCCTCCGTAGATAAGACTTTGAGCTGTCCGATTTTACGAGGCGGCAGCCCAGGGCTATACCGTTGAATATCGAGCAGATCGCCCGTTTGCAGCCCATTCTCTCTTCCACGATCGACGTACACGACATTGGATTGTGAAACCAACGTCATCGTGCGGTCGGCTTGAAGCTCAATAATCATGCCTTCAAGGTCAGAGACGTTTATTGCGGAGTCGGCATGAGTCTCCGGTACGGGCTCCTTAAATCGGGCGACCGGATCTCCAGGGGCAACCGGTACATAATTCACCACAATTTCCGCCGTCGTAAGGGCGTGATCAGCAGATGTTACCCTCACGACTGCTGAACGGTTAACCACAAACCCAAGATATTCTTGAGTGACGGGATGGAATACCTTTCGGACCCGTCGATACACGGTAAAGAGATCTCCGATTGCTACGTCGGCAGGGTTATTCAGCTTGAGATATAGCGAATCTCCTTTTCCTAAGAGCATTCGATTCCCCGTGGCTTGATTGTCACCGGTGATCAAGTTCACGGTTCCATCGATTGGTGACGTTTTTTCGATCATCCCACTGGCGAATGTGAGTCCCCTATCCAGTATTCGAACGGAGTCGAGATTCGAGACCTGGGCGAGTGCTTCATGAAGGGAGGGACTCAATCCTGAACAGAGGACCAAGAGGAGGGAAATCGTGATTTTCATAGATGGAGTCCTTCATTAAAGGGAAGGCTGCTTCAAAAACCATAGCAAACGGCGCTGTCTTGTCAAGAATTTGAGGTGAATGTGCGAAGGGTTTGACCTGCATTTCTTTCCGATGGTAACGTCCTCGGGATACTTGTGTTGTACGATCCCTCAAGGCATTTACTGAGAAGCGGTATGGATCCTGAGAAGGTGGAAGATGGGCATCTTGTCGTTATTGGGGAATTGTCCCGACACGTCCGAATCGACACCCAGATCCATCGGCGACGTGCAGCGAAGGCGTTTTCTCCCCTGGTCCTAGAGTGGGAGCAGGCGAAGCCCGTGTCACCTGACCAGCATGCAGGCCGGGAACAGCCATGATGTGCCAATTTGCCCCATGATGTGGTTCTTGCAAGCTCCTAACTGAATAATAATCAATACAATTTCATATCACCCTGCTCTTAGTTAAGAGATGTAGGGCTTTCGGGTGAGCAGTGCTTAGGTCCTTTGTTCTCTTGCTATCCAAAAGGATAGAGCACTAAGATTTCATCCCTTGAGCCTGGAATAGTCTTTCAGGTCAATGCCTTGCAAGAGAAAAGCACATGAGCGGATCAGAGGTTCTTGTTGAATATCTGACGAAGTATTTCCCAATTTTTCTCTTTATCTTCATGGGGTTAATATTGGGAATGCTGACCTTGCTGGTCAGCTACTTTGTGCAACCGAGGTACCCGGAGCCTGAAAAGTTATCCACCTATGAATGTGGATCCGAACCATTTTCCGACGCCCGAATGCCGTTCCCGGTCAGGTATTACATTTTCGCAATGCTGTTCGTCATTTTCGACATCGAGGTCATTTTTCTTTACCCGTGGGCGGTTGTGTTCACCAAAATAGGGATAGTTGGATTGGTTGAGATGTTGATCTTTATCGGATTGTTTGTCGTGGCCTACGTGTACGCCTGGCGCAAAGGCGCCCTGGAATGGGATTGAGGGCTTTATGGGACTGATCCAATTGGGACGTCACGAGAAGGATGGGGTTCCGGACGTCATTACGGGATCTCTCGAAAAGGCCATAAACTGGGCCAGAAAAGGTTCACTCTGGCCGATGACCTTCGGGCTTGCCTGTTGTGCCATAGAAATGATGGCGGCTGTCTCTTCGCGGTACGATATGGATCGGTTCGGAGCCGGAGTATTTCGTGGGTCACCGCGGCAGTCTGATTTGATGATCGTGGCCGGAACGGTGTGCCGTCGAATGGCTCCGGTCATCCGCAAAATCTATGACCAAATGCCGGAGCCAAAGTACGTGATCGCAATGGGTTCTTGTGCGACATCTGGAAATATTTACGATAGTTATCCTGTCGTGCAGGGCGTCGACCGCTTTATTCCGGTTGATATTTATGTGCCCGGTTGCCCTCCAACCCCAGAGGCCCTCCTGGACGGTATCCTCAAGCTGCAAGAGCGCATCATGCAAAAACGTGTGTTTGTGACTCAACCTGATCAGGTGAAGGCAAATTTAAAGGTTTGACGCACGGCTATGCATCCGCTCTTATTTCGTATTCAGCATACGTTTTCGGTTGGCGTGACCAGCCTCAGTGAATGGCGTGGTGATGTGGCCGTGACGGTCACTCGGGACAAGCTTCGTGAGGTCGCCCAATTTCTGCGAGATGATCCGGGGATGGATTTTGACTATATCGTCCATGTGAGTTCCGTGGATTGGCCGGATGATGAAGAGCGATTTGAGGTGGTCTGGGAGTTCTATTCGATTCGAAAACGCCAGCGCATTCGACTCAAGACTCGGGTGCCCGAGTCGGATTGTATGGTGGATTCCTTGACAGATTTGTGGAAGGGGGCGGACTTCATGGAGCGTGAAGTCTACGACATGATGGGGATTCGCTTCCGAAACCATCCTGATCTCCGCCGTATTCTCATGCCGGATGACTATACCGAGGGGTATCCCTTGCGGAAAGATTTTCCGTTGAGAGGCAAAGGATGGCGCGACACGTTTGAATTTTTGGATGAAGTGCAGCGTTAAGGTTTGAAAGTCGTATGGCCTTTGAAGATCAAAGAACGACCGTCTATAAGATAGATCCCGAACATCCGGAGAGCGAGACGCTTCCCACGTTACGGACTGAGGAGCTCCTGCTCAATATGGGGCCCCAACACCCTAGCACGCACGGTGTGCTCAAGGTGATCTTGGAGTTGGAGGGGGAACGCCTGGTGAAGTCTACCCCAGTGATGGGTTTTCTCCATCGTGGAGTTGAAAAGCTTGCAGAAGATGGTACCTATCATCAGTTCATTCCCCATACCGACCGACTGGACTATGTCTGTGCGATGTACAACAATTTTGCCTATTGTCGTGCGGTTGAAAAGCTCCTGAATCTACAAGTGCCGGAGCGGGCTGAATACTTGCGGACGATTGTTGCTGAAGTTCAGCGCATCATTGGTCACCAATTTTGGCTGAGTGCCCAGGCGCTCGACATTGGTGCCATGACCGTCTTCTTCTATTGCTTTCGAGATCGAGAAATCCTACTGGACTGGTTTGATGAGCTGTGCGGAGCCCGTCTCACGACCAGTTGGTATCGGATCGGCGGGGTCGAACGCGATTTGACGCCTGCGTTGATCGACAAGCTGAAACAGTTTCTGGACTATTTCCCACCGAAGATCGATGAATACCAAGTGTTTCTTGAGAAAAATCGTATTTGGCTGGGACGTACGAAGGGGGTCGCCGTCATTTCTGCGGAAGACGCCGTTAATTTTGGGCTGAGCGGGCCTGTCCTTCGGGGATCCGGCGTGGACTATGACCTGCGCAAGTATGAACCCTATAGCGCGTATCCGAAGTGTGAATTCAGCGTGCCGGTTGGAAAGAACGGCGATACCTATGATCGGTATTGGATTCGGATGATGGAGCTGTACGAGAGCGTCAAGATCATCCGGCAATGTCTGGAACAGATGCAGGAAGGTCCTATCATGGCGGATGCCCCGAGCATCACGCTGCCGCCGAAGGAGCGGGTATTCACGAACCTGGAAGCCATGATCCAGCAATTCAAGCTGTTCTCGCAGGGGTTTGATGCTCCGCCTGGAGAAATCTACTGTGGTACGGAGGCTCACAAGGGAGAGCTGGGGTTCCATATTGTCAGTACGGGTGGGGGTAAGCCGTATCGATTGAAGATTCGTGCCCCGTCCTTCATCCATATGGGTGCGTTCGATCACATGGCCAGAGGTTACATGATCTCTGATGCCTGTACCATTTTCGGGACCTACGACATTGTGATGGGGGAATGCGATAGATAGATTGTAGACCGCGAGAGGTGAATCGGGGTTTCGTTTCACCATTCATCTTTATCTTTTTCATCGAGAAACACCATGGGACTGAAGCCAGCGACTAATCCCGACGTTGAAGCCACCAGCATTGAGCTGAGCATTGACGGAAAAACCGTCACGGCGAAGGATGGGGTGTCGCTCTACGATGTCATCTCTATGACGGGGAAGATCATCCCGGCAATGTGTTACCACTACACATTCGACCCATTCGGCTCCTGTGGAATGTGCCTGGTGATGCAAGAAGGGAAAAAGGCTCCTGTTCGATCTTGCACGGCGAAGGCGGCGGCTGGGATGGTGATTCGTACCGAAGGAGAAGATCTCTTCCTCGCCCGTAAGAAGGCCGTTGAGAAGCATCTGTCCGTGCATCCTCTTGATTGTCCCGTGTGCGATGCAGACGGTCATTGCGAACTTCAGGATATGGCCTTTCAGCACGGTGTGACCAACCTGGCCAATGCCAAGCAAAAGTTCATTCCCGAGGATACGCGGAGCCCGGTTCTCGACTTCAATATGAACCGATGCATCGCCTGTGCGGAATGCATCAATGTCTGCAAGGATGTTTTGATGATCGATGCCTTGCAGTTCATGAAGAAGGGCGGGTTCAACCAAGTCGTTCCCAAGGGAGATCTCCCCCTCAATTGTGAATTCTGCGGGGATTGTTTGGCGGTCTGCCCTGTCGGCGCAATCACCAACAAGTTTTCTAAGTATCTGTATAAGCCGTGGCAAATGAAAAAGACGACCACCACCTGCAATTATTGCGGCGATGGTTGCCAGATGTATTTGGAAACGAAAGACGAAGAAGTTGTCCGTGTCACATCACCGTTGTCATGGAAGAATAAGTGGGGTGATCGATCCGACACGGCCAAAGGGCACGGCGGGCTGTGTGTGCGAGGACGATTCGGATTTGAATCGTTGGATAGTCAAAGTCGGCTTGTGCAACCGTTGGTTCGTGAAAGCGGGCGTTTGGTTGAAAAGCCATGGCTGGAAACGATGCATGGGCTGGTCGATCGGTTCGTTGAAATCAAAGGCAAGTATGGTCCGGATGCCATTGCTGGTCTGGTGACGGCCAGATGTACAAATGAAGAGTTGTATCTGTTTCAAAAACTCATGCGCACGGCGTTTGGGACCAACCAACTTGATAGTAGTGTGCGCTACGGCCATATGAATTTTGTGTTGGCATCTCAACATGCTGTTGGCCTGGGGAGAACCTCCAACGATTGGGAGGATCTCACAAAAGCAAAGGCGATTATCGTGATCGGCTCCAACATTACGGAGACGAATCCGCTCACGGCTGTGCGCATTAAGGAAGCTGTGCGTGTGTACAGGGCCCAGGTTGTGACGTTGGACAGTGCCATTACGAACATGAGTAAGCTCGCCTCACATCCGTTCTTGATCAAGCCAGGGTCAGAAGGGGCGGTGATCGATGGACTGGTGAAAGCGACGATTGATCTGGATCTTGTGGATGAAACGGTTGTGGGAGAACATTTCCAGGCCTTTACAGCGCTCAAGAAAGCAGTGGCAAATCTGTCGATGGATCAATTGACAGCTCAAACTGGACTGGCCAGCGAGGTGTTCGGAGAAATTGCCAGAATATTTGCCGAATCACCACGCTCGATCATTCTGTGCGCGGAAGGGATTGTCCGGCGGACGAACGGCTATCAGAACGTGCTCAAGCTGATGGATCTAGCCTGGATTACCGGAAAACTTGGACGACCGGGGTGTGGCGTGAGTACGGTGACGGAAGAGCCTAATGAGCAAGGGGCTGTCGATATGGGGGCGGCTTCTGAGTTCCTACCGGGCCAGGGTCGGTATGATGATCCGGAAGTTCGAGAACATTTCGCCAAGGCCTGGGGCACGGAGCTCCCTCCTCCGAGTTCTCGTGCGCATTTGGTTGAAATCGTGAAGCGCTGTCGGACCGGACAGATCAAAGCTTTATACATCCTGGGGGAAAATCCGCTGGCCACCCTTCCTGCCTCGATGGAAGTCCGGGCTGGACTCGAACGGCTTGAATTATTGGTCGTCCAAGATCCATTCTTGACCGACACTGCGAAGCTCGCGCATTTTGTGCTCCCAGCTTGCACGTATGCAGAAAAGGACGGCACCTTTACGAATTTCGAGGGGCGAGTTCTTCGTGTGCGCCAAGCCATGGATTCGCGCGGCGAAAGCCTGCCCGATTGGCATATCATGACTGCTCTGGCTAATGCCATGGGATGCCAATGGGACTATGAGTCTGCAAACGATATCCAAAGCGAAATCATGAAGCTGCTTCCGGGCTACTACAATCTTGGTCAACCCCGTAAGGCTCTGCCGACATCAGAGAGGTATTCTTCGAAGGGCTATGCGACGGAGGTGATGGAGCGGTACCAGGCGACTGCAGAAAGTAAAACGCCAACACGCCCATTTGCCCTGTTCATGGGACAGCTCCTGATGCATTCGGGGAAACTGTCGGTTCAGGCGGCAGGTCTGATCACGATTGCTCCGAACACTTCGAAGCTGAGAATGAACGTGCGAGATCTGGAAGGTCTTGGCCTGCAAGAGGGTGCGAAGGTTCGCCTGACGTCGGATCGCGGTTCGCTTCAGATCGCTGTCCAGGCGGATCAGTCGGTTGCCCCGGGCACCTGCTTCTTTCCTGAACATTTTAATGAGCCTCCAGTGAAAGACTTGATGACGGTCACGGTCGATGCTACGACGGGTGTCCCCTCATTCAAGCAGATGTGGGTGAACGTTGAACCAGTCTGATGCAATCAGGAAGTCATGCTTGCTCATGACCAGGAGTCTGCGATGAGTGTCATGGCGTTGACTAAAAAAATCCTTCAGGCTGCCCTGTTCTATGAAATCTGGGATGCGATGAAGGTGACTTTTCGGCATATGCTCCATAGGCCGATGACCTTTCAATATCCCCGGGAGCACCGAACGATTCCGGATGCTCATCGAGGGGCACTGGGTTTGCTACGATACGATGATGGACAGGAACGGTGTGTCGGCTGTGATTTGTGTGAAGCCGCCTGCCCATCCCATTGCATTAAGGTGATCAGTGCCGAGGATGTCACGCGGCCGCTTCAACGGTATGCCAGTGAATTCTACATTGATATTACCAAATGTGTGTTCTGTGGTTACTGTGTCGAGGCCTGTCCCGTCAATGCATTGGCCATGACTAAGATGTACGAATACTCGACCCATGATAAACGGAGTCTCCTGTTCGATAAAAACCGTCTGTACGATATTGGTGAGCGGCATCTCGAAGATGGAAAGAAATATTTGTACGCGCACAATCAAGAAAAAAATGTCGAGGAGAGCCGCGAGTATCGTTACTACTTTCCGCAATCGGTCGCGAAGGCAACGCAGTCAGCCCCAAAGCATCTGAAGTGAGCGGACAACATGATCCTGGCATTTTTTGGATACTTTGCGTTGGTTAGTATTGTCGCCGGTGTACTCACAGTCACCCTGCGTAACCCGGTTCACTGTGCCTTGTCACTGCTGGCCTTGCTCATGCACGTCTCCGGGCTGTTCATTCTGTTGAATGCTGAGTTTCTGTGGGCTGTCCAGGTCATTGTCTATGTCGGGGCCATCTTGGTGCTCTATCTGTTTGTGCTGATGCTGATGAATCTCAAAACGGACGAGCGGTATTTCCATTCATCGGCGCCGTATTTTGCCGGGTTGTCAACGCTAGGGTCTCTGTATGTCATCTTTCTCCTTCTCCGGTCTCCGTTTGACGGGGCTAAAGGGAATGCGCCTGCTGGAGCGGTCTTGCAAGAGGGAGATACCTACGCGGTTGGCATCAAGATGTTCAGTGATCATCTCTTGCAGTTTGAGATCGTGGGCATCTTTCTCCTTGGGGCCATCATCGGCGCCATCGTGTTGGCCAAGACCCCGAAAGCCTTGGCGGCTGGGCAGGATCGTCGATGATACCGCTGTCCGCTTATGTCGCTGTCAGTGCTGTCCTGTTTATGACGGGATTACTGGGTGTTCTAGTCCGTCGGAACTTTATTATTGTGCTGATGTCCGTTGAAGTGATGTTGAATGCGGCGAACATCAATCTGGTTGCCTTTTCGCATTATCTGGAATCGATGGCTGGGCAGCTCGTGGCGTTGTTTATTATCGCGATCGCTGCCGGGGAAGCGGCGATTGGGTTAGCCATTATCATTGTGGTCTTTCGAAGCAAGATTTCTACGAATGTGGACGAGATGAATCTTTTAAAGTGGTAGCAGGATGTTGAGAGCGGCATCGCGTTCTGTCTTCAGTGCTCCATGCCCTCAAAACTACCCCCAGCAGATGCAGTAGGACCCGGCTTCATACGGCCTCCTGGTTGAGCTGAGCATCCTGAGAAACATGTAGGATTTTGTGTCTGACGTAACCGATCTGCTGATCAAACTCATCCCCCTGTTTCCATTGCTTGCGGTTATCGCGAACGGCGTGTTTGGCCGTCGGTACTCGCATGAGATGGCGCATCGTTTAGCTTGGGGGTCTGTTGGCCTGTCTTTCCTGTGTACCCTCGCGGTGTTCTCGGACGTCCTACGGACAGGCGCCTCACACGAGGTCGTCGTGTATCGATGGATTTTCGGGGGAGATTTAGCGATCAACCTCGCGTACTTGGTTGATCCGCTAACCTGTGCCTGGTTACTGGTTGTGACGGGCGTGGGCTTTCTGATTCATGTCTATTCTGTCGGGTATATGCACGGTGAAGATGGGTTTACCCGCTTCTTCACGTATATGAACCTGTTCATGGTCTCCATGCTGCTCTTGGTCATGGGGAACAACTATCTGGTGTTGTTTATTGGCTGGGAGGGTGTGGGGCTCTGTTCGTATCTCCTGATCGGCTACTACTACGATAAGATCTCTGCTGCGAAAGCCGCATCCAAAGCCTTTGTGGTGAATCGAATCGGGGACGCCGGTTTTCTCCTCGCCATCTTCCTGGTGTTCGTGAATTTCAAGACGCTGGACTATACAAAAGTCTTTGCTCAAGTTGGACAGCTGTCTCCGGAGATGGCCACGGCCATTGCGTTATGCCTGCTTGTCGGTGCGGTTGGGAAGTCTGCTCAGTTGCCGCTTCACACCTGGTTACCCGATGCCATGGAGGGGCCCACGCCAGTGAGTGCGCTCATTCATGCAGCAACGATGGTCACTGCCGGTGTTTACATGATTGTGCGAAATCATGTCATCTTTGATCTCTCGCCGTTCGCCATGTCTGTCGTGGCCATCGTGGGTGGCGGCACGGCCCTGTTTGCAGCTACGATTGGACTCGTACAGACCGACATCAAGCGTGTCTTGGCCTATTC
>Ga0224500_10002413_pt1 | contig 10026 bp, 6 predicted proteins | sample SF_Oct11_sed_USG_FD_168126 | JGI IMG/M metagenome (GOLD analysis project Ga0224500, IMG submission 168126) | Sediment microbial communities from San Francisco Bay, California, United States - SF_Oct11_sed_USGS_4_1 | ecosystem: Environmental > Aquatic > Marine > Sediment | place: USA: California...
CCCGCGCGCGAAAGCACCGATCGGTCCGACCGCGTCCGGGCGCGCTGCGCGCCGCGGCCATGCCCACGTCTCCCGAGATCGCGAGCCACGCGGATGGGCGCGCCCGCGCGCGATCGGCTCAGTTGTCGGCGACGAGCACCGGCTGCGCCGCGCTGCGCAGATTCGCGATCTCGACCGAGCGGCGGGCCTCGCCACGAACCGCGCGAATTGCGAGCGAGGGGTGCAGGATGTAGAGCGGCCGATGCAGGGGATCGCTGATGCGCACGGAGCGGCGATCTGCCAGAGACGCCCGCTCGTTGACGCGGTTGATGTCGTAATCCGCCACGATCGGGTACATCTGGAAGCGCGCCACGTCCTGCGGCTGCAGCGTGTATTCGACGCGATGGACGCTCCCGGGGTTCGCGACGTGGATCTCGCCGTAGCTGAAGCCCTCGCCCACGGCGTAGATCGTGCCGCCCCGCATGCGCTCGGTGTCGCGGGCCGCGCAGGCCTGCAGGTAGGCGTAGGTCAAAGCGTCGATCGCGGCCGCCTGGGCGCTCTCGAACACGGTTTCGGGCCCTTGCGCCGCGAGATCCGGCGGCTTGCCCGCCAGCGCCGCGGGAATCTGCATCAGCTGGGCGCAGCCCAGCCCCAGCAGTGCGGTCAGGAAGAGCGCCGGGATCAGGGGCGCGGTGGAGGGGCGTATCACGATGAGTTCCAGTGTCGGCACCGCGGCGCGTGTCGGAGGCCGTGGCAGATTGGCCCCATCTATCGACCTGTCCCGGGAACACCTTGAGGCACCGGGCAATGCAGCGCTCGGGTCGCCACCCAGCAGGGCGCAACGCGCGCGCGAGTAGGGGGTGGGAGCGCCGGCTCGCGCTCAGCGACCGTCCGCCTGGCCGCTCGCGAGCGTGCAGAGCGCACGCTCCAGGTCGGTTCCCGGCGCGATGCGGTCGCCCAGCTCCAGGTAGCTGCGCGCCTCGCGGTCGTACTCGGGCCAGGCCGGCAGATCGCCCGCCGCGGGTCGCCCGCTGCGCGCAAAGCCCGCCCAGTAGCGGAGCATCGCGCGGCTGAGCGCGGCGTCGGTGTCGTCCCCTGGCAGCCACGCATCCGCCGTGCCGAACACGTAGGGAATCTCGGCGCCGTGATAGGCGCCGATGCGCGCCGCGCCGGGGCGCACCCGCGTGAAGTGGTAGACGAAGCTGCGGCCGCCCCCCGCGCGCACCTCGGCGGCCAGCTCGGTGCTCGGACACAGGAATTCGACGGCGCTGAACAGGCGATCCGCCTGGCGGCGCGGATCCGGTTCGAGCTGCTGCAAGAGAGCGCGCGCCTCGGGCTCGCGGCCGCGCGCGTAGCGGCCCAGAACCTTCTGCAGCGCTGCGTCACCGTCGGGGGCCATGTACATCAGCCATTCCTGGGCGTTGCTGCCGATCAGCAGATCGACGCCCTCGCGAATTGCCGCGGCTTCGCGGAGCAGCTCGCCGTCGATCACCCAGCCCGGGTAGTACGCGCCCCAGTCGAGGCCGATGAAGTCCTGCCACGGGCGCCGGCGCAGGTCCTCGGCGCTGCGCGCTTGCAGCGCTGCGAACAGGCGCTCGCCCGCGCGCTGCGCTGCGTCCAGCGGCTGCCGGTCCTCGGGGCCGAGCGCTCCGCTCTGGATGATGGCGCGGCGGTACAGTCCGTCGGCCGCGCGCACGCGCAGCAGCGCCGAGATGTTTCCACCCCCGGCCGATTCGCCCGCAACGGTGACATTGTCCGGGTCGCCCCCGAAGGCTGCGATGTGCTGCCGGATCCACTGCAGCGCGGCGAGGATGTCGCTCATCCCGTAGTGCCCCGACGCGCCCTGCGCGGATTCCGCGGAGAGCAGCGGATGGGCGACGAAGCCGAGTCCGCCGAGGCGATACGCAATCGACACCACGACGAGCCCTTCGGCGGCGAGATGCTGGCCCAGGTAGTTGGGCTCGTAGCTCCAGCCGTTCTGGTTGCCGCCGCCGTGAATCCAGACGAACACCGGCAGCCCAGCCGCCGGGCGGCCCGGTGCGGGGGTCCAGAGGTTGAGATGCAGGCAGTCCTCGGAGACCGGCGGCAGCGCGAGCAGCGCGGCGGGGTCGGCGCCGACGCCGCGCGCGACGTCGCGGTACCAGTCCACGTTGCCCTCGTCCTGGGGGCAGACGGGCGCGTACCGCGTCGCCTCGAAGACGCCTGCGTCGGGTGCCGGCAGCAGCTCCGCCGCGCGAAAGCGGCGCTCCCCGAGCGGCGGGTGCGCGAAGGGAATGCCCCGGAACGCGGCGACACCCGGCTGCGTGGCTTCGCGGGCGCCGATCAGATGCCAGCCGCCCATCCGCGCCTCGGGAGGGTCGGCGGCTGCGCCGAGCAGCACCAGCGCGGCGGTGAGAAGCAGGATCAGCCCCGCTATCGTTCTCGCTCGGTCCGTCATGCTGCGACCTCCCAGCGGCTCGCGACAGCTTCGCGGATCGCCGGCAGCGCAACAAGGATTTCCGGCAGCGCAGCAACGATGGGCGCTGCCGCAGCGCCGCTGCGGAGGGATGCAGACAGCACGTCGCCGGGCATCAGGCAACCACCCATTTCACGCGTCCGCTCGAGGAGACAGCCGCATGTCGGCAGCCACAGAGAGAGGCTCCGTTGCGGGTCTGCGCGTCGCGATCTCCGCCGGCGCCGGGGGCATCGGCCGCGCCATGGCGCGCGCGTTCGCGGCCGCCGGCGCGCGCGTCGCCGTGTGTGATGTGAACGCCGCGGCCGTCGCCGATCTCCGCGCGGAGCTGCCCGGCGCCCTGGCCGTGGTGGCGGATGTCGGCGCGTTCGACGAGGTGAGGGACTTCTTTCGCGCGATCGCCGACACCTTCGGCGGACTCGACACACTGATCAACAATGCGGGCATCGCCGGTCCGACGGGCCCGGCGCAGGAGATCGATCCCGAGGCCTGGGACCACACGCTGCGCGTCACGCTCGGCTCGGCCTTCTATTGCAGCCGACAGGCCATCGCGATGCTGCGCGAGGCCGGTGGCGGTGCGATCATCAACATCGCATCGAACGCGGTGTTCTCCGGCTATCCGTTTCGCGCGCCCTACGCAGCCGCCAAGTGGGGCCTGATCGGCCTCACCAAGACGCTGGCGATGGAGCTCGGTGCCCACGGGATCCGGGTGAACGCCATCTGCCCGGGCAGCGTGTCCGGGGCGCGCATGGAGGGCGTCATGCAGCGCGAGGCCGAGGCGCGCGGCGTGGCGCTGGACGTCGTGCGCACCAGCTTCCTGCGCCAGGTCAGCATGCGCTGCTTCATTCCGCCCGAAGACATCGCGTCGCTGGCGATGTATCTGGCGTCGCCCGCGGGCGCGCGCATCTCCGGCCAGGCGATCGGACTCGACGGCCACACGGAGACGCTCCAGCAATGGCAGGGAGAGTGACGCGATGCAGGCGGTCTGGTACGAGAAGACGGGCGCGGCAGACGACGTCCTCAAGCTGACCGAGCTGCCCGATCCCGAGCCGGGGCCGGGCGAGGTGCGGGTGCGCGTGGCCAGCTCGGGCGTGAATCCGTCGGACGTCAAGACGCGCGCCGGCGCACGCGGTGGCCTCGTCTGGCCGCGCGTCGTGCCGCATTCGGATGGCGGCGGCGTGATCGACGCCGTGGGCGCGGGCGTGGACGCGGGACGCATCGGGCAGCGCGTCTGGATCTGGAACGCGGCCTGGCAGCGCGCCCACGGAACCTGCGCCGAGTTCGTGGCGCTGCCCGCTGCGCAGGCGGTCCCGCTGCCCGAGTGCGTCGATTTTCGCGCCGCGGCCTGCCTGGGAATTCCGGCATCGACCGCGTGGCATGCGGTGTTCGCCGACGGGCCGGTGCGCGGCAAGACGCTGCTGGTGACCGGCGGCGCCGGCGCCGTCGGCCACTACGCGATCCAGTTTGCCAGGCGCGGCGGCGCGCGCGTCATCACCACCGTGAGCGGAGAGCGGAAGGCGGAGCACGCCCGGAGCGCCGGGCCCGATGCGATCGTGAATTACCGCAGCGACAGCGTCGTGCAGCAGATTCTCGCGGCCAGCGACGGACAGGGCGTCGACCGCATCGTCGAGGTCGAGCTCGGCGGCAATCTCGCGGTGACCGCGCAGGTCATCCGCCCGCACGGCGTGATCGCCGCCTACGGCTCGATGGCCGTGCCGGAGCCGGCGCTGCCGTTCTACCCGCTGATGTTCCGCGGCGTCACCTTGCGAACGCTGCTCGTGTATCTGCTCGACGGTGCCGCGCGGCGGGCGGTGATCGACGGGATCGGCGAGGCGCTGGCTTCCGGCGAGCTCGTGCACGCCATCGCCGGCAGCTTCGCCCTCGACGAGGTGGCGGCGGCGCATCGCGCCGTCGAATCGGGCGCGTGCATCGGCAACGTGGTGGTGGAGATCCCGATGCTGTAGCCGGCGCGCCAGGCGCCGGGCAGCGGCGCTTCAACGCGTCGCACTCATCGGCCAGCGGCGGCCGACGCGCCGCGCAGCACGGGCGGGTTGGTGGCGGGCGCCGGCAAGTCGTTCCAGTTGAGGAGCGCGTTCCAGACCAGCCGGAAATCGGAGCGCGCCAGGCTGCGGTGAATCGGATCGAAGCCGAAGGCCACGATGTGGCCGCGTCCGATCGGGATGTCGAGGATGGCGGGACGTCCCTCGAGCTCGCTCTCGCCCTGCATGCCGCCCGACAGCACGAGGGGCGGCCCCGCTTCGCCCTCGGCTGCGGACGCCGCGGCCGCTGCAGTGTCCGGCGTGCCGGGCGCGCGCGCGTCCACCGCGCCCCAGGGTCCATCGTCGAGCGACTTCTCGTCGTCGTAGCGGAGCGGCTCGAGCCCCCACTGCAGGACGACCCAGCCGAGGTCGGCTTCGCGGGTCTCGTACAGTGTCAGATCCTGACGGAACACGGAGGTGACTTCGGGATAGCCGTACGCCACGGGATGATCCGGTCGGCGGAAGCGCGCGCGGATCTCGACACCCGGCGTGTGCAGCTCTTCCGTGGAAGCGCGCCGAACTCCGCGCGCGAAGCCAGCCTCGAAGGCCACGCCGCTTGCCCCGCCCAGCGTCACGAGCACGCCGCCGCGCTCCACGAATTCCTTCAGGTTCGCGAGGCCACGCAGCGTCAGCCCGCCGGTGATGTCGGGCGAGGCGTCTGGGGTTCCGTGGCTGGGGAACGCGTCGGTGCGCGTGTACGGCATGGGTCCGTGCTTCGGATCGATTCCCTGGATGACCTGCTCGAGCGAATCGTAGGTATGGGGGTAGAGGATGACGTCGAAGCGGCGCTCGAGCTGGCCGCGCTTGATGTCGTCGTCGTTGATGAGCTCGTAGCGGATGTCCGTCTGATCGAAGAGCATGCGCACCCAACCCGTGCCCTGGGTGTCGTGCCAGGTGTGCAGCACGGCCAGGCGCGGCAGATCGAGCGCGTGGCGGGGAACGTCGGGCGGGGCGTTGGCCGAGTCGAAGTCGAGGCCGAGCTCGGCCGCCACCGCTTCGAGCGCGCCGCGCACGCCGCGCCGGCCGCGCACCAGCCAGGATCCGGGCGGATAGTCGCGACCGCCGTGCTCGAAGGCCTGCTCGGCCACCTCGACCTCGAGCTTGGCCAGGCGCTGTCGCGCGGCGAGCAACGCCTCCTGACCGGTGTCGCGCAGCAGGAAGACCGGTCCCTCCCCCGTGACGCGACCGGCATAGGAAACCGCCTGGGTCACCGGATCCGTCGGGAGCTGCCGCACGCTCGGATCGTCCACGCGCACGACGTCGACGCCGAAGTGGTAGGGCAAAGCCCAGGAGACGTCGTCGTACGGCTGGTAGGCCGCCTCGTCGGCCGGGTAGCGCTGCGCCTCCAGCAGGTCCATGGCGAAGCCGCGGTACGGTTGATCCAGGCGCACCAGGAAGCTGCCGGCCGGCAGGGAGCGCTCGCCCACATCGAACGCGGCTCGCGTTCGCGACACCTCGAGGCCTTGGCCGCGCAGCAGGTTGACGAGGGCCGCCAGGCGCCCGCGGTCGGCCTGCTCCTCGGCGATGGCGAAGGCGTAGGGCGGTGTCGAGGAGCCCAGCTCGACGGCGCGCTGCCCCTTGCGCCAGAAGTCGCGCAGCAGGTCCTCTGCGTGCAACGCCGCGTAGTGCAGGATCGAGAGCACGCCGGTCTGCATGTAGTTGGTGTTGTTGCGCAGCGACCAGCGGAACGTGCGCTGCGGCGGCCAGGGCCGGTACCAGGTGCGCCGGGTCACGGGCAGCTCGACGTACTCTTCGGCCGCGAGGTCGAGGCGCACATCCATCGTGTCGGCGCTGGTGATGCCGAAGGTCTCGTAGCCGCGCCCGATGGCGTTGTGATTCACGGCCACCGAGTCGACGAACATGTGACCCCAGCCCTCACCGAATCCCCAGGTCCAGACGCCGGGCATGCCGAGGGACGAGAGCGCGCGCACCTCGTTGAATGCCATCTCGTGCCACTCCCCGACGAGGATCGGATCCATGTTCACGTTGTAGGGACCGGTGCCCGTCCAGACCAGCAGGAAGGGGATGGACTCGTGCAGGTCGTGCACCACCTGGGGATGCCAGCGGAAGAAGGTGTCGTGGATGGCCCGCGTGAGCGCGAGGGCGCGTTGGTGTGCGTCGCGATTGTTGTCGTGGAAGACGTAACGGCCCCAGAAGGGCGGGGAGACTTCCGGCAGGTCGTCGTAGTCGGTCTTGCCCTTGAGGAAGCGGTAGTACCAGTCCACGGCGCGATCGCGACCGTCCGGCTCCGAGACGGGGTTGATCAGCACGATCACGCGCTCGCGGATCGCGCGGATCAAGGGCTGCTCGGAGACCGCCAGTCGGTAGGCGAGCTCCATCAGCATCTCCGGGCTGCCGGTTTCGGTGGAGTGCAGGCCGCCGTTCAGGTAATAGATGGGCCGCGCCCAGCCGAGCGTATCCTCCATGCAACGCCCGTCGCAGCGCCTCGGGTCGGCGAGCTGCGCGGTGGCCTCGCGGTAGCGCGGCAGGTCGCGCAGCACCGTCTCGTCGGCGATCACCGCCAGCAGGATGTCGCGCCCCTCCTCGCTCGTGCCGATCGTTTCCACGTGCACGCGGGGCGAGGCGCCCGCGAGGGCTCGGAAGTAGGCATACACGTCTTTGGATCGGCTGAGCTCACCAGGGGCGCCCGCGATGTGCCCGAGCACGTCGGCGGGCGAGGGCACGTCGGGCGATTCCGGAACGTAGGCGACCCATGGGCTCGAGAACTCGGGCGCGGTGGTGGCCGCGGCGATCGCCTCCACCGATCCCGGCTCGGCCACGTCGGGTGCGTACGGATCGTCCGCCGCTGCCCCCGCGAACGCGACGAATCCCGCCAGGGCGGCACACGACGCGCCGCTGCGTCGCACGGCGGCCCCGCCTCAGTCCGCCGGAACCGGAGGCGGCCCCTCCGGAATGTAGAACTTGAAGGTGAAGCCCTTCGTCTTCTCCGCGAACTCGCTCCGAATCGCGGCTCGCTGCTCCGGCTGCTCGTAGAGATCCACCAGGGTCGCCGCCAGCGCCTTCGCTGCGTAGACCATGCCCTTGTGTCCGATGGACATGCCGCCCGTGGCGACCACCGGCCAGGCGTGCCACGGCGCCTTGAACGCCGCCGTGGTGACCGACATGTGCAGCGTCGGAACCTTCCAGCTGACATCGGCCACGTCCGTCGAGCCGCCTTCGGGTGGCCCCGGCTCGAGGTCGAGCGGCTTGACCGCGCCCTTCAGGCCCACGGGCTCGACACCAGTGGCGCGCTGAATCTTGCGCGCGAACTCCTGCTCCTGCTCGGTGAACGCGAGCGGTCCGAGCCAGGTGAGGTTCTCGTGGATGAGCTTGGCTCCCGCCAGGTTGGCGAGCATTTCGTAGCTGCCCGCCTGGATCTTGAAGGTGCTCTTCGTGTCGGTGGCGAGGGCGGCTCCCTCGGCGATGGCGCGCGCCCGCTCCACCAGCGCGTCGACGCTCGTGTGCGTGCTGTCGCGAACCCAGGTCCACACCCGGGCGTACTCGGGCACGACGTTGGGGACGTCGCCGCCATCGGTGATCACGTAGTGCATGCGGACGGTGGGCTCCACGTGCTCGCGCATCAGATTGATCGCGTGCGTGAAGATCTCGACGCCGTCGAGGGCGCTGCGGCCGTTCCAGGGATCGGCGGCGGCGTGCGCCTGCCGGCCCCGGAACTCGACGGCGAAGTCCACCATCGCCTGGGAGCCCTCGGTGTCTGCGACGATCTCGTCGGCCGGGTGCCAGGCGATCGCGATGTCCACGTCGTCGAACAATCCTGCTCGGATCATGTAGACCTTGCCGCCGATATCTTCTTCAGCGGGCGTGCCGTAGAAGCGCACCGTGCCCTTCAGATCCCCCGCGGCGATGCGCTCCTTGACGGCGATGGCGGCGGCCAGGCTGGCCGGACCGAACAGGTTGTGCCCGCAGCCGTGCCCCGGAGCGCCCGCTGTGAGGGCTTCTTTGCGCGGCTGGGCCTTCTGCGAGATGCCCGGCAGCGCATCGTACTCGCCCATGATGCCGAGGATCGGCCGACCGCTCCCGTAGCTCGCCACGAAGGCCGTGGGTAGCTGCGCCACGCCGCGGACGACCTTGAATCCCTGGGCTTCGGCGTAGTCGGCGAGCAGCGCGGCGGAACGCGTCTCGCGCAGCGCGGTCTCGGCGAACGCCCAGATCTCGTCGGAGAGCGTGGCCATCTGCGTGGCCTGGCGGTCGATGCTGGCGACCGCCTTCTCCTTGGCCAGACTCGCGGCGGCGACCTGCGTCGGAGACAGCGTGAGCGCAAACATCGACAGGGACAGTGCCGTGAAGAATCGTTGCATGGGGGATGTCACTCCGCTTCTGGGGTTCTCGCTGCGCTCTCCGCGGTCTCGGCCGCGATCGACACAAAATAGTGACGCGTGGCTCGGGGCGTCGTCTCTCACCGGAGATACCGCGCGAACCAGGCCAGGTAGCGTCCGCGCAGGTCTTGGATGTGCGTCGGGGTGTCGATGCCGTGAAATTCTCCCGGGTACACCACGAGCTCGGTGGGAACCCCCCGGATCTTCAGGGCCAGGAAGAGCTGCTCCGAATTGATGATGGGAACGTTCCAGTCCTCTTCGCCGCCGAGAATGAGGGTGGGCGTGACGACGTTCTCGATCTTGTTGAAGGGAGACATCCTTTCGTAGAGCTGCCGGCTCTCCGGCTTCCACGGCAGGCCCACCTCGTACGTCCACCAGCGCTGGTAGTGATCGTGGCCGAAATTCACCACGTAGAGCGCGGCGCTGGCGCCGGTGGCCGCCGCCTTGAAGCGGTTGGTCTTGGTGATGACGTGGTTGGTGAGCATGCCGCCGTAGGACCAGCCGGTGACCGCCAGGCGCTTGGGATCGGCCCAGCCCTTGGCGACGATGGTGTCCACCGCGGCCATCACATCTTCGTAGTCCCGCTCGCCCCAGGCCTGCCAGATGGCCATGCAGAAATCCTGGCCGTAGCCGGTCGATCCGCGCGGATTGGGCATGACGACGACGTAGCCATTTGCGGCGTAGAGCTGCCCATCGAAATCGAAGCGATGGTCGAACTGGGCCTGGGGGCCGCCGTGGATCAGCAGAATGCCGGGGTCGCGGCGGCGGGGCTTGAAGTCGGGCGGCTTGATGACGAAGGCCTCGATTTCCGTGCCGTCCGCGCTGGCGAAGCGAATCTCCTCGACGGCGCCGAGTCGGAGGCCGGCCAGCAGTGCGTCGTTGACGTGCGAGCGCTGCTCGATCGCGCCGTGCGCAACCCGGAAGACCTCGGCCGGGAGATGGGGCTCGGAGAGCGCAATGGCGATCTCGCCGGACGACGCCTCGTCGAAGGCCGTCACGACACGCGGGCCGCGCACGAGCCGCTCGATCGCGCCACCCGATGCGGAGATGCGCGCCAGGTTCTGCTCGCCGCTGTCCTCGAGCAGGAAGTAGATCGCGTCGTCGCGCTTCGAGAAGCGCGGCGCGAAGATCATGCGGTCGAGCGCCGCGGTCAAGAGCGTCGAATCGCCGCCGGCCGCGGAGGACACCGCCAGGTGGTTGGTGCCGTACAGGGCGGCGT
>Ga0224500_10002416_pt1 | contig 10014 bp, 6 predicted proteins | sample SF_Oct11_sed_USG_FD_168126 | JGI IMG/M metagenome (GOLD analysis project Ga0224500, IMG submission 168126) | Sediment microbial communities from San Francisco Bay, California, United States - SF_Oct11_sed_USGS_4_1 | ecosystem: Environmental > Aquatic > Marine > Sediment | place: USA: California...
GCACGAAGCCCTCCTTCGCCCCCACCGTCGCCACCACCTGCGAGCCGGGGTCGAGCTCGACGCCGAAACGGCGCCGGTACAGCTCGGCGCAGGCCAGCCGCAGCTTGGGGATCCCCCGCGATGCCGAGTAGCGATGGTTGTGGGGCTTGCCCGCGGCCTCCTGCAGCTTCGCCACCGCCACCTCCGGCGAGGGCAGGTCGGGGTTGCCGAAGCCGAGGTCGACCACGTCCGCCCCGCCGCGCCGCAGCTCCAGCGTCAGCTCCCTGATCGACGCCAACACGTACGGCGGCAACGCATCGATCCGGCGCAGCTCCATGGCGCGACGTTACGCGCTCGTCGCCGCCGAGGCGTCACCGAGGTGCTCGAGCGCCGCGGCGGCCTGCTCGCGGAGCCTGAACTTCTGCACCTTGCCGGTGACGGTCATCGGGAACTCGTCGACGAAGCGCCAGTGGCGGGGGATCTTGACGGTCGAGATCCTCCCACGGCACGCGGCCTCGAGTGACTCCGCCGTGGGCGCGGCACCTTCGGCGGGACGCACCCATGCCATCACCTCCTCGCCGTAGCGCTCGCTGGGCACGCCGACGACGTACGCCTCCGCCACCTCCGGCAGTGCGATCAGGAACTCCTCGACCTCGCGCGGGTAGATGTTCTCGCCCCCGCGGATGATCATGTCCTTGATCCGCCCGACGATGTCCACATAGCCGTCGTCGTCCATCGTCGCCAGGTCGCCGGAGTGGATCCAGCCGTCATCGTCGATCGCCTCCCGGGTCGCCTCGTCGTCGCCCCAGTAGCCGAGCATCACGTTGTAGCCGCGCATGCACTGCTCGCCGACCGCGCCGCGCGGCACCGTCTCGCCCGTCGCCGGATCGACGATCTTCACCTCCACGTGCGGGTGCGGACGCCCGACCGTCGTCACCCGCTTCTCCACGGGGTCGTCGGGCGCGGTCTGGGTGGCGAGCGGCGACGTCTCCGTCATGCCGCAGCCGATCGTCACCTCCGCCATGTGCATCCGCGAGCGGACGGCGTTCATCGTCTCGACGGGACAGGGTGCGCCAGCCATGATCCCGGTGCGCAGGCTCGACAGGTCGTACTCGTCGAAGCGCGGGCTCTCGAGCTCCGCGATGAACATCGTGGGCACGCCGTAGAGCGACGTGCACTGCTCGGCCTGCACGGCCTCGAGCACGTCGGCGGGCTCGAACGACTCGCCCGGGACGACGATCGTCGCCCCGCAGGCCGTGCAGGCGAGGGTGCCGAGCACCATGCCGAAGCAGTGGTAGAACGGCACCGGGATGCAGACCCGGTCACGCTCCGTGTAGCGGAGCTGGACGGCCGCGAACCACGCGTTGTTGAGGATGTTGCGGTGCGAGAGCGTCGCGCCCTTGGGGAAGCCCGTGGTGCCCGACGTGTACTGGATGTTGATCGGCTCCTCCGGGCTCAGGGTCGCCGCCACCGCCGCGAGCGCGGCGGCGTCGACCCGATCCCCGTCCGCGAGCAGCGCCTGCCACTCGTACTCGAGCACGATCACGCGGCGCAGGTCGGGGCACCCGGGACGGACGCCGGCGAGCATGCTCACGTAGTCCGTCTCCCGGAATCCCCGCGAGAGGACGAGCGTGCTCACGCCGGAGCGCGTGAGCGCGTACTCGAGCTCGGCGGCCTTGTAGGCGGGGTTGACGTTGACGAGGATCGCGCCGATGCGCGCGGTGGCGAACTGGACGACCACCCACTCGTGGCGGTTCGGCGCCCAGATGCCGACGCGGTCTCCCTTCTCCACGCCGCGCGCGAGCAGCCCGCGCGCGGCGCGGCCCACGTCGTCCCACAGCTCGGCCCAGGTCGCGCGCCGACCGTGTCCCCGGTCGACGAGCGCCTCGCGATCGCCGAACCTCGTCACGGTGGTGCGCAGCCGCTCCCCGATCGTCTCCTCGAGCAGCGGCACGTCCGTCCGCCCCCGGGCATACGACTCACCGGCAGCCGCGTGTGCGCGCGTCTCCATCCGCCTCCATTGTCCGCCCGGGAGCGCCGTGCCGAATCGGGGAGACCCCCGAGCGGGTCACTGGGAAGACCGCGCACGCCGTCCGGGCCAGCCGCCACGGCAGGTGCGCCGGTCACCGACGTGTGATCGGCTGTCGCGCCGTGGCGCGCGGAGCCCTGGGCTGGAGGCGATCCTCGACCGGGTCGTGGAGTCGGGTTGGTCGCCGGAGGAGGTCTTCCGCAACCCGGGGCTCGGACGACTGCAGCTCGCGCTCACGGCGAACGCCGCGTAACGCGACGCCGGGCTGCGACACTGTCCTGCATGATCGAGAACACGATCCTCACCGACGCCGAGTGGCAGGCCCGCCTCACGCCGGAGCAGTACCGCGTGCTCCGTGAGAAGGGGACCGAGCGGGCGTTCACCGGGACGTACTGGGACGAGAAGACCCCGGGCATCTACCGCTGCGCAGGCTGCGGGGCGGAGCTCTTCCGCTCCGAGACCAAGTTCGACTCGGGCACCGGCTGGCCGAGCTTCTTCGAGCCGGCCGCCGCCGAGAGCGTGGTCACCGAGACCGACGCGAGCTACGGCATGGTACGCACCGAGGTGATGTGTGCCGCGTGCGGCGGCCACCTGGGCCATGTCTTCCCCGACGGCCCCCGCCCGACCGGGCTCCGCTACTGCATCAACTCCTGCTCGCTCGACCTCGACCCGGGCGCAGGCGACGCCACGTAGCCGTCGCGACGCGGCGAGGCACGTCAGCCGCCACGGCGCGCGAGTCGCGCTCCCGCGCCGGCCGCCGCCGAGAGCACGTGCGGCAGCACCTGCCGACGACGGCCCGCGTCGAGGCGGAAGGACGGCCCGCTGACCCCGACCATGGCCGCGAGTGACCCGTCTCCGCCGCGCACGGGTGCCGCCGGCGACGTCAGCCCCACCTCGAGCTCGTCGACGACCGCGGCCCAGTCACGGCTCCGGACACGGCGCAGCTCCCGTCGCAGCCGCCCGTCGGCGACCCGCACGTCAACCAGTCTCGTCGGGCGGCTCGGGGTGCTCGAGCCGCTGCAGCCGCCAGTCGATCGTCCCCATCATCCGCTCCAGCCGCTGGAACACGCCGTCGCGCGACGCGCGCACGGACTCCTCGACCTCGTCGAGGCGGCTCGTCAGCGCGCGGACGTCGGCGCGCGGGCCGGGCGGCGGGCCGTCGCCCGGCGTCGCCACGACGCCGCCGGCAGCGAGCTCGTCGACACGCGCGGCGAGCTCTTCCAGAAGCGCCGTGAACTCCCGCGACGAGAGCGCGGACGACACCGCGCGGCGGTGGTCGGCGAAGTCGTGCATCAGCCGCTCGACCATCATGCGCAGCCGCTCGACGTCCTGATCGTCGCCGCCTGCCCGCGGCGTGCCGTCGCCGGCGAGCGCGTCCGCCACGGAGACCGGCAGCTGCCCGCGCTGCTCGCCGATCCGGGCTGCGACGGCGTCGATCCGCGCTTCCAGCTCCGCGCTCCGCGCCGTCGCCGACTCGCCCGCCTGCCGCAGGTCCGTGGTCAGCCCCGCGATCTCGCGCTCGAGCCTCGCCAGCCGCTCGCCGAGCTCTCCCGTGGCCGAGACGACCTCCCGTGCGGAGTGGCTCGTCAAGCGGCTCTCCTCCACCAGCTCGTCGAGCCGTGCCGCGCGCTCGCCGTCGGCCCGCTCGAGCAGACCGAGGCGATGCGTCAGCGAGTCGAGGTGCTCCGCCACCGGCTCCGCCGCCGCCGCCTCCCGCTCGAGCGCGTCGATCTTCTCCGTGAGCGACCGCAGCACAGCTTCGCTGCCCGGGTCGGCGGTGGGGCGACTTGCGAGCTCGGTCACTCGCGCCCGCAGCGCCTCGAGCGCCTCAGGGTGCTCCCGTGCATGCTCGACGCCCACCGCCAGGGTCGCGACGGTTGCCGCGAGCTCCTCGACGCGGTCGGCGAGGCCGGGATCGCCGGCCGGCTTGGCGGCCAGCTCGCTCACCTGGGCGGCCAGGCCGTCGAGTCGGCCGGCGAGGCCGGGATCGCCCACAGGGCGGGAATCGACGTCCTCGACGGCCGCCGCGAGCTGCTCCACGCGCACGACGAGCTCGGCGACCCGGCCGTCGGTCTCGCCATCGGCGACCGGTCTCGACGTGAGCGCGTCGACGCGGGCCATCAGCTCGCCGACGAGGTCGGGGATGCGCTCGTCGGCCGCCGGGCGGGCGGCGAGATCGTCGACACGTGCCTCCAGCGCGGCAGCCCGCTGCTCGAGCCCGTTCGCCGCTGACGCCCCGCCGGCGAGATCCTCGAGGCGGAGTCGGAGCGCCTCGAGCTCTCCCGTGAGGTCGGGTGGGGCGGGGGCGGGCCCGGCCCGCGCCAGTGACTCGACGGATGCGGCGAGGGCCTCGACGCGATCCGCGTGGGCGAGGCCGTCGAGCGTGTCCTCGATCGCCGAGAGCCGCTGCGCGAGCGCCTCGACTCCTTCCTCGGGCCCCGAGCGCAGCTCGGCGGCGAGCGACGCCAGCGCCTCGCTCGACTCGTCGGCACGGCGCTGCATCTCGCGAAAGGCGGCCTCGACGGCAGCGCCGAGCGCGGCGAGGCGCCGGTCGACGTCGTCGATCCGCTCGGAGTGATCCGAGCGCTCGGCCAGGGACGAGACCGTGCCCGCGACCTCGTCGAGGTGGGCCGCGAGCTCCCCAACGCTCTGTCGCAGCCTGCTCACCTCGAGCGCCGCGTCGTGCTCCTGGAGGCCGGCGACCGCCGCCTCCACTCCGGCCAGGCGCGCGGTGAGCCGCGCGCGCTCCTCGGCGTCCTCGGCGCCCTCCCGTGACGACTCCCAGTCGCGGAGGCGCTCCTCGAGCACGCGGCGCGACTGGCGGAGCTCCTGCAGCTCGACGAGCGGCGCCCCCGGGCCGGACGACCCGCTCCCGAGGCCGAAGTCGGGCGAGACGCTGCCGATGTCCGCCCACTGCTCTGCGAGGGCGCTCGCCAGCTCGAGGCGCGAGATCGCGCCCTCCTCGACGAGGATCTGACCGAGTGGCTTGCCCGAGTGCTGCTGCCGCTCGAGCGCGGCGTCGAGCCGCTCGCGGGTGACGAACCCGCGCGCGAGCAGGATGTCCCCGATCGTGCGGGACTCGGGGGCCTGCACCTCGGCCCGCTGACCGCTCACGCGGCCACCCCCGGGGTCGTCGCCTCAGGCCGGGGCGACCGGGCCGCGGCGCGTGCCGGGATCCGGGTAGCCGTCGCCGGGGCCACGGTGGTACCCACGAGTCACCTATCGGACACCCCCGGTCCGGGCTACCTCACTCGGATAAGGGAGGGCCCGTCAGAGCACGGGCTCGAGGTACGCGCACGGGCGTCGGTCGAGCGGGAGCGGAGACACGCCGATGCGGGTGCAGCGAAGCCGACGCCCGCCGAGCTCGACCTCCCCGCCGACCGACGGCGCGGGGCCGTCACAGGCGACGAGCCGGTAGCCGTCCTCGGTGGGCGCGAAGGCGACGTGCGAGGTCGCCGACGCGGCGTGCTGCTCGATCGCCACAGGGTCGTCGCGCTCGGCGATGCGGATGTCGGCCTCGGCGATCGCGGAGCCGAGCCGCTCGATCGAGCGTCGCAGCGCATTCCCCGACTCGGCGTACGCGCCCTCCGCCTCGGTCAGTCGCTCGCCGAGCGCGGCCAGGCCCTTGCGCAGCGCGCGCTCGGTGGCCCGCACGTGCTCGTCGGTGATGGCGCCGCCCTCCTCCAGCCGGGCCTCGAGCGCGTCGAGCCTCGTCGCAGCGCCCGAGACGTCGGCGTCGCCGAGGGAATGCTCGACCTGCTCCAGCCGCCACGTGATCGACCCGGCCGCGCGCTCGAGCTGCGCGTCGGCGTCGTCGGCCCGCTGGCCCAGCTGCGAGAGCTCCTCGCGCAGCGAGCGAGCGAGCTCGTCGAGGCCGACCGCCAGCTCGGCCTGCAATTCCTCCATGCGCGTCGCCTGCGCGTCCGTGTCCCCGCGCAGCCCGGCGACGTCCTGCGCGCCGGACTCGACGCTCCGCGCCAGCTCGTCCAGGCGGTGAGCGAGTCCGGCCTCGACACCGACCACGCGGTCGGAGACGCGTCGCAGCTCCTCCAGCGCGACGCGCGCGCTGCCGGCGTTCGCCCGATCGGACTCGTCGACGCGCCGCTCCAGGTTGGCCAGCTCGCCCCGGAGCTCGCGGCCGAGCACATCGAGGCGCTCTGCGAGCTCCGCCTGGAGCCCGTCGCGCATGCTCGCCGCCGTCTCCGCGGTCGACGCCGCGTTCTCCGAGAGCTCGTCGACACGCCGGGCGATCCCGGCCTCGACGCGCCCGCGCCACTCGTCGCGGTCGGCGAGCGCAGTGTGCAGCTCCTCCACGCGCGAGCGAAGCTCCTCGAGCGAGCCCTCGCCCACGCTCAACCGCGACTGCAGGGTGCCGACGGTCTCCGCCTGCTCGGCGCGGAGCGCCGCGTCGCGGTCGTCGAGGCGCGCCTCCAGGTCGGCGATCGCGTCGTGCAGTCCGGCCGCCGACGCCTCTCGCAGCGATTCGAGCGACGGCGCCGAGCCCTCGATCCGTGCGGACAACGTGGTCAGCTGCGCCCGGAGGTCGCCGGCGAGGGCCGTCAGCTCGACCCGGGTCGCTCCGTCCTCCTGCCCGGCGGCCAGCTCGCCGACGCGGCGAGCGAGCTCGTCCAGCCAGGGGCTGGGAGCACGGCCGTCGATCGCCTCGCGGAGGGCCTCGAGCTCGCCGGCGATGCCGGCCAACTGCTGCGGCTCGATCGACTCGGCTCGCTTCGCCGCCTGCGCCAGAGCGGCCTCGAGCTCGTCGATCCGATGATGTACCGACACGCGCTCGCTCGCCGTGACGCCCTCGAGCGCCTGCAGCTGGGAGCGCAGCGACTCGAGGTCCCACTCGCGCGCCATGTCGGTCGCAAGCCCCTCGACACGATGCTCGAGCTCGGCCTTGGCCGCCGCGGCGCCCGCGGCGAGCTGCCGTGCGTCACCGGAGACACGTGTGGCCTCCTCGACGGCTCGCACGAGCTCCTCGACGCCGGGTGAGAGGTTGCCGCCGCCCTCCCCGCCGCGATCAGCACGGTCACGCAGGGCACTCAGCTCCGCGCGCAGGGCCTCGACCTCGTCGCGCCGCGCGGCGGCGGCGGCGACGGCGTCCACACGCTCCAGCAGGCCGTCCACCGTCGAGGCGAGCACGTCACGCTGGAGGACGCCCGAGGTCTCCAGCCGCGACTCGATCTCGGCCACTCGTCCCTCGACGCCCGACGTGTGCTCCGCGGTGCCCTCGAGCCGCGACCACGCCTCGGCGAGCCGCTCCCGCAGCTCGCCCGTCAGCGACGTCAGCTCGTCCTGCGAGACGGCGCTGCCGAGCCGCGCGCCGAGCTCGTCCAGCCGTCTCCCGAGCTCGTCCAGCCGCTCGTGGCCGACCGCCGACGACGCCAGCACCCGCAGCTCCTGCAACTCCGCACGCACCGCCTCCAGGTCCCAGCCGCGCGCCGCATCCGCCGCCAGGCCGTCCACGCGCTGCCGCAGGCTCTCCACCGTCGCCAGCAACTCATCGCCCTGGAGCCCTGCAACCGCATCCAGCCGGGACCATGCCTCGGCGAGCTGCTCCCGGAGCTCGTGAGCCAGCGAAGCAAGCTCGTCTCGGGAGACGGCGCCGTGGAGTCGTGCGCCCAGCTCGTCCAGCCTGCCCGACAGCCCAGCCAGCTGATCATCACCCAGGGCCGACGACGCCAGCACCCGCAGCTCCTGCAGCTCCGCACGCACCGCCTCCAGCTCCCCGCCGCGCACCGCATCCGCGGCCAGGCCGTCCACGCGCTCCCGCAGCTCATGCGTCAGCGACGCCAGCTCGTCCCGCGAGACGGCGCCGCCGAGTCGCGCGCCGAGCTCGTCGAGCCGGCTCCCGAGCTCGTCCAGCCGCTCGTGGCCGACCGTCGACGACGCCAGCACCCGCAGCTCCTGCAACTCCGCGCGCACCGCCTCCAGGTCCCCGCCGCGCACCGCACCCGCGGCCAGGCCGTCCACGCGCTCCCACAGAGACTCGACGGCCGCCGCCAGCCCGTCGCCGGGCGACCGGTCGCCGGCCTCCGCCCGCAGCTCGGCGGCGAGCGATTCCAGCTCGGCCCGGGAAGCGACGTCGGCGAGGCGTGCCTCCAGCCGGTCGAGACGCTCGGCGAGCCCGTCGGCGACCGGCGCCGCGTCGCTCCCGGGATGCCGCTCCTGCAGCGCTGCGAGCTCGCTGCGCAGGTCCTCCAGCTCCGCGCGCCGGGCAGTGAGCCCGCTCAGCGCGTCGAGCCGGGCGGCGACGTGCCCGACTGCCGCGGAAGCCCCCGTCTCCTCCGCGGCAGCGAGCTCGGCGACGCGGCGCTCGAGCGACGCGAGCCGCTCGCGCAATTCGTTCGTCAGCCCCGCCGTCCGTTCCAGCGAGGAAGCGAGACCGCCCTCGATCCGGCCCTCATCGGCCGCCAGCCGCTGCTCGAGCCCGCCGAGACGCTGCTCCATCGCACCGAGCCCGTGACGGAGGTTCTCCGCCGTCGCGGTCGCCTCGAGCCGGGCCTCGACGGCGTCGAGCCTCGGATCGGGCTGCTCGAGCCGCTCGCGCAACTCGACCACCGTGCCGCGGATCGACTCGAGCGCAGCACGGTCGTCGTGGGCGGCGAGCCCGTCGATCCGGGCCTCGAGCGCGGCGATGCGGGCAGTCAGCCCGTCGGCGGCCGATCGAAGCTCCTCTCTCCAGCTGTCGAGCGCCGACGACGCCTCCGCAGCGCTCACGCGCTCCTCGAGCGCCCGGACGGCGCTCGCGATCGAGTCCGTCTCGATCGCACGCGGCTCGGGCGCGGAGGGGATCGTGAGCTCACGCGGCGCCGCCTGCTGCCACGGCTCCACCGGCTTCGGCTCGGGCGGGCGGAGCTTCTGCAGGCTGGCCCACTGGTCGGCGAGCGCGCCCGCCAGGTCCAGCCGCGAGAGCATGCCCTGCTCGACCAGGATCTCGCCGAGCCTGCCACCGCTCTGACGCTGTGCCTCCAGCGCCGCCTGGAGTTGCTCGTCGGTGACCAGGCCGCGCTCGACGAAGATCTCCCCGATCGGGCGACGCGCCACAGGCTCCGTCGCCTCCACATCCTGGGCTGGGGACTGGGCCACGGGCGGCCCGTTGTCCACCGGCTCGCCGCCGTCGGCCTGCGCCCCGCGCTCGGCCTCGGCCCACTGCTCCGCCAGGATGCTGGCCAGCTCGACGCGGGAGATGCCGAACTCGGCGACGAGGATCTCGCCCAGACGGCCACCCTGCGCGGCTTGCAGCTCGAGCGCCCGCTCGAGCTGCTCCGCGGTGATCACACCGCGCTCGACGAAGAGCGCGCCGATCAGACGGCTCTGCACGACGGTCTCGCTCACGCCCTCCGTATCGGCAATCCCTCGTTCGAGCTATAGGGGGGGTGGAGTGGCCCGGAGGCGACAGGCCACGCGCCTCAGCGGGTCGCGTCGGCCCAGGATGCGAGCGCGTCGACCACCCGCTTGAGGCGTCGCCCGTCAGGGGTGAGGCGATACTCGACGCGCGGCGGCCGCTCGTCGATCACGGCGCGGCGCAAGACCCCCGCCTGCTCGAGCTCCGCCAGGCGCTGGGCGAGCGTCCCCGGGGAGATGCCGCCCACCGCCTGCCGGAACTCGTTGAACCGCGATGCTCCCTCGTACGACGCCCAGAGGATGGAGAGCGTCCAGCGGCGCTCGAGCAGGCCGGCCGCCCGCCGCACCTCCGCCGGCACCGGTGCGCAGCGCCTACAGCGCGACACGCGCGACCGGCTTCGGCTCGAGCGCGATCTCCAGCACCTCGTCGAGGGAGATGACCGGATGGAAGGTCATCTCCTCGCGCACGTGCTCGGGGACGTCCTCCAGGTCCTGGCGGTTCCGCTCCGGGATCACGACGTCGGTGAGGCCAGCTGCGTGCGCTGCGAGCACCTTCTGCTTGAGACCGCCGATCGGGAGCACGCGACCCTGCAACGTGACCTCGCCGGTCATGCCCACCGTGTGCCGCACCGGGCGGTCGGAGAGCAGCGACGCGA
>Ga0224500_10002419_pt1 | contig 10007 bp, 6 predicted proteins | sample SF_Oct11_sed_USG_FD_168126 | JGI IMG/M metagenome (GOLD analysis project Ga0224500, IMG submission 168126) | Sediment microbial communities from San Francisco Bay, California, United States - SF_Oct11_sed_USGS_4_1 | ecosystem: Environmental > Aquatic > Marine > Sediment | place: USA: California...
TTGCGCACCTGCTCGTAGTCGATGCCCCAGGCCGCCATGGCCCGGGGCGAGAACGACTCCATGATCACGTCGGCCCAGTCGAACAGGTCCCAGATCACGTCGAGGGCGCCGGGCTTGCTCATGTCGAGGGCCAGGCCCTGCTTGCCGGCGTTCATGTTGTTCCAGATGCCGGACAGCTCGGGGTCGGTCACGTCGTCCCGAAACGGCTGGAGGGTGCGGACGGCGTCGATCTTGTTGGCCGACTCCACCCGGATGATCTCGGCCCCGTAGTCGGCCAGCACCCGGGAGGCGGCCGGACCGGCCATGGCCCACATGAAGTCGACGATCTTGACGCCCTCCAGGGGGCGGGCGGCAGAGGGCACGGACGGTTTCACCGCCACCTTGGGGGTGCGGGCCGGCTCGGCCAGCACCGCCTCCGTATCGGCACCGAGCGACGGCGCCGGGGGCAGGACGGGGCAGGGGGTGGCGGAGAACTTGGCGAAGGGGCCGGGGTAGCGGACCGTTCCCACCTCGCCGCCGTGGTCGACGTCCTCCCAGTACTGGCGGAAGGCGAGCTGGGGGCTGTCGAGCACCTCGGCCGTGGTCCACACCGGGGTGATCAGCAGCCGGCGCTTCATGGCCGCTTCCAGCAGCTCGGCCTTGGTCTTGGTGGCAAAGAAATCGGTCAGCACCTGCTTCACCCGCTCGTACTCCTCCACCGGCTCCCGGCCGTCGAGGAGCATGAATGGGTACTGGATCCAGTCCTTGTCGCGCGTGGCCTCGTCGCACATGCCCTCTTCATGGATCCACTCCATGAGGTTGCGGGTGAAGCGGGCGAACCCGGCCCCGAACAGGAAGGTGACCGAGGCGTGGCCGTCCTTGCACGGCCACATGAGCTGGATGGGAATTCCCTGGAGGCTGGCCCCGCCGGCGATCCGGGTGGTGGGGGTGGCGTTGAGGGGGCCGGCCAGCGTCATCGACTGGCATGCCTGGTTCATGCTCTGCTGGGCCGAGGCATCCACCAACTGGCCCAGGCCGGAGCGGGTCTGGCGCTCGTAGAGGGCGATGAGGGCGGCACCGGCCGCCTCCGAGGCGGCGTTGTGCCAGGCCTGCGGGAGCGTGCCGCCGGCCCGCAGCGGGGCTCGGTCCCGGTCGCCGGTAATGGCCATGTTGCCGGCCGACGCCTGGATCACGAGATCGGCGGCGGCCCAGCCCGCCTTCGGGCCATCGAGGCCGAAGGCCGTGATCGTGGTGTAGATCAGGCCCGGGTTGAGGGCGCTGAGGTCGTCGTAGCGCAGCCCCCGGGCGGCCAGGCCGGCCGGGTCGGTGGTGAACAGCACGTCGGCCCCGGCGGCCAAACGGCGCAGAGCGTCGCGGCCGTCGTCGGTGTCGAGGTCGAGCACGATCGAGCGTTTACCCCGGTTGTAGGCCCAGTGGTGGAGCGAGCGTTCGGCGTCCTCCACGTCCCCGGCGAACGGGGCGAGGCGGCGGGCCGGTGAGCCGCCAGACGGCTCCACCGCAATCACCTCGGCTCCCAGCTGGGCCCACATGAGCCCGGCCAGGTGGCCCCGCTCATCGGTCAGATCCAGTACCCGGTAGTCGGAAAGCATGATGCGAAGGTCCTCATGGGGGGGTTGGGGGTCGACTGAGGGCGGCCACGGCGGGTGTGACCTCGGCTACACATGTTGGCACGCCGGCGGCGGCCGTCACAGCCCCCCGGTGGCCGCCGCCGTCAAGGACAGACCGGCGAAGGAGTGACCTGCCTGCTCAGCCGAGGGCGGCGATGACGGCCCGGACGGAGGCGGCAACGGCCCCGGGGGCCTTGGCGTGGACCATGTGGCCCATGTCGGCCACGATCACCTCGTCCACCACGTTCAGGTACTTGCGGAACACGGCGGCCGAGGCCACGAACTGCTTGTCCCGTTCACCGACCAGCACCGCCACCGGCCCGGTGATCTCGCCCAGCCGGTCCATCACCATCGAGTCGACGTGCTTGGAGATCTCGCCCACACCGTCGGGCAGCTCGGGCCGCTTGGCGGTCATGGCGTCGATCCCGACGTTCCACTGGGCCAAGCTGTCGGGATTGCGGAACCCGGGTCCGCCGGCCACCATCACCAGGCCCGCCACCTCGCTCGGGTGGAGGATGGCGTAGGCCAGCGACAGGTACCCGCCGAGCGAGTGGCCCACCAGCACCGCCGGTCGGCCCACCACATCGATCATGCGGCGAAGGTCGTCGAGGGCGTAGCTGCGGCCGTACTGGCCGACCGGCGCCGGGTCGGACCCGCCGTGGCCCCGCAGGTCCCAGTACAGCGTGCGGGCCCGCCCGTCCATCCCAGCCACGGCGCCCGCCCACACGTCGCCGGTGTTGAGGAACCCGTGGGTGAACACCACCGGGGTGCCCTCTCCCTCGACGTGATGGTGCAGGTGCAGCTCAGGGCCGGTCGTCATGGTCCCCGACGCTACCGGCCCCACTCAGCCCGGGCGAAGCCCACGGCCTCGCCCGCCCTCCCTTTGCGCCAGACGCCACCGGGGCCGTGGTGCCTCGCCTACCCGGTGGGCAGACGCCACGTGGGCAGGGGTCAACTGCGCGGCTCGACGAGGCGCCAGTCATCGGAGCCGGGGGCGTAGCGATCCCGGAAGTCGGGGTCGTAGGCGCCGGCCACCGGGGCCACCTTACCCAATGCCCCCTGCCAGGCGGCGATGATGCGGTCCTCCTGGGCGTAGTCGAAGGGGTCTTGGAGCCGCATCTCCTGGGTGCTGCCCCGCACCACCGGGTTCTCGGCCAGGTCCCGGGCCGTGATCCCGATGGCCTCCACCGGCGGCACCAGGTCCCGGTACCCGAGGTCGGCCATGATGGCGTCGACGCCGGTGAACTTGTGCAGCGTCGTCTCGGCGTTGAGGAAGGGCCGGGCGGGAGCGGCCAGCTCGGCCGGCAAGTTCACGATCTCGATCTCGCACTCCAGAGCGTCGGCGATGACCTCGATCGTCTGGCGGGCGGTGAGCGTGACCTCGTCGCCCACGTTGTAGGCCTTGCCGGCGGCGGCGTCGGGATGGAGCGCCGACAACGACACGGCGTGGCCCACGTTGGGTCCGTAGCCGGCGGTGCGCAGGGTGAGCCCGCCGTCGGCCACGATGAACCGGCGCCGGCCGTCGAGCAACCGCCGCACGATCAGCCACTCCCGGGGGTTGATCTGGCCCGGCCCATAGATCAGCGGGTAACGGAACAGCGTACCCTCCGGGTGACAGCCGAAGAACACGTCCTCGGTGGCCACGATGCGGCTCACCTTCACGTTATCGTCGTCCACGGCCCGCTCGGCCGTCTCTCGCACCGGCACCAGCATCCCGGCCGGCCAGTTCGTCTGGGGCAGGGCGAAGCCCTTGTAGGCCGGCACGCCGCCGACGGCGATCATCCGCCCGCACCGGCCCTGGAAGAACCGGGCCAGGTCCCGCAGGCGGCCATACATGGCGAACACCAGGTCGAAGGTGCGCTCACCGAGGGCGTCGCCCACCTGGGCCACGTCGAAGGGGTCGGTGTGGATGTGCTCCACGTGGTCGGGGATGGCATCGACCTCGTGACGGCCGGTGTGGAGGATCGACACCGTGTGGCCCTGCTCGATGAGCCCGTTGACCAGATGGGGCCCGGTGGGCCCCGTCCCCCCTATGACAAGAACCTGCATGGTCGCTTACCCTACTGAGACGCTCGGAGGGGGGACAGCTGCGGTGCCCCGCCGGGCGAGCGCCACCCGAGCAGCGCACGAGAGGCAGGTCCCCGTCATGAGCACCGGCACCGAGGCTCCGGCCCCAGCCCACCCCGACTACCCGGCCGATCCGCTCGCCGCGGCCCGGGCCATGGCCCCGCTGGTGGCCGCCCACCAGGCCGACATCGACGCCAAGCGGTGCCTACCGGAGCCGGTGGTGGACGCCATGCGGGCCACCGGCATCCTCCGGGCGGCGGTGCCGCCCGACCTGGGCGGCCCGTTCATGGACCCCGAGACCCAGGTGCGGGTGGTGGAGGAGCTGTCACGCCAGGACGGCTCGGTGGGCTGGTGCGCCATGATCGCCTCGGCCGGCTCCTACACCAACGGGTTCCTGTCCGACGATGCCGCCCGCCGCTGGTTCGGCTCGTGGGATTCCTGCCTGGCCGGCCAGCTCGCCCCCAGCGGTACGGCGGTGAAGGTGCCCGGCGGCTACCGGGCCACTGGCCGGTTCCGCTTCGCCTCGGGCAGCAACCACGCCTCGTTCCTCATCGCCGGCTGCCTGGTGTACGACGACGAGGGCAATGCGGTGCGCACCGAGTCGGGCCGGCCGGTCATGCGCTCGGTGATCGTCCCGAAGGACCACGCCACGATCATCGACACCTGGCATACGACCGGCCTGTGGGGAACCGGCTCCAACGACTACACGCTCGACGACGTGTTCGTGGCCGAGGAGGACAGCTGGGATCCGGCCAGCCGGATGCAGCGCGACGAGCCGCTGTTCCGGTACCCGCCCTTGTTCCTGCTGCCCCACGCCGGGGTGCCGCTGGGTATCGCCCGCACCGCCATCGACACCGTGCTGGCCTTGGCCGACGACAAGCCTCTGATGCCGGGGGTGGCCAAGACAGCCAACACGAAGGTGCTGGCCGACGACGAGGCAGCCCAGGAGGCCATCACCGTGGCCGAGCTCAAGCTGGCGGCATCCCGGGCCCTGACCTACGAGATCATCGACGAGCTGTGGGCCACACTCCAGGCGGGGGAGCGGGTCTCACCCCGGCTGCGGGCCATGTACCGATCCATGATGGTGTGGACCCACCAGACAGGCAGGGAGATCGTGCTGTCGATGTACGACACGGCCTCGGGGTCGTCGATCTACCGGGAGAACCCGCTCGATCGCTGTGCCCGAGACATCCTCACCGCCTGCCAGCACCGCATGGTCCACCCCAAGCTGTACCGCCCGGCCGGCCGCCTGCTGCTGGGCCGGAGCTCGGGCGACCCGATGCTGTAGGACCGTCGGCGATCGGTGGCGCCCGGTGCTGGATTCTGCGAGCAGGCGCCACAGATCGCGGGATTTCAGTTCTTGCGGCTGTTGATCAGGCGGCGCCGGAAGCGGCGCATCCCGGCCAGCCACCGGTCGTAGTCGCTGGCCTTGCGTTGGAAGTAGGTGAGCACATCGGGGTGGGGGAGGACCAGGAATCGCTCCTCCCGCAGGGCCTGGATCACCACCTCGGCCAGCTCCTCCGGTTCCAGCACCCCGTCCTGGCTGGCCTGGCCACCCCCCCGCCCGAAGGCGGCCGGGGGCACGATGTTGGTCCGCACCGCCTGCGGGCACAGGCACGATACCTTCACGCCCTTGTCGCCGTAGTTGATGGCCAGCCACTCGGCCAGGGCCACCGCGGCGTGCTTGGACACGGCATAGGGCCCGGAGTCCATCTGGGTGAGCAGCCCGGCGGCCGAGGCCGTGTTCAGCAGGTACCCCTCGCCCCGGGCCACCATCGACGGCAGCACGGCCCGGGCGGCATACAGGTGAGACCACAGGTGCACGTCCATCATCCGCAGCCAGTCCTCGTTGGGCAGGTCGATCCCGCCCCCCTGGGCGTACCCGGCGTTCGACACCAGCAGGTCGATCGGGCCGTGCCGTTCCTCGGTCTGGTGCACGAGGGCGGTCACCGCCGCCTCGTCGGCCACGTCGAGCGTGGCGGCCTCGGCGACCGTGCCGATGTGGGCGGCGACCTCGGCGGCCCGGTCGCCGTCGCGATCGGCCACCACCACCACCGAGGCCCCCTCGGCGGCGAACCGCTCGGCCAGGGCCTTGCCGATGCCGCTGCCGGCTCCCGTGATCAGCGTGACTTTCCCGTTGAGCTCCACGGCGGCCACGGTAGACGCCCGAACCCGCCGGCCCGAACTTGTTCGCCGAATCTGACAGCCCGAACTTGTTCGCCCGAACTTGTTCGCCCGAACTTGTTCGCCCGAACTTGTTCGCCGAATCTGACGGCTCCCGAGGCCCGCAGTATTGTTTGAGGCACTAACCACCCGAACGTTGACAGGGGGGCCAGCCAACCATGGCCAGCTATGACATCCACATCAAGGGCGGCACGATCGTCGACGGCACCCGCACGCCGCGGTTCCGCAGCGATCTCTGGATCAAGGATGGCCGCATCGCCAAGATCGGCGGCCGGGCCGACGGCGAGTCGGCTCAGGTGATCGACGCCGACGGCCTGATCGTGGCCCCCGGCTTCGTGGACCTCCACACCCACTACGACGCCCAGATCCGCTGGGATCCGTGGTGCACGATCTCCGGCTACCACGGCGTGACCAGCGTTGTGCTTGGCAACTGCGGCTTCGGCTTCGTGCCGGTCAAGCCGGACTTCCGTGACCGCTCCATGCTCACCATGACCCGCACCGAGGCCATCCCGTACGAGTCGATGAAGCAGGGCATGAATTGGGACTGGGAGACCGTCCCGGAGTACCTGGATTCGCTCGACCGCTCGCCCCTCGGCGTGAACTGCATCCAGTACATGCCCACGGCCTCGCTCATGACCTACGTGATGGGCCTGGACAAGGCCAAGGCCGGCGAGCCGGCCAGCGCGGCGGAGAAGGCCGAGATGAAGCGCATCCTGGCCGAGGGCATGGACGCCGGCTTGTGCGGCTTCTCCATCCAGCGTCTGGGTGAGAATTCGGTGCAGGGCGACTACGACGGCTCGCCCATGGTCACCGACATTATGCACGACGAGGACATCCTAGCCTTGGCCGAGGTGCTGGCCGAGCGGGACGAGGGCTTCATCCAGATCACCCAGGGCACCGGCGACATCAAGGCCGACCTCGCCTTCCTGGAGAAGCTGGCCGCCACCGCCAACCGCCCGATCCTGCACAACGCAGTGGCCCCGTCCCGCAAGAACCCCGAGGTCCACCGGCGCCCCCTGCGCTGGGTCGACAAGTGCCGGGAGCAGGGCCTGCCCATCTACGCCCAGTGCGGTACCGGCCGGGCCGGGTTCGCCTTCACCCTCGAGCACTGGAACCTGTACGACGCCTCCCCTGCCTGGCGGGCCGTGACCACCGGCTCGAAGGAGGAGAAGAAGACCAAGATGCAGGATCCCGAGCTGCGGGAGGCCCTGATCGCCGAGGCCGAAGAGGCCGACCGGCGCCTCCAGGTCATCCAGGCCGGCGTGGGCGGCGACCCCAAGGGTCTGATCATCCAGGGCGTCAACCGCCAGGCCGACCTCCAGCAGTACGTGGGCCGCTCGGTCGGCGAGATCGCCGAGACCGAGGGCAAGAACCCGATCGAGGTCATGCTCGACCTGTCGCTCAAGGGCGATCTGAACGTCGAGTTCCTCGGCCCCGACAAGGGCTCCAACGCCGACTTCATGGCCGAGATGATGAACGACTCGCCCTACGCCATTCCTGGGGTGTCCGACGGCGGCGCCCACACCAAGTTCTTCTCCGGCGGCTCCTACACCACCGACTTCCTCACCTGGCTGGTGCGGGACGAGGGCAAGGTGACCCTGGAGGAGGCGCACTTCCGGCTGTCGAACCTGCCGGCCAAGGCCGCGGGGTTCCGTGACCGGGGCACCCTCGAAGAGGGCCGGGCGGCCGACGTGGTGGTCTACGAGCTTGAGGAGCTGGCCATCGACCCGCCGTGGATCGGCTCGGTGGAGTACGACCTCCCCGGCGGTGAGTGGCGGCGGGTCCAGCGGGCCAAGGGCTACGACAAGATCATCGTGAACGGCGTGGTCACCTTCGACAACGGCGAGTGCACCGGCAACACCCCGGGCAAGCTGCTCCGCCACGGCAAGGCTTGAGCCCCCTAGGTACCGACGAGGTTTCTCAGGAAAGCGCCACCGACGATCCGGCCCCCTTAGCGGGGGTCCGGGTCGTCGAGATGTCGATGTACGTCCAGGGACCGGTCTGCGGCCTGACCCTGGCCAGCCTGGGGGCCGACGTCATCAAGATCGAGCAGGTCGGTCAGGAAGACGTGATGCGGGGCTTCTCGTCGCTGTTCGGCGTCACCCTGGACGACCGGGGCAAGGAGTGGATCTACGCCTCGCTCAACCGCAACAAGCGGTCGCTGGCCCTCGACGTCGCTTCCGAGGCGGGGCGGCCCGTGTTCGAGCGGCTGATCGAGCAGGCCGACGTGTTCATCTCCAACATGCGGGAGTCCGCGCTAGCCAAGCACGGGGCCGACCCGGAGACCCTGCACCGGATCAACCCCCGGTTGGTCTATGCCCGGGGAGCTGGGTTCGGCATCCGCGGCCCGCTGGCCGACGACCCGTGCCAGGACACCGTGGGCATGGCCTACGGCGGGTTCATGGACGCCACCGCCAACGGTGACACGCCCAACTACCCGCCAGGATCGATGAGCGACGTGCTCACCGGCACCACCATGGCCTCCGGGGTCATGGCCGGCCTGGTGAAGCGGGGGATCACGGGCAAGGGCTGCGTGGTCGGCACGTCCCAGGTGCAGTCGCTCCTGTGGCTTCAGCTGCAGGGTGTGGGTCTGGCCGCCACCACCGGCCAGCGGATGGAGCGGTTCGCTCCCGACGCCACCACCAACCCGCTGTTCACCGTGTACCCCACCAGCAACGGCTGGCTCGCCATCGCCTGCCTGCGGGCCGACCATTGGCGGGCCCTGGCCGCGGCGTTGGGGCTCGACTGGATGCTCGAGGATCCCCGGTTCGCCCGGTTCGGCGACCTCATCCGCAACCGTGACGAGTTCCGCCCGCTGTTCACCGAGCACCTGGCCACCAACACCACCGACCACTGGTGGCAGATCCTGCGCAGCGCCGGGATCTGGTCGTCGCCGGTGCGGCGCCTGGAGGAGCTGGCCGCCGACGAGCACGTGCTGGCCAACGAGTACCTCGTAACCTACGACGACGGGTTCGTCGGCCCGCCGGCGCCGTTTGAGATCGACGGCTTCCGGGGTGCCCGCGGTTTGGCCGCTGAGTACAGCGAGCACACCGACGAGATCCTGGCCGAGCTGGGCTACAGCGAAGACGAGATCGTCATGCTGCGAGCTGACTCTGCCATCTGGTAGCGGCGCCCCCCCGATCTGCGTCACGTTGTCACCGGATCTCGTAGAAAAGGTGACGCAATTCGGGTGGGGCACGCTGGTTTCTAGTCGTGCAGAACGGTGACCGGCGTCGGGGCGGCGCGGGGCCGGGCGCTGGGCCTGAGGCGAACTAGAAGGTGTCGATGATGGTGTTGAGGGTGGCGCTGGGGCGCATGGCCGCCGAGGCCAGCTCGGGGTTGGGATAGTAGTAGCCGCCGATGTCGGCCGGGGCGCCCTGCACGGCGTTCAGCTCGCCTACGATCTTGGCCTCGTTCTCCGCCAGGGCCGTGGCCAGCGGGGCGAACCGGGCCGCCAGCTCCGGATCCTTGTCCTGCTCGGCCAGGGCCTGGGCCCAGTACAGGGCCAGGTAGAAGTGGCTGCCACGGTTGTCGAGCTCCCGCACCTTGCGTGACGGGCTCTTCTCGTTCTCCAGCAGCTCCCCGGTGGCCCGGTCCAGCGCGTCGGCCAACACCTGGGCCCGAGCGTCGCCTGTGACGTCGGCCAGGTGCTCGAACGACACCGCCAGGGCCAGGAACTCACCCAACGAATCCCACCGGAGGTGGTTCTCGGCGTTGAACTGCTGCACGTGCTTGGGGGCCGAACCGCCGGCCCCGGTCTCGAACAGGCCGCCGCCGTTCATCAGTGGCACGATCGACAGCATCTTGGCGCTGGTGCCCAGTTCCAGGATCGGGAACAGGTCGGTGAGGTAGTCGCGCAACACGTTGCCGGTGACCGAGATCGTGTCCTGGCCGTTGCGGCACCGCTCCAGGCTGAAGCGGGTGGCGCCGGCCACGTCCATGATCTCGATCTGTAGCCCGGTGGTGTCGTGCTCTGGCAGGTAAGCCCGCACCTTGGCGATGAGCTGGGCGTCGTGGGGGCGGGTCTCGTCGAGCCAGAACACGGCGGGGGAGCCGGTGGCCCGGGCCCGGGACACGGCCAGGCGCACCCAGTCCCGCACCGGGGCATCCTTGACCTGGCACATCCGGAAGATGTCACCGGTGTCCACG
>Ga0224500_10002422_pt1 | contig 10001 bp, 8 predicted proteins | sample SF_Oct11_sed_USG_FD_168126 | JGI IMG/M metagenome (GOLD analysis project Ga0224500, IMG submission 168126) | Sediment microbial communities from San Francisco Bay, California, United States - SF_Oct11_sed_USGS_4_1 | ecosystem: Environmental > Aquatic > Marine > Sediment | place: USA: California...
GACTTCGCCTTCGGAGCCCCCCTCGCCCGGCTGCAGGTCTTCCACGTGGACTTCGGCGCCGACCGCAGCCGCGGCCCGCGCCCCGACTTCGTCGAGGACTTGCGCAGCTTCGGCTTGAGCTCCGCGCTGGCGCCCGGGCCCGAGGCGGCGATGCGCAGCCGCGTCGAGGCGCGCATCCTCGAGAAGCTCCACCTGCTGTACGGCCGCCACGCGGACGGCTCCGCAGCCGCCGACTCCGCCCACGTCGTCTTCGTCGGCGCCGAGCCGGATGCTCCCCACGCGCGCATCTGTGTAGGCGGCGAGTCTCCGCTCGACCCGGCGCTGCTCGGGGCGGTTCAATTCGACGAGAACAACCTGATCGAGAACGACGACGCGTGCGCGTCGCCGGAGTTCGGCGTCTTCCCCCAGGCACTCGATGACCTCTGGTGGGACGACCCGGACTTCCTGGCCGCGTTCGCGGCGCTGAATCCGGACACCGGAGGCATCCCGGTGGGCGAGCACCCGCTGGATGCAGCGATCCTGGATCCCGAGTTTGCGCCGGACCTGGCGAACCCTTCCGAGGCACGGCGCTTCGATGCGGTGACGCGCGCCGTCGATGCGTTCAGCGGCGCCGTCGCGACGGTGACCGCGCACGAGGTCGCGCACCTGCTGGGGCTGGTCGCCGAGGGGCCGACGCCGGGGGGCCTGTTCGGAGACTCGCAGAACCACAACCGCGATCCGGACGGCAACGTTCCCGCGGAGAACTACGTGATGAACCCGGGCAGCTCGTTTCGCTTCGCCCAGGTCGCCGGACTCTCGGACGCGGGGCTGCCCCGCTTTCGGCCGCTCAACTGGGCCTACCTGCGCGACCGGATCGCGCCGAACCCGCTCGTCACCGCCCTGTACCCGGCGCCGGCGCTGCTGCGCGTCGAGCCGGCCGTCGTGGTGTTCCGCGGCGATGCCGCGCGCCTGACGCTGCGCGGCGCGCAGCTGAGCCCGGAATCCGGCCCGCCCCTCGTCGAGCTGATCGACGTCGACTCCGGCGAATCCGCCCCCGTGCGCGACGTGGTGCCGATCGACGACGCGACGCTCACGCTGCGCATCGAGCGCGCGTTCGTCGCCCCGGGGCGCTACGACGTGAGCTACGTGGGTGGCGACGGGCAGGTCGCGACGCTCGCCGCGGGACTCGAGGTGCGCTGAGCGCGTTGCCGCGCCATTCTCGTTTCGTTAGGATTCTCAGCTACTTGCGAAAACGGCGGCCGTTCGAACGATGCGCGTCTGCGAGGCGGGTCGGCGAGCGGATCGCCCCGGCGTCCGCGACATCGCCGCACACGAGAGCGTTCCGCATGCCTGCACCCGAATCCCCGCGCCGCGACCGGCCCTGGGTCTTTCGCACCTACTCCGGTCATACGTCGGCCGCGGCCAGCAACGCGCTGTACCGCGCCAACCTCGCCAAGGGGCAGACGGGACTCTCGGTCGCCTTCGACCTGCCGACCCAGACGGGCGTCGACTCGGATCATCCCCTCGCGCGCGGTGAGGTCGGAAAGGTCGGGGTTCCCGTGTGTCACGTCGAGGACATGACGGCGCTCTTCGAAGCGATTCCCCTCGACCGCATGAACACCTCGATGACCATCAATGCACCGGCGGCGTGGCTGCTCGCTCTCTACGTCGCTCTGGCCGAGCGATCGGGTCTCGATCCGAAGCACCTGCAGGGCACCACCCAGAACGACATCATCAAGGAGTATCTGTCGCGCGGGACCTACATCTTCCCGCCGCAGCCCTCGCTGCGCCTGATCAGCGACATGGTGGCCTACACGGTGGAGGCCATCCCCCGCTGGAACCCGACCAATGTCTGCTCCTACCACCTGCAGGAAGCCGGCGCGACGCCGCAGCAGGAGATCGCCTACGCGATGGCGACCGCGATCGCAGTACTCGACGCGGTCCGGGAGCGGGACGACCTCCCGGCTGCCGCGATTCCCGCGGTCGTGGGCCGGATCTCCTTCTTCCTGAACTCCGGCATCCGCTTCGTGGAGGAGATCTGCAAGGTCCGCGCGATGGCCGAGCTCTGGGACGCGATCACGCGCGAGCGCTACGGCGTGGAGGACGAGACGCTGCGCCGCTTCCGCTACGGCGTACAGGTGAACAGCCTCAGCCTCACCGAGGCCCAGCCCGAGAACAACGTGATTCGCATCGTGCTCGAGGCGCTCGGCGTGACCCTCTCCAGGCGGGCGCGCTGCCGCGCGCTGCAGCTCCCGGCCTGGAACGAGGCGCTCGGGCTGCCGCGCCCCTGGGACCAGCAGTGGTCGCTGCGCATCCAGCAGATCCTCGCCTACGAGACGGATCTGCTCGAGCACGAGGACCTCTTCGACGGCTCCGGCGTCATCGAGGCCCGCACTCGCGAGCTCTCGCGGGCCGCGCGCGAAGAGCTCGATCGCGTGCTCGCGATGGGCGGCGCGGTGGCGGGCGTCGAGAGCGCCTACATGAAGCAACAGCTCGTGGCCTCCCACACGCGGCGCACGCGGGCCATCGAGACTGGCGATCTGACGCTGGTAGGTGTCAATGCGTACACCGAGACCGAGCCGTCGCCGCTCACGGCCGGAGCGCAGTGCATCCTCGTCGTCGACGAATCCGCGGAGCGCGCGCAGGTGGAGGCGCTGCGCGCCTTCCGCAAGCGGCGCAACGCCGCGGAGGCGGCGGCGGCGCTGCGCAATCTCGACGACGTGATCGCCAACGGGGGCAACGTGATGCCGCCGTCGATCCGCTGCGCCCACGCCGGCGTGACGACGGGCGAGTGGGCCGACACGCTGCGCGCCCGCTTCGGGGAGTACCGCGCTCCGACGGGCGTGAGCGCGCAGGAGGTGCGAAGCGTGAGCGAAGAGACCGAGCGGATCCGCAAGCGCGTGCGGGCGATTTCGCAGCGCCTGGGCCGACCGCTGAAGATCCTGGTGGGCAAGCCCGGGCTCGACGGGCACAGCAATGGCGCGGAGCAGATCGCCGTCAAGGCGCGGGACGTGGGCATGGAGGTGGTCTACGAGGGCATCCGGCTCACGCCGGAAGAAATCGCCCAATCCGCGCGCGACGAGGGCGTGCACGTGGTGGGCCTCTCGATCCTCTCCGGCTCCCACGGCGTGCTCGTCCTGGACGTACTCGATCGGTTGCGCGAGGCGGGAGCCGGCGATCTGCCCGTCGTGGTCGGCGGCATCATTCCCGAAGACGACGCGCGCAAGCTGCTCGCAGCGGGCGTGCGCCGCGTCTACACCCCGAAGGACTTCGATCTCACGCGGATCATGGGCGAGATCGTCGACGTCGTGTCGGAGTCGCGCGCTGCCGCCTGAGCTCGCGAAGCGCCTGCTCGCGCGCGAGCGCGAGGCGGTCGCCGAGGCGCTGAACCTCGCGGACGACCATCGGCCCGAGCGCCGCGCGGAGGCGCTCGCCCTGCTGGACGTCCTCGAGCGCGAGACCCCGTTCCCGGGCGCGGAGCGCGTCGGCTTCACCGGGGCGCCCGGAGCGGGCAAGTCGACGCTGCTCGACGCGCTGCTGCGCGTGCTGCGCGCGGAGGATCGCAGCGTGGCCATCGTCGCGGTCGACCCCTCGAGCCGGCGCAGCGGGGGCGCGCTGCTCGGCGATCGCTTCCGCATGCGCTCGCGCGGCGCCGATCCGGGCGTCTTCATCCGCTCGATGGCGGCCCGCGACCAGCTCGGCGGCGTCGCCGATGCGGCGCGGGCGGGCGTGACGATCCTCTCCGCGGTGTTCGACTGCGTGCTCGTCGAGACCGTGGGGGTCGGCCAGTCCGAGAGCGAGGTGACCGGCCTGGTGGACACGCTGGTCTTCGTGGCGAATCCGGGCAGCGGCGACGCGCTGCAGTTCATGAAGGCGGGCGTGCTCGAGCTGCCCGACGTCTTCGTGGTGAACAAGGCCGACGTGGGAGGCGACGCGCGGCGCACGGCGAGTGAGCTCGCGAACAGCCTGCAGCTCGGCGAGCGCGATTCCGATGCCTGGCGGGCGCCCGTGCTGCTCGCGTCCGCGCGGGACGGACAGGGCGTGGAGGCCCTCGCGCGCGTGCTCAGCGAGCACCGCGCGCACCTGCTGCAGAGCGCAACGCTCGAGACACGCCGCGCGGCCGGTCGCGAGGCCCACGTGATCGAGGGCCTGGTGCGGCGCTACGGAAGCTTCGGCATCGAGCGCGTGGGCGGTGTCGAAGCCATCACCGCGCGCGTGCGCGAGCACGCGTCGCGCAGCTCGTTCGCGTGGCTGGACGTCCTCGCTCGTGAGATCGAGGACGCGCTGCGCAAGCCCGCCTGACGACGGCTCCGATGCTCGACCCGATCCAGGATCTCTTCGAAACGCTGCGCGCGGAATGCTCCTCCGCCGTCTGGTCTCGCGCCGTCGAGCTGGTGCGCGCAGAAGCGGTTCACATCGAGCGCGACGACGCCACGGAAATCGCGCTGCGCGTGTCGACGCGCGGCGGGTTGCTGTCACCGCGGGTGATCCTGCTGCCGGAGAGCGCCGAATGGGAATGCGAGTGCGCCAGCCGCGAAGACGTGTGCGAGCACGCCGCTGCGGCGCTGATCGCGCTGCGGCGCGCGCGTCGGGAGGGCACGCTCCTGCGGCGCGCCGGACACGAGGTGGGGCACATCGGCTATCGCCTGGCGCGCGCGCACGGCGGCCTCGTCTTCGAGCGGGTCGTGGTCACGGGAGAGCGCGAAACGCCGCTCACGAGCACGATCGCGGCCGTCACGTCGGGGCGCGTCGACGGGCCGGCCCTGCTCGCCACGCAAGCGGATCTCGCGGTGGAACGCGCGCTCGGCACGCGCACGCGGGGCGCGCTGCCGCGCGGCGCGTGGCCGGATCTGCTGGCCGCGCTAGCCCGCTGCAGCGACGTGCGCCTCGACGCCGCGGCCGTGCGCGCCAGCGACGAGCCCCTCGGCTGGGTCGCCGTCCTGGAAGATCAGGCCGACGGCTTCCGGCTCGAGGTCGCCCCGGATCCGCGCATCCGCGAGAGCTTCACCGACGACGTGGTGCGCAGTGACGACGCACTGCACCCACGCGGCGCGTCGAAGCTGACGGGCCGAGAGCTCGCGCAGCTGACGGGCGGACGCCACTTCAGCGCCGACGAGGCCGCGGTCCTGGTGGGCGAGATCCTGCCGTCACTCGCGGAACGCATCCCGGTGGAGGTGCGCAGCCAACGGCTGCCGAGCACGAGCATGGCAGCGCCGCGCCTCGAGATCGACGTCGCGCGCGAGGGTGACGCGCTCGTCGTCTTTCCGAAGCTCGTGTACGGAGACCCGCCCGTGGCCCGCATCGACGCCGGCCGGCTGGTGCCGCTCGGCGGGCCCATCCCGCTGCGCGACGAAGCGCGCGAGCGCGCCCTGGTGCGCCGCCTGCAGAACGAGCTCGAGCTGCTGCCGGGGCGGCGGCTCGCACTGGAGGGCGAACAGGCCGTGGTCGCGGCCGAGCGCCTCGCCGCCTTCGAGGGGGATCTGCGCGGCAGCGGCCTCGACGACTTCCGCCGCCGCGCGGTGCTCGAGCCGCGCTTCGCCACCGGGGGCGACGGCTTCTCGCTCCACTTCGAATCGCCCGGCGCCGACGCCCCGCGATCGGTGGACGCGGCGCGCGTGCTGCGCGCCTGGCGAGACGGCGAATCGCTCGTGCTTCTGCCCGCCGGCGGCTGCGCGCCGCTGCCCGCGGATTGGCTCGCGCGCTTCGGCGACCGCGTGGCCGACCTGCTCGCGGCGCGCGCTGCGGACGGAAGCCTCGCGCGCAGCGCGCTGCCCGATCTCGCGCGCCTGTGCGAAGACCTCGATGCCCCGCTCTCCGCCGAGCTCGCCGCGCTGCGGGAGCGCATCGCGCAGCTCGACGACGCCGCGCCCGCCGCGCTCCCCTCCGATCTGCGCGCCGTGCTGCGCAGCTACCAGCAGCGCGGCGTCGATTGGCTGTGCGCGCTGCGCGACGCGGGCCTCGGCGGACTGCTCGCGGACGACATGGGGCTCGGCAAGACGCTGCAGGCGCTCTGCGCCCTGCGCGGCCGCACCCTGGTGGTGGCGCCGACCAGCGTGCTGCACAACTGGGCGGCGGAAATCGAGCGATTCCGGCCCGGCCTGCGCCACGCGCTCTACCACGGGCCGGCGCGCAGCCTCGATCCCGGCGCGGACGTCACGCTGACGAGCTACGCAATCCTACGTCTCGACGCCAAGCCGCTCGCAGCGGTCGCTTGGGGCAGCGTCGTCCTCGACGAAGCGCAGGCGATCAAGAATCCCGAGAGCCAGGTGGCGCGCGCCGCGTTCGCGCTGCGCGCGACGTTCCGCATGGCGCTGACGGGCACGCCCGTGGAGAACCGCCTCGACGAACTCTGGAGTCAGCTCCACTTCACCAATCGCGGCTTGCTCGGCGGGCGGCGCGACTTCGCGGAGCGCTACGCGCAGCCGATCGCCGCGGGCCGCGACGAGGTGGCCGCTCGCCTGCGCGAGCGGATCCGTCCTTTCGTGCGGCGACGCCTCAAGCGGGAGGTCGCGCCCGAGCTGCCGCCGCGCACCGAGGTCGTGCTGCACGTCGAGCTCGACGCCGAAGAGCGGCGCATCTACGACGCGATCCGCGCGGCGACCCGCGCGGAGGTGCTCGAGCGGCTGGCCGCGGGGAGCGGGGTGCTGCAAGCGCTCGAGGCGCTGCTGCGCCTGCGCCAGGCCGCCTGCCATGCCTCGCTGGTCCCGGGGCAGCGCGCCCGATCCTCCTCCAAGCTCGCGCTGCTGCTCGAGACGCTCGAAGAGGCGCTCTCCGAGGGGCATCGCGCACTGATCTTCTCGCAATGGACGTCGCTGCTGGACCTGGTGGCGCCACACATCGAGCGCGCGGGCATCGCCTTCGAGCGCCTCGACGGCGCCACGCGCGATCGCGCCGGGGTGGTCGGGCGCTTCCAGGCCAGCGACGGGCCGCCCGTGATGTTGCTCTCGCTCAAGGCCGGCGGCGTCGGGCTCAATCTCACCGCGGCGGACTGCGTGTTCGTGCTGGATCCCTGGTGGAATCCCGCGGTGGAGGATCAGGCCGCGGACCGGGCGCACCGCATCGGGCAGGAACGCCCCGTGATGGTGTACCGACTCGTGGCGCAGGACACCGTCGAGGAGCGCATCCTCGCACTCCAGCAGCGCAAGCGCGCGCTCGCGGATGCGGCGCTCGACGCGGCCGCGGCGAGCGCGCCGTTGACGCGCGACGATCTTCTCGAGCTGCTCAGCTGAGCTCCGACCTCTCGCGCAGATCGCCCAGGAAGTCGCCCGACTCGATTCTGCGCAGACCCGAGGGATCCGAGGCGAAGAGATAGGTCCACGCGGAGACCGCGCGACCGTCGGCCCGCGTGACCTCGACCCGCTCGCGCCGATACTCGCTGCCCTCGAAGCGATCGAGACCGACCAGGAAACGCTCCACGGGTGACGCGCGCACGGCGAAGAGATCCCCGTGCACCACGTGGGCGGGATCGGCCGAGCCCTGCGCGCCGGGGTAGCGCCCCAGGTCGTAGAGAAGACCGCACAGGCGCGCGGGGCCGAGCCAACGCACCGAGGTCGCGATCCAGCGGTGGTGCCGCCCGCCGCGCCGCAGTGTTCCGTAGGCGAAGAGCAGCGTGTCCGACGCGCGCGGCTCGAGTACACTGCCTCCGGGAGTCACGCCATGAAGCTCGCGCGCGGCATCCTGATCGCCCTGCTGCTGTCGCTGGTCGTGGGATGGATCATCGGGACCGTCTTGCGCCGGCGCGCAGAGCGCCCCGTCGTCTACATCGGCTCAGCGCTTCCGTCCCAGCCACTCCACGTCGCCGGGTCCGGCGCGCCGGTTCTCGACCCGCGCCATCACGAAGAGCAGGTCGGATAGGCGATTCAGATAGCGCAGCGCGACGGCATCGATCGGCTCCTCGTGATGCAGCGCCACGCAGCGCCGCTCCGCCCGCCGGCACACGGTGCGGGCCACGTGGAAGGCGGCGGCGGCCTGCGCCCCACCCGGCAGCACGAAGCGCCGCAGCGGCTCGAGCTCCTGCTCCAGCCGATCGATGTGGCGCTCCACCGCCTCGACCTGCGCATCCTCGAGCTCGGGCACCCCGCTCTCCTCGCGGCGCTCTGCGTCGGGGGTCGCGAGTACGCCGCCCAGCTCGAAGAGGAGCGCCTGCATCTCGCGGGCGATCTCGCGCAGATCCTCGTGCGCCGAGGCGGCGGCGGCGGCGCCGATGGCGGCGTTGGCCTCGTCGACGGCGCCGTAGGCCTCCACGCGCAGGTGATCCTTCGCAACCCGCGGCCCGCCGAAGAGGTCGGTCTGACCTCCGTCGCCGCGCCGCGTGTAGACGCTCACCGCGCCAGCTCTTCGTCGATGATGCGCTCGAGCTCCGGATCGCGGGCGCCCGCAGCCTCCGCGCGGGGCGCGTCGGTCTTGCGCCGGTTCAGCCGCAGGTAGACCGCCACCACGCCCCCGCCGAACAGGAACATCAGGCTGGGCGCGAGGTAGGCCGCGAGTCCCAGGCCTTCGGCCCGCGGCGCCGGGCGCATCACTTCCCCATAGCGCTCGTACAGCTCCTCCTCCACGTCGGCGCGCGAGCGGCCGGCGGCCTCCTGGACGATGATCCACGTGCGCAGCGTCTCTGCGTGGCTGCTCGGACAGTCGGCCAGCGTGCGCCCCGGACAGAAGGGACTCATCAGCTCCTTGGCAATCTGGTAGGCCCAGCCCTCCGGGTCGTCGGCCGCGACGGCAGCCGAAGATGCCAGCAGCAGCAGCGCTGTCAGCAGCACGCGACCCCCCCTGCGAGCCGCGCGCAGCGCGGGGATGCGTCGCGCGCGCTGCCCGGAGCCCGAATCCGCAGCCATCCGGCGCACGACTAGATGTCCCAGTGCAGCGGCGGTGCGCCGCCTTCGCCGCGCGCGCGCCGCTGGCGAACCAGCGTTCGCGGCGGCTCGGCCACCACCTTCGAGCCGGGGGGAACGGATTCCGTCAGCCACACGTTGCCTCCGATCACGCTCCCTCGGCCGATCACCACATCGCCGCCGAGGATGGTGACCCCGGCGTAGATCGTGACATCGTCCTCGATGGTCGGATGGCGCTTCTGGCCGCGCAGCGAGGCGCCGTGCCCCGGAGCGAGCGCCCCGAGCGTCACCCCCTGGTAGATGCGCACGTTGTCGCCGATCAGCGTCGTCTCGCCGATCACCACGCCGGTGCCGTGGTCGATGAACAGGCGGCGTCCGATGCGCGCGCCGGGGTGGATGTCGATTCCGCTCTGGCCGTGGGCGTGCTCGGTCATCATGCGCGGCAGGATGGGCACGCGCAGGAGATGCAGCTCGTGGGCGATGCGCTGGATCGCGACCGCGCGGATCGAAGGATAGGCGACGACGATCTCCGCGAAGCTGCGCGCGGCCGGGTCGCCCTCGAACGCCGCCTCCACGTCCTCCGCCACCAGGGCGCGCACGGCACCCAGTCGCAGCAAGAAGGCCTCGACCACCTGTCGCGCGGAAACATCGTCGGGCAATGTCACGTCCCCGAGCAGCCGCAGCAGACGCGCGGCGATGTGGGGCACCTCGGAGCGCAGCGTCGAGGGATCGCGCTGGACGAGGACCAGCTGCTCGGTGCGCTCGATCCAGTCCCGGATCTCCGCGCGGCTCGGCAGCCCCTCGCTCGCCGCCTTGCTCAGCGCATCGCCGCCGCGGACCGACAGCTCGGCGACGGCGCGCTCGACGGTGGCGGATGCGATCGGATCTTGCGCGTCGTCGCCGGCGCGCGGGTCGTCTCGACGCATGAGCGGGCTCCTTGGAAATGGGCCGTGAGTGTAGCGCGCGCCGCACTCTTGATGCCCCAGGGGGTGAATGGTAGGGTGCCCGTCGACGCCGGATCGGCCCCCTCCCGAGCCGGATCCTCCAGCGCTCCACCCGATGGGGGATTCGCTTGGTCGAGACCTTCAGCCACTCGCGGCTCTCCAGCTTCGAAGACTGTCCGCGCAGGTTCCAGTACCGCTACCTGCTCAAGATCCCCTCCGAGACGGAGTCCATCGAGGCCTCCGTCGG